>Ga0247844_1000430_pt1 | contig 90544 bp, 80 predicted proteins | sample LaCtaG_FD_192421 | JGI IMG/M metagenome (GOLD analysis project Ga0247844, IMG submission 192421) | Freshwater microbial communities from meromictic Lake La Cruz, Castile-La Mancha, Spain - LaCruzMarch201714.5m_1 | ecosystem: Environmental > Aquatic > Freshwater > Lake | place: Spain: Castile-La...
ATATTGCTGAAGTAGCCCATCTAAGCAGTGCGCAATACGATTCGTATTTAAAAAGTGTCTTGTCCTACAACGAAGCCAAAGCCGTAACCGAAACGGCATTTTATGAGGGGGAAAAACAAGGACGAGAACAGGGTAAGCTTGAAGGAAAAATTGAAGGCAAGATTGAAGGTAAAATTGAAGGCAAGATTGAAGGCAAGATTGAAGGTAAAATTGAGAGCAAGCGTGAAATAGCAAAAACAATGCTTGCCGAAGGATTTGAACCCAGCATCATTGCAAAAATCACCTTGCTAAGCGTTGATGAAATCAACACTTTACCTTGAAAGCAGTAATATACTTCGCACAACAAAAAATTACAGTTTGTAGAAAAACCAACATGATCAGCACTTTTTAGACCACCAACATATCTCATGACTGCAAAACTTAACATCGACACCATCAGACAACGTGCTGCGGCATTTGCTAAAAAATTTGAAGGCGTTACTTCAGAAAAGAAACATGACCAAAACTTTATGCGTGGCTTTTGCCATGTATTTGGTATCTTAGAAACGCGCATAGACTGGCAATACGACGTTAAAAATAAAAACAAAAAAAGCAACTGGATAGACGGTTTACTGCGCGGTAACTTATTGTTTGAAATCAAATCTGCAGGCAAAAACATGGACGAAGCCTATGATCAAGCCAGCGGTTATATTAGTTTAATGGCGGATAAAGACCTGCCCGATTATGTACTGATTAGCGATTTTGTCCATCTGCACTTGTACAACCGTAAAACTGGCGCACCGCGCATTGAGATGACGCTTGCCGATTTCCCACAAAAAATAGAACCGTTTTTATTTTTGGCAAATTACGAAAACATCATCATTGAACAACAAGAAAAAATCAACAAAATCGCCGCTGAAAAAATGGCTGAGCTGCATGATGCCATAAAAGCCACGGGTTACGATGGTAAAGACTTAGAAACCTATCTGGTACGCCTGCTGTTTTGCCTGTTTGCAGAAGACACGGGCTTATTTAACGAAAATAACTTATTTCTCGATTACCTCATCAACCATACTCAAGTTGATGGCTCTAACTTACACGGCGAATTAATGTCGCTGTTTGACACGCTTAATAAACCCATTGAAAAACGTCTAAAAAATCTGCCCGAACATCGCGCACGATTCCCCTACATCAACGGCGCATTATTTGACGGTGCCTTAGCTGAATGTTGTTTTGACGAAGCCGCCAGAGCCACGCTAATTGACTGCGCCAAACTCGACTGGAGCGACATTAGCCCCGCTATTTTTGGCTCATTATTTCAAGCCCTCATGCACTTTGATGATGAAACGAGCAAAACTAAAACCAAAACCAAAACCTCAAAACGCCGTGAGTTTGGGGCGCATTACACCTCAGAAGAAAATATCTTAAAAGTCATTAACCCGCTGTTTATGGACGAATTGCGTGCTGACTTAATTAAATGTGGCCACAACAAGCCCAAACTCAACGCCTTTCATCAGCGACTTGCTGCGCTCAATTTTTTTGATCCTGCCTGTGGTTGTGGCAATTTCTTGGTGATTGCCTATCGGGAATTGCGCCTACTGGAGCTGGAGCTTATCCAAAAACTCTATGGCAGCAATTTAACGGGACATTTGGATGTTGGCGAAACTGTGATTTTATACACAGTCAATCAGTTTCATGGTATCGAAATCGACGACAGTGCCGCGCAAATAGCCACCGTCGCCTTATGGCTGACCGACCATCAAATGAATTTAAAAGTCGGTAAAGAACTGGGTAATTACTTCAATCGTATTCCCTTGACCAAAAAAGCTAACATCGTTCACGCCAACGCGCTACAACTCGACTGGCAAAGCGTCATCAAGCCAAAAGATTGCAGTTTCATCATGGGAAATCCGCCGTTTGTGGGTCGTCAATATCAAACTGAAGGACAAAAAAAAGATTTAGCTTTAATTTTTTAAAGATATGAAAGGCGCTGGCGTATTGGATTATGTCGCCACTTGGCATGTTACCGCTGCCCGCTACATTCAAACCAATCCAAAAATACCCGTGGCATTTGTATCCACCAACAGCCTTGTACAAGGTGAGCAAGTAGCCGTTTTATGGACAGAATTATTAAAGTTCGGAATTAAACTTTATTTTGCCCACCGCACTTTTCGCTGGAGTAACGAAGGCAAAGGCGTGGCGGCGGTGCATTGCGTGATTATGGGGTTTGGCTTGCAAGAGCCAAGCAGTTACCGATTATTTGATTATGGCGACGACATTAAAGGCGAACCCACCGAAATAAAAGCCGCTCAAATCAATCCGTATTTAGTCGATGCGCCGACGGTTTTAATTGATAAACGCCGCAAACCGTTAAGCCCGAATGCGCCTGAAATGGCGTTTGGAAATATGCCAAACGACGGCGGACACTTGTTATTGTCACAAGAAAAAGCAGACGAAATCAGAAAAACCGACCCAATTGCCGCGCAATACATTCGCCAATTTTTAGGCGCGGATGAATTTCTTAACAACCTACCCCGTTTTTGCTTGTGGCTAAAAAACAGCACGGGAACTGACCGTACTAAATCACCAGAAATTAAAAAGCGTATCGAAGCTACTAGAAAAATGCGCTCTGAAAGCACTCGCGAAGCCACTCAAAAACTAGCCGAAACCCCGTATTTATTCGGTGAAATCCGCCAAATAGACCAGCCTTATTTGTTAATTCCCAGTACGTCATCTGAAACCCGTCGTTTCGTTCCAATTGGTTATTTATCCGCTGACGTAATTTGCAGCAACGCTAACTTCATGTTGCCAAACGCCAGCCTGTACGAGTTTGGTTTGCTGTGTTCAACCTTTCATAACGCTTGGATGCGAACGGTTTGCGGACGATTAAAAAGTGATTATCGTTATTCAAACACTATTGTTTATAACAATTTCCCGTTTCCTGTTGACGTAAAACCAGCGGCAAAAAAGAAAATTGAAGACGCGGCGCAAGCAGTTTTAGATGCACGAATTATTGAAGAAAAACGTTGTGCAGCGGCTGGGCAAAAATGCTCACTGGCGACACTGTACGCGGCAAACAATATGCCCGAAGAATTATTGAAGGCGCATAAAAAATTAGATGCAGCCGTTGATGCTACTTACAACTTCACAGGCAAAAAAGACGATGCCTTTCGTGTCGCATTTTTGTTTGAACGCTATCAAGCATTAATCGCCGCAAATGAAAAAAGAAAGTAACTATTCAGCTCCCTGCCAAACTAATGATATAAGCATAGACTTCCCCCTTTAAAAAAGGGGGATTAAGCCTGTTATAAGCAAATCGAATGCGGGGATTTATCTAAAAAATCTCCCCTAACCCCGTTTTTTGGCTACCCACTTAAGACGGAGGTTAAGCCGTTCGTGGTGTGTCATGAGCGCGTCAAATGATCGAGCCATGATTGGCTTAACCGCCCCCCATTCGACAGGCTCATGACAGGCTTCGACTGTTTGACTGTTCGACAAGCTCACAGCTCAGGGAGAACCGTTAAGCCTTGCGTGTGTCCCGCCTTAAATGAGTAGCCGCGCCTTTTGCACTCTATATTTTGGGGACACTGTGAGGCATTTTTTTCATGCTATGATTTGCATTGTTAACTAACCTGAGGAACAGAACATGAGTGAGCAGTCGGATGAGATTTGGGTGATTTTGCGTGAACTAAGTGAATCGCAGAAGAAAGCAGCGCAGCAAATGCATAAAGCAGATGAGGAAATGCGTATAAGAATGCAAAAAACAGATGAGCAAATGCGTAAAACAGATGAACAAATGCGCAACACCGATAAAAAATTAAACCGTATTAGTGGCATGGTCGATGGGATTGGCAAAAATCAAGGTTTTGTTACCGAAGAATTTTTCTTTAATAGCCTAGTTGAAGATACACATTTGGGTTCGATTCACTTTGATGACGTTTCCAAAAATGAATATAAACATCGTGGTACAACTCAAGAAGAATACGATATTGTCATGACCAACGGTAATGCGATTGGTATTGTTGAAGTGAAATATAAAGCCCATGAAAAAGACTTGGATAAATTAGAGCGTAAAATGCGTAATTTTAAGACGCTGTTTCCTTGGTTTAAAGATTACAAGCTTTACGGTGCCATAGCTTCATTTCATATTTATGAGGATGCAAAAAAAGCAGCTTTGGAACGAGGTTTTTTTGTGTTGCAACGTAGCGGCAAAGTCATTACAACCGAAGCAGCGGAAAATTTATTAGTATTGTGAGCTGTTGGTAACCTTCAGTAATTTATCTCCTCCTTTTTTTAAATACCTAAATATCACTATGACTATCTTCAGAAATTGGACATGGCAAGGCTTGGGGGACGCATTATTTAGCCCCAAAGCAAACGGTTTGGACTCTAAAATCAACGAGGTACAACAGCGTTTACCGCCGCCTGTTTTTTGGTTGCTGGGTAAAACGCAGGCAGGCAAAACCTCATTGATTCATGCTTTAACTGGCGATGACTCGGCAATCATTGGCAATGGTTTTCAGGCGTGTACTCAACGCTCACATTTTTATGACTTTCCTTCAGTCAGTCATCCTATCTTGCGCTTTCTTGATACCCGTGGCTTAGGTGAATCGGCATATGATCCTGCTGAAGATTTAGCATGGTGCGCACATCAGGCACAGCTATTAATTGTGGTGCTTAAAGCGACAGATATGAATCAGCTTGACGTGCTAAATACTGTTAAAACCATTCATGCCAAGCATAGTCATTGGCCCATTATTGTCGTCCAAACAACGTTGCATGAAGCGTATCCAACGCTAAATTGCCCGCATATTCTTCCTTATCCTTATCAAGATACTGCCCTGCCCGCGACTGTCCCACATGCTTTGACACAAGCCTTAGCGCATCAACGCGCTTGGTTTAAAGGTCTTCCCGTACATTTTGTGCCAGTTGATTTTACCTTGCCAGAAGATGGCTTTGAGCCTGTTAATTACGGCTTGGAAGCTTTATGGGATACCATTGAGAGCGTTTTACCCATAGGCTTGCTTAGTCTATTGCGCGGTTCTGATTTGTATAAAGAGTGGCAAGATTTTTATGCTCAACAAGCGCATCCGCATTGTATTGGTTACGCGCTGCTAAATGTGGGTATGGGTGCCATTCCACTCGCTGGCGTGGCGTTGGCATTGGCGGTGCAAGCCAAATTATTTCATAGCATTGCGTCTATTTATGGCCTTGAACTCACTGGTAGAGTGTATGCCGAATTTACTACGCTGATGGGTGCAGGCGTGCTGGTCGGCTGGCTGGGGCGCGAGTTACTGAGCTTGGTGCCGGTATATGGTTGGGCAGTGGCAGGCGTGTATTCAGGGGCGATGACGTATGCGTTGGGTCAAGCGTTTTGTGTCTATTTACATGGTGTTAAAAAAGGCGCTTTGCCTGATCACACGACACTGAAGCACGCGTATAACGAAGCGTTTACACACGCACGTCAATTACTTAAAAAAACGGAGGCGTAAGTTATGTTTTTTTCACGATTTGGTATTTTTATCGGTGCTGTGTTTTTGCTGCCTTGGCTGGCATTAATCGGCTTGGGCGGTTATTGGCTCTGGCAACATGATTGGCTTTATCCTGCAGTGGGGATTTTATCGGCTAATTTCGCGCTGGTGTATGCGTTGATACATTGGCCTAAAAAGCTCAACAAGCCAGCAATACTTGAGCCGATTATCATTGATGGCAATCCTAATTGGCCTGAGCTTGGCCGTGCTGCGTGGGCTGAACGTGAGGGCATTAAAGCACGCTGGCAAAACGAAGCTGATGTCTTAACTAATCCTAACAAAGCCTTTGCCCTGAGTAATGAGGTTTTAACTAAAATGGCGCGGCATTTTCACCCCGATGCCACGCACCCTATTTTAGAATTCCCCTTGCCGACTTTACTTAAATTGGTGACGTTAGTCTGCACTGATATTCAACACGAGGTGTTAGATAAAATCCCTGGCAGTCATGCGCTGAAAGTGGGAGATTTGTTACGTGCCAAGCAAGCGGTTGATACGCTCAATACGGTTAAGTCAGTTATTAATATTGGCAGTTGGCTGTTCAATTGGCCAGGAACCGCCATGGCTAAAGCGCGTGGCATTTTATTTAGCAATGGGGTTAATACCATCACTAATGAAGTCGCACAACGTTTACTCGGTGCTTATATCGATAAACTGAGTTACTACGCAATTGAATTATACAGCGGACAAATTAGCCTTGAAGACGGCTCGCCCACTGAGCGTCTTAGTTCTGATTCACAGCAGAATTTATCAACAATTGCTGAACGCGAACGCCATGCTGAACCCTTGCGCTTATTGGTTATTGGTCAAGTCAGCAGTGGTAAATCCAGTTTAATTAACGCGTTATTAGGTGAGATGCGATGCGCGGCAAGCCTCTTACCCACAACCTCAGAAATCACTGCGCACTTACTTGAACGCGAAGGTTTGCAGCAGATTATTTTATTAGATACGCTTGGCTACGGCGGCGTAACCCAGCCACACGCGTCAATGCAGTTAAAAAATGAATTAAACAAAGTAGATGTCATTTTACTGATATGTAATGCCTCACAGGCTAGTCGTGCGGCAGATACTGAGCAATTACAGGCTATTCGTCAGTATTTTCACACTGAGTGCGCCAATCAAGCGTTACCTGTCATTATTACGGTGGTAACGCATATTGATCGTTTACGCCCACTGCAAGAATGGCAACCACCCTATAATATTCTTAACCCCGAGTCCGCGAAAGCAACCACTATTCAGCATGTTTGTATGGCAATAGCTCAGGATTTATCCCTGCCCTTAACTACGGTTGTGCCGGTGTGCTTGGCGGTTGATAAACCTGCATACAATATCGAAGAGGGTCTGATGACCCTGATTCAGCAGGAACTTAATGCAGTACAGCAAGTGTATTATTTGCGCTGCTTGCGCCTGCAACAAGCGGAGAGCTCTTGGCAACAATGGCGTAAACAGTTGCTCAACACCGGCAAAACCATCTTAGACGTAACCAATAAAGTGAGCAAAACGTACTAAGTTTTGCTTAAAACTTAACCCTAAGCCCAATTTCTGCGCCTCTGCCTTGCTCTGGTGCAAAGTTTCGTAAGTACGAGGTTGCATTGCGGATATTTTCATCCAGCAGGTTATTGGCTTTAGCAAAAACCAGCACATCCATTTCCTTAACTTGTTTGATGAGGTATTGAGTGCCTAGGTTAAGTTGGACGTAACTGGCGGTGGCCGTGTCAAAATCTCCTGGATTTTCTTGGGCTTCACCACGCGTGAGGCGTAAATTACTGCTCCAAGCACCTTTAAAATGGTCAAGCTGAAAGCCAAAACGTAACGGTGGCATGCGCGGCACGTCATGACCATTAACAAATTGTCCACGGGTGTAATCGCTAAATACGGTTAAGTCCACTACACCGTAATGATTTTCTACTAAGGGAAAAATCAGCTTACTTTCATAGCCCATGAAGGTGGCATCTGCTTGACGACTTTCAAGCACAGGGAAACAAGGCGTTCCCACTGGACAGGCGATACCGTCTTCATCAACAAACTGCCCGTTGCGTTGTTGGTAAATATAATCGCTTGCCCAATTATGAAACACGTCAAGCTCTGCACGTAACCAATCTGTTTTAAATTTATAGCCTAAATCAAGGTTATAGGTGGTTTCTTCGCGCAAGTTGATATCACCAATTTCATAGCTACGCGTTGCATCGTGAAAGCCATTAACCAATAATTCTTGCACTTGTGGGGCGCGCTGCCCACGTGTAATCGCCAAATTAAGGCTATTGCTGTCATTTATTTTCCAAAGACTGGAGGCGGATGCGCTAACAGGAAGATAACTTAAACTGTTTAAGCCGTTTGGCTCGATGCGGGTATCTTCTACTCGAAGTCCTAGTTGGTTATTGAGTGTTCCTAATGTGAAGGATTCCACTGCAAACACACCGTAACTATTGGTTAAGGATTGCGGCACGATGTCTGTGGCGGTTGCTTTATCTAGCGCGGCAAAATCACTGGCGATGGCTTGAAATCCAATCGCTCCATGTAACCCTGCGATGGGTTTATGGGTTAATTCCATACGACCTTCATACGTTTTGTTGGTAAAAAACGCGGCCTCTTCACCATTAGGGACTTCGGTGTGTTGATAGTCAGTGTAGCCTAACTTCATCCGCAACGATTCGGCGAAAGCAAATGGATTTTTCAGTTCGCTTTTCATATCGTATTTACTTTGTTTAAGATCGATACGGACAATTTCTCCTCCCGTACCATCTGGGGCGATACCATAATTGTTTTCAAGACGATTCATCGATACACCAGCAAAGCCAGTCTCACCAAGTAACGAGACTCCAGCAGAGCCACTCAGCGCGTCACTACTGGTATTGCCTATGTAGCCATCAGTATTTTGCAGCGTATTAGGCAACGTCGGATCCACTTGTCGCGCTGCGTTAATGTCGATGGCATTACCGCCAATATCAACGTTTGCACGGTCACGGAAAAAACCATCAAGATGATAGGCAAAATGGTCTTTACCTCCTTCCAATTTCATCGTCGTTGCTGTTTCGTTAGAGACTGAATCAAAACGCTGTTCTAACGCGCCGCCTAAAGCATGTTCTGGCAAGTATTCAGGAATACGATTATCGATCACATTCACCACGCCACCTATTGCGCCGCTGCCGTATAACAAGGTTGCAGGGCCGCGCAACACTTCAATACGCTCGGCAAGCAACGGTTCTACACTGCTGGCATGATCTGGGCTGATTGCCGACGCATCGTTCCCCCCTATGCCATTTGCCAATACCCGTATCCGTGGGCCACTTTGTCCACGAATTACTGGAGTACCCACACCTGGACCAAAAGATTGGCTAGTAATACCTAGTTCATTTTTAAGTGTTTCACCGATACTGTGTCCCACTTTTAGACGCAATTCATCATCACTTAGTATGGTGATTGGCATCGCAGTATCAGATAATTTTTCTGCTAACGGTGTGGTAACAATTACTTGCTCAAGCTCGACAATATTCTGTTCATTTGCATAAACGGACTGAACTGTCATACCAACAAGTAAAAAATAGTAAATATCGGCTTTCTTCATTGCTTTACTGCCTCTTTAAGTTAATGAAATAAATAGCATATACGCGCCTAACGCGTTACTTTTGAATTTTAATATCGTGTGCCACTACCGTGGAATGACAATAACTTGCTTAGCTGAACAAGCATTACAGCTAAGTAAGCTTGACCCATAGAGATGTTATACTATAACACAAAGTATTTTTTGTCAAATCCACACGGCTTGCTGAAAAACGCTTACAGCCTTGCTTGGTCTGGAAAATTTATTTACACAACAGGACGTTGCCAAGGAAAGGCGGGAGCGTATGAGGAATCTATTTTAAATAGTGAGCACTTGTCTTGCTGATGATTTATTGCATAAAAAAACCCGCTAAGCCTATAGGCTTGCGGGTTTTTTATCTGCTTTGATTAGCTAGCTAGCGCTTATAAACTGTAGTACATATCAAATTCAACAGGATGTGTACTCATGCGCAAACGCGTTACTTCTTGCATTTTTAAGGCGATATAACCATCGATAACGTCATCAGTGAAAACACCGCCACGCGTTAAAAATTCACGATCGTTATCCAAAGCATCTAATGCTTGATCAAACGCATGACAGACTTGTGGAATCGCTTTTTCTTCTTCAGGTGGTAAGTCATACAAATCTTTATCCATCGCTTCGCCTGGATGAATTTTGTTTAAAATACCGTCCAAACCAGCCATCAGCATTGCTGAAAATGCTAAATAAGGATTAGCCGTTGAATCGGGGAAACGTACTTCGATACGACGACCTTTTGGATTACTCACAAAAGGAATACGAATTGATGCAGAACGGTTACGCGCTGAATAAGCTAACATGACCGGTGCTTCAAAACCAGGCACTAAACGTTTATAACTGTTTGTTGATGCATTAGTAAATGCGTTTAAGGCTTTTGCGTGCTTAATAATGCCGCCGATATAAAACAATGCGGTTTCAGACAAACCACCATACAAATCACCAGAGAATAAATTCACACCATCTTTTGATAATGATTGATGAACGTGCATGCCGCTTCCATTATCGCCAACCATTGGTTTAGGCATAAAGGTTGCTGTTTTTCCATAAGCATGGGCAATATTAGCTACAACATATTTCAACGTTAATACTTCGTCTGCTTTTTTAACTAAGGTATTGAAACGTACACCAATTTCACATTGACCTGCGGTTGCAACTTCATGATGATGAACTTCGGTAACGATGCCTAATTCTTCTAAAGTCATGCACATTGCTGAACGCATATCTTGGAAAGAATCGACTGGTGGCACAGGAAAATAACCGCCTTTTACACCTGGACGATGACCAATATTGCCATCTTCATACACTTTTTCTGAGTTCCAGCCCGCTTCTTGTGAATCAATTTTAAAGAAAGAACCACTCATGTCAGAGCCCCAACGAATATCATCAAAGATGAAAAATTCATTTTCAGGACCAAAATAAGCAGTATCAGCGATACCTGTAGACTGAAGAAACGCTTCAGCACGTTTAGCTAATGAACGTGGATCACGCTCATAACCTTGCATATTTTTTGGCTCGATAATATCGCAACGAATCACTAAAGTAGTGTCGTCGAAGAAAGGATCCAATGCCGCTGTGCTTGGATCTGGCATTAAAATCATGTCCGATTCATTGATATGCTTCCAGCCCGCAATTGATGAACCATCAAACATATTACCTTCTTCGAAGGTATCTTCATCGATAGAATGTGCTGGAAAAGTAACATGCTGCTCTTTGCCACGAGTATCACAAAAACGAAAATCAACGAATTTTACGTCATTTTCTTGAATCATTTTAAGTACGTTTTCTACGGACATATTCGGTCTCCTAAACAAAAGTTCATAATTATTTTTTGCATTTTTATAAGCGTATTTACGATAACTTTTTTTTGCTTAATTAGCCAATAAAAAATATGCAAATAAATCGAGCATCACTGCACATCTTCTCTCGTTTCGATTAACAAATAATGCTTAGATTACAATTCACTAAAGTTATTTGCTAGACGCACAATTTTTAATCAAAAAAGCACCTAAATAGTGCAAAAATTAAAAAAGTTGCGTATTAACAACACAAATTCCCACAAAACACGCTAATACTGCCTATTGGCATAGTATCTGCTAAAAATAATTGGGTATTAACCTACTCTGTTTAGTGAAGTCTTTTACAACTCGTAACTGGTTTTTACTGTCTTACTATTCAATGGAAATTAAAAAATGAAATCTATATCTAAGCGTAACAACTACTTAACACTCGCAACCGCTGGCAGCCTTGTTTCTATCAGCCTTTTCTCCGCCAATGTTTTAGCCTCAGAAGGGTTAATTGATGAGATAAAACGCTATGGCTTTACTGCTGGTGCTTGGGCTAATGCAGGTATCACTTACAACGCAACCGATCCTGAAGATAATTACAACGGCCCTGTAACATTTGGCGATCGCTCTGGCGAACCACAATTAAATCAATTAAATGCTTATATCCAACGCGCCGTCACTACTGAAGGCAGTGCTTGGGATTTCGGCGCACGCTTTGATGTCATGTTTGGTACAGACGCGGCATTTACTCAAGCGTATGGCGCTTATTCTGGGTCAAATCCTGGCTGGGATTTAGATTTATTACGCGATTGCACTGGCTATAACACCTGTAGCGGTAATAATCGCTTTTATGGTTTAGCCATTCCACAAGCTTATTTAGAAATGTATGCGCCAGTAGGCAATGGTTTAAACCTTAAAGTCGGACATTTTTACACACCAATCGGTTATGAAACCGTTCCTGCTCCTGATAATTTCTTTTATAGCCATTCTTACACCATGCAATTTGGCGAACCCTTTACCCATACGGGCTTAATGGCAAATTATACTGTCGATAAAAATTGGGCAGTAATGGGCGGTGTTATTTCTGGCAGTGAAACTGGCGGCTGGGATGGCAATTTTGATGCTCAATTAGGCAACTGGTCTGGCTTAATGGGCGCAACTTTTACAGCAGATAATGGTACGTCGCTTAATGTCAGTGGTACCTATGGCGCTACTTCTGAAGTGAATAGTGCTGGCTGGGGCATGTACAGCGTAGTTTTAAAACATAACATCAATGAAAAAACCCATTTAGTTTTGCAACATGATCATGGCTATGCAGAAGGCAATCCTAATTTAGGCACTTCTGATGCTGAATGGTATGGTGTCAACAGTCATTTAACTTATGACATTAAAGACGATTTAGTGGCGGGTATTCGCGGCGAATGGTTTAGAGACCAAAATGGGTTTAGAGTTTGGGCACCAGGCCGCCCATTTGCACCAACAGGTACCGCTATTGGCGCAAGCTATTTCGAGGTTACCGCAGGCGTCACTTGGAAACCTAAATCATGGTTAAGTATTCGTCCTAACGTTCGTTATGACTGGGTAGAAGACACCACGGCCGTTGCCGGAAATTTACCCTTTGATGGCAAAAATCGTGATAATCAATTTTTATTCTCTACTGACTTTACCGTTAAATTTTAATCATCTCCACGCGTAACACTTCCCCCTAAAGAAATGCGTCAATAGGCGCATTTCTTTGCCTTAGCATTAAACTCCGTTGCCGTACAATTACCATCAATAACATCTTGCTAAACAGTGAGCATTTACTTTCGCAAAATAAATACTGCCTTCTCGCCGTCTTTCGCTTTTATAATACACGTTTATAATTGATTCGCCCTTAAACGTGCGCTTCATACTAATAAAAATAATAATCAAAACGCCACAACCATCTCCTTTTTTCACGCTTAATTCGAGAGTATCTATGTTTGAAGACTTACGCGACCTATACCAAGAAGTTATTTTTGATCATAACCGTAATCCACGCAATTTTAGGATTATTGAGGCTGCGGACAGAACCGTTGAAGGCTTTAATCCTTTATGTGGAGACCGCTTAACGCTGTATTTAAAATTAGCTCAAGACACAATTGTTGATGCCAGCTTTCAAGGCTCTGGCTGCGCAATTTCAACGGCATCGGTATCGTTAATGACAGAAATCATTAAAGATAAAACCATTCACGAAGCTGAAGAATTATTCACCACATTTCATGCCCTACTCACTAACAAAGAAACAGATTTACGTATGGAAGCACTGGGTAAATTGGCTGTTTTATCAGGTGTACGTGATTACCCTGCACGCGTAAAATGTGCCACTTTAGCTTGGCATACTTTAGATGCCGCAATTAAAAACGAAACCCACGCCATTTCGACCGAATAGATGCTAAACAACACGCCATCGCCCCCCCGTTACTTAGGGAAACTAGCCGTACTTTATGAGCATCCAGAGAATATTGAGAAATCTCAAGCCTTAGCTCAGCAACTTAATATCCCGCTTATTAATATCACTGAACTTAACAAAAAAGATAAACACTCAGAAGTTTTTTTCTTGGCTTGGCGAGATGGCTGTTTGCGCTTGATTGATCAAGATTTACTTAAAAAAGGTGGCTTAACTGTTGAAATCGAGCCGCGTCCTGGTGAGCAACGTTCGTGGCCTGCACCCAAAGATAGTGCCTTAGCAAAAGCCTTGGGACGTAAAACAAAATCAGTCATTGATGCCACCACTGGGTGGGGGCAAGATAGTCTGCATATTTTTCGTATGGGCTATGAATTAATGTGTATTGAACGCTCTCCGCTCATGATTGAATTACTAAAAGATGGCTTACAACGCTTAAGCCAAGAAACATGGATAAAAAATTGTGCTTTATCAGTACCTCATTTAGTCGCAGGGAATGCTATTGAACTCCTCAACACCTTATCAACACCACCCGATGCAATTTATATCGATCCAATGTTCCCTCCTAAGCGCAAACAATCTGCCTTAGCAAAAAAATCAATGATGATATTACGAGAGTTACTGGGTGACGATGACGATAAAGAACAACTCTTTACGGCAGCATTTCAAGCCACGGGAAAACGTGTGGTGGTAAAAAGTCCAGACTACGCTCCCCCTTTAATGGGCAAACCCTCTCATACATTTCAAGGTAAACTGTTACGATACGATGTTTATTTAAAAGGCGATAATCATGACTGAATGGATAAATGTAGCACCAGAAACTAGCCTAGCAGAAGGCGAGCATCTACTCACAACACTAAATGAAAGTAACGTTGCCATTTTTAATGTTAACGGCAATTTTTATACTATCGAGGATATTTGTAGCCATGATGGTACAGAGATCGCGAGCGGGATTATTGAAGGCGAGGAAATCATTTGCCGACGCCATGGCGCACGATTTTGCCTTAAAACAGGTGCAGTGAAATGTGCGCCTGCCTATGAAGCCATTGCTAGCTTTCCAACACGAGTTGTTGAGGGTTGGATTCAAGTTCAGGATAATCGTTAACATACTCAATGATGGCTTATTAAAATAAGCTCCATATAAAAAAAGAGATAACACAGTGCCAAACACCGTGCTATCTCTCTTGATAATTACAAACTAAACGGCTTATAAATGATAAGCGGTTTCTCCATGTTCAGAGACATCTAAACCTTCGCGCTCAATTTCTTCAGAAACACGCAAGCCAATCACCATATCGACAATTTTAAAGGCTGCAAACGCAACGGCACCCGACCAAATAATGGCCATACCTACCCCCCAAGCTTGACTGGTTAATTGGGCAACAAAATTATATTCTGCAACGCTATTGGTAACATAATCCCAGACGCCTGTGCCACCTAATGCTGGATTTGCAACGACCGCAGTGCCTAATGCACCAATAATACCGCCAACGCCATGCACACCAAAGGCATCCAAAGAATCATCATAATCTAACAACACTTTTAAGTAAGTCACTGACCAGAAACATACCGCCCCCGCCACCAAACCCAACATAATTGCGCCCATTGGCCCTGCCCAACCACACGCAGGGGTAATTGCCACTAAACCTGCTATTGCACCAGACGCACCACCCAACATACTGGGCTTACCACGCATGATCCATTCTGCTCCCACCCACGCTAAAGTAGCTGCTGCGGTTGCTAATAAAGTATTTACAAACACTAACGTAGCCAAACCATTAGCTTCCAAATTTGAACCCACATTAAAACCAAACCAACCTACCCACAACAAAGCTGCGCCAATCATTGTCATCGTTACGCTATGAGGCGCTAATGATTCCTTTCTAAAGCCCATACGTTTACCGACTAACAAACAACCAATTAAACCAGCAATCCCTGCATTAATATGAACAACAGTACCACCCGCAAAATCTAACGCTCCCTTTTGAAATAAGAAGCCTGCATGAGACGCCGCAACACTTGCCGCCGCCGCGTCGGTATAGGCATCTGGACCATCCCAATACCAAACCATATGCGCCATAGGTAAATAGGCAAAAGTAAACCAAATAACCATAAACAACAACACCGCAGAAAATTTAACACGTTCGGCAAATGCACCAATAATTAGTGCGGGCGTAATGGCTGCAAAAGTAAGCTGGAACGCCACATAAATATACTCAGGAACATAAATCCCTTTACTGAAGGTTGCTGCCATAGATTCTGGGGTAATGCCAAATAAAAACACCTTACTTAAGCCACCAAAAAACTCATTACCTTCTGTAAACGCAACACTGTAGCCATAAGCTGCCCATAAAATGGCCATTAATGCAAAAATAACAAATACCTGCATTAGGACTGACAACATATTTTTAGCGCGTACCATGCCACCATAAAACAATGCTAGACCTGGAATGACCATTAAAATAACCAAGATGGTTGATATCATCATCCACGCCGTATCACCTTTATCAACCGTACGTGTCGCAGCCACTGGTGCTGCCACAGCAGGTGTTTCTGCAACGACAGCCGGTGTCATGTCAGCAATAACAGCGGCCTCTACTTTTACTGGTGCGGTGCTTGTAGTCATGTCGACAGCTGAAGTACCTGTTTCAGCATAAAGTAAGCCAGCAAAACTCATTAATACAAACAACATCAAATTACGTGCTAAATAGTTCATTTTCACTCCTAACCCTTAAAGTGCTTCTTCGCCAGTTTCACCGGTACGAATCCGGACCACTTGCTCTAAATTTGTTACAAAAATTTTCCCGTCACCAATTTTTCCTGTATTGGCCGCTTTAGTAATCGACTCGACAGCCGTATCAACCAACGCCTCTGCCACAGCAACTTCCACCTTAGCTTTAGGTAAAAAATCCACGACATACTCAGCGCCACGATATAGCTCTGTATGCCCTTTTTGACGACCAAAACCTTTGACCTCAGTCACCGTTACTCCAGACACTCCAATCTCAGACAATGCCTCACGCACATCATCTAACTTGAAAGGTTTTACAATTGCAGTTATTAATTTCATCAGTTCCTCTCACATAGTATTAAAGACTCATTGTGATAAAGCAGACTCTGTGCCAAAAAACAAAAACAACAACAGTTCACCATCTATTCACTACGTGAATTGCCTAAATCACATGATTAGCCTTTTTCTGCGCACTGTAGTTGCACATTACTCACCAAAAACGACCAATTTAAGTGCAAACTAAAAACATTACTTTGTTATCTACCTTAGGATTCTTCCACGCGACAGCTTACGGTAATGACAATGGATGCTTTTAGCGAAGAGACTTTCCGAGAATAGGAGTCGTAACGAGGGAAAGACATTTTGGAGTCAGATTGTTATTTATTTGAGGCGAATAGAGGTTCTATATTTAACGAAAATTAACGGACATTCTGACCAAATGGCTTTTCCGCAGTAGATTTTCTATTCTCGAACACACTGCTTAGGGATTAAATTCTTTGTTACCTGCGTATTGTCTAGCTGAAATAGCTTATTATTTATTCATCCCATTATCACTTAGATTGCAAAAGGAGTCATTATGCTCCATTCGTTTTCCAATCGAGTGAATACACGGGCTTAAAGTTAAGCTTAATTAATATTTAATACTAAGATAGTTATTAGCTTAATTGGTAATGACATTTACCTTTTATACATTAGAATGAGTAATGACATTTACCTTTTATATATTAGAATTAGATTAATATTTAAGATAATATATTGTTCATTATTAATAATAATTATTTTTTCTATATTATGAATCCAATAGCACAAGAAACAATAAACTCAATTAAACATCAATACGAAACCTTATCTTTAGATGAATTGGAATTACACACGTCTGTTTTAAAAGATATTCATCAGCAAAAGATAGAATCAGAATCTAAAAGAATTAAAAATGAACTTTTAGAGGCAGCAAAAAAATTTAAAATCTCATTACATGTCGAAGAGGGAATTGAAATAAAATCAATCCATAAACATTTGATAAAAAAGAGTAAATTAATGCCTAAGTATAAAAACCCCGCTAATCCTGAAGAAACGTGGAATGGGCATGGCAGAAAACCTAATTGGCTATGTAATTATTTAACAATTGAAAACAATAGCATTGACGATTTATTGATTTAATGTAAAACGTAATAACAAAAAAAATAAACTTATAATTAATGAAAATAAACATTACCTTTTTCATTAAAAGTCTTTATATATCTTTCTTCGCTACAAGACAGAAAGTTGAGTTATTGGAATGATGTGAGCCACCCCTTGTTGGGTGGCGAACGAGAGACTCAAAACAAGCTTTCGCAAAAATAGCCGGTTCCCTGCATTAAATAGGTTCAAATAACAAAGCCAAATCTTCCGCTGTTAAGCTGACTTGGCTTTGCTCGTCTCCTGCATTATAAATTGAATTAGCTAACACCCGTTTCTTATCCTGCATTGCCAGAATCTTTTCTTCCACCGTATTTTCTGTTAGCAGTTTGTACACAAACACGGGTTTGTCTTGCCCAATACGATAAGCCCTATCTGCTGCCTGTGTTTCAGCCGCAGGATTCCACCATGGATCATAAATAATCACCGTATCGGCTTCCGTCAAATTTAAGCCTACGCCGCCCGCCTTTAAACTAATTAAAAACACATTCACATTGCCATTTTTAAACTCTTCAATTGCGTCATCACGATTTTTAGTTTGTCCCGTTAATTTTGTATAACCTATTTTTTGGGCTTGAAGTGTTTTTTCTATTATTGAAAGCATTCGGGTAAATTGCGAAAAAACCAAAATCTTTCTGCCCTCATTTAACAACTCAGGAAGCATTTCCATTAATAAATCAAGCTTGGCTGATTCAGTAATTTTTTGCGCTTCTTTTAAAGGTAAGGTTCGAGGATCGCAGCAGGTTTGACGCAACTTTAATAAGGCATCCAAAATAGTAATATGACTGCGTGATAAGCCTTTTTGAGCAATTGCATCACGTACTTTTTGCTCCATAGTTAAGCGTATACTTTCGTAAAGTGCTGCTTGTTTTGGATGTAAAGGCACCGAACGTATAATCTCTGTTTTTAATGGCAATTCAGTTGCCACCTCGTGTTTAGTGCGTCGCAACATAAAAGGTTTAACTCGATTAGCTAAACGTTTTTTTTGCTCCCCATCTCCATGCATTTCAATTGGTGTACGATAATTTTTGGTAAAACTAGCCTTATCTCCCAAAAAGCCCGGCATTAAGAAATCAAATTGCGCCCATAACTCACCCAAATGATTTTCCATAGGCGTTCCTGTCAAACATAAACGATGTTGTGCATTAATTTTTCTGACAATACGTGAGGCTTTAGCTTGTGGATTTTTAATTATTTGCGCCTCATCAAGAAGCAAATAATAGTATTCATGCACCAATAATGCCTCTTCATCTCTTGGCAAAAGAGGGTACGTGGTTAACACTACATCATAATCATAAATATGCTCAAATAAGGTTTTTCGTTCGGTACCCTGTAAAATTAATACTGTTAAATCAGGTGTAAACCGCTGCGCCTCGCGTCGCCAATTACTCATTAAACTGGTCGGGGCAATAATTAAGCTGGGCAAATTCATTCTGCCTTCTTGCTTTTCTAGCAGTAAATGACTTAATGCCTGAATTGTTTTCCCCAACCCCATATCATCTGCCAAAATGCCGCCAAACCGGTATTCACGCAAAAATTGCAGCCAATTTAACCCTTGCTGCTGATATGTTCTTAATTCTGCAAGTAAATTAGTGGGCGCAGCGACCTGCTGAACACCAGAAAAATCTTTTAATTTCTGACCTAATTCTCGCAACGCCTGACCACCTGACAATGCAAAGACACCATAACTATGTGCTTCTAATTCAGCCAAACTAGCTAAGTGATAACGCGATAATTTCAGGGCACCATCAGTTATTGAGGCATGACTGATGGAAAATAATTCATATAAAATGCGTAAAAAAGGACGTAATTTTTCACTAGGAATGTTTATAAATTGATGATGATCAATAGGTATACTTAAAATTTCTGGTAAATCCTCAAGATCGTAATATTCCAAAGCCGACATAATGACTGGCAACAACGCCAATGACTTACCATTAATCTCAACATTAAAACGCATTTCAAACCAATCATTTCCTGCTTCTGAAACTTCTGCATCCCAACTATCAAGCTGTTGAAAATCAAGATTAAAGCTTTCATCTAAAACAATATTCCAACCTTGTTCACGCAACTGATCAACATGAATAGTTAAAAATTGACTCCACCGCGTAATGCTTTCTAAAGAGCTTGTTTCCGATGGACTGAAAAAAAACAATATATTTTCTGTTGTTGTAACTAAGGTATTCGTCAAAAAACCAAATGCACTAAGAGTGCGCATCGCATTTAATTCAGCCTCGCTATCCCGATGTATTCGTAAGATTCCTGCAGATGACTTAAATAATGAATATTCTGGACAAATTATTTCAGCGTCCAGCTCATATTCTCCATAAGCGAAACTTAACACGATGCAATAAACTTCATTTTTAGTCTGCTCATCAATCGCCATTAACATTAACGTAGGCACAGAACATTGTTTTTCAATATCAATAACGTCAATTTTCTTTGGCGGCGGTAGCGGTAAATCTGGGTATTTGAATGCAAGTTGCTGACTAAATTCTTCAGCAAATTCAACCGGCACAACCGGCGCGGTTAAGATTTTTTTTAATTCATCAATACTAATGGTTAAGCCGTTAATCTCCCCAATACTCGCGTGCTGTGGAGAAACATATAAAGGCGGTGTGGTTAATAAAACCTGCGCACCCTCACCAATAAATGGATGCAGAGAAAATTCACCATTAGCAGATTGCTGCCAAGCTAATTGCAATTCACGCGCCTCGCTTGGCTGCAAAGCGTCCCCCTCTATATCTAACCAATACAAACGCTTGGTTTTTAACAAACACGTTATGGCTAAATACCCGACCGACCCTGACAGAACAGGAAAACCACTCAAGGTATTTAATGCGAGTAAAATTTTAATTATTTCATCATCTTCAGGCTGAAAATATCCAAGTAACGCATGGCTATAGCGCAAATTACTAATATTGGTTTTTCGCCCCTTGACTAAGCCACCATTTTTCTTTTCTTTAGTAATAACAAAATCAAAAATATATTCATGAGGTACATGACTTGGACGCAAAATATAAGCAATAAACTCAGTTGTCTCAGCAGAGAAAGACTTTTTTACTGGGGAGTCATCATCTTTAGCAAATTGATTTAACCATGCCAAACACTCTGGCTGAGTTTGCTGAGACACGTCACTGAGGCTCTGCTGATAATAAATACATACCGCCGCAACATGCTTACAATTAAAACCAACTGAACAATTACATTCGCCATCAATATCTACCAAACTATAGCTAGGCGACCAAACAATTCGAATAATTTGTGAATAGGGTTTATTAATGACATCTTTAACCTGCCCAGTGAGTTGTACATATAATGCACCCTGACTTTTAATGTCCATCGCCACAATCTGCTTATGACGAAAAAAAGTCATTCCTTGTTCATAACACTCTTCATCACATTCATAGATAATATCTGAACGTAATAATTTCTTTTTATTGCTCATAATTGTTCGTTCTACATGACAGCCAATTTATTGTATTGTAAGAAATAAAGATGCAAAACATACGCTTAACAATGCTATTCCTAAATACCCCGCAGTAACTTACGCTTCAGCAGTTACGATGTTGAGTCTACTAATAACCGACCTAAACGACGCAAACCATCCGTGGATATTTCCATTCCCAAAGGAATCTTCTGCTCAACCAATTGATAAACAATATCAAGCGCAGCAATGAAGCTTAGATAACGTAAGCGTTGTTGATCATTGGCTATATCGGCAGTCACGGCGATTAACTTTGGCGCTAATTGCTGCCATGAGGCTATAAAAAATAACCGTACTGGATCGTGTTGCTCAGTATTTTGTGCCACAAGTGCGTGCTGCAAGGTGTTTCGTGCTTGGCTAACAACAGTCATTAAGCTATCGTGGAGAACTGAAGAATGCGTCTCTTGAGCAATCTGCGTTAATGCATTGGTCAATAATTTCTCCCAATAGGGCGCTAATTTTTGCCAATGCTGCTGCTCTGCCTGAGTAAAGGGAGCACTGTGTGCGGGGGCTTGCGCTGACGTATCAAAGGCTAACTTCAGCGTCACCTGTTGCTCATTAACCTGAATATCATTAAACACTAAACTATCAACGGCTTCTTGTAACATGCCGCGCTGATTTGGATTAATGTAAGGCAATAACGTTGCGACTAATTCAGGATATTGCTGCCGAAGATCAACCTTAACTGTCGCTAATTTTGGCTGAACATGTTTTAACAAAATGCTCTCTAATTTTTCAATTGCCAACTTTTGCCCGTGCTGATCATAGGCAACTGCATGAGTTATCGGCAAACTTAGGGTTTTACGATCTTCACTTAAACGTGGCTGTTGCCAGGTCTCTAGGGTTCCCACCCATTTCAATAAGGGCATACACTGCCCAGCAAATAACGCCCCTACTTGCGCGTGCACCTTATTACGTAAGCGCAACTGTCCTTGATAGCCATCTAGCTGTAACGCTGACAAAATAATAGAACTACAGCCTTGCTTATCCTGCCACAGCTTAGCAGACTGCTGCTTATCCGTATAAAGAGAGGCAAATAAGACTGCTTTAACTAATCGATAATCTAATTGTATAGGCACACTGTAATGCTGTGCACACTGCACAGCACTGCTTAAACAACTCAGCAACACCATTATTAGTAAACTACTTTTTTTCATAAATACACCATTTTGATCTGTTATTTTCTTTATGAGACGGTGAGACAATCAGAAGCCACGCTTTTAACTAAAGAACTACCTGCTGATTAAAAAGATAATGAATGTGAATAATGTCGTAGCAGCGTTACCAAAAGCTTAGCAACGCTCTATACTTTAAGGTGTGTTGTGGTTCGCACTACAGACTCAACACAAGGTAATATCTTACCTAACTCCAGTTTGAAATAACATGAGCAATGAGGCTTTTATGAAGCAAAGCACACACCCAACGCCACCTCAGTAGCTTAGTGTTATTAAACACTGGCTTTAGTTTACTTACGACAAAAAAACTTATTTTATAGAATTTAAGAGGTTACTACACATGAACGACGATAAAAATAGCAAAGGCCTAAGCAAGTTTTTTATTGGTCTTGGTCTCTTTATATTTTCAGGCAGTACTGTGCTGTTTGTTACAGACCCTTATTTGATGGCAGATATTTCACTTATTATGGTAAGTATTTATCTGATGGTGAACGGCTTAATGACTTACAAAAAAAACGCGTCAATCAATTCATCGATTTAACGCAGAGGCACACAAGGTTAATTAGCTAAGCGTTTCTTTACAGCGTTTACATCCATTACCTTACCGCTCAGCATTGTGCAGAGCGGTAAGGTCATCCGTTTGCTAAGCGGCACTGAAGCCAACCGCCATTAATTGGCAATAATTGCGCTCAGCGAAGCTTGATAAATTTTCTTACTTTTTTTGCAATACTGTTTGATGCCGAGTGAACACTAATTGATGTGCCTCATCGATATCAACCTGAATAACATCGCCACCAACAAACTCGCCCGCTAAGATTTTTTGTGCCAATGGATTTTCAAGCTGTTGCTGAATAATTCGTTTCATAGGTCGAGCGCCGTAAACAGAATCAAAACCAGCCTCGCCCAACTGATCCAGCGCGGCCTCACTTAGCACTAAGCCCAGCTCGCGGTCTTGCAAACGACGCCGTAAATACTCCAGTTGAATAACTGAAATCGCACGAATTTGCTCGCGTCCTAACGGATGAAAAACAACCGACTCGTCGATACGATTAATAAATTCAGGACGGAAATGCTGTCCAACGCGCTCCATTACCGCCGCTTTCATAACAGGATATAAAGTCTCACTCGCTAATTCTTGAATCAGGTCGGAGCCTAAGTTAGAGGTCATCACCACGATAGTATTTCTAAAATCAACGGTTCGCCCTTGCCCATCAGTTAAGCGCCCATCATCTAATACCTGTAACAAAATATTAAACACATCCGCATGGGCTTTTTCAATTTCATCCAACAAAATGACGCAATAAGGTTTACGTCTCACTAATTCAGTTAAATACCCTCCTTCTTCATAGCCCACATAGCCTGGAGGCGCACCGATTAAACGTGCTACCGAATGTTTTTCCATAAACTCTGACATATCAATTCGCACTAAAGCATCTGCGGTATCAAATAAAAACTCAGCTAAAGCTTTACATAACTCAGTTTTACCCACGCCTGTAGGCCCTAAAAATAAAAATGAGCCATTGGGACGATTAGGATCTGATAAGCCAGCACGCGATCGGCGTATCGCATTACTGACTGATTTAAGGGCTTCTTCTTGACCGATTACGCGCAGTCTTAATTGACTTTCCATTGCCAATAATTTTTCTCGCTCTCCGCCCATCATTTTAGACACGGGTATTCCTGTCCATTTAGACACAACTTCTGCTATTTCCTCTTCAGTGACTTTATTTCGCAATAAGGTCATTTTTACTGTTTCTGATGAATCGGCGTGCTGTAATTGTTTTTCAAGCTCGGGAATAATGCCATAACGTAATTCCGCTTGACGATTTAAATCATTAGCTCGACTAGCCGCCTCCAAATCCATCCGCGCTTGCTCTAGTTTTTCTTTAATCAAGGCTGCGCCTTGTAAAGAAGCTTTCTCTGCTTTCCAAATGTCTTCTAAGTCTGAATAGTCTTTTTCTAAAACACCAATCTCTTCTTCTAAACTTTCTAAACGTTTTTTTGATGCCGCATCTTTCTCTTTTTGCAACGCCACTTGTTCAATTTTTAATTGAATTAAACGTCGATATAATCGATCCATTTCTTCAGGTTTAGAATCCATTTCCATACGAATACGACTGGCTGCCTCATCGATTAAATCGATAGCTTTATCTGGCAATTGACGATCAGCAATATACCGATACGACAAATTGGCTGCTGCAATAATGGCAGGATCAGTGATATCGACCCCATGATGCACTTCATATTTTTCTTTCAAACCACGCAAAATAGCAATCGTGTCCTCAACGCTAGGTTGATCAACCAACACTTTTTGAAAACGACGTTCTAAGGCGGCATCTTTTTCTACATATTTACGGTATTCATCTAAGGTTGTGGCGCCAACACAGTGTAATTCACCACGAGCTAAGGCTGGCTTTAGCATATTGCCTGCATCCATGGCACCTTCAGCTTTACCAGCACCCACCATCGTATGCAACTCATCAATAAATAAAATAACCTGACCTTCCTGCTTGGCTAAATCTTTTAATACCGCTTTTAAACGTTCTTCAAACTCGCCACGAAACTTTGCACCCGCAATCAACGCAGCCATATCTAACGCCAATACTTGTTTATGCTGCATGCCTTCTGGCACTTCACCATTAACAATTCGTTGCGCTAAGCCTTCAACAATCGCGGTTTTACCCACGCCCGGCTCACCAATTAATACTGGATTATTTTTAGTACGACGCTGCAAGACTTGGATAGTTCGACGAATTTCATCATCACGTCCAATCACTGGATCAAGCTTACCTGCCGCCGCACGCTCAGTAAGATTAATCGTATATTTATCTAGGGATTGGCGTTGATTTTCAGCATTAGCGTCATCTACGGCAAAGCCACCACGCATTGCATCAATCGCCTGCTCTAATTTACTCTCCCCCACGCCAGCAGTTTTTAATATTGCTTGCAAACTACTTTTTTCTTGCATTGCGGCAAGTAAAAATAACTCACTCGACATAAATTTGTCATTGCGTTTTTGCGCCAATTTATCAGTTAAATTGAGTAGGCGCATGGCTTCATTCGATAATTGAATATCGCCACCTGAACCACTCACAGTCACTAAGCGACTTAATTCTTGGCTTAATTCAGTGGTCAATTTAGACACATTGACACCGATATTACTCAGCAGCGGCTTAATGCTCCCGCCCTCCTGAGTTAATAATGCCAACATGATATGGACTGGTTCAATGAATTGTTGATCTTTACCCAAGGCAAGACTTTGGGCATCGGCTAAAGCACTTTGAAACTTGCTCGTTAATTTGTCCATTCGCATAATTACCACCTCTGTTAAGTTCGTTGATTGATTACACTTAATGTGCGTGTGTTATAAATCAATATATGGGGGGATTAACGCACTAATTCAAGAAAAATTTAGTTAAGTGGGTTATATTTTACATAAGCTCTACATGGTTTTAAGTTCACAGCATAAAAACATAACTTATACCAATTTTGCAGCTAACCCCTATGACACACCCCTCTCCTCAACCTGTTTAATTTTGTTACTTTGGCGCCTGCTATGACTATAAAACATCCTTATCAAACTCAGCCTGACAAAGCCTTTTGGAAAAAAATTGTCGGCAACCATGACCCACTTGATATTGCCGAGTGGTATTCTCCAAAATACCCAATTAATAACAGTCCCATCGCTACCGCTGGTAGCTGTTTTGCACAACACATCGGGAAAAAATTAAAAGCAAAAGGCTTTAATTTTATTGATATGGAACCTGCGCCTGGCCCGTTAGATGAAGAAAGCTATCACGATTTTGGCTATCACATGTACTCAGCGCGTTATGGCAATATTTACAGCTCAAGGCAATTAGTACAATTACTGGAACGTGCCTTAGGTAAGTTTGTACCCGCCGATAAATACTGGCTAAAAGACGACGGCTTTGTTGATCCTTTTCGCCCCACTATTGAGCCTGAGCCTTATCTCAGTCAACAAGAACTCAACGCACATCAAGACCATCATTTAGCCTGCGTTCGTGCTTTATTCAAAAAAACCACTTTATTTATTTTTACCCTAGGCTTAACAGAAGCGTGGGCGTCTAAAGAAGACGGTGCGGTCTTTCCCGTTGCACCTGGTGTGGCAGGAGGTGTCTATACACCTGAAAAATATGAATTAATTAATTTATCTTATATTGACGTGATAAAAGATTTAGAAAAGTTTATGAAATTAGCCAGACAATTAAATCGCAAAATGCGTTTTATGTTTACAGTATCGCCCGTCCCATTAATGGCAACCGCAACCACAGAGCAAGTGATTGTAGCTAGCCAGTATTCCAAAGCTGTGCTTAGGGCGGCAGCTGGGCATTTAGCGCACAAATATGCGTTAGTTGATTATTTTCCTTCTTATGAAATCATTTCTTCTCACGTAATGCGCAGTCAATTTTACAACGCTGATATGCGAACAGTATCCCAAGCGGGCGTCAATCATGTTATGGCGCAATTTTTTTCTGCTCACACACCGCCCGCACAACGCCCTGCCGTCGCTAACAAGAAAAGACGCCCTCCTCACACAACCCTACCCACTACAGATGTTCATTGTGATGAAGAGTTATTGTCCGTGTTTGGAGCGCAACCATGAAGGTATTGATTACTGGCGATTCGCATACAGGAATATTAAAAGCAGCACTTGACAGCCTGCAACAGCACGCACTGTTACCCAATACGATTGATTTCAACATACGCCCGTTGATGGGCGGAGACCGCTTAACTCAGCCATTTTTTATTGATCAAGGCACTCATGCCTTAATCAGCAGTGACTACGGCGCAAGTTGGATAAAACAACTCCCCGTTGCTGAAGACGAGGGATACTTTAATTATTACGGCATTAGTGGTCCTTTGCATACAGTACGTCTGTGGCGCCAAGGCCCTTTTTGGAAAAAATACACCCCGTTGTTACCTGCACATGGTGCGATACCCTTATCGACAACTTTTTTGCAGCATATCTTTAAACAAGATCAACAGTATTTAATGCAGCTTATTGCCTTACTAAAACGCAATAACACCCAAGTATTTGTCATTGAAGCACCTCGCCCATTTGTGCATAATCCAGTGCTTAAGGTCATTGATATTGAAGTTATTATCTATATTGATCAGCTGTATCGAGCCACCATGCGTAGCTGGTTAACTGAACTTGGAATTGATATTGTTAACGTCCCCGCGCAATGTATTGATAGCGAAGGGTTTATGTTAAGCAGCTATCGACATGACAATCCCAATGATCCTCATCATGGCAATCAAGCCTTTGGTGAAATAATGATGAAAGAAATTATTCGTTATCTACAACAACTCCCACCCCCACACTTAGTTTGACTTTATAGGCGTATCACGATGCAGCTAAAATTTTTTTTAATACTTATTCTAGTTTTTTACAATCAGTACGTTTGTGCTGAACAAATAGCCCCGCGTCAAGCGACGCATTTGTTTATTTTGGCAGGACAATCAAATATGGCGCGCTTAAATCCTGACCTATCTTTTGTGCCGACTTTAAAAAACGCCCTGCCCAATGACCAACTACTGTTTATTAAAGATGCTAAAGGCGGGCAAGCTATTCGCCAATGGCGCAAAAACATTGCACCACAAAAAGCTAACACCTCAGCAGAAGACAATGACAAACTGTACCAAAAACTGCTACATAAAATTATGCGCCAGCTGCACCGCTACCCCATCGACACGATTACCTTTATTTGGATGCAAGGCGAACGCGACGCCCAAGACCACTTAAGCGCGAATTACGGTTATGAACTGTCTGAATTGATCAACCAACTTAAACAAGATACTGGTCGCAATGATTTAAATGTGGTACTAGGACGCTTAACTGATTTTGGCTTAAAACGCAGAAAAATAAACTACGACTGGGAGCAAATCCGCCACCTTCAAGTCGATTATGCAGAACATACGCCGCATACTACCTGGGTTGATACCGATGATTTAAATGGTGCTAATGACGATCTACATTTAACAGTTGATGGCTATTATGTGTTAGGTGAGCGTTTTGCTCAGGCCGCATTAAAATTAATCTCCCAACCTTAACTAAGCTTAAGCTATTCGTGGTGAAGTTAAGCCGTTCGTGGTGAGCTAGTCGAACCATGAATGACTTAACCCGCCACTGTACGAAAACTTTCTTCGATACTTGCCACCAAACTTTTATCTAAGGTAAACATCAAGACATGATCATCTTCTTCAAAGATAGTGTCATGATGCACTGAAATAACTTCATTGTTACGTATTAATGCGCCTAACACCACACCAGTGGGTAACTTCACGGTGTCCACTTTACGACCGACCACAGAATGCTCACCATTCCCACTATGTGCAATCGCTTCAATCGCTTCTGCGGTACCATTTCTTAATAAACTAATTTGAGCCACATCACCACGCCGCACATGCTTTAAAATACTGCCAAGGGTTTCAACATTAGGCAAAACCGCTAAATCAATGCCTGTTCCTGGCAATAATTTGTTGTAATACAGATGATTAAGAATACAAATCACTTTACGCGCACCATGCGCTTTAGCTAACGACGCGGCAATAATATTCTCGCCATCACTGTCAGTAATGGCACAAAATAAATCGGTTTTATCAATTGATTCATCAAGCAATAAATTTTCATCACTGCAATTACCATGAATCACAATTGTTTTTTGTAATTCATTGGCGATTTTTTTTACGCGTTTAGGGTCTTGCTCAATAATCTTTACATAATGATCTTTTTCTAAGGCTTGCGCTAAACGTTTACCAATATGCCCACCACCAGCAATCATAATGCGTTTTAATGGCTTCTCTAAACAACCTAAATCTTTTAATAAACGTTTAACTTCTAAACGCGGCGCAAAGAAAAACACCTCATCCTCTGCTTCCAAAATAGATTCACCATTAACAGGCAACGACACCCCGTCACGAAAAATAGCCACCACACGAATTTTACCTTCCGTTAAGCGCCCTTTTAATACTTTAATTTGCTGACCTGTTAAAAATCCATCTGCCTTTATTTTGACTGAAAACAACCGCACCAAGCCATTAGCAAAATCTGAAATATGCAAGACCCCTGGCAAATCAATCAAGTTACGAATAGACTCCATGACTGTTTGTTCTGGACTAATCACTATATCAATTGGAATACCTTCTGGCTCAAACAGCTTTGGATTATTGAGATAATCAATTGCCCGTATCCGTGCAATAGTTTTTGGTCGACTGTACAATTTGTTAATAATTGTACACGCCAGCATATTGGTTTCATCGCGATCAGTGACGGCGATCACTAAATCAGTATGATGCACGCCTGCCTTTTCCAAAACATTGGGATGTGCGGCATTGCCCACCACTGTGGTGAGTGCCAAACGCTCACTTAAGGACTCAAGTAAACTTGGATTTTGATCGATAACAACGATCTCATTATGCTCTCCCACTAAGGCTTCTGCTACTGATGCACCTGTTCTACCTGCGCCTAAAATGAGTATTTTCATAATCTTCCTGTGTTAAAAAACCTCTACAATTAGCCAATCAGCAGAGGCAAGCGAATATAGAAATCAAAAAGCCTGCGCTTTTTGCTGTTGGTTGCGTAGTTAAACGGGGGCATTAAAAGAATAGTAACCACGTCACGCCTACACCTCAAATTGCACACCTAATTCAACTACGCGGTCAGTAGGTATTTTAAAAAACTGAATCGGCGATGACGCATTTCTAAACATCAGCAAAAAGATTTTTTCTTGCCAAGGACTTAAATCTGGCTTGTCTGAAGGAATCAAAGTTTCTCTGCCAATAAAGAAGGACGCGCTTTGTGCATCAATTTGCAAACCTTGCTGTTCGCATAAATCTAAAATATAAGGAACATTAGGCGTTTCCATAAAACCATAACGTGCCGTCACTCGATAAAAGCCTTGCTCTAAGGGGTCAACCAATATCCGCCGATCATCTGTAAGCACGGGTACGTCTTCGGTAGCAATGGTTAATAACACAACACGCGCATGTAACACTTGATTATGCGCATAATTGACTTGTAAGGCATGAGGCATACTTAAATTACGCGCACTCATATACACCGCAGTGCCTGGAATTCTAGCTAACGGTGGCTGCACATCTAAATTGGCAATAAAGCCCGTTAATGATTGTGCAGATTTTTGTAAAAAATGAGTCAGTACATTGCGTCCTTTTCGCCAAGTAAACATCAATAAAAAGAAAACACTGCCAATGACTAAGGGCAACCACCCACCTTGAGGAATTTTAATGATGTTCGCGCTAAAAAACGCGGTATCAATGACTAAAAAAATCATAATTAAGGGATACACACGTTTCGGTGACCACTGCCAATCATCGAGCGCTACCACCAAGGTTAATAAGGTGGTAATAATCATCGTACCCGTTACAGCCAAACCATACGCAGCAGCAAGATTAACTGATGAATGAAACCCTAATACCGTGGCTAATACCAGAAAAAATAATAAGCGATTCATGGTTGGCACATAAATTTGCCCCATCACCGCCGTCGAGGTATGCACACGTAACATCCGTGGAATATAGTCCATTTGCATTGCCTGACTGGTCATCGAAAAAATACCCGAAATAACCGCTTGCGAGGCAATAACGGTTGCACAAGTAGATAAACTAATTAAAGGGTACAACAATGACGCAGGGGCTAATAAATAAAAAGGATTTTCTATAGCAGCAGTATCACGCAAAATTAACGCGCCTTGACCAAAATAATTCAATAACAAGGCGGGTAAAACCAACATAAACCAAGCACTTTTAATGGCACGTTTCCCAAAATGCCCCATATCTGCATACAATACTTCGCCACCTGTTACCGCTAATACAACTGCGCCTAAGGCAATAAACGCGTGCCATCCATGTGCAAAAAAGAACTCAATGGCATGCAGAGGATTTAACGCCCCCAACACCTCAGGATTTTGCACAATACTTTGTCCGCCTAACCACGCCAACACCACAAACCAGACTACCATAATGGGCCCGAATAATAGTCCAACCCCCGCAGTGCCTTTGCTTTGTACAGCAAATAACAGCAACAAAAGCACCACCGTAATGGGTAAGATATAAGGTTGTAATACTGGTGCCGCAATTTGTAAGCCTTCAACCGCACTTAATACTGAGATTGCGGGTGTAATGATGCCATCACCATAAAAAAGCGCCGCACCTAATAAACCTAAAATAATAATAATATCGCGTTGATGTTGTTTATTGCGGTGTCGTAAAGCTAACGCCATTAAAGCCATAATGCCGCCCTCCCCGCGATTGCTTGCGCGCATCACATACAACACATATTTCACTGAAATTACTAAGATTAAAGACCAAAATATCAAAGAAAGAATACCCAAAATATTATCGGGCGTAGGCGTAATAGCATAGCTACCATTAAAAATTTCCTTCATGGTATACAACGGACTGGTGCCAACATCGCCATAGACCACGCCCATGGCACCTAACATTAACGTTAATAAATTGACGGAAGATTTAGAGTGCTCGCTTTGCATCATTATATTTTTATAAAAAGTTAATTAATATTCTATCGTTTGAATTAACACATTAACGAATTCAGCTTGCTATTATCAATCATTTCAGACGGCTTTCACTACAAAAAATCAGCGGCTATTTAGAAAGACGTAAATTTAACTCATAAGTGCAGCACCTTGTTTTACACCAATACGGTGCCTGAGCAATTTCAGCTATAATATGGCGCTAAATCATTCTAAAAATATCGTAAACATCGTTACAGCCACTATGTCGAAAAAAAAACCTATCCCCTTTGAAGTGTCACTTGCTGAGCTTGAACAATTGGTCAACCAACTTGAACAAGGTGATTTATCCTTAGAAGATGCTTTAAAATCTTTTGAACGCGGCGTAGCCTTAACCCGCCTGTGTCAAACCGCCTTAAGCGAAGCTGAACAAAAAGTTCACCTCCTAATAAACCAAAACGATACACAGATTCTGGAGCCTTATACTAATGAGTAACGCCTTAAAAGATTACCTAACATTTTGTCAGCAACGCGTTGAACATGCGTTAGATCAACGCCTACCCAACGCCGCGACACTGCCACAAAAGCTACATGAAGCAATGCGCTATTGCGTTCTTGATGGCGGCAAACGCACGCGCCCATTACTTGCATACTGTACAGGCGAAGCCTTGGGCATTGCTCCTGAACACCTTGATGGCATTGCTTGTGCTGTTGAATTCATTCATGTGTATTCCCTGATTCATGACGATCTTCCTGCCATGGATGATGATGCCTTACGACGCGGTAAAGCCACTTGCCACATTGCTTATGATGAAGCAACGGCCATTTTAGCTGGCGATGGTTTGCAAGCTTTAGCCTTTGAAACCTTAGCGAATGACCCAACGCTTAACGCCACCGCTACAGCACGCGTACAGATGATAAGCATGCTTGCCAAAGCCAGTGGTTCTTTTGGTATGGTCGGTGGGCAAGCGATTGACTTAGATTCAGTGGGCATTCAATTATCCTTACCTGAATTAGAAAACATGCATATTCACAAAACAGGCGCTCTAATTCGTGCCAGCGTTAATTTAGCTTGTTTAGCAAAAGCTGATATTGATGCGAACAGTGCTGTTCAATTAGATGGGTATGCAAAATGCATCGGCCTGTCATTTCAGGTTAAAGATGATATTTTAGACGAAGAAAGTGACACCCAAACCTTAGGTAAAACGCAAGGCAAAGATCGGGATCAAAACAAACCCACTTATCCTGCTTTATTAGGCATAAATGGCGCGAAACAAAAAGCCCAAGAATTACACGAACGCGCCTTAGAGCATTTAACTATTTTTGGTAAAGAGGCTGATTTACTGCGAGACTTATCGTTGTACATCATTCAACGCAGCCATTAAAGTCAAGCAAAGCGCACACTAAATAGCACGCAGCCATACCCTTTACAAGGACACAAAAGGGTATGGCGACCTAAGTGCCACGCCAACTAAAGCACCGAATGGCAGCGTAATATCAATTAAGTAAGGCTGGATAGTCCGTATAACCTTGCGCCGTTCCGCCATAAAAGCTACTAGGATCAGCTTTATTTAATTCCGCCTTTACACGAAACCGTTCTGGCAAATCTGGATTAGCAATATACAACTGACCAAACGCCACCAACTCAGCTAAGCCGGCAACCAATACCTGCTCGGCACGGGCATAATCATAACCACCACAAACCATGAGTGTGCCTGTATAAGCGGCACGTAAGGTTGCTAATTCAACCACCTTCGCGCCATGACGAATATCACTTTCCAGCGCATCAACGATATGCACATACGCTAATTTATAGGCAGAAAGTTCGGCTAAGACATAGGTAAATAAAGCATCGGGATTCGTATCACGCATATCATTAAAGGTACCGCTGGGCGATAAACGCACCGCGGTTTTATCTGCGCCGCATACCGAGATAACGGCTTCCGTCACGTCTAAGAGCAAGCGCACACGATTTGCCAACACACCGCCATAATTATCTGTTCGATGATTGGTGCCGTCGCGTAAAAATTGATCCAATAAATAACCATTAGCACTATGAATTTCGACACCATCAAACCCTGCTTGCAACGCATGTTGCGCGGCCAAACGATAGGTCTCGATAATTCCTGCAATATCCTCAGTAGCTAATGCTCTTGGCTGAACAAACGGCTGCAAACCTGTTGGCGTAATAGCATTGCCCATAGGGGTAATGGCTGAGGGAGCAACGGGCGCGTCACCACCATGAAAATCAGGATGAGAAATACGCCCTACATGCCAGAGCTGACAGAAGATTTTTCCGCCTTGTGCATGTACTGCAGAAGTCACTTTTTTCCAGCCCTCCACCTGTTCGGCACTATAAATGCCTGGCGTAGCAGGATAACCTACGCCTTGTGGAGAGATCTGGCTTGCTTCTGAAATAATCAGGCCAGCACTTGCGCGTTGTGCATAATACGTAGCCATTAATTCATTAGCGATAGTATTGGGCGCACGCATACGCGTGAGTGGCGCCATAATAATCCGATTTTTTAATTCAACAGAGCCTAGTGAATAAGGCGTAAATACTAATTTCGTCATGTTAATCCCCTAAAAAAAACAGATAATTTAAAAAATAAATAATAACGCAAGGCTGAACTATGCACCCTGGTTTCGCCCTCGTACTTTAGATTTTACTCAAGTTTCATTACAATCAAAACGCCCCCACCCTTCATCAAAAACCTAATCACTATTTTGGAGACACCCGATGAAAACACTATTCTTTTGCTTTACCCTAAGCCTTTGCTTATATCTACCCACTGAAGCGGCCGAACTCACTCGCAATCAAGTAACTCAGCTGTTAGCCACGGGTACACCAACACATCCTGCAAACTTACGCAGAAAAGACCTGACCGACCTAGACCTGTCAGGACTGGATTTTACTCACGCCGATTTATGGGGGGCTGACTTAAGACGTGCTAACTTCACCAACTCCACGCTTTCGGGCTTAAATTTAGATTTAACGGTGATGTCAAAAATAAACTTAAGCCATGCACATCTCGAAAACACTAGCATTTTTGGTGTGCACATGGGCGGCGCTAATCTTACTCATGCTAACTTAGCTGGCAGTCGCTTTATCGCCAATTTAGATCGCTCAACGCTTAGTTATGCAGATTTAACTCATGCTAATTGGGGCGTAGACATGCAAAATCAACCTATGGGACTCATGCGCGTCAGTCTAAATAATGTTGACTTATCCTATGCTAACGCTGCTCATGCCAATTTAACACGCGCCTTACTTAAACACGCAAACCTCAGTCATGCCAATCTTACCCATGCCATATTATCAGGCGCAGACCTAGCAGGTGCCGACCTTAGTTACGCGGACTTAACGGATGCAGATTTATCTGACTGTCAATTAGAAGATGCTGATTTCACCCAGGCTATTATTTCAAACACGCAGTTTACAGGAGTAAAAAATAAGAACACCGCCAAAGGATTGCCCAGCCAGCCTTAAAAAAAACAGGTGAAGACATTTTCTTGTAGCATTTAAGCACTATTTTTTACCAAAAAAGTGAATCTTACGCTCTAAAATCACCTAAATTATCTTACAATAACAAGGTAATTACTTTTTAATACTCACTACATAGGAGCCCACTTCATGAAACACTAGGTAACGTCAAGCCTTACAACACCTTGCACAGTGAAACGCTGTGCATTACTTATGGGTATGCTGCTCTCCCAGACCAGTTATGCAGAAATTAATTTAGCTTTATTTGCGGGTCAATCGATGATTGATAACGGCGATTTAAACTTAAAACAAACCGCCACGGACATGAATTTTCGTGAGGTTAGCTGGAATGATCGGTCTTTCGAAGAGCCTATTTTTTATGGTGCAAAACTGGGTTATTGGTTCACCTCGCGCCCTAATTGGGGTGTCTCCGTTGATTTCAGTCATCTAAAAAACTACCTTAATTACAATGAAACAGTCTCTGTTGACGGCATCCGCAACGGCGTGTCGGTCTCAGGAAAAGAAGCAATATCTAACACCATTCAAAACTTTAATATGTCTCATGGTTTAAATACCTTAACATTTAACGGAATGTATCGGTGGTTTCCGACTGGGCAACGCGATCAAAGTTTATTAGGACGTATGCAGCTCTACACTGGACTTGGCGCGGGCTTTAGCATTCCACATGTGGAAGCAGCCCTCGACAATAAAATCACCTACGAATATCAATGGGGGGCGGGACCAGCCGTCAACGGCATGATGGGCATTAATTATGACGTGTATAAATTCTTATCGGGCTTTGTTGAATATAAACTTACTTACGCTGGCGTAGAAGCTGAGCTCACAGACGGCGGTACAATCACCACTGAAACGGTTAATCATCAAATAATTTTTGGCCTTGCCGCCCATTTTGACCTCTAACAACACCTCACCACGCTAACCCTAGACAACAACACCTATAAACGTAGGGTACGACAAAAATCATTCACCAAGCTTACTTTGCATGTTCCTGTATTTGCATGTAATGAGCACCTCCTCTCCCATAACAAGACGGCAAAAGTATGTGTGTGGGAGAGGCTTCGCCTAAAGCGCCTACTGTTGGTCGCCTCGACAAGTTAAGCAAAGCATTACCCACCTCACTTAAAATCAAAGATTAGCAAAATACCCGTTAATTTTAAGCAGTTTTTTCATACTACGTTGACAGCCGCACCTTCACGCCTTAAAAGGCACACCTAAACCACCTACGCCACAATACCCCATGGGTTCTTTTGCCAAATACTGTTGATGATAACGCTCAGCATAATAAAACGTACTGGCGGGCAAAATTTCTGTGGTAATTTCGCCATAACCAGCTTGTGATAATTGTGCTTGATAGTGCGCTTTAGAAGTCATAGCTAAGGCATACTGCTCATCGTTAAAAGTATAAATGCCCGAGCGATACTGAGTACCAATGTCATTACCTTGTTGCATGCCTTGCGTAGGATTATGTGATTCCCAAAATAACTGCAATAACGCGTCATACGCAATGTCGTCCGCATTAAAAAATACCTTAACAACCTCGTTATGCCCAGTTAACCCCGTACATAATTCATCATAAGTGGTATTGGGCGTAATCCCACCCGTGTAGCCAACCGCAGTGCTATAAACCCCTGCACATTGCCAAAACTTTCTTTCTACACCCCAAAAACAACCCATTCCAAACATGGCTTGCTCAATGCCCGGCGGCATTGGTGGTGCAATAGGATGACCTAAGACAAAGTGTTCATTGTAAATGGGCATGGCATGATCGCGCCCTGGCAACGCCTCGGCAGGCGAAGGTATGACTATTTTTTTTGAATTAAACATGGCTTTATTTTAATGGATGATTACTTTGGATTAATGAAAGTTCTAATTTTACACCCAGTAATCGTACTGCACACCTGTTAGACCTGCTAAACAGAAAGCTAACGATACGATTCCATGCGTGATGCCTGAACAGCCATTCTCATTATGACAATGATCGTTAACAGGAAGTCCAAAACCTTTACTAATCTATTCAGCTCTTGACGTAATAACACGAAAAAACAGAAGCTTTTTTACTGCAAATACTAACCAATACACGCTTTCTACTGAGCTTTATAGTTAAGTTAAGTTAAGTTAAGTTGGATGCATTAAACTACTGTGCCTTTTGGGTATATTCAGCCTAAATCAAATACAAAATAATGTTTTTGTATGAATAAAAATATGGTATTTTAAGCGCCGCTGACAATACCTTAAATAATGAAAATGTCAGTTAAATTCAGCTTAGTTAATAGCATTGTTGAATCCACGTGTTATTAAGCAAGCGAGTTTTTATTATTGAGCGTTTTTATTTACCGTTAAAATCAATGAGGATTTTTTATGAATACACTGATTAAAGTTAAATTATTATTTGCGTCAGCTGCATTATTGACAGGTGCAAGCACAGTAATGGCAAGTACTTGTGCTGATTTACCTACAGCAGCAGATTTAAAAGCGGCAGTGATGTCAGTTGCAAAATTAGATGGTGGAAAAAGTAATGGTGGGGTTGGTAGCCCCGTCTGGGTAACAGAGGTGGATAGTAGTGGTACTGTTTGTGCTATCGTGCATAATTTGCCTACGGGCGCTGATGTAACTGAGCATTTAGCAATAAGTCATCGTATAAATTCAGCGCAAAGAGCTGCCATATCTAATGGTTTTAGTCGTTCCAATGGTACTCCTGGTACAGGCTTGGCTGTATCATCAGCAAATATCTTCTTTGGGTCACAATTTAGTGAACTTGCTCAAGGATTAGATGCTCTTGCTAATACTCAACTTAATCCATTTGTTGGTAACCCTAAAACTTGGGGAACTCCATCAGATCCTTTAGTGGGTAAGCGCGTGGGCGGCACCGCTGCAGTACCTGGCGCTATATCATTATGGAATAATAAAAGAATAAAAGTAGGGGCAATTGGGGTTGCAGGTGATTTTCGTTGTACTGACCATGTTATTGCTTGGAAGGTTCGTGAGCTTATAGGCAAAGGTGCGTATGGTGTTGCCAATGTTCCAGGCGGCTTATCTTCTGCAAATAATGATGCGCTTGTGCAGGATGTTGATCCAGTCACTAGTCAAAGTAAAAGCGGTTATGGGTATTTTGTATGTTTTAATAATCCTACGCCAGCTAATGATGGTGGTGCAATTGAGCATGCTGGTGGTGCAAGCGAGTAATGCTAGATATTATCGTTAAGTTTTAGTTTTATAGGTAAAGCTTTGGATTTTTATCTACTAATTAGTAGTGAATAACATATTCAAAGCTCTACGGCAATTTTACAATTATGACTAACTAAAGAGTAATATAAGATGAAAATAGTTAATTTTTTCATCAGTATTCCCATATTTTCGCCTACCCAGAGTCTCTAATATTACGCACAAACAACAAACTATCAATAAGTTACATCTATTTTTTGCTTTGTAAGTTGTTGATTTCTGGTTTACCTGCGTAACATCAGGTAGTCTATTTAACCGCGCACTCCGTATAAAGAAATGTAAGGTGTATAAGCGATAACGCTATGCACCTTTTGGTTTGCCGGATGACGCTATCGCTTATCCGGTCTACGCTTCTTAATCTACGAAAGAATACATTATAGATTCTCACATGGCACACATAAACCTTGTGAATTGATGTCTCAATATTTTCACTACCTCTTTAACTCTATTGAAATAAAACAGTTAAACCTGCTTTTCCCTAGTTTAGATCAGCATCAACAAAGCGTGAAAACGCGGCAACGTATGCGCTTGTTTTGGCAGACGTTTCCATAGTTATTTCAATTTGACATTCTTTTTAAGAAATCAGAAATTTTATACGCGAAGAGGGCAATAGAGTGATAACTATAGCGCCCACCACCTGCGATAAGTCAATGCCTTCAGATACCGCTGAATAATTAATCACGATAACAAAACTTCCCACGTTCTGACTTATAATAAAACGTCATTATTATTCACTCTTATCGATAAAACCCTCATGACTAAACAAGATACTTTACGCCGTTTTTTATTCGAAGAACTCGGGATTCGTGGCGAATTGGTTCAGCTTAACACCTGCTGGCAAGAAGCTAAGCAACACCAATCCTTAACACCACGTTACCAAGAAGTGCTGGGGCATGCCTTAGCGTCAGTGGTCATGCTATCGGCCACCATTAAATTTGAAGGCGCAATTATTTTGCAAGTGCAAGGCAATGGACAAGTTAAGACTTTAGTGGCTCAAGCGACTCATGATAGAAAAATCAGAGGCCTAATTCGTCAACACAGCGATAACTCCGAAAACCCGAACAGTTTATTTGGTGAGGGTCAGCTCATTATTACCATTGCCCCTACGGTGGGCGAAGCTTATCAAGGTGTCGTGAGCATAAATAATGATCAACTCAACACTGCCTTAGAAAATTATTTTATTCATTCTGAACAACTTAACACACGGTTATGGTTATTTGCTGATGGCACTCATGCCGCAGGCTTATTATTACAAGAAATCCCCTCTAAAGTACGCGACCAAGAAGATTGGGCGCGGCTGTGCATGTTAGCCGACACCTTAACCAGCCATGAGTTGTTTAAATTAGACGCAGAAGACGTGCTATTTCGATTATTTAATCAAGAAAAAGTCCGTGTATTTGATGAAGAGTCGGTCAGTTTTGAATGCTCCTGCTCCACCCAAAAAATTGCTAAGGCCTTGTATGCCATGGGACGAGAAGAGCTTGAAGGTATTATTGAAGAACGTGGCACTATTGAGGTGATTTGTGAATTTTGTAATGCGCATTTTTACTTTGATCAAATAGACGTTGAACGCATCGTTACTGATCAAGAATTAATGGCTATTTCGCCCACCTTACATTAAAGACCATGAAACTAAAACCAGCATCACGCGCCTTAAAAATACTTAGCCTTATTATTTTAAGCAGCCTCCTTAGTGGCTGTATCGAGTGGTTTCGCATTTATCAAACCTATTTACAGCTTAACGAATTTGATCGTTATTTTTCTGTTGCTGTTAAGCAAGATTTTACGCTTCATTTTAATCAGCCGCGCATTACCAGTAATGATTTTATCAATCTAACAAAACTGTATCCCAGTGAAAATTTACCTACTCCTAACAACGGCAGGCAATGGCGCTATTGGTTTTGTAAGGTCAATGCACAACAAGAAATCATTCATCCTGAGATAAAATTTTTTACTGACTTACGCTTCAACCAAGAGAATCAGTTACACGATTGGTCATTTTCTTCATTATTTTTACAGATAGCCCCAGCACAATTTCTTGAAGTTTCGTTACGTTCGTTGGCGGGTGCTGAAATTAGCGAAGAAAAACAACAACTCAAAGCTAAAACCATATTAACGCCGACGATCTCGGCGGAATTACCGTTAAAATCAGAGGTGCTAAGGCACTTTGGTGAACCTATTAGTATTGAAGATAACGCTGACCACGAAGTCTATCGCTACTTTTTTAAATTACTGACCACTCGCATTGAAAAAGGCTACGAGGGCAACGCGCTTAATGAAATTAAATTAAGTTTTGATAAAAAAAACCAGCGCTTATTTAACATGGCCGGTAATTTCGCGGGTTTAAAAATTGCTATTGATTACCGAAATTTTTTAGCACCGAACACTACGGAACATTCCGCCAAACTTAGCACTTCATCCAACGCAAGCGATTAGCGTTCAGCACCACAGTCACGGATGACAGCGCCATCGCTGCACCAGCAATCATTGGATTAAGTAATACGCCAAACAGTGGGTATAACACACCCGCTGCAACAGGCAGGCTAATCACGTTATAAAAGAATGCACCCATAAAATTTTGCTTAATATTGGCGACGGCACATTTAGATAAGCCTATCATTTCACTTACCTTTATTAGCGAGCCTTGCAAAATCACGACATCTGCACTGGCAATGGCAACATCTGTTCCAGTGCCTAGTGCAAAGCCCACATTCGCCTGCACCAACGCGGGCGCATCATTAATACCATCACCTACCATGCCCACTTTTTCGCCTTGTTGCTGTAAGGCTTGAATTGCCTGCGCTTTATCCTGCGGCAACACATGCGCAATAACTTCATCAATCCCGGCTTGCTTCGCCATAGCATGTGCAGTGATTTGATTATCTCCTGTCAACATAATCACCCGAAGGCCTTGTGCTTTTAGCTGTGCAACCGCAGCCGCCGAGTCTTTTTTAATGGGATCAGCGATAGCAATAATCCCTTCAATCACGCCATTGACGGCTAATAATACGGGCGTTTGACCTTGCCCAGCGATTTTCTCTAAATGATTATTGTGACGGGTAAATTTAATGGCATGCGCATCCATCAAGGCTTTATTTCCCAATAATACGCGCTGATTAGCCACCGTTGCCGACACCCCTAAGCCGACTAATGCGTTAAATTCGGTTATTTTTTCTAAACCCACCTGATGGCATTCTGCATACGCCACAATGCTGGCTGCCAACGCATGTTCGGAGCCCGCCTCACAACTTGCCGCTATTTGCACAATACGCCATTCATCAAGCTTGCCTAACGATTCAACGGCAACCACTTGTGGCTTGCCTTCGGTAACTGTGCCCGTTTTATCCAACACAATGCAGGTCAAACTGCCGGCAATGTGCAGTGCTTCGCCTTGACGAATTAAGATACCCGATTGCGCAGCACGCCCTACGGCGACCATCACCGACATCGGCGTTGCTAAGCCTAAGGCACACGGACACGCAATCACTAATACAGTCATTGCGGTAACAAAGGCATAGCCAAACGAGGGTTCGGGTCCAAACAGATACCACACCATAAAGGTCAGCACGGCAATACCTACCACCACTGGCACGAATACCGCAGAGATTTTATCTGCTAACTTGGCAAGCTCGGGTTTACTATTTTGTGCCTGCCGCACACTGGCGATAATTTGTGCTAAGGCTGTATCTCGTCCAATACGTGTGGCAATAAATAAAAAACTACCTGTTTGGTTCATAGTTCCTGCACTGACCATCATGCCTGGCTGTTTTTCAACAGGGAGTGACTCACCTGTTAACATTGCCTCATCAACCGCAGAATATCCTTCGATAATTTGCCCATCGACGGCAATTTTTTCACCTGGTCTAACGCGCAAGGTTTCGCCTAAACCTATGTGTTCAATAGGGACATCAAGCTCTTCACCATTTCTTACCACTCGTGCAGAACGCGGCTGTAAACCAATTAAGTGCCGAATAGCCTCCGACGTTTTGCTTTTCGCACGTGTTTCTAGGGCTGAGCCGAAATTAACAAAGGCTAAAATCACTACGGCAGCTTCAAAATACGCATACGACGCTAAAGGCGGCAATACTGCAAAATAATCAATCACAATACAAGAATATACCCACGCAGCACCTGTGCCTAAGGCAATCAAGGTATCCATGTTGGCTTGTCGATGCAGTAAACTGGTATAGGCGCCTTGATAAAAATGCTGCCCCGAATAAATCATTACCGCCAAGCTAAGTAAAGCCACCTCCGCCCAAATCCATTGCCCCAGCACTGTGCCCATTTTTGGCAAGATACTCCAATGCTCACCTAGCATTAACAACACGCCTAAAGTACCCGCAACAGCGGCCTTTTTCATCAAGACACGATAACGTAACCATTCTTGCCGCTCGTGTTCTTTGGGATCAACAAACGTTTCCATTACCGCGCTGTCATATCCCGCGTGCTTAAGTACGTCAATAATACGCTCTGCGTTCAAGGTAGTGGTGATCACGGCACTATGATCAGCAAAATTAACGCACACCGAGTGTACGCCCGCTAAGGCCGTTAATGCTTGCTCCACTGCATTTACGCAACCTGCGCAACGCATCCCTGAAATGGTAAAGGTGATCGTTTGAAGTGACTGGGCTTGGCTAACCATACTATGCTCTCTTTAAAAAACTGACTGAACTCAGTCATGCTTATTTATAAAAAATTAATGTAACACGCACCTTAGATAACACTGTCATTAAGTTAAGTATCTATGTATTAAAAAATCACTATGTTGTGAATTTTACACTTCCCCCTCAGCCCGCCTTTTGCAAAAGGGGACAACTGTTTTCATATAATGTCAGAAAAAAGTCAATAATTCCCTCTTTGAAAAAGGGGGGTTAAACCTGTCACGAGGGAGGTACCTAATAAAATATTCCCTACGCTTTTATGCCCTTTGGGTACGCTTTGCAAAAGAAAGGAACTGAATAAGCATTCTTAACTTAGGTAAGTGCTTGAGGCAAAGCCGCGTGCACATGAATATTTCACCGTGTCTAAGGCTATTAGACTCCTCACTTACTATGCTTGCCATAATGAGAATTGCAATTGCGCGACCAACAAAAGGCTCAGCACTTCTCATTATGTCTGTGCATAGCTTTGTAGCAGTGTGTGGTGGAGGCGCTAGCAAGAGTGTGAAAGTATTCTTCTTATTCCCCCTCATTCGATAAACCCATGAGTAACTATTCAACTCCCCTTTTAAAAAAGGGGGATTGAGGGGGATTTATCTAAAAAATCTCCCCTAACCCCTCTTTTTCAAAGAGGGGGACTGTCATGGTCATAATGAGAAGTGCTGCAAAAGGCGTGCATTAAGCTATAATTTTGCTTAACGCACGGTTAGTACATTAACTTATTTTGTAACGGTAAAGCCCGCATTGGTTATGGCGGCTTCCAGTAATGCCAACGGTGCAGTCTCTGTTTCATACTGTATACTCACCAACTGATCTTTTGCCGAAGCAGTCACCTGACTAATGCCTGCAAGCGTTAACAATGCTTGCGTTAATGAGGTTTCACACCCGCTGCACTTCATTCCTTGTACGGATAAATTAAGTTCTTTTGTCATCTCTGTATGCTCATTTAAGATTGAATTTAAAAATTGGGCAACTCACTTAACACTCTTTATGGGGCTATTGACAATTACCCGCAAACACTGATATTTCATTAAAATACTTAGGGAATGCGTTAACATCACCGCCAGCTTGCTTAGTCATTCACACTAAGAGCGTTAACTGGGATAATAACGCTGACCACCGACAACCACTAAACAGTATCTTCTACCCTCACTTATGCAATTAAATACTATCACTAACCAAACCATCGCGCTCGCGGGAATTGCTCAGGCCGCCGCGTTAGTTCAGCAACTAGCGACTACTGGCTCAACCAACAGCAGCGCACTTGAAGCCAGCATCGGCAGTATCTTAAAAATTGATTCCTCCAGCATTATTGACGTTTATGGCTCGTTACCCGCCCTAAAATTAGGTTTAGAACAACTTGCACTGCAAATGACTGGCTATAAAATTGCCGACCCAGAACAAGCTCGTTATTCTGCAACCATTGTTTTTTTAGAGCATCAATTAGCTAAACGCCCAGATTTACAAGCCATTATTCATACTGGCGTGCTTAAAGCACACGCTCAAAGTGAGGCCTTTGGTTTAGTGCATGAAAATATCATGGCCAAGCTTGGCGATGTCTATTCTCAAACGCTCAGTACCTTAACGCCACGCATTATGGTTAACGGTGAAGCAGACTTACTGTCCAGACCCGATATCGCAAATAAAATACGTGCCTGTTTATTAGCAGGTATTCGCTCGGCGATGTTGTGGCGACAATGCGGCGGAAAACGCTGGAAATTTTTGTTATACCGGAAAAAAATTCAAACTGAACTACAACACTTACTCAGCCAGATATAATCATGACAAAACTGATCGAGGCTGAGCATGTATTTCGTTATTATGGTGCGTATTGTGCGGTGTATGATCTTAGTTTTAGCTTAGCTAAAGGTCAGGTGCTTGGCTTTTTAGGGGTAAATGGTGCTGGCAAAACCACCACGATGCAACTGCTTTGTGGGCTATTGGCACCCAGTTCAGGACAGATTTTAATTAATGGTTACAATATCCTCAGCCAGCCCATTCTCGCCAAACAAAGCTTAGGCTATTTGCCCGATACGCCACCGTTGTATCGAGACTTAACCGTCAGTGAGTTCTTACGCTACTGTGCACAATTACACGATATTCCAGCTAAACAGTGCCACGCTGCGGTGCGCTCAGTGCTTGAACGTTGTGGCTTAAGCGCAGTAAACCATAAACTTATTGCTCAGTTATCAAAAGGCTTTCAACAACGTGTGGGGATTGCACAGGCGATTATTCATAACCCTGCCCTTATTATTCTTGATGAACCCAGCGTTGGTCTTGACCCCATTCAAATCCAAGAAATACACACACTTATTAAAGAGTTGGGGCAAGATCATGGCGTTATTTTATCCACCCATCGCCTCAGCGAAGTACACGCGTCCTGTACTGATGTGCAAATTATTCATGATGGCAAACTGATTTTACAACACAACAGTGCGCAATTAGCCACCATAATGAACACAGAAAAACTTTGCCTACGCACTCGCTTAGCGATTGATCCCGCCTTATTAACAACCATCACAGATATTAACGATATTACCGTGATTAATGCTCAACAACTGGAGATTAAGTACCACAGTAACGCCAATCCAACCCCTAAAATAACTGAACAGTTAATTGCCGCTGGCGTGGATATACTAGAATTAAGCCCTATAAAAAAATCAATGGAAGAGCTGTTTATCGAATTAATTAAGGAAAATAGTCAATGAAAGCACTGATTATTGCTCAACACGAATTTAAAACTTTATTTTTATCACCCTTAGCCTGGTCACTTTTGGGCGTGCTGCAATTTATTTTTGCCTATTTATTTTTAACGCAAATTGAAAATTTCATGCGTGTTCAACCGCAATTGGCTTTCATCGAACATGCACCCAGCCTTACTGATATTATCGTCCCCCCTTTATTTGGCAATGCTGGCATCATCTTATTATTACTCTGCCCGATTCTGACCATGTCAGTAATCTGCCAAGAACGCCGCACAAAAACCTTTGCCTTATTGCTTTCAGCGCCACTGTCTTCCACAGATATTATTGTTGGCAAATACCTTGGTATTAGCTTCTTACTCATGGTTATTACCAGTGGCATTAGCCTCATGCCGTTAAGCTTAGCACTAAGTGGCACGATTGATTTAGGCAAATTAGTATGTAACGATCTCGCACTTTCCCTGTTAGTGGGTGCCTTTGCCGCAGTCGGTGTGTTTTGCTCAACCCTTGCGCCACATCCTGTACTTGCGGCTATTTTAAGTTTTAGCTTTTTGTTACTACTCTGGATTATGGACTGGTCAACCGCGCTTAAAGATCAAGGTAATGAAGTCATTAAATACTTATCGTTAGTCCGGCACTTTCAAAATTTGCAAACCGGGCTTATCCATTCTGCCGACCTTGGCTATTTCCTGCTATTTATTGCCAGCTTTTTATGGTTAAGTATTCGCTGCCTTGATTATCAACGCTTACAAAAATAACCTACTACACATGCTCATGTTGTCTTTTACTCGCTTCACACATTTACTAAAAACACTGGCAGGACTAGGTTTATTCGCGTTATGTGCGGCACTCAGCGCACACTATACCCAGTCAATTGATGTGACTGCTCACCAGAGCAACACCCTGTCGACAGCCAGTCAAAAATTGCTAAGTGCGTTACCAGAGCCCATCAGCATTAAAGCCTATATAAAAAAAGGACACCCGACACGCTTACAAATAGCTCAATTAATTGCCCGTTATCAGCGTCATAAAGACAATATCCAGCTAAGCTTTATTGATCCTAACGACATCCCCAATGAAGCTAAACACTTAGCTCTGGGCAATGCGGACACACTGATAATTAGCTACCAACAGCACACAGAAAAGCTACATTTTCTTGATGAAACCACTCTTAGCAATGCCTTATTGCATCTTAGCCACACCCAAAAACACTGGATAAGTTATGTAACTGGTCATGGCGAACGTAATTTCCAAAGCAACGATAACAGTGACTTAGGGCAATTTTCCGCGCACCTAGGTGAACGCTCAATCACCGCAGTGCCCCTTAATTTAAGCACCCATGCCAGCATTCCAAGCAATACAGAATTACTGGTACTCTCGGCTCCAAGTGCTCCCTTACTTACTGAAGAAATCAAACTTATCAAAGACTACCTTAAAAAAAATGGCAGTCTGTTACTGTTACTTGAACCCAATAATCGCTATCTTGACGATATTTTAAGCAGCTTAAATTTAAAACGCAGCCAGCAATTGGCAGACCACCGCAATAAACTGGCGGGGCTTGAGCAGCCCACATTTATTATTGAAGACCAGTATCCAAGCCACCCCATCACCCGCGACTTACACTTAATTAGCGTATTTCCAGAAGTGACTGGACTGGAGTACATCAACTCTTCAGCCAAAAACTTCACGCCCTTACTGCGCCTTGATTCACCTCAGCACCCCAGCCAGTTTGCCTACACCCTCACACAAGCCAGCACTACCGATGCAGCGCCGCAACGCATTGTCGTGCTTGGCGATGGGGATTTTTTATCCAATGCGTATCTTGGCTATGTTGGCAATGCAGAACTAGGTTTACGGATAATCACTTGGCTTTTACATGATGACTCCTTCATTGACGTGCCTTCGACACTGAATAGCACACCGCCACTGCAACTGTCTAAAATTGCCGTCACCCTCATTGGCTTTGGCTATTTACTGGCACTGCCATTAGGACTGATTATTACTGGGCTGATTATTTGGCAATGGCGTAAACATCGTCGCTAAACCTAACCCTTCAACCTATCAACGTAATACCAAAGGAATTATTGCTAATGACCACACCCTCACCCATACGCTGGGGCATTCTTGGTGCCGCCCGCATTACCGAACGCGTTTTGCCTGCACTTGCCAACGCTGAACATGGCGGCGTAATCGCGCTTGCCAGTCGCCGTCCAGAAGCTGCCCGACAGTTATTAGCACGCACGCTGCCCGCAGCACAGCTGACTATTTATGACGATTACGACAGCCTTTTAAACGATGACAACATCGATGCAGTATATTTACCCTTGGCTAATCATGAACATGCCTACTGGACACTCCGCGCCATTACCAAAGGCAAGCATGTTTTATGTGAAAAACCTTTAGCCCTTAACGTCGCCGACATTGATGCCATAAAAATCGCCGCGCACCAACAGAACGTTCAGGTTATGGAAGGCTTTATGTACCGTTTTCATCCCCAGCATCAACGCGTTCATGCACTGCTAAACCAAGGCATAATTGGTGAAATACAAACAGTACGCAGCAATTTTTCTTTTTTAATGCGTCCAGAACGATACTATCGCTTAACCGAGCCTACCACCAATGGCGGCGGTGCGTTATGGGATATTGGCTGCTATGCCATTCATGCACTCAGACAATTTTTTACCCATGCACCGATTGCCGTTTGCGCACGCTCGCACTATGTTGAAAGCGGTGCAGACCTCACCACCACAGGCATACTTGATTTTGGTAGTGGCAAATTTGCCCAGTTTAGCTTTAATTTCAGCCATGCTCGACGCAGTGAATACGAACTCACTGGCACTCAAGGTGGCATTCACTGCGCCAATGTCTGGGCAACTGAAAACGACACGCCACGCCTGTCATGGTGGACAGAAAAAGATGGCCAACATCACGAAGCACTCGCACCCAGCAACCATTTCGAGTTAGAAATCGCCCATTTTAATCGCTGCATTCAAACTCACACCCAGCCTCTTCTTTCACTTGACGATGCCCAGCAAAACTGTCAAATTTTAGTCGCGCTAATGCACGCGGCAAAAGAAGAACGCTGGATTTATTTTTAACCACCTGACTTCAGGTCACAACCCACCCACATCACTACTTACCTACACTTACTATGAAAAACACCCTCACTCCGTATTTACTTGGCTTACTCCTTATTACCCCCTTAACAACCCATGCCGAAGAAATTGGCTGCGTTACCACGGCGTGGAAACTTATTGGTGCCAACCACAAAGTTTGCGTAGAAGCCTACGATGATCCCAAAGTCCAAGGCGTATCCTGCCACATTAGCCAAGCTCGAACGGGTGGCTTAGCCGGCACCTTTGGCGTTGCCGAAGACCCCTCACAGTTTTCAATCACCTGCCGACAAGTTGGCCCAATAAAATTTGATGGCAAACTGCCCGAACAAGAAACAGCCTTTACAGAAGACACCTCGATATTCTTTAAAGAAACCCGCGTCACCCGCTTATTTGATGCTAAACGCAACACCTTGGTTTATTTAGCCGTCAGCCGTAAATTAATTGATGGCGCACCAGCAAATAGCATTTCCTCAGTGCCTATCATGCCTTGGCAAGGACAGTAAAACTAAAACCAAAGGCGCATTCCCTAGGGTGCAATAGGCGACAGCCGTATTGCACCACTATATAATCTTTTACTGCTTGCTGTAATTATTGGGCTAAAACGCTAGGGTTCATAAATTAGTATTTTTAAGTTGAGACACTACGGCAGTTGAAATACGATACCCCACTTGATTAAGTTCAGCGATAACAGCTTCAGCATCGTTAATTAAGGCTTTTCGTTGCGCAGTAAATAATATGGCGGCAGTGCCAACTATGACTAATTCCTTACGCATTGCCTGTTTGCGGGCTAAAGCATCATCCAGAATTAACAAAGTATTGCTCTCTGATTGCAAGGCATACTCAATGCTAGATTGCTCACTTAACTCCAAACTTCTTGATAAAACATGTTGAAAAAGTGGATTAGCAACACATTTTAACCAGTCGGCATCTAAAGCCTGTTTGATTAAAACAGCATCATTTGACTGTACCCTTAAACATTCGTCTGCTACGGCTTGCGTGAGCACTATTTCAGAAAAAAGATCTTTTAATAAATACAAGTGCTTGATCTTAGCCAGTGCAATTAAGGGCCCCGCATCGGCAATTACGACAACCATGAAGCTAGAACATCTAATTCCTTAGATGTTTGTTGATCGGGTATGAGCAAATCAATATCTAACTGGGCTAAATGATCAATAAACTCAGATAAACTTAAACCGCTGATTTTTGCAGCCGCCCCTAATGACATGACTCTATCTTTAAATAGACTGGCTGCTAAAGCAGGCTCTAGTTGCTCATCAACCTCGCCCAATGAGGTTTTTAAGTTTAATAATACAGCATTGGGTTGATTGCCTTTTAAGATCAACACCGGCTCTAGTTCGGCATGCCTTAAGGCTTCTGAGGGATTGCGCTTTAAATTTCTGACATTTGTTGCATACATACAGCACACCCCTATATTAAAAGCACAAAATGTAGTCCACACTTAGTATGAACGCAAAAAAATAATTTTCAGGTCATAGCTAAAGCGATTGCACTCCGTTTATTTAGACAAATTAAGAGTACCTTACACGACCTGTAGACCTAATATTTGCTGGAAAGGTTGAAAATCTTTATCTGAATGTAATAGCGAAAAGTTGTTTTCTATACAGAAAGTGGCAATCATTGTGTCGATAGTTTTTCGTATGGTAATACCTTGTTTACGCAATACTCTAAAATTCTCTACACTCTTTAAACTTAAAGCAACTCCCAGCATGGGATAAACAGGCAAAGCACAGAGTAATGTTTTTGCGGCTTGATAATCGGAGTCTTGTCTAAAGCCTTGTAATACTTCTGCCAAAATCAAATCACCTGTGCATATCGGCTGTATGCCCAATAAGCCGTCCAGTTTTTTTGTCGCTAAAGTTTCTATACCATTAAAATAATCGATCCAAACACTGGAATCGACCAGAATCAATGATCAACCCTCATTGCTTCTAAAGCACCTTCCCATTTTAATTTGCCTTTAAACGCTTTAATAGATTCCTGTTGCTTTAACATCAATAAGGTCTTTAAGCCAAGCTCCACGGCTTCTCGCTTGCTTTTTACACCCGTTACTTTTAAAACATCTGCCATTAATAAATCATCAATAAAAATGTTGGTTCTCATCAGATTCTCTTTGTGTATAAAATGACTAAACAATACACCAAAACAAAGCGACTGTCCCTAAGTAACCTCAGAAGACCTCGATTGGATTACGCGTGTACTAGCGCGGCAATGATCTGGATGTACGGTTGATCTTCGGTGTTTATGGTTTCTTGTATCCAGTGTCTGTATTCTTCAAAGCGGCTGCGGATGGCTTCGGTTTCGTCTTTGTGACGTTTACTATTTTCAAGAAATATATCCAACTGTTTAACTTGCTTATGTTCTAAAGCCTCTAATTTTGCTAACTGGGTATTTAACTTAGGTCGGTTTTCTGTTTCAAAGGCTTGACGATACGCCGTCATTTGCTGCTGTGTTTGCTTGACCACTTCAGGTAAGTGCTGTTTGAGTTGGGCTAAATGCGTGGGTTCTTGACCCGCATGCTGGATTTTGATGTAGTGTTGGTTAGCGATGCTAATTTTACCTGTATAGCATTTTGTCATGACGAAGTCTTCAGTCATGAAATCGTCAATCTAAGCCCAGCAATTCTCATTTTAGTAACGATAAGCAGGAGTAAAAAGGCTTTAGCCTTTTTAACCAAGGGCTAAAGCAATTGGACTCCGTATTTGCCACGATAGTCATAATGAGAGCTGCTGATCTAAGCCAAGATCAGTGATATAGCCTTTTATAAACCTCAATACTAACTTACCTTATATCCATAAGCTCTTGAGCTTGATGTTCTGCATGATAAGAAGAGCGCACTAAGGGGGCGCTTGCTACGTGTGCAAAACCCATCTTTTTAGCAACTTCAGCATAGTCATCAAACTCTTGCGGAGTCACGTATTTTTTAACAGGCAAATGCGCTTTACTTGGCTGCAAGTATTGTCCTAACGTCAGCATTGAACACCCATGCGTGATTAAATCATGCATCACCTCATGCACTTCTTCCTGCGCTTCACCCATGCCCAACATTAATCCTGATTTGCTGGGCACGTTAGTTTGAACAGCTTTAAATTGCGCCAATAAATCTAATGACCCACGATAATCAGCTCCTGGCCTAACCTCTTTATATAAACGCGGCACAGTTTCAAGATTATGATTAAACACATCACAAGGATGCTCTGCTAATAACGCCACGGCCTTAGCAATGCGTCCACGAAAATCAGGCACTAAAATTTCAATTTTAGTCGTTGGCGTAGCACCACGAATCGCCTGAATACACGCAGCAAAATGCCCTGCTCCGCCATCGCGTAAATCATCTCTATCCACTGATGTAATGACCACATACTTTAACGCCAAGGCTTTAATTGCATGCGCTAGTTGCTCGGGCTCATTGCTGTCTAAAGGCAAGGGTTTGCCGTGCGCAACATCACAAAATGGGCAGCGTCGGGTGCATAAATCGCCCATAATCATGAACGTTGCCGTTCCCTGCTGAAAACATTCTGCTAAATTAGGGCACGCAGCCTCTTCACATACTGTATGTAATTGATGATCTCTGAGTAATTGCTTAATACGAAAAATCTCTTCACTCGCGGGGATTTTAATGCGAATCCAGTCAGGCTTACGCAATACTATGTCGGGTTGCTCAACTTTAATAGGAATACGCGCTAATTTTTCTGAATTACGCTGATGCGTTGTCGGCGTTAACCGTGAAGGTGCTTGATAAGTCATGAATATAATGCCGCCTTGATAAAATGAATTATCTGAGTAGATAAGTCATTAAACTCAACTTTAATGTTAAAGTCAGAAAGCTGAGTTATTTCTAAATGTGAAAATCCACATGGATTTATATGCTTAAATGCCTGCAAATCCATATCGTTATTAAAACTGAGACCATGATAACACCCAGTATTTTTAATTCTAAGACCAATTGAACCTATTTTCTTGTCCTCAATGTATACACCAGGGGCTTCCGCTTTAGCATAGGCAGCAATGCCATAATCGGCAAGTGTATTAATCATCGCTTGCTCTAGGATTGTTACTAACTTACGTAAATCAATGCCTAAGCGTTTAAGATCAATTAAAATGTAAATAACAAGTTGCCCTGGCCCGTGATACGTCACCTGACCGCCACGATCAGATTGAATGACAGGAATATCCGTCACCGACAGCAAATGCTCACGCTTACCTGTTAATCCTAAGGTATACACTGGATAGTGCTCAACAACCCAGAGTTCATCAGGCGTTTCTGCCCCACGTTGCTGCGTAAAGTCCTGCATTGCACGCCACACAGGCTCGTAATGCTGTAGGCCCATTTGACGAATAACGAATGTTGATTTATTAGTGCGAATAGTCTTCATCTTTGTTTATTTAGTTTACAACACACTCTGAGTCGTTACCTTACGAGTACCCATGTTACTCAGCACCAAACTCTTATGACACGTCTAATTCATGCTATGCACACAACAGATATTTTCACTACCCCAGAAGATTTAGCCCCAACGCCCATTGAGCTGCCCGCAGGGACACACTATCTAAAAGGTTTTGCCTGTCAATATGCAGCCGAGCTTAATGCTGCTATTCAACACATTGCTACGTACTCACCGTTTCGGCAGGTCATGACCCCGAGTGGAAAAAAAATGTCCGTGACGATGACCAATTGCGGTACATACGGCTGGATTTCAGATAGATACGGCTATCGCTACAGTACCTTAGACCCGCTTTCCCATCAACACTGGTTAGCTCTTCCGTCATGCTTTATTGAGCTGGTTAACGCAGCATTATCTCATGAACATTTGCCCAACTATTTACCCGATGCCTGCTTAATTAATAATTATTCGGTAGGTGCTAAGATGGGCTTACATCAGGACAAAGATGAAAAAAATTTTACGTATCCAATCGTATCAGTTTCGTTAGGCTTGCCTGCGCTATTTTTATTAGGCGGGTTAACAAGAAATATCACGCCACGCCGCATTCTTTTACAGCATGGCGACATTATCATTTTGGCGGCATCGTCACGATTACGCTTTCATGGTGTCTTACCCATTCAGCCTGGATATCATCCCGAACTACAGGCACAGCGCATCAATCTTACCTTTCGTAAAGTCACCTAATAACGTATGACGCTAGCTTATATTTCCTCATAATCCGCCAAGGTAATAATAAAATCTACATCAATGATTAATTGCTCTACAGCAAGCAATTCCTCTTGTTGCGCTTTATTTATTTTCCACGCAAACGGGGTCATTTGTAGTAATGCTGAGCGTTGTTGCTGCGACGGCGATATTTGATAACTGATGCGCTCAACATGACGTGCGTTAAAACCGTCTGGCAGGCTAATGTTTTCCGCATGATCGCGTACTTCTTTGTACACAAATGCTTTTAATTGCGCTAAATGTTTAGGCCCTGGCGTAACAATCAGCAATTTTCCTTGAGGACGCAACACCCGTTTTAATTCTATTTCATTAGACGGTGCAAATATTCGTAATAACACGTCAAAATAGGCTTCTTGATAAGGCAGTGCATGATTACTGGCGACACAATAACGTACCGAAGGCAGTTTTTTGGCTGCCGCTGTTATGGCTAATTTGGCGATATCAACACCATGCCATTCAACGCTTTGGTCACTCTGAATACCCTGCTTAAGCACACGATCGTAATAGCCTTCGCCACAGCCTATATCTAAAATTTTTATTGTTTGGTGATGATGAGACAGTTCATTCGTTAGCAGTAATGCTATAGACTGAGCCATAGGTGCATAATAATCTGCTTCTAAAAAAGCCCTTCTTGCTACCAGCATTGCTTTATTGTCGCCTGGCACCGATGAGTTTTTAAAGTGTACCGGCAATAAATTAACATAACCTGCTTTTGCTACATCAAAACTGTGACCAGCATTACATTGATAAACTCGCTCTTTGGCGATTAACAGTTGTCGGCATAATGGACAAAGATAGGGTGAAATAACTTCATGATTCATGAGTAATTAATCTCTTACTGGCTTTTTATCCAGCTTTCTTTGCAAAGTCCGCCGATGCATATTTAAGGCTCTTGCTGCAGCTGAAATATTGCCATCATACTGCATTAATATTTTTTGCAAATGTTCCCATTCTAAGCGTTTGATCGACAGTGGATTTTCACTAATCGTTACAGATGGATCACCTTTATTTTTATTTAAGGCGACTAAAATTTCATCGGCATTGGCTGGCTTCGTTAAATAATGCACCGCACCCAATTTAATAGCTTCTACCGCTGTAGCAATACTAGCAAAGCCAGTTAACATAACTATTTGAGTATTATCATCTAATGAAATTAATTTTTTAACTAATTCAAGCCCAGAATCATAGCCAATACGCAAATCAATCACCGCATATTCCGGCATAGATTGCTCCGCCAACAAAATACCATGCACCACATCATTGGCCACGAGCACCTCATAATTTCTTTTTTCTAGCGCAGATTTTAACACTTTACAAAATGTTTCATCATCATCAACCAGCAATAAACGGGGCTTGTCCAATTCCTGGTCTGACATCATCAATTTTCTCCGAAGTTAATAAAGGTAAAGTAATTTCTACACACGCACCACCCAACTTACTATTGTAAAGATGGATTTTTCCACCCAATCGATTAATAGTGGAGTACGTTAAAAATAGCCCAACACCTAAGCCACGTTTTTGACTAATTACAGGCTGCTTACCCGCCAACTCAACCAATCCTGAAGGCAATCCTGCACCAAAATCACGAATAACCATGGTGAGTTGTTGTAAATTCCAGGATGCTTCAAATTCAATGCCTTTTTCTGCTGGTGTAGCTTCTGCTGCATTATTAAGAATATTAATAATTGAATGAGTAAGGGTGCGTTCAGCAATAATTTGTGCGGCTATTTCGATAGGTTGATTGAGAATAAAATTTAATTTTGCAGTGGGTTTATGGGTTCGCCATTGATTGATCACATCATCAATATAATCAACTAAGGGCATCACTCGACCAGATTCTGCACGCAACTCGCCAGCTGATGCTGACATAACTGAGAGTGCTTGCTTACAACGTTCAATTTGTTGCTGCATAATAACGATTTTCTCATGCAAATCTGGAAATCGATGCTCGGGAAATTCTTGCGCTATCTCATGCACAACAATCGCCATTGTGCCTAAAGGCGTTCCCATGTCATGGGCAGCACTGGCCGCCAATGTTCCTAAAGCAACGACGCGCTCATCGCGCAACGCGTTTTCGCGTGCATCTGCCAAATTGCGCTCTTGAATTCGTAAGGTATTTGCTAATTCAACTACAAAAAAAGCCACTAAACCGGCACTAAAAACAAAACCAAACCACATGCCAAACACATGCAAATTAAAATAATGTCGATCACTTAAGGCATGTGCTTTTTGCAACATTTCATAATTATTCATACCAAAATGCACTAACTTAGGGTCTGGAGAATGCGGCTCTACGGCAGGCAATGGAATATTAAATGACATTAAAATCGTATACATTGACGTCGTCAGTATCACGATATACCACGCATACGATTGAGGCAACATGATAGCAGTAATAATGACTGGCAATAAAAACACCCAAATAATTGGATTTGAAGCTCCGCCCGTTAAATAAAGCAATAAAGTGATGGCAAAAACATCAATAATTAATTGCGTGAATATATCAAGCTCAGTAATTTGCTCTTCATCTTGTAAACGTATTGAGGTGTAAACATTGGCTGCACAAATTAATAACATCACTAACCATAAAGGCTGTTCAGGTAACTGAATATGAAGCCCATAAACAGAAATTATAATTAATAATGATTCGCTCAATATCATTAAATTTCTTAATATAAATAACCATTTTAAATTTTGCCTTGCTGAAAACTCAGACTTTGGGGAAACATGTGAAAGCATTTTTGTTACATGTCCTACTATTAATTAATCAAAATAACATCACCAGAATTACCATTCGCCTATTTTACGCAATTAACAGCATAAACACTGATACTGCGACAATATGCCACATTTTTAATTGCCTCAAGCATTGATATGATTAACCTAACTTTAGAGGATATTAATTATCCAATTAGCTAAAAGTTGCGTTATATCCTTCCTAATACTCTCTGGCGGTTTTTACCGCCTTTTTTTTGCTTTAAATTTCAGTTTCCGTTATCACTAAATATAAATCGTCTTTAAAGCAGATTAATAATTCTCAAATCCTATGCTTGCCTTTACCATTCATTTACGTTGAAATAATCTAGTTTTTTTATTTCTTTTATTAATGGTAATGACCGAAAAATATAACATCATGATCCACGCAGTACCTCACTATTTAGAAAGCCAGTCTTTTCCTGAATTAAATCGCTATACCTTTGCTTATACGATAACAATCACTAACAAAGGCTCGGTGGCTGCTAAATTACTCAACAGAACATGGCTAATCAAAGAGGCCAATGGTAAAACGCAAGAAGTGCATGGCGTTGGTGTTGTAGGAGAGCAACCGCACCTAAAGCCTGGAGAAAGCTTCACTTACACCAGTGGCGCAAGCATTGAGTCGGTTGTTGGCACTATGGAAGGAAACTATACAATGCAAACTGATGACGGCGAAAAGTTTGTAGTGCCTATTCCTAAATTCACCCTGTCCATCCCTAGAACTTTACACTAAAACTAATGTCAATTTATGCAATCGGAGATATTCAAGGTTGTTTTGATGAACTTCAATTACTTCTGGATAAAATTCAATTTAATCCACAGCAAGATTGTATTTGGTTTGCAGGAGACTTAGTTAATCGTGGCCCAAAATCTCTGGAGACCTTACGTTTTGTAAAAAACTTAGGTACGTCTGCAATTACGGTATTGGGCAACCATGACATGCATTTACTTGCCGCCGCAAGTACACCTAAAACTAGCACTAAAAAAGACTCCCTAACACCAATTTTAGAAGCACCTGATCGTGATGAACTTATCCACTGGCTTAGGCATCAACCGCTATTTTACACCAACAATGATTTTTGCATGATTCATGCAGGACTCCCACCGCAATGGGATTTTAAAACCACACAACGCATGGCTTTACTGGTAGAAAACGCCTTACAAGGCCCGAATTATGAACTATTATTGCAACAGATGTATGGCAACAAACCGAATCAGTGGACACCACAATTAAAAGGCAATGCCAAGTTACGATTTATTATTAATTGCTTTACGCGCATGCGCTATTGCGATGCCTCTGGGCGATTGGATTTCAATAATACGGGACCAATAGGAACACAACCTGAAGAACTTATGCCATGGTTTACGCTGCCTAATCGAAAAAGCGCAAATATGAAAATCATCTTTGGACATTGGTCAACCTTAGGCTACTACGAAGGTTCTAATTGTTATGCTATCGATACGGGTTGCTTATGGGGAGGACAACTCACTGCTCTTAAATTATCCACACCAATTCAACGCATCAGTATTGATTGTCCAACTACAAAAAAAGCCAATAAAATATATTAAGCGTCCACGCTAATATTTTTTAGCCTGATGTGCTGTAAACCTCTTAAAACATGTGGCTGCCAATAACTTACCGCCCATTGCAGTATTTCTGAAACAGAAGCCGTAGTCAACATTGCAGGGGGAAGTTTAACCCAATAAGCCCCCATTCGGGCTTGGTTAAATCAACAACGGGGGCGCGTGTCTGTTTGCTTAACTTAACACCAAAAAAATCCACAAGCACTGGAAGATGATAATAGTTAGGTTAAGCTAGATTCAAAAGTGATTGTAAATAAATTTGTTAGGCATTGAATTAATCACATCACAATCACACATTACATAAGTAACGCCTTGTAGGTAATTATCAAGCACTATCGCCAATTGATACGCAAACAACCGCTCTTTACGTTTAATAATAAAATCACCGTACTGAGTATCAAGAGTATGCTGAATCAGTCCATGACCTTCATCATAAAAACTAATTGTGCGCTGATCTGTTTTTACTCGCCAAGCGTAAGGCATAACATCTGACACAATTTTTTCTCTACAACTGCCAGGACAAATTAACGCCTCGCTATTATTTCGACTACATGTACAGCGATAAACCACGTTATTATTGATTAACTGCATAAATGCGGCTTCATAATACTCAAGATGCTGACGCTGATAAACGACCTCAGCATCCCAATGCAAGCCTAACGCGTCTAACGCATACAAAATAGCTGAACTTGCACCGTCTACATTTCAATTACAATTAATATCATCAATACGAAGCAACCACTGTCCTTGCTTGCTCCAAATATCTAAATAACTAGCTAGAACGGTATAAAGTGACCCTAAATGTAATTTTCCTGTTGGAGACGACGCAAATCTACCCATCACATTTTGCTTATCCGCCACAACATTTAGCTGTTACTTCAGCTAGCCCATTTGTTTTTCACGAATTTCATCTAAGGTTTTACAATCGATACATAGTGTTGCAGTAGGTCTTGCTTCAAGACGTCTAATACCAATCTCGATACCGCAAGACTCACAAAAGCCATAATCACCCGATTCTATTTCTTTTAATGCTTCATCAATTTTTTTAATTAATCGACGCTCACGATCGCGCGTCCTTAATTCCAAACTAAATTCAGATTCCTGAGTGGCTCTATCATTTGGATCAGGGAAATTTGCCGCATCTGTTTGCATATGGTGTACCGTACGATCAACCTCATGCATTAACTCAGCTTTCCAATTTCTAAGTATATTTTCAAAATGTTTGAGCTGTGCCTCATTCATATACTCTTCGCCATCAACTTCAATATATGGCGTAAACGTAAAAGGCGATGCCCCCGTTTTTGTTTTAGAACTTTCTGTCATCCATTCACTCCAAGACAAGATTAATTAAAGCCGCGCATTTTTAGCAGAATATCTAATAGTAAGCAAGCGTTATTACGCTTAAACCAAGCCTACCTAGACATGTGATAAATACTAATTTCAAACAAAAAAAATCACAAAATATTATTTAGACGGAATAGTATTATTTGCCAATACAGAAATTTGCAAAAATATCTCCCAGCAAGTCATCCGAAGTAACTTCACCTGTAATTTCAGATAAACAGCGCTGTGCTTGACGCAAATCTTCGGCAATTAACTCACCTGCAATAGAGCTATTCATTTGCGATAAGGCACTGTCAATACACACCATACTCGCTTTTAACGCTTCAAGATGACGCCGTCTCGCAATAAAAAGATTTTCTTCACTATTAAATCCAACTATTTTTTTTAACAAATGAATAAATAAATCAACCCCAGCACCTGATTTTATTGAAAGGTAACAAGATGAGCCAAGACTATTTTCTACAATTTTAGGCGTTAACCCAATTAAATCTATTTTATTAAAAACATACATCACTGGAATATCTTGAGCAAATTCAACAAATAAATGCTCACTCTCAGCATCACAAACATCCCTTAGCATAATAATTAAATCAGCTTTTTGCATTTCGCCATAAGCACGGCGAACACCCTCTTGCTCAATTACATTTGAGCTGTCTCTTAATCCTGCCGTATCTACAATATTTAATGACAAACCATCAATATTTATCTGCTCTCTTAATACATCACGGGTAGTCCCTGCGATATCAGACACAATAGCGGCATCATAACCAGCCAAGGTATTAAGCAAACTTGATTTACCGACATTAGGCTTGCCTGCTAAAACAACGTTTATACCATCTCTTAATAACTTACCCTGAAAAGCATTTTTTTGAATTTTCTGCAAGCGCACGAAAAGACTACGTATTTTTTTTTCAACCGTGCCTTCAGTTAAAAAATCAATCTCTTCGTCTACAAAATCAATTGCTGCCTCAACATAAACTCTTAATTCAGTTAACTCTTCGACTAAGGCGTTAATCTGCTCTGAAAAAACACCTTGCAAAGATTGCTGAGCAGAACGAACTGATTGTATTGAACGACTTTGAATTAAATCAGCAATTGCTTCAGCTTGAAGTAAATCAATTTTATTATTTAAAAAAGCCCGTTCAGTAAACTCACCGGGTCTAGCAAGACGAGCACCTAAATCAAGCACGCATGTAAGCAGCATATCAAGAACAACGACACCACCATGCCCTTGCAACTCTAAAACATGCTCCCCTGTATAAGAGTGAGGCGCAGGAAAGTATAAAGCAATTCCAGAATCTATAATTGCTCCGTCTGTCGATAAAAATGCTGAAAACGTAGCTACTCTAGGCTGCAATTGTTTAGCTAAGAGTTGGCTAGCAATTGCATTAACCAATCCTCCAGAAATTCGAATAATACCAACGCCACCATTTCCAGAAGGCGTTGCAATTGCTGCTATCGTATCAGAACTAATCAATTGACTGTATGACCTAGGCCGCTCGCTTTAGTAATAGTTTTTGTTATATACCACTGCTGGAGAATAGATAAGGTATTGTTAATAACCCAATATAAAACCAACCCTGCAGGAAAAAACAAAAAGAACACGGTAAAGACAAGTGGAAACATTTTCATCACTTTAGCTTGAATCGGATCGATAGGGGCAGGATTTAAGCTCTGCTGAATTTTCATCGTAACCCCCATGATTAAAGGCAAAATGTAAAAAGGATCTTCAACAGATAAATCTTGTATCCATAACAAAAATGGCGCTTGCCTAAATTCAACTGTCTCACTTAACACCCAGTAAAGACACATAAATACAGGTATTTGCACCAAAACTGGCAAACAGCCACCCAATGGATTTACTTTTTCTCTTTTATACAAAGCCATCATTTCATTATTAAAACGCATTCTATCGTCTTTATAACGCTCTTGAAGGTCTTTTAACAAAGGCTGAATATTGCGCATTTTCGCCATTGACTTAAAACTTGCTTGAGACAGAGGAAAAAATAGTAACTTAATACACAACGTCACACCAATGATTGCTAAACCCCAGTTACCAAATAAGTTATGTATCTGATTTAATAACCAATAAATAGGTTTACCAATAAACGTTAAGACACTGTAATCGACCGTTAATTCTAAACCAGTCGCAATGCTCTCCATTACTGGCTGAATTTTAGGCCCAGCAAATAACTTAGTCACCAATTGCACAGAACTGGCGTTATCAACCACCACCTCAGATGAATACGAGCCAATAACGTAACGTCCATCTGGCAATTTCTTTGTGTAGTAATGATTTTCTTGATCTGCTGGCGGAATCCATGCTGAAGCAAAATAATGTTGAATCATAGCGGCCCATCCTGCTGGAGAAGCTTCATCCAAATTACTATCTTCCATATCACTAAAACTTATTTTTTGATATTTATTTTTTTCCGTATAAATAACACCGCCGTCAAAAGCCCGCATACCACCCATTAAAAAACTGCTATTGTTTTCAGCATGAGGAACTCTTAATAACTGGCTGTACTGTCTGCCTACCCATGCCTTACCTGTGGAATTAACAATTTCTTGTTGAACCGTAATAGCAAAACTTCCACGTGTAAACGTGAAGGTTTTATTGACTTTTAGACCATTACTATCTGTCCAGAGCAATGGCACGATTAACGTATCTTGCCCCTGCTCCAACTGATACGATGTTTGTTTTGCCTCAAAGAAAGACTCATGAGTTGGCCCAACGACCATTCCCTTGCCTGAGATCAACCCATTCTGAGCCAAAAATAACTTATCCAATTCGGAATTAAACAACCGAACAGGCGCATGATTTTTCTCGGCGACACTCAAGCCCACCCATTGACGAAGTTGATTAACAAACGAGTTGTCACGTTCAATAGGATAGGTAAGTAAATCGAGCTGCCGTACTGTGCCACCATGAGTATCAATCTCAAGACGAATTACATCAGTGGTAATCGTGACTACTTTTGAGTTATCAACAGGGGGGGCGATAGCTGCAACCTGTAATTCTTGGGTGCCAGCCGTTGCAGGCACAGTTGAAGATTCGGTAGAAGAAAGTGAGGCAGGAACTTCAGCAGTATCAACACCATCCGTTGTTTTTACTGTAGCAACCTGAGTTTTTTCGCCATAATCTTGCTCCCAAGCTTGTGTCAATAACAACAACAACATGGCAAACACTACAATTAATATAAATCTTAAATTATCCATTCTTATTACCAAATTTTTCTGGAACCGGGTCAATACCACCCTTATGAAAAGGGTGACACTTTATTATTCTTTTAATAGTTAAATAGAGACCAATCACTGTACCGAAACGCTGAAATGCTTCTAAAGAATAATTTGAGCAGCTTGGATAAAAGCGACAATTTGATCCAAGTAAAGGGCTAATAAAGTATCTATAAAACTTTATTATTACTATGAATAAGAAGCGCATCGGGTTACCAACCTAAGCCAGTGCTTTGCCAATGACTTTCTTAATAAATCAAGCGGAACATCAAGGGCTTCCTTGCGTGCTAAAACAACGATATCAATACTCCCTAAGTTTTTTTGTAACCTAAAATTCTCTCTAACAGTACGCTTTATCAAATTCCTATGAACCGCTTTCTTTATATTTTTTTTAGCAATTGCTAAACCCAATCTTGGATGATCTAAATCGTTTTTTATCGCCAATAGAGTAAAATACTCATCACTTGATTTTATTGGCTTAGCAAACACTTTTTTATATTCTTCCGGTTTTTTTAAACGAAACTGTGAAGTAAAACAAAAATTATTGTCCGTCACGCGCTAAAAACTAAACAGTTAACTTATGACGTCCTTTCGATCTACGTGCATTGATTACGTTTCTGCCACCAACGGTTGCCATTCTTGCGCGAAAGCCATGTGTTCTTACGCGTTTGATCTTACTTGGCTGATATGTTCTTTTCATTATTACTTAGACCTAAATGTGTGTGTTTAAAAACAGATAAAAAAAGACATTGGATAATAAAATAAAGCTCTTACCCTGTCAATTCTATAGTGTACCATCCCATTACTGTATAGTGTACAAACTAACACCTTTTAACCTTCACTAATTTACCTAGCTTACATCAATGAGTTCAATTTGGGATAACTGCCTTACTAAACTTGAAAATGAAATATCCAACGCTGATTTCAGCACATGGATACGCCCGCTTCAAGCTATCGAAAATGAAAAAGAAATGAAACTGCTTGCGCCTAACCGATTTGTACTTGAATGGGTAAAGCAACATCACTTAAATAAAATTACCGAAACAGTCCATGAATTGTCCAATGGAAAACTCTCGCTCTCAATAGAAATTGGTTCTAAAAAATCACATCAACCCGACAAAACCATTTCAAAACCCAATGAAACAAAAAAACAAACCCCCAATTTTCTTAATCAAGCCTTTGTCTTTGATAATTTTGTAGAGGGGAAATCTAATCAATTAGCGCGCGCTGCTTCAATACAAGTAGCAGAAAATATTGGCAAAACGTATAACCCATTACTTATTTATGGAAGCTCTGGCTTGGGCAAAACACATCTCATGCATGCCATTGGCAATGCTGTATTAAAACGCAATGCCTCAGCAAATATCATTTATTTGCATTCAGAAAAATTTGTCCAAGACATGGTGCGTGCATTACAACAAAACACGATTGATTCATTTAAACAATTTTACCGCGCTATTGATGTATTACTTATCGACGACATACAATTCTTTGCTGGCAAAGAACGTTCACAAGAAGAATTTTTTCATACATTTAACTCCTTGCTAGAAAAAAAACATCAAGTTGTTTTAACCTGCGACAAATACCCAAAAGAAATTGTAGGGCTTGAAGATCGATTAAAATCAAGATTTGGCTGGGGACTGCCCGTATCGATTGAGCCCCCAGACATGGAAACGCGAGCGGCTATATTAATGAAAAAAGCAGAAATTATGGACGTTAAGCTGCCTCAAGAAGTTGCATTTTTTATTGCCAAACGTATTCCGTCGAATGTACGAGATTTAGAAGGCGCATTACGTCGAGTTATTGCAAACGCACAATTTACAGGCAAAGAAATCACTACTGAATTCACCAAAGAAGCACTGCACGACTTAATTTCTTTACAAGATAAATTGGTTAATATTGATAACATTCAAAAAACCGTCGCCGACTACTTTAAAATTAAAATAGCGGATTTATCTTCAAAGAATCGTAAACAAACCATTACTAGACCTCGCCAAATGGCCATGTCGCTCGCCCGCGAACTTACCTCACACAGCTATCCAGAAATTGGCAACGCCTTTGGTGGCCGCGACCACACTACTGTTATGAATGCTTGCAAACGCATCAACGAACTCAAAGACACAGACCATAAAATTGCCGAAGATTATGCGCATTTATTACGCGCCCTATCCTAGGTTATACTTTAGACTTTGTTGACCCGCTCAAAATATTCGTATGCAAAAACTCCATGGAAAAAAAGCTGCCGAACTTCTTTTTAAATGGCTGCGCCATAAACATAAAGAATTTGGTCATGACAACTTCTCGGCAATCAACAACCGTGTAGAATGGCTTCCTACTACCACCCACCTGATCTGTCACTTAGGCGATAATCATAACGCCAATCTTAAGGCGTGGCCTTGGCAAGCCAGAGCACTGTGTTATTATCAAATTTCAGGCTGGATTGCGATTGCGCTATCACCTCAGTGTCATTTCAAAGAACTACCTATTGAACCAAATTTATTAAACAACCAAGCTGAAACTATTCGATGGTTATTGCGCACTCAGATTGTGACAATGAATCACTACCACTATTTCCCCCAAAAACCAACAATAGCCACTGAATGCACACCAACACCTAATTAAACTCACGTTGAGCCTCAGTTAACCGCACACTGATACTAAAAATATCAGCTTTCAACACACATTAATGCGGCTTACTTTGCGGCACGGTAGCAATCGGATTAACGCGCTCTTCTTTGCTGGTAGCGGTTAACGCTATTGGTTTGTTACTTTTCTTAACCACTGACTCTTTCGCTTCACCAATTTCAGTAACAATGACATCTACACTATTTTTTCTTAACCGAGTACGAATAGAATTTACACTAGCAACTTGCGAAAAAGGCCCCATTTTGACACGATACCACGCCACATCACCTACTTTAGCTTTTTCAAGCTTAGACTCAATCCCCATTGCGGCAACTTTAGCAATCAATTGCTCTGCCTCTTGCAATGTTTTAAATGATCCTGCCTGCATAATATATTGATTTGACTTAAGCTTACCCACGCGCTCTTCACGGGTACGAGTTTTTATTTCGTACTCTGGAACCACCACTTCCTGCTGAGGAAGCAATGTATAAAATTCAAAATGCGGCGGCTTTGGTTTGTGCTCAACAAGCTCATTAACCGACGCGGTTACCGTTGCCAGCTTTTCTGCTGACAGTGCGGGCACTGTTGCCAACACCTTACCTCCTGAAGACATTTTTAAAAATACCAAAAAAATCACAAAACTTAGGATTAAAAGCGCAATTAACACCCATTTCCAAAGCCGCACGCCCACTGAAGGCGTTTTTTTTGCTTTACGTTGAACGCGATTTTTGTAATCTTTAGCCATAATTACATCGATTCTGGTGTCGAAATAGTAAGCAATCCAAGTCCATTTGCTAACACCTGCTTGGCTGCACAGATAAGATTTAATCGTGCATCCCGCAGCATAGCATCCTCGACAAGAAACTGATGAGCGTTGTAATAGGTATGAAACTCGTGTGCTAACTCACGCAAATATTGCGTTAACTGATGCGGCTCATACTGCACTGCGGATCGTTCTATTACCTCTGGATAACGAGCTAATGTACTCATCAATGCCAATTCGTGCGTCTCAGTTAAGCGAGCTAACTGCACCATACCTTGCTCAATATCTCTCACCCAGCCTTTTTCATCCAACTGCCGTAACACACTGCATACCCGCGCATACGCATATTGAACATAAAAAACAGGGTTTTCATTTGTTTTAGAGGTGGCTAATTTTAAATCGAAATCAATATGCTGATCTGAGCGACGCATCACATAAAAGAATCGTGCTGCATCAATGCCTACTTCATTGCGCAATTGCCTCAAGGTCACAAATTCGCCTGAACGCGTCGACATCTGTACTTTTTCTTTGCCACGCCACAGCGTTGCAAATTGGACTAATAACACCGTCAATTTAGCATCATCTGCGCCTAAGGCACGAATTGCCGCTTTCACGCGTGGAATATAACCGTGATGATCGGCGCCCCAAATATCGATAATTTGCTCAAAACCACGATCCAATTTGTTCATATGATAAGCAATATCTGAGGCAAAATAGGTGTATTGACCATTTTCCCGCACAACCACCCTATCTTTTTCATCACCCAACTGACTGGAGGCAAACCAAACTGCGCCGTCTTGTTCATATAAAAATCCAGCATTGCGTAAACGACTTAACGCTTGCTCAACTGAGCCATCGGTTAGGAGTTGACGCTCAGAGAACCAACACTCGTAGGCAACACCAAACGCGAGTAAATCATCTTTAATATCTGCCAAAATAGTATTCAAGCCCACATTAAATACGTGTAAATAAGCTTCTAAGCCAAGCAACTCTTTAGCACGCATAATTAAGCCATCGATATGCGCTTCTTTATCACCTATTTGTAGCCCGTCCTCAGTTTTAGACTCGTCTAATGGGAGGTCTGCAAACACCTGAGCAACTGAATGCTGATAATTTTTACCCGAAGACTGCCAAATCTGCTGTGCAATTTCGCGCACATATTCGCCACGATAACCATTACTAGGGAATACAAAATGCTCGCCACACTGCTCTAAATAACGCAACCACACACTGGTTGCCAAAATATCCATTTGCCGCCCCGCATCGTTGACATAATATTCACGATGGACTTCGTATCCTGATGCGTGCAGTAAATTAGCCAATGCAGAGCCATACGCTGCTCCACGCCCATGCCCTACATGCAACGGCCCAGTAGGATTTGCAGACACAAACTCCACTTGAATCTTTTTCCCCGCACCCACCGAATTTAAGCCAAATGCAGTCGCTTGTTCATGAATTTGCTTAATTACTTGAAGATGCGCAAACGGATCGACAAAAAAATTAATAAAGCCAGGGCCTGCCAACTCAACGTTTAGCACCATCTCATCGGGCGGTAACGCCGCGATAATATGCTCGGCTAATTGACGCGGCGGCAACTTTGCTAATTTCGCTAAGCTTAACGCCACACTAGAAGCAAAATCGCCATGCGCTGCGTCTCGGCTTCGTTCGATCATAATCTGGACTGTGCTATCTTTTGGCAAGATAGCGTTTTCCTTCATATTTTCAATAGCGTGCGAGAGTAATGCGGTTAATTTTTGTTTCATGCTTGGGTCGTTTGTCAGTTTTTTAAAAAGAGGCATTATCCATGAAAATCATCTGATTATCCATTCATTGAACAGATCACACCACGACAAACAGAAATACTCACACAGACAACTGCGCGCAATTTTTACACCGACAACAGTCGCACAGTAACCATAACCGCGTATAAAACCAACAAGATTAACCCTATTTTTCATCGCTCATAAGCATCTAGTTAGCCATTTTTCTAGCGCTAAAAATAACCACTTTACATAATTAAGTATGTTATCAAGCTGAGTTTTGCCCATTTGCTTGTTATAATACTGACGATTTTTAACTATCCCCCTTTTGTTTGAGAGATTTCATGATTCAAGGTAGTATCGTAGCGTTAATCACCCCAATGAATGAATCAGGTGATGTTGATAAAAAAAGTTTGGCACAACTTGTTCAGTTTCACCTTGACCAAGGCACTGATGCGTTGGTTGCGGTCGGCACCACGGGTGAATCTGCTACCCTAGATGAACAAGAGCACTGTGATGTTATTCATACCATCGTGCAATTGGTAAACGGAAAAATCCCCGTTATCGCGGGTACGGGTGCAAACTCAACCACTGAAGCCATTAATCTTACCCGTAAAGCAAAAGCAGCGGGGGCAGATGCCTGCTTAATTGTCACGCCGTATTACAACAAACCCACTCAACACGGACTTTTTCTACACCATCAAGCAATCAATGATGCCGTTGATATTCCACAAATTCTTTACAATGTGCCAGGCCGCACAGCCTGCGACATGCTGCCAGAAACCATTGGCAAATTAGCACACTTAAAAAATATTGTTGGTGTCAAAGAAGCTACTGGCGACTTATCTAGAATTGCTCAAATTAAAGCACTGAGTCCCGCTGATTTTGCTCTATACACAGGCGATGATGCGTCCAGCTGTGAATTTTGCTTACAAGGCGGTAATGGCTCTATTACTGTCACGGGCAATGTCGCGCCTAAATTAGTTCATGAAATGATTACTGCGGCCATGAGCGGTAACAGAGAATACGCACAACACCTTGATCAACAATTATTGGGACTGCACAGCGCCTTGTTTATACAATCCAACCCCATTCCTGTTAAATGGGCCGTGGCTGAAATGGGCTTTATTGCCCACGGCATTCGTCTACCTTTAACCTGGTTAACGGAAGATTGCTACACCACGGTTAGAGAAGCTATGCGCCAAGCTGGAGTGCTACTATGAAAACCTTATCACCCGTTATCATACTTCTTGCGACCATCCTTTTACCTGGCTGTAGCTACATTAAAAGCTGGTTTCCTGACAAAGAAAAAGACTACCAATACACCGTAGAAATTCCAGAATTGGTGCTCCCTGATACGCTTACTGGACCGCTCTCACCTATAACACCAAACCCTGCGGACATGCGCCCTGCGACACCTGAGCAAATGCCTAATGCTGCACCTCCTACAGCCCCACAAGCCTCTGCACAACCGATCATTACACCTGCTGAAGTGTCCCCTGCCGCACCAGCTGAAACACCCACTCACACCACAGCCAACTTTGAAAAAACAACGACTCAAGAACCTATATTGCGTCTAAATGTGCGCTTTGATGCGGCATGGCGAGCCTTAGATAAAGCCTTGAGCCGACATTCTTTTGAAGTGACTCAACGCAATAAAGCAGAAAAAAACCTTATCATCCACTACGATCCTAATGAGAAAAAATTAGAAGACGGTTCTTTTTGGGATGAACTGAGCTTTATTTTTCAGGGCTTTAACAGCAACGAACACACCTATATTCTGCAACTTTCAGAGACGTTAGAGCACACCCAGATACAGGTATTAAATGAGCAAAAGCAAGCAGTCACTGATGACAATGCAGTGCATTTGCTACACCAACTACAGCACAGCATTGCTTCGGATACGCCATAAATTCAATGCTACTCTACGCTTAGCTCACCCACTCACGAACTCAAGGCACCGACCATCGCTGCCATAAGTGACAAACTTAATGATGACCATGTTAAAAATCTTCGGAACCCCTGCTTTTTCCAACTTTCGTCTTGATGCCTTATTGCGTCGATTGCAAACTGTTGAGCCATGCTTAACCGCAATTACCGCTCGATATCTTCATTTCATTGACGTAAGCACTGAATTAAACGAAGCAGATACAGCAATTTTAAACAATTTATTAAGCTATGGTGAGCTTAACCATACTCACATAGACTTAGCTGCTCCAGCACACACCGTCTTAGTTTTACCTCGCACCGGCACACAATCACCGTGGTCTAGCAAAGCCACTGACATTGCCAAACGTTGCGGCTTAGATGCTGTACACCATATTGAACGTGGCATACATTACCAACTGCACTGTGCGCAACCCCTGTCCAACCAGCTGATTGCGCTATTGCATGATCGCATGACCCAAACCGTACTACTCAATACGGAAGCACCCGAATTATTTAAAGAACACCCCGCACGCCCCTTACAACGCATTGAATTAATCGAGCAAGGTCGTCTCGCCTTAGAACACGCTAATGTAGATTTAGGATTGGCTCTATCCGATGATGAAATTGATTACCTCACCATAGGTTTTCAGTTTTTGGCAAGAAATCCAACCGATGTTGAATTAATGATGTTTGCTCAAGCCAACTCTGAGCATTGCCGTCATAAAATTTTCAACGCCCAATGGACGATTGATGGCGAACAGCAAAACCAAACCTTATTTGGCATGATTCGCCACACTCATCAGCAACACCCCAAAGGCGTACTTTCCGCGTATAGTGACAATGCCGCAGTCATGGCTGGACCTACGCAAAAGGTGTTTTTACGTGATCCCATTTCAGGCGAATACCATTACACCGAAGAAGCCATTCATATTTTAATGAAAGTGGAAACGCATAATCATCCCACCGCAATTTCTCCTTTTCCAGGGGCCGCCACTGGCTCTGGCGGTGAAATACGTGACGAAGCCGCAACAGGTCGTGGCTCACAGACGAAAGCAGGATTAACTGGGTTTTCTGTCTCGCATTTACATATTCCTGACTTTAGCCCCGCATGGAACATCACACTTGGCAAACCTGAACGTATCGCCTCCGCCTTAGACATCATGCTGGAAGCTCCATTAGGTGGAGCAGCGTTTAACAATGAATTTGGTCGCCCCACTATTGCTGGCTATTTTCGCAGCTTTGAATACGCCAATCCCAACCAAGCCAACACCTATCATGGCTATCACAAGCCCATTATGTTAGCAGGCGGTATGGGCAATATTCGTCCCATGCTCATTCAAAAAGAGCCCATTCCAGCGGGTGCATTAATTATCATTTTAGGCGGCCCCGCCATGTTAATAGGGCTTGGCGGTGGCGCGGCCTCCTCGCAAAGCTCAGGACTTGGCTCTGAAGCACTCGATTTTGCTTCAGTGCAACGCGAAAATCCTGAAATGCAACGCCGCTGCCAAGAAGTTATCAACCATTGCAATGCTTTAGGCACCAACTCCCCCATTATTTCTATTCATGATATTGGTGCAGGCGGCTTATCCAATGCCGTGCCGGAAATCATTCATGACGCTAAACGCGGTGGCTGTTTTGAATTGCGTAATATTAACAATGCTGACCTTAGCATGACGCCCATGCAAATTTGGTGCAATGAAGCTCAAGAACGCTATGTCATTGCTATTCATCCAGATTCGCTTAGCCTCTTTGACAGCTTTTGTCAGCGCGAACACTGTTTATATGCCGTGATTGGTGACGTTACAGAGGCCGAACACTTACTGCTCAACGACAACTTACTTGACGAACAACCAGTCGATATTCCAATGACGGTATTATTTGGTAAACCACCCAAAATGCATCGCCACGATCGTCGCCTCGCGCCCCAGCTTTCGGCGTTAATGTTACACGACATTAATCTAGCCGAAGCTATTCAGCGAATCTTGTCTTTCCCTACCGTAGCAGACAAAAGCTTTTTAATTCATATCGGTGATCGCTCAGTAACAGGTTTAGTTGCTCGCGACCAAATGGTCGGCCCTTGGCAAATTCCCGTTGCTGATGTAGCCGTAACGGCGTCTGGTTTTTATGCGTACACGGGTGAAGCCATGGCGCTTGGTGAGCGCGCACCCATTGCACTCATTAATGCCCCAGCCTCAGGTAGAATGGCTATTGCAGAAGCCATTACCAACATTGCTGCAGCTCGCATTGATGCACTGAGTGACATTAAATTATCTGCTAACTGGATGGCTGCGGCGGGTACAGAAGGTGAAGATGCCGCATTATTTGATACCGTTCGCGCAATTGGCTTGGAATTGTGCCCTGCCCTAGGCATTGCCATTCCTGTTGGTAAAGATTCATTATCAATGAAGACGCTGTGGCAAGAGCACGACCAACAACACACGATGACCGCGCCATTGTCGTTAATTGTCACCGCCTTTGCACCCGTGTTAGATATTCGCAAAACACTCACCCCACAATTACAAGCGGTGGCTGACAGTGTTTTACTATTAATTGATTTAAGTGGTAATAAACAACGCTTAGGTGGCTCAGTGCTTGCTCATGTTTATGGGCAATTGGGTAATTCCTGCCCAGACTTAGACAACCCTGCTTTACTGCGTGGATTTTTTGAAACGCTGCAAACCCTTAATCATCAAAACTATTTATTAGCCTATCATGATCGCTCCGATGGCGGCTTACTGGCGACTGTTGCAGAAATGCTCTTTGCGGGTCGTCAAGGCGTAAATCTTAACCTTGATTGCCTAGGCATTGATCCCTTAGCTGCACTAGGAAATGAAGAATTAGGCGCGGTCATTCAAGTGCGTAAAGAACATCGCCAAACAGTTATCAACGCCTTTATTCACGCAGGCTTAAGTGATTGTGTGTTTGAAATTGGTCAACGCTTAGCGACTCAAGAGCTGACTATTCATCATGCAGGTGTGGTTATTTATTCAGCACATCGCGCTGAACTTCAAACCCACTGGTCTGAAGTAAGTTACCGAATGCAAGCCTTACGCGACAATCCTGAATGTGCCAAACAAGAATATGAATCTATTAATGATAATAACGATCCAGGCTTACAGCTGGCCTTAAGCTTTGCACCAAGGCCATGGGATCGGGGTATTTCAGCCCTTAACCTAAACATTCGTCCCAAAATAGCCATCTTGCGCGAACAAGGCATTAATGGTCACGTAGAAATGGCTGCGGCCTTTAATCGCGCTGGCTTTACCTGCATTGATGTCCATTTAAGCGATATTATTAGCGGTCGGCTAAGTCTCAATGCGTTTATTGGCTTAGTTGCCTGTGGTGGCTTTTCTTTTGGCGATGTATTAGGTGCGGGAGGTGGCTGGGCAAAATCCATTTTATATAATCCCTTAGCACGCACTGAGTTTACACACTTCTTTAATCGTCCCGATACCTTTGCTTTGGGTGTATGCAATGGCTGTCAAATGCTAGCAGGCTTAAAAGAAATTATACCTGGCGCTGAACACTGGCCGCGTTTTGTAAAAAATTACTCAGAACAATTTGAAGCACGGGTCGTCATGGTTGAAGTGCAAGCCTCGCCCTCTATTTTCTTCAAAGATATGGTTGGCTCAAGACTTCCTGTCGTGATTGCGCATGGAGAAGGCCGCGCTGAATTTTCTTACTCACCAGAACAAATCCTTGCAGAACAGCTTGCGAGCTTATGTTACATAGATAATTATGGCGAAAAAACCACGCGCTTTCCTGCAAATCCAAACGGTTCAGCCTTTGGTATCACTGGTTTAACCAGCCAAGATGGTCGCTTTACCATCATGATGCCACATCCCGAACGATGCTTTAGGCAGGTACAAAACTCATGGTATCCTCCGCACACCGAGGAACATGCCGCGTGGATGCACTTCTTTACCAATGCACGCCGATGGATTAATTAAACTCGTTCAACCTGATAACACTGAAATATACAAACGTCTCACGTATAAGCTATACTGAAGCCGTATTTCATCATGAGCTAAATACTTACAAATCACCTTAAAACAAGTGAATTCAATGACTTATCAAAGAATTATCAAGGGACTGATAGCTATTGGCATTTTCATCATGATTATCATGCCGGACTACATATTTGAGCTATTAGTAGAGTTCTTTCATCTTTTTTTAGAGCTCTTTATTGAATTTCTGGATGTGTGTTTTGAATGGATAGAATCTACCTTAGACCATCTGGTAGAACATCTTTTTGAAACAGATTTACACGATACGCAAATCATCGTCTTCTATATTATGATGACGATGTTGGCATTCCTGTTATATCGCCTATATTTATTTCTGCCAAAGATAGTGAAGAGAATCTATCAAAATATCCTTGCCTCTTTTACTCGTCAAAAAATACGCTTACTTATCTTCTGGGAAGAACAAAGTCTACTAGGCAAAATAAAATATATTTCACTTAGTCTCGGCGTTTTTTATATTTGGATATTCTTTAACATGTAATAACACGATTGTTTAACCTACTCTCGCCTAAGCTTACAATAAGAATTTTCTAGCATTGTACAAATAACTACCCCATCTCAATACCAACGCAAAATAAATCTCCCGCAGCGTTTACCTACTAAACAATACGGACTTTAAGCTGCTTTCTTAAACCGTGCCAGCACCGTAGTTTTCTTAATTAATTTCACTGTACACTGATTAGTCGTTGACGCGCATCCTACCCAGCCATTAAACACATAACCACTCATCGGTGTTGCAACTAAGCTTACGTCTGTCCCAGAACTATAACTTGCTTTACAGCTAACACCACAATCAATAGCACCTACACTACTGCTAATTTTCCCGAAGCCAATGACATTAACACTAAGCATGTATTTAGGAATAGCTTTAAACACTGCTTTTACTGTTGTTGTTTTAGCAACTAAATTAACAGTGCAACTATTTGTTTTTGATGCACAACCACTCCAGCTTGAAAATAAATAGCCTGTATTTGGCGTTGCAATGAGCGTAACTAAGGCATTATTTGCAAACACGTGAGAACACTTAGTGCCACACTGAATATCTTCAGACACTGTATTAATACTGCCATTGCCCACATTAATCACCTTAAGAATACGGTCATTAATCACTGAAATATGTTGCGTAACCAGTGCTGCCGCTTGATAACGTTCATCACCTAATTGCTCAGCCGTAATCGTACACACCCCCGCACTGACACCAGTCACTAAAAGCCCTGACATCGCACAGATTGACGGTGTTGTGCTGATGATACTAGGCATTAATCCTGAATTTGTAGTGGCTATAATACTTTTAGTGCCGCCCACAGTAAGCATAGGGACTGCCCCCAAACTTAGCGTCTGAGCATTTTTCTCAATAGTAAAACTTTGCGTGACTTGAGGCGCGGCATGATAATTCGCATCGCCTGCTTGCTCAGCAGCAATCGTACATACCCCCGCGCTCACCGCCGTCACCGTCGTGTCTGCAATATTACAAACAGACGGTGTCATACTGAGATAACTGGGCAGTAATCCAGAGCTTGCCGTGGCGGAAACCATGCCCGAGGCGCCCACAGTTAAGCTTGGTAGATTAGCAAAACTTAAGGTTTGGGCATTTTTCTCAATAGTAAAACTTTGCGACTGTAACGGTGCGGCTTGATAACGTTCATCACCTAATTGCTCAACAGTAATTGTGCACACACCCGCACTTACAGCAGTCACTGTAGTATCCATAACCGTACAAACAGAAGGCGTGATACTGCTATAAAGTGGCGATAAGCCCGAGCTTGCAGTGGCTAACAACATTCCTGACCCGCCCACGCTAAGCGTAGGAGCTACCCCCAAACTTAAGGTTTGGGCATTTTTCTCAATTGTAAAACTTTGCGTGACTTGAGGCGCGGCATGATAATTCGCATCGCCTGCTTGCTCAGCAGCAATCGTACATACCCCCGCGCTCACCGCCGTCACCGTCGTGTCTGCAATATTACAAACAGATGGTGTCATGCTGAGATAACTGGGCAGTAATCCAGAGCTTGCCGTGGCGGAAACCATGCCCGAGGCGCCTACAGTAAGTGTAGGCGCCACACCAAAAGTTAAGCTTTGAGGTAGTTTACCCGCAACGGCATGGGCTATCTCCAACGTATAATTACCTGTTGCAGAAGGCTGAAAAGTCGTTGCATGAAGCGTCAACGGCCCTGAATGGAGCGCGGTATAAATTATTTTGGCATTTAAGTTGCCGTTACTATCATCATCAGAAGCCACGATGTCAGTGCCATTCAACAGATAAACATAGGTATCAAAATCGGTTGAATTCATGGTAACAACATACTGCTCACCAGCAATCACCTCAACGGTCAACACATCTTGAAACGACCACGAACGTTCAGCTGAAAGACAATCAGTGCTTGCTAAAACACCGGTAAAAACAGTGTTTTCAGTAATAGCTGAGACAACGCAAGGCGTTGTACATGGAGATAAATTTAATTCAGTGGCAAGTCCTGCATTACTCACTTGCTGGCATTCTGCAGCGGAGTAATTTAAGGTGGCACACGCCTGAGATAAGGCGGCATAAAGAGAGCTATAATCTGCACTAGAGGTAAGAATATTTGCCTGCACTTCATAAAAAAGATCAGCCGTTTTAGAAAGGCCTAAACCAGCAATGGTATAGCCATTAAAAGTCCCCCCATCAGTGATCAAATAAGCCGTTTTATTGATGACACCACTATTGTAATGAACGCCAAAATTATCATAAACACCACAATAATAATGACTCGATTTGATCCGATCAGGATGGTTATAGTCAGGTGGATTCTTCATACTACGAAATGCACCAATGGAATTATCTTCTCCCAAAAGCCAACGCACATCCTCAGTATCAGTACTCTGACCATTGCTTAAATCAACAAACTCCCCCCAAATATCAGAAAATGCTTCGTTGATCGCGCCTGACTGACCTTGATAAATTAAGTTTGACTCATATTGAGTCACCCCATGAGTTAATTCATGCGCCACAATATCATCCACCACAATGGCACAGCCATCACCATACGTCATCTCTGTACCGTTCCAGAAGGCATTACAGAAACCTGTAGCATAACGAACATAAGACTTAAGCGTTAAGCCCGCATTATCGATACCATCTCTAGCGTGCTCAGATAAATAAAAATCGTAGGTATCGCCAGCAAAGTTATGGGCATTATCAACATCAACATCGTTAATATTATCCTGTCCTTCACTGCGCAGAAGAATAGGGTCAGTGGTTAAATGCTGATAATCATAGGTTAAGCGATTTTTTGCCTCAGCGATAAGCGTAAAATGATTAATAATCTTCTCATTGTGCGCATCAATTAAGACCTGCTCTTTAATTACTTTAGAGGTGATAAAAGCTGAAGAACGACTGCTCACCACACACTTCCACGCCAACAGGTTTTCATTACCACCATTCATGCCGGCGACATGTGCATTAAAAATAACTAACTCAGGCTTGCTGACCTCAAGAGCAGTTGAAAATTCATGATACTGTTTGGCAACAACCGCCAAAGCGACTCTTTGCGCTTGCTTGACGGCGACAGTCGGAAAAGTTGAAACAGCAATGCTTGAGGCAATATTGCCATTAATTGAGCGCAGTGAGTTCGTGTTATCCACATCGACGATTAGCTCGCCGCCATAAACAGGGAGGTTTTTATACATTTGCTTAAAGCGACTAATTTTTCTAGCATCCTTAGTCTCTTTACTTTTTATTAGCATTAGCTCAGTCGCTTCATTTTGCAAACCAAAATGCTTACCATACACCGCTAAAAATGACCTCGCCACGTGTTCTTTAGTAGGTTTAGCCCGCAAACTAAGGGGCGGCTGAACAGCATATCCTCGCGCTATAGCAAGAAAATTTAAGTTACCCGTTCGCTTATTTTTAGACTGCGTAAAATGCCGTAAATCATCAGCGTCAGCCGCTAGCAGGGTTGCGTTAGCGGCAAATCCTCCCTTCACTGGCAGCATTGATATTGCACAAATCAGTAAAAGAAAATAGCTTAACTGCCAAAAATTTTTCATAACGCTCTCAAATATAATGTTGACAGAATTATGAGTATTAACTTTTTATAGTGCAATATTATTCCTACTAGCACGCTAAGTTATTTTAACCAGAAAGTATTGCGCAACGGTGCACCTGTTAACGCCTCAACAGACCAGTGCACGACAACATGTTTTCCAAGAATTTAATGACACCGAACTCGAAACCAAGATGGCTTTTTAAACCGTTTCAACAGATTAAATTCCAACATCGATGCCAAAAAGTCTACCTATTTTGAAGAAGCTAAAAACATACTCGGGGAATCGCTATTTTTATCAAAGCTTTTATAGGCATCCATGCCCAACACGAACTATCAAACATCATTCTAGCAATGATTCGACATGATTTTAGAAAGCCTACACAAACACTACGCAAAAAATACTTAAATTCATAAGCACTTACTCTAAAATCAACACGCCGCTACAAACTAAATGCTAGCAAAAAAACCTACCGCTTCAATTCCTGCTATTGCACAGCGTTCATCTTGATCAGACACGTCACCACTGATGCCAACGGCGCCTAATAAATTATTTTCGGAATCTCTTATTAACACGCCACCAGGTACTGGCATTATTTTGCCTTCAGCAATACCCACCAAAGCATTCATAAAATCAGGTCGTTGCTCTGCTATCGATGCCAAACTGCGTGAAGAAACGCCCATACTTACTGCTCCCCAGGCTTTTGCTGTAGCAATTTGCTGCCTTATCATGCTGGCACCATCTTCACGTTGAAGGGCTTTTAAATGTCCAGAAGCGTCCAGTACGACAACGGTTAACGGCGCTAAGTTTAATTCTCGGGCGATATGTATTGCGGTATTGATGATTAAATTGGCTTGTTTTAACGTTAGTTGAATCATGAGTAGCTCTCAATTTATAAGTAGAAGGATTAAAATCTGGATCGCTTTAGTTCAAGTTAAAAGAAAAAAGACTGACTACTTGTGCGTTGCCTTAGTGACGTTATGTTTAGCTAAGCTGCATTTTTAGGGTTTACTTTGTATATCTTGTCATTGATAGATTGGATAATCAAATTTGTAACGCTTGGTTTTTTTAGGACGATAGCTTCATCAAGAAATAACTGTGTTAGCTGAATAACGCTTAGTAGAATAACCTATTTTTATACCTCCTTAGGAAAAGACCATGACACTTTTAAATGAAACGAATGCTGCTGTTCAGCATTATTATGGGCAAGTTTTACACTCTAGTGACGATTTAAAAACCAGTGCCTGTTGCAACATTGATGCCGTGCCAACCTATTTAAAATCACTTATGGCCAATGTGCATCCTGAAGTTCAAGCCAAATTTTATGGCTGTGGCTCGCCGTTACCACCCGTGTTACGTGATCAAACTGTTGTCGATTTAGGCTGTGGTGCAGGACGTGATTGTTATGTATTGGCGCAATTAGTGGGCGCGAATGGTCAGGTGTTGGGTGTGGATATGACGGAAGCACAATTGGCAGTAGCAACGCAGCATCAAGCCTGGCATAGCGAGCGTTTTGGCTATGCTAATGTAGACTTTCGCTATGGCTTTATAGAAGATTTAGCCGCGCTTGGCATTGCCGATGAAAGTGTTGATGTGGTGGTATCTAATTGTGTAATTAATTTATCTGCCAATAAACCAAAAGTCATGGCAGAAATTTTTCGTGTGCTAAAAACAGGGGGCGAATTGTACTTTTCTGATGTATTTGCAGATCGACGTGTGCCGACTGCATTACAGCAAGACCCCGTGTTATTAGGCGAGTGTTTAGCTGGTGCCTGGTATTGGGAAGATTTTCGGCGTTTACTTGCGTCCTTAAATTGCCCTGATCTTCGGGTAGTTTCCTCGCAAGCCATTAGCATCGATGATGCCGAGGTGGCGGCCAAAATTGGCATGGTCAATTTTCGTTCAGTGACAGTGCGTGCGTTTAAATTGCCCTTGGAAGATCGCTGTGAAGACTATGGTCAGGTGGCGTGTTATTTAGGAACGGTGTCCGAGCAACCCCATGCGTTCGTCTTTGATGACCATCATTATTTTGAAACGGGTCGACCTATGCGCGTGTGTGGCAATACATACGATATGCTCAAAGCCAGTCGTTATGCTGCGCATTTTCAATTTTTGGGTGATAAACAACGACATTTTGGCTTATTTGACTGTACGCCAAGCTTATCCATTCAAGAAACCTCAACGAGTGGTGCGTGTTGTTGAGAACCGAGATAAAAAATCGGTATAAAACCAATCAGCCTTGGTTAAAACCTGTGCTGGCAGTGCTGGTATTAACAGTGTTTGTGACAGTGTTTGTCATCATCGATAGCTCAGCTCTGCTGTCGTTGGCTACGCTTAAAGCTCAACATGCATCGTTGCTTGCTTATCGTGAAGCACATTTCTTGGCAACAGGTGTAGGGTATTTTTGTCTTTATGTGTTGGTCACGGGCTTATCGTTGCCGGGTGCTGCGGTGCTAACGTTAGTAGGCGGCTTATTATTTGGTTTGCACTGGGGAACGCTGCTGGTTTCGTTTGCCTCAAGTGTGGGCGCAACGTTGGCTTTTTTAATGTCGCGGTGGTTTTTTCAAGCACTGGTGGTGCGGCGTTTTGCAAAGTATTTTCAGATAATTAACGACGGTGTTGCGCAGCAGGGAGCGCGTTATCTGTTCAGCTTACGGTTAGCGCCCATCATGCCTTTTGTGATGATTAATATCGTTATGGGGGTAACCAACATGCGGGTGTGGACATTTTACTGGGTCAGTCAGTTAGGAATGTTGCCAGCAACGCTGGTATATATCAATGCAGGAACGCAGTTGGCACAGTTGCGGCAGTTATCTGATGTGCTATCAGTGCGCGTCTGGGGTGCTTTTTTAGTCGTGGCCTTATTACCTTGGTTTATTTCTTTAGGAGGACGTTTTTTTGAACGCAAAAAATCAGCATAATCACCAGCAAAAACCCGCACATTTTGATGCCAATGTAGTGGTCATTGGTGCCGGCGCAGGTGGCTTAGTGGCGGCGTATTTGGCCGCCGCTGCACAAGCAAAAGTCATCTTAATTGAACAAGACACGATGGGCGGTGAATGTTTAAATACGGGATGTGTGCCTTCAAAAGCATTAATTCATCTGACTAAAACATTGGCTAATTCACGCCAGTTAGCTAACGTAGCAACCGAGTATGCCCCTATTAAGCTAGATTTTGCAAAGCTGATGACTCAGGTTCAGGAAGTGATTGCGCAGATTGCACCGCACGATTCCATCGAACGTTACACCAAGCTGGGAGTATCCGTGCTTACTGGCACGGCGCGTTTGACGTCACCTTGGCATGTTGAGGTAAGCTTAGCAACGGGCGAAGTCCACGAAATAACTACGCGTTCGATTGTGATTGCCGCAGGTGCGCGACCAATTGTACCGATGATTCCTGGCTTAAGCGAAGGTGCTTTTTTAACCTCGCAGACCTTATGGACGTTACGAGAATGTCCGCGTCGCCTGTTGATTTTAGGAGGCGGGCCAATGGGCTGTGAAATGGCGCAGTGTTTCTCGCGATTAGGGAGTCAAGTCATTCTTGTGGAGCGCGCAGCACGTTTATTAGCTAATGAAGACGAGGACGTGAGCGCCTTTGTGTTGCAACGCTTTCAGCACGAGGGCATTCAAGTTTATCTTAATTATCAAGTTAAACAGATTGATAGGTCGCTTAACGTGGCGTGTGTTGTCGCAGAATGTGAAGGGCAGCAGGTACGGTTGGATGTTGATCATATCTTATTAGCCGTAGGACGAATTGCAAATACCGAAGGCTACGGGCTTGAAGCCTTAGGTATTAAGCTATCTAAGCAAGGCAGCATTGCCGTGAATGGCTTTCAACAAACAAATTATGCGCATATTTTTGCCTGCGGTGATGTATCTAACCCCGAGCAATTAACACATGCAGCGGCTCATCAAGCGTGGTATGCAGTAATGAATGCCCTTTTTGGTACGTTCAAAAAATTTCGTCTCAATGCCAAACTCATTCCCCGAACAGTATTTATCGAGCCAGAATTGGCGTTTGTAGGGTTGAATGAGCAACGCGCACACGCGCAAGGAATTGCCTATCGGGTGCATCGATATGATTTGGCTAATTTAGATCGGGCAATTATCGATGGCGTTAACTCTGGGTTTATTAAAGTATTAACGAAGCCCCATTCAGACACTATTTTAGGGGTAAGTATTGTCGGTGAACATGCCTCAGAGTTGCTGGCTGAGTTTGTGTTGGCAATGAACAATGCCTTGGGCCTAGGCAAGATATTAGGAACGGTGCACAGTTATCCCACTTACACTGAAGCCAATAAATACGTTGCCGGAGTTTGGCGGCGTACCACTATGCCGAAGTGGGGGCTGCGCTTGCTTGTTGCGTATCATCGTTGGCGCAGATAATGTTGCGTTCGTCATTATTAAGCCATTGTTTTTTAACTAACTTATTGGCAACTCTTCACCACCCTCTTTGAAAAAGGGGGCGGGCTTGCGTGGGGGGCAGAAGGGGGATTTATTTTAAAAATCGCCCCTAACCCTTGATGCCCTTTGGGTGCCCTTTGCTAACAAACTGTCATGAGTTTATCGAATGAGGGGAATAAAAAATACGTTCACAGTCTGTTAGGCGTGTCGGTCAGTGTTTGTTGAAATAAAGCATTGATAAGTTGCGCTTGAGTAATCATACCCACTACTTTTTTTGCATCATTAACGATAGGTAATTGCCGAAAGCCTGGTAATGACATGGTAGGAATAAGGCTTACTATCGGTTGCTCTGCGTGCATTACGGTGACTGGGGAAGACATAATTTGCCCAATACTTTCGGGCTTGTGGGCAGTGACGTCAGGGGTTCTGCGTAAAAAATGAAGGAGTTGTTTGGCAATAGGTTGAGGCTCATCAATGTTTACGTATTTAAAAAAATCGCTCCACGTCACGATGCCAAGGCAATGCTGGGCTTTATTGACAACAATTAAAGCTTTGCAACGATGGCGATGCATTATTCTCCACGCATCTTCAATTTCGGTGCCAAATTCTACCGTTATAGGTGCGGGATCCATAATGTCACTACACAGCGTTGGATTAAGCTGATTTTGCACATGATTGTGCTGAATTAAATTGAGTAATTGCATTAAATTACTCGGTGATATGTCATAAAACGTGTCTTGTTCTGCGAGCGCCTCATTAAGCTCTGCTTCGGTAAAGGCACTAATATCAAGTGGTTTAAGCTTTTTTTGATGTCCTGACTTAGGCGAGGAAAATGCTTGCGGATAGGGTAAGTGCAATATATAGCGATTGATGATAATCGCGATCACTAAAATTATCGCGACATTAATTGCCACAGGCATTAACACAAAGCCATAACCAATGGGGGTTAACGCCGCACCTGCCACTAATGGCGTGAGCGACGTGGCGGTTGCCGGTGGATGCAGGCAGCGAAAAACTAGCATTGATAAGACACTTAAACTCACGGTACAGCTGGCAGCAAGGGCAATGTCGTTAATATTGTTGGCGCAAAATACGCCAATGAAAGCAGACATTAATTGTCCACCTATTAACGGCCAAGGTTGTGCAAGTGGACTAGAGGGAATAATCAGTAAAATCACGATAGATGCCCCAATAGACGCAAGAATAATTGGGTAAGCAGGGCCAAGCTGAGCCGCATGGCTAATTGTAGCAATACAAAAAATGGCAAAGGCACACGCGAACACTGAGAAAATTTTATTTTTCAGAGGTACATTTACAGGATCAGTCGGAATAATTTTCGCAAAAAAATGAGTATTCATAAGCCGAAGTGGAAAGGATCAAAATAAAGTCAAGCACTGAGGTGCAGACATCGAGGCACTTAATTTATCAATTAATCTATCGTCGCTATCTTAAAGGCTTTTGAATAACATAAATAACAAAGTTTTTAGAGGATTCTTAATGTGACTTGAACAAAGCCAAAATAAATAGGGTCAGCGTCGTTGCTTTATAGCCCTCTATGTCAAACGTTAAAAATATGACTTAACAATAATCGACATAACACCACCAAGTAAAATACCCCTCATCCATTTTAAAGTAACTGAATCCGCCTTTAACACCGCTAAATCGGTTTTAATTGGCGTTAAGGCGATATCCAGCTCTGTTTTTATATCCTTAAATAATACGGTTAAGTTTGGATAAAACGCTTCCGTGACTTTGTGCCAAAATAGTCTTCAGTATTTTTAAACATGAAGCATAATCTCCATAAATAAGTTGGCTGTTTTTGGCATAAACACATGTACAACCTTATCCCAAACCGTATTATTAGCCCCTAGTAATGCGGTTAAATTAGCAAATACCTAACCTAAGTTTGTGTTGTGGTATTGTTTGTCATCTGTTTTTTGGAGGTGGTTATGAGTGCGGTACTTAAAAGCAAATCTATTGAAACAATTTTTAATTACAATCTAAACGATGCTGAGCTTAATTCATTGCTTGGTGATAAAGATGATCGATTAGATGAAAAAGAATATTTAGAACTCCGTAGCACTAATGGCATTCTTGCTGATTTATATCGTTTATTCAATTTAAGAGAAAACAAAAAACAAGCCAATCTATATCTTAATAAAATTGATGACAATGATTTTAAAGATAAAGTTGAATGACCACCTTGTTAGGGCTATCAATAGCAGAAAGCACGTTTAATATTGTTTTTTTATCGTATAGTGATTTCTTAAACATGGCTTCTGCTAATGATATTTTAAGCGTAGAGACGCGATTTATCGCGTCTTTGATTTATCGCGTTTTTATACTGCACAGCGCGTTATCAAACAGCCGCGCGAAAATAGACGCGATAAATCGCGTCTCTACGTTATTAATGTTAGTGTTTTTAGGGGACAAACCACGAATTAAATAATCGCGTCTTTGATTTATCGCGTTTTTATACTGCACAGCGCGTTATCAAACAACCTCGCGAAAAGAGACGCGATAAATCGCGTCTCTACGTTATTAATGTTAGTGTTTTTAGGGGACAAACCACGAATTAAATAAATAGTATTTTTAATCGTGGTCTGTCCCCTATTTCCTGCATGACGTTAATTACGCTATGAATTCCTGTTGACGTAATTGATTTCATGAAAGCAATCGCTCCGCACACGGACTTTACAGGTTACTAAACATGAGTAAAAAGAAGACTTGCACAATTTTTAAGCTTATTAACCCCTAAAAACTTATCGCGGTTTAAGATAGCTACTTATTTATTTAAAACGCAGACACAGCAAATACCGATTGCAGTACCACGCTATGCTTTACCTGATGACCACTAGCGCGAACCGTTACGCGATAATAATTAACACTCACGGGAGTGCCGGGCTGGCAAATGCCCAAACAAACACTGCTTAACTCTTGAATAATATAGTAAGCGTTAGGCACCGACAGTGCGTTAAGAGCAAGCTGGGCGACATTAGGATTACTCAACCAAAAGCTATCTTGCGTTAACTTAGCCGTGGATAAATCAACAGCACTCGACTCGGTGTAAAAGCCATTTAAGCCTGTATCAGAAAAGATCGGCGGCGTTGTTAAAGAATCCTCCACCGTTGCTAAGGCTGCTTCCGCAGCTTGAAAAGCACTATTTTTTTCATTTAAATTGCCGGCCATTTTTTCTTCCAACCCTGCCAATTGGCTCCCAGACACGCCAATTAATGTCACTAACAGCAACATAATTAAACTAATGGCAAGCACAGCACCACGCTGCTTATCTAACGCGATAGGTACTCTGCTTAACGACGAATGACTCCTGCCTACATACATGTGTTGTCCCTTATTGCCTACGATTACGCAATAAAATAGTGCTGGTAAACACCCGTCGAAGGGCATGGTCGGCAGGCGTAATCACCTGATTATTAAGTAGGTAAGGCACTGGATGATTAGTTTGTTCGGCAGCAATAACCACCACACTCACACGCACCGCCATAACTTGCTCCATCACTAAACCTTCCGTACCAGCCGGAACAAAATAATTGGGCACGCCATCAGCATCGGTATCCGCACCAAACAGCACCTGAAGATTATCAACATCCTCCACAACCTCGGTAGCGTTTGCTGTGCCTACTTTTTTAAACAAGGAGGATTGAGTAGATTCCCCTGTATTAAGATAATAACGTATCAGCGTGGACGGCGTGTCCGCACTGGGCGTAGCGCACTCCGCAGTCGACCACTCCATAGCAATAGTATCTGAGCTATTGATACCACTGGCATCAACACCATTAATCGCGTTGGTTAAGGCAAAGCCATTATCCAAACAGTTACGAAAGCCTGCATTCACTAAATCAGTGCTAATAAAAGACAGGGCGAAGCGCCCATTTTCCTGAACCCTCGCCATGCTTTCCAGCATACGATTGGTCTGTTTACTATTGATAAACACCTGCACCACCCCTGAAATCAACACCGTCCCAATAAGCATGGCGATTAACAGCTCTATTAAAGTCATCCCGGCGTATTGTTTAGCACATGTCATAACTGAAAATGCACCGTTGCATGTGAAAAAGCTAAGCCACCGTGCAAATCATCCCAGGTTAACGTTAATGTATAGACGCGCCCTGCCAAGCTTAAACTCACCCGTGCCTTAGGTAACTGCTGCTGCACCGTCTGATACCATTCAAACATATCATGTTCAGCCAAAGCTTCTGGACTACACCCAGACACGGTCAAACACTCAGGCTGTGCGCCCGCACTGGCAAAAGACAGATTAAGATAGCCTAACGCTGCCTGTGGATTACAGCGCATTCGTTCAGCTAAATCACTGATTAAAAAAGATGCTTGACTGCGTTGATAGGCACTTTGATTGTAGTGCAAGCTGGTAATTTGTAATGCCGCCAAGCCCAACAAGCCTCCCGAAAGAATCAGTAAAGAAATTAACACCTCAATTAAGGTAAAGCCTGTTGCGTGTTTCATGACTTAAAAACCAGACACACAAGTTGTGACTTCATTATTAAGTGATTTTTCATAGAGTCCATTAGCGTTAGCATCCTCAGCCATACGAATACGCCCCACATTATTGATAATAAGTAAGCGCGAGGTATAGGGTTCAGCAAGATCATTATTATCTTTGTTATCACACAACATAAAACTTCCCGTAGTACTGCTTGCCCCAGAGCTTAGGTAACGCACAAAATGAGTAAAATTACCATTACCACGCAAGGTAAACGTCGCAGGCAAAGCGCCATGACTATGAATAATCATTTCATCCGCATTAAGTTGACCATCAGCATTATCATCAACAAACACCGTCCAGCCATCCTCCCATTGCTCTACTGATTTACGCACCGTAACCGATACACCGCGTTTAATTGCCTCACTACGCGCCAAGATCAACGAGCTTAAAAAGTCATTAGCATAGGTGCTTAAACGATTATTGCGCAACGCATCAGTAAAACTGGGCACTGCCATAGACATCATAATTCCTGCAATCGAAATCGTCACCATCAGCTCTATTAACGTAAAGCCCTCGTTGTGGAAATATGTTTTCATCACTCACCGTTACCCTAAAACATCAGCCAAACTTAAATAGTAACGTCCAGGCCGAACCCCACTGCCATTAAGCCAAGGATTAATGTTTTAAAAAATCAATATGTTATGAGTTTATACATCGCCTCATTTGATCAACTCATGACCAGCTCTGCCCGCTCTTTTTCAAAGGGGGAAGGCTGTTTTCATAACATGTCAGAAAAAAAGCCAATCATTCCCCCCTTTGAAAAAGTGGGGTTAGGGGGGATTTATAAATATAACTACCTGCTTTATAAACGATTTTCCTTGACTTAAAGACTGCGAGGCGGAACCTGCATGCCTCAATTACCTTGATTGTCCTAATAAAAATGGCTAAAGCACTGCCTGAATTTCAACGCATTGTTTAAAAAGTATAGGTAACAATGTCAATTTGTCTAATGTAAACACTGCAAAAATAAGCGACCACACAAATTTATGGTTAAAAAAGCACACAACAACCCCAATTGATATATCCCCCATTTTTTTAAAACAATTTTGCCTGATTTTGCTTAAAAATGAACTTTTTTTAAATAAATTTTAAAATTTTTTTTTCGTTGATTTATAAAGGAAAAATCACTAAAAACCACTAAAAATCACCCTATAACATTACATAATATAAGCTAATTAGAGGCAAATACCCTCCAAATTGGACGTTCATTAGACGATGGGATGATAGTATTCCAATCGGCGTTTAATTTGCTGGGTAGTGAACGTCTTTGAAATTAATTTTTATTTTTAAAATAAACAAGTTAGATATTTAATAATTAAATGCCGCGTAACATCAAAGTTAAATAGCTTAACTCAAGAGTAACTATTTTTGTTTGACACAAATCTCAAGAAACAATGCACATAATAAAACATTAATTCTCAACCCAATCTAAATCTACATATAAAACAAGGAATAAAAAAATGAAAAAGTTATTAATAGTCATTGCTTTATTATCAATCTATGGCTGTGGAACCACTGCTAAATTTGTTTATCCAGCCAATGTTAACGATATAAAGCACATTACAGATACTCCATTTAAACAAAGTAAGGTTGCAATCGTACCTTTCAAAGAAAAACGCGGAGATGAAAATGATTCAAGTACATACTGGCTATATCTTATTCCTCTGATGCCTTATGGCTACGGCAAATATGAACGCCCTGATGCAGCACGTATGTTTAATACTATATCTGAATTTGAATTTAGTGTTAGTGAAGACTTAGCAAAAGCTTCAGTATATAGCTTAAAAGAATCTGGACTTTTTCAAGATGTGTTTTTTACTTTTGGAGGGGAAAAGGACAAAGCAAACTATTTACTAGAAGGAGAAGTTTTATCTACTAACTATGAAGGTAAAGTATGGACTTATGGTCTTTCTGTTTATGGAGCATTGCCTTGGTTTTTTGGACTACCAGCGGGAACATCTACAAATGAATTAGACCTTGTATTAAAACTAACTAACTTACAAACCAATCAAGTTATTTGGAAAAAACAATACAAAAAAGAAATGAGTATCACACAGGGACTTTATTATAAATATGGACATGATGTGCGCGGATACTCTTATCTTATGCAAAATATTATGAATGAAGCGATAAATGATATGCAAAAAGTGATGCATTAATTCAATATTTATGAGGGTTGCTAGTCAACCCTTTAATTTCAATAAATTATAGAGGTCACTATGGCTACATTAAGCTTTTACAGCGCAACAGATATGAATAATATTTCAATTTTCTATGGAACTGTAACTCATTATTCTTCAAAACAACTTATTGTTTCTAATGGCTTTTATACGGCTAATTACTATAGTTCATTCTCATTTTCAAGCTGGGGACTTAAAGATGGCAAAGTCACACCTCGTACCCCGCATAAAAAATGAAACGTAGGGTGCATAAGCGATAGCGTCATGCACCTTTTGATTTTCCAGATGACGCTATCGCTTATCCAGCCTACGTTTATATTGCTTACACTTAACTTTATTAATTCAATATTACGGAAACTATACCCTCTAACCTTTTTAAGAAATGTTGCATTTATTATATGAATTCACCTCGTACCCCGCATAAAAAATGAAACGTAGGGTGCATAAGCGATAGCGTCATGCACTGCCGGTGAATATGTTGAATGCCAAAACTTGCTTTTACTCCATATCTGGTTATATTTAAGAGTGCAAATTGTTTTATAAAAAAACATTATTTTCAATAACTTAGCAATGGTATTTATATGAAATTAGATTATCAGTATTCAGATGAGCAACTTGAGAAAATAAAAAACCAAGGATTGGTTTATACCTGTGTTTGTCCTAGTCAAGTCAGTGAGCAAATTTTAAGTCTGCGATTACTTTTAAAGTATCAGGCTCAATGTCAACAAGAAGTCGATGAAATAACAATTGATACACATGATCTTATTGTAGATGCCTCAGTGAAAGCACATGAAATTATGGAAAAATGCTTGCATGATATTCTAATTAGTGAGGGTTGGGATTTGCAAACACTTCAAATGCCAGAAAATCTACGCGAGTTAATTGTTAAAAAATTATTGGGTTGATAATTTTTTGCGACATACGTTACTAAATTGGTGGGTAAGCGAGAGACTTTTTCAGATACGAGAAAACCTGAGCCATTAAAGCATCAATTGTCGGATATCCGTTGTGTGTTAGCCAATGTGTGTCTCGACCACCTCGTACCCCGCATAAAAAACGAAACGTAGGGTGCATAAGCGATAGCGTTATGCACCTTTTGATTTTCCGGATGACGCTATCGCTTATCCAGTCTACGTTTATATTGCTTACACTTAACTTGATTAATTCCTGAATTCAGGATTCTTACCTCGTACCCCGCATAAAAAACGAAACGTAGGGTGCATAAGCGATAGCGTCATGCACCTTTTGATTTTCCGGATGACGCTATCGCTTATCCAGTCTACGTTTATATTGCTTACACTTAACTTGATTAATTCCTGAATTCAGGATTCTTA
>Ga0247844_1000431_pt1 | contig 90223 bp, 92 predicted proteins | sample LaCtaG_FD_192421 | JGI IMG/M metagenome (GOLD analysis project Ga0247844, IMG submission 192421) | Freshwater microbial communities from meromictic Lake La Cruz, Castile-La Mancha, Spain - LaCruzMarch201714.5m_1 | ecosystem: Environmental > Aquatic > Freshwater > Lake | place: Spain: Castile-La...
AACAGAACAAACATCTTTTTTAGGATCACTTGTTTGATAAAATCCGCTGGTAAAATTGATGGCAAAACCAAGCTGGGCCAATCCTGCATCAAAAGAACTTTCCAACATATCTGTAATTCCATCACCGACAAATTGAAATGCTCCATCATGAAGTGAGAGATCGAATGTGGTATCTATTTCATGAATTCCAAGAACATCTCCCTCAGTCCCATAAATTTTCTCTAAGGCAAAAGGATCGGGATTATATTTTCCTAATGGATCAAAATTTCGATTGGCAAAGGCCACAGGATTCATCACTGAATGACAGGACATACAAACATTAGAACTTGTGGCCTGTTCAATTTTTTTGCGCGTAGAAACGGAGCCATCAAGTTTAGGAAAAGTGGCAGCCCCCATACTAAATAGATCAGCACTCGGTGGATCAACATAGGTTAAAAAATATAATTCAAGAATTTGTTTGGCATCATGCATGCTAGTTGAAAAGGGTCTATTGCTAGTTTTATGAAAGAGAATTCCTCCAGGAGTTGGAATGTTATTATACTCAGCTGGATATCTAGTCACTTGATTTGTTTCCCGAGCAAAGGCACTTGCCTGAGTGTAGGTGGCATAAGTTTTTCCTCCGATGAGTAGTGTTTTTAAGTCTTCTTTTTTCGAAATAGCTTTTGACCATAGAAGATCTAAAATTTCTCGTTTTGTCTCTGTGGCATAATTACTATCAAGTGTTATTCCTTGAGATCCATAGAATTCATTAAAAAAAGCTTTACTCATCTTGGATTCATTAAGAGTGATTTGACGATCAAACTCTAATATGTGGGCCATTTGATTATAAAAATGATGATCTTTTTGAAAAGTTCCTTTATATGAAGGGTTTTCAAGAAGAATGATGTAATCAATTAGTTTTTGCATTCCTTGTATAGTTTTTAAATCTCCAAAATCACCATTTTCCCATTTAGTTACTGCTGCCACAGTTGGAAGTGTGCCTGCTACTCCAATAAATACTCTTCGAAGTGCGTCACGATGGGAAAGTTGGAAAACTTGGGTTGATCCATTTAGTAATTGAGAATTTTCAGGAAGATTAATAAAGTTTGCTAGGGGATGAATCATAATTCCTATCAAGACAGATAGAAATGCATTAGATGGAGAATTATCATTTAAGTACATTGCTGCCACATTTAAATACTGATCCAACTCTGCATTTGTAGGAGATCTACTAATCAATCCTTTAAAAAAATAGGTAATAATATTACTTAAGCAATTAGAATTTAAGTTATTAACAGAGTTAAAATTACTACAGTTTCCACCAACCATTTTCGTGAATGAACTAAAAAAATTGTTATTCTCAATAATGATAGTTCCAATTGAGTTACCTATTTCATATAGACCATTTGCTAAATCATAGGGTGATGTACCGCCAAAGGATTTAGAATAATATTGAGCTAAATTAGTATTAGGAAGTGTAGCAATGGCATTTTTAACAGCAGGGGTATCCATTAATGATTTTTGAAAATCAAGAAATAAAAATTCCAGTGTGGTTTTTAGATAGTTTTTGTGCAAACTCTTCATGGGATCGTAGGTCATTCTCTCTATTTTTTGCTGGCAATTTTTTGCCACCACAGATAACAAATCATTTTTAGATCCTTCCAGTGAAATTTTTCGAGAATAATTTACTGAATTCGAAGAAAATTCAATTTGATATTGGCCCTTCCAATTTAAGTTATTATTGGGATCAAGGATTGATTGTAATTTTAGTGTAATGAATTTTTTAGAGGGAATAACTGTGCCTTTAATGTCATTGATTAATTGAAATGTATTGGCCCCATCAATAATTTTTGAAACTGAAATGGAAACATTATCATTAGAGTTATTAGTAATCTTAAGTGTTCTTGTAGAGGAGGATTTCATTTGACCATTGGTATGAAAAATCACCAGACTTACAGTATCATTTTCAGCCAAAATTTTTTCACTATCACTAAAGCTCAAAACATTTAAACCTGGACCAACCTTAGGTTCCACATTATTTTTACGAAGTGAAACGCAATGAATCCATTTAGAAATATTTGCTAATTCTTCTATTGAAAAACTATCTCCATTTAGAGGCATATTTTTAGGACCAAGTAATCCTTCTGAAGACTTCAATCGATAATAAATGGAAGATTCATTTGATGAGGTAGTTGGATTATTTTTGGTAACTTTGAGAAAGCGAGATGATTCCCACTGGGATTCATTTGCTAAGGAAACAAAATCACCATTCTTTGAGCTGCTATTATGACAAGTTAAACATCTGCTGCTTGTGACTAATTTTTTAAATTCATTAAACTCTTTAGAACATTCAGTTGAATTACTGGGTGGGTTACCGGGAGGTTCTGACTCTCCTGAACCTGGTTTTTTCACAGGGTCAGTTTTGGACGGGGGAATATCACTTATATCATTAGCAAGGGATCTGAATTGGCCGGAATTACTACCAATGTTAATACAACTTGTTAAAAAAAAGTGCATTGTAATAAAAATAATAAAAACTTGATCATTTTTCTGTTTAAATATTTTTAATAATACTTCAATCTTCATATTACAAATATTCATAAGTATTCAACTCATGTTCATTAATGATAATGAAAAGTTTTTGTAGAAACATATTTACATGAATCATTCTAGGTCATTTTTCGGTAAATTGATGGGATCACTTAAGTTTTCATTGATTAGGAAAAACTTGAATTAGATAAGACCAGTCTTTTTAATGAAAAAATGTGTCTTATTGTGGTCATTTTCAATTTATGATGTTCAATTTATGATATTGGTTTGACTTACTAGGTATTAGAAATTTTTTTTAGCTCTTCACGCTTCATGAAGTCAGTACATGATTAAGAATTTTATTTTGAAATGTTTATTCTACCTATACATTCGCCTGTAAAAAATAGATTGAATCGCCCTGAGAATTCTTTTAAATAAACCACTTTATCTTAATTTATTTAGATAAATTTTCAAATGGTAATCGCTTAGTAGAATTGGGTTTTGTAATCGCAGGTTTAGAATCACAAAGATCATCCGCTTTAACCCAAGCACAGGTGTTTTTTCTTTCCAAAAGCAAACATTCTTTTTCTGTATCGCAATCGGAGCAATCCTTGCTGCAGTCTTTTCCATATGGTAGAGCAATGACAGCACTACTTGAAAAACAGATTAAGATTATTATATTTCTAAAAATATTTTTCACCATGAATTTCATTTCAGGCTCCTAAAAAAAGATCAAAAGATAAATTTATATTTTAATAATAATCTTGTTACCGATTAAATGAAAGTCCTGTGTATTTAATACTTAAATCTGATTAATTTTTTGACAATATGAATGATTTTAATGGGGGTTGACATATAATACATAGTGATGCTATGTATTGTGTATATGTCATTATTTTTAAATAATTGGAATACACAAATTAAGAGGGGCTATCTTGAGATGTGTATTTTGCTACTCATACAAAAACATAACAAACTTTATGGGCTTGATTTGCTTGATAAACTTAAAGAAATAGATTTAGAAATTAAGGAAGGAACTCTCTATCCATTATTAAACCGTATGACTGAAGACCAAATTTTAAAGTCTATCTGGGATACTGAAAATGTGAAAGGACATCCTCGAAAATTTTATTCCTTAACTAAAGATGGAATAAAAATGTTGGGTGAAATGAAATTGGAATATTCAAGATTATATAAGATATATGTAAACCTTAATAAGTAAGAAAATTGGAGAATTTATGTCTACTGATGCTTCGCTTGAACAGTATCTTTTTAAATTAGATAAGGCGCTAGGGCAAATGTCTGTGAGTGATCGAGCGGAAATTATTACTGAAATTAAAAGTCATATTTTAGATTCAGTGGAACGAAATACTGACCAAGGAATCCAGCAAACACTTGATGCACTAGGTGCTCCCGAAGTTGTTGCAAATAGATATTTAATGGAGAAGGGACTTAAGCCTATGAAGCCAGGCAAGAGCCCAACAATTAAATGGCTAACCATTGGTTTTTTGGGAACACTTGGAATATTTTTTCTTTTTGTGACCATTTTAATATGGAAGTTTACTCCCATTATTAAAATTGATGGCGCTAATGAGAGAATTTCAATTCTTGGTGGCTTAATTGATATTGATGGAAATGACGGAAAATTTAATGTCGATGGAAAAATTAATATCGAGGGAAAAAAGCGTTCATTTAAAGGGTCTAAAGATATTGCAGGTTCTTCGATTAAAATTGTAAAAGTCACTTTTTTAAATGCAAATTTAAAAATTTATTCTTCTAAGTCAAATCAATTAACTTGGGATTGTAAACTATCTGAAGAAAAAGAATCGAAGAATGTATCTGAGATAGGTGAAGAATTTATATTAAGTTTTAATAATACTAAAACAGCAAAGTGTGATGTTTATGTTCCAGCTACGGTTTCCTTAAAGCTTGAAGGTGGGAATGGAAAAATTGATTTTGAAAAAATTAGCTTTGCTGTCGATGCCAATGTGGTTAATGGAGATATTTCATTTACACCAGAAGCTGCTCAGAAATATAAATTTGAAACGGAAATTGTTAATGGCAGCGTTAATGGATTAAATTCTTCTCCAGTCAAAGATGCCTTATTGATCAAAATAAAAATAATCAACGGGAAAGTTGCTGGAAATGAGAGCTAAAAATTAAAATAAAATGACAGATTATTATAAGAATTAGTCATATATTATTTTAGCTCCATCATCGATTAAATACTTTTTTCCCTAACAAGCATTGAAAAATTTATTTGTTCATTATTTTCATTATTAAGCACAGAAAATTGCGCCGGAGTATCAAGTTTAACTTCCACTTGTGGCTTTGAAATGATGATCTTTTTTCCACTTGCGCTTGTTTTTGAAACTACTATATCTAGCATGATTCCCTTTGATGATTTTGTATCTGTGGCAGTTACTTCAATTGTATTATTATATTTTTGGTCTTTTACGGAAATGATGCCCTGTTCTCCGTCATTAATGACAAGTCTTGGTGAAGAAATAAGTTGGCCATTTTGTGAAAGATCCATCGTGAGGTCGTAGGTTTTTGTTGCGGCAAAAAGTGATTGAGATAACAGGGTAATAAGCAGGAATGATTTTTTCATAATGTGTAATCCTTTACGTTTTATGATGTTGATCTTTTAGTTATTAATATAATAGTAAAAAATTTTAATTCTCGTAAATAGATTTTTCTTTGATGTAAGAGGAGGTTATGTTTTAGAGAATACTTTGAAAATCCTCTAGAGATAGTGGGAGTTTTTCCTTGGGTAGTGGGATGTATTTTTTTGTTAGTTTGTTGATTTGATCGATACGTTCCTGGTCCATGGGATGGGTGCTTAAAAAATTAAACATATTAGTAAACCATGATTCGTTTTTACTGCGGCCAAAAAAAGTGATGAGCCCAGTCACTGGTATATTGGCCTTCATTAAAAATTCAATACCACGTTTGTCGGCATCGAGTTCATCACTTCTTGAATATTTTAAAGATAGGATGCTTGTCGTTCGAGAAATCCAGGTGGCAGCATCGGGACCAGTTAGAAGAGTTATAAAACCAATCCCAATAATGAAACCAAATTTGCTAGCTAAGCCCTTTAGAGTATGGCGAGCTTCAATATGTCCCAATTCATGAGCAAGGACTCCTGCTATTTCATCAATTGTTTTAGCCTCTTGAAGTAGGCCAAGATTAACCACAATAATTTCACCGGGAAAAGCGAAGGCATTTATAGCAAGATCAGGAGATATATAAATTTTAATTTTTAGACTTTGCAGTTCAGGATTATATTTTGCAAGGTATTCGATGATTTTTACGACCTTAGGCTGGGCAGGGTGATCTTCCGTGGAATTATTTGCCATGAGTGGAAGAATGATGGAGGAAATTTTTTCTTCTTCGCTATGAGAAACAAGCGAATTGATCCACCCTAATGGGGCAGAGAGAAAAAATATGGGTAGTCCAATAGTAAGAATAATAAGTAAGGCAAAAAATGTTGAAAGTACTGTAAATTTTTTTCGGTGCTGAGATGTAGTATGGGTAAGTGATTTTTGCGCAGAAAGGATGCCCATTGCTGCAAGTAGTTTTATAGGCTCAATTGTTTGAACACAAATTTGCATGGAAGGTGTGGATGGGTCAAAGAGGAAATAATGGTAAGAATTTCCCTTTTCAACAGAAATTTGCAAGTTAACTAATGAAATGATGAGATTAGTATTATTTAAATCACTATGAGAGAAAACTAAGGTCTTCTCTTTGATTTCAAGAGTGCCACTTTTTCTATTTAATAAGGCAGGCCAGAATTTGTTCATAGTTTTGTAATAGATTATAACGATAACATATTACATTATCATCATTTATTTTGAAGGGAGAATCTTTAAATTTATAAATATATTAATAATTGATTTAACTTTAGTCCTTTGATGATAATGAGTATTTTTATTTTATATCCAATTAAATCATGAAGATATCGATATATGTAAGAATGATGAGTTAAAGTATAATTTTTTCAAAAGTCCTTTGCTGCAGAAGTTCCAGTTTTTAATTGTAAATTGATAGCTACAGAAGTTTTATTGTCTACAAGCAAGAATCAAACGGCCAATTTTTGGCAAAAGTTGTAGGATATATTTCAACCTCAAAAGTTAATCTCACTGAAGATACTTCATTTGATTGCAAAAAAAATCCAGGCGGCGATATTAAATATAAGTGTGTTTTTTCTAAAAAAACTTATAGTTCTTACTTTAATTCACAAAATGAACAATTTGTTCAAATTGATTATAATAATCAGAACTATGATAGTGAAACAATTCAATGTCGCTAATGATGCGTTTTTTATTTTTTTTCAAAATATAGTAAATCTACAAAAACGGCAGAGGCAAGAACAAGTAGTCTTTCCTCTTCACTCATAGATGTTTGGGTAAATTCCACGATAAAATTATCCTTGTCAGTAAAAGCTTCAGATAAAAGTCCAGACCATTTTTTCTTTACTGCGGCCACGTCTTGACCCTGGTGTTTGAAAATAAAAGTCCATAATTTCCAAATTGGCGATGCCACTTCTAGAATGACTAGTCCTTGGTCATTTTCCACGTCAAATCGTTTGGTTAAAAGCGAAAATCTTTTTTGAATGGCACCGATTTGTTTACCTTGAGTATCTTTAAGTTCAATTCGAGTAAAAAACCAGCGGAAAGGATGGTGGGCAATAAAGGTTAGGTCTCGGTTTGCATTAAAAAAATGAACATCAAATTTATACCAATGTCCAAAGTATTGTCTTAAAAGAAAACCAAAAATACCCTTTCTTTGTTCAGCTGCAAAAGCAATGGGATTTTTTTTATCATCAAGAATTTGGTATTTGTTTCTAGTTTCAAAACCAAAAAGTTCTCCGGCTTCAAATTTTTGAGAGACAAATAATTGTGTATAATCTGTTAGTTTCATTTAACCATTCTATTAATAATCTTATTAAGTAGGCCATAGCTTTGAGAAATATATTTCACATTTTTCCGCAAATATCCAAACTTGCCAAAGAGCAAGGGTATAAAGGATGGGAAAAATGAGGGAGATGAAATTACACAGAGTTTGGTAAAAAAAACTATCCTGTAGAGGAGTGGGAAGTAGACTTTGTAAATATTGATCTGCTTCATAAAACAAAATAATTGATGCAATAAAACCAAGAAAACCTAAAATGACGATGGAAATTTTCCAAAGCTGTAAATCGGATTTTGTCGGAATATTAGTTTGAACACTTGTTGTATTATTATTTGTTAATATTTTATTTTTGCGAACAGTTTCATTTCGTGGTGAAATTAATGGTGATTTTTCAGAATTTTTTTCCATGTTAATTTCTTTAATTTCTCCTCTTAATAATTTTTCTCTTTCATGGGAGTACGCAGTATTAGGGATAAGATGGTTTGATGTCGGAGTCATATTTTTTAAAAGTTGCAATTGAATGGTGCCTCTGAAATGAACCTGGTCTCCAAGTAACAGGGCGTTATGATCAAGGGATTTATCCCAAGTTAAACCATAATGTTTTCGATTCAGACTTCCTTGAAATTTGATGAAGCGATTTTCTTTTCCCCAGCTATCTTTTATATTTGGTTTTAATTCATATTCAATTTTAATTGGATTTGAATGGGATTTAATTTTTAAAATTCCATGAACTTCAAAAAAATTTGGTTTTATAGGATGGATTTCGCTGCTTTTAAATTCAATAAGTGGGAATTTCTTTGTATCAAAAAAGTCAGCTGATTTTAAATGGCCATCGCGGAGATTATTTAGAGTATTAATTGATTGGCTTTGAATTTCTATCCAAAGTTTATTGGCAAGGAGATCATCGGCATCAAATTCAATATGGCCATTGAATTCCTTAAAGGATCCCTCTATTTCAATAAATTTTAAATAGGTAACTGAAAATTGTATCTGCGAATGGTCGTGGTTTATAATCCATCGATCATTTGCCCATATTCCAATTGAGTAAAAAAAAATTAGATATAGGAAATATTTTGTTTTTATCATATTTATTTGGTTATCTTATAATAAATGAATTCTTTGTAAATAAGGTTTAATCAAATGAAAGTTGCTATTCAAGGAGTGAAAAATTCTTTTCACGAAATCGCTGCAAAGGAATTTTGGAAAGAGAATGCATTAAATAATACCTTGGAAATTTCTGAATGCTCCTCCTTTCCTAAATTATTTTTAGAGCTTTCGAATGGAAATGTAGATTTTGCAGTTATGGCCATAGAAAATGCCATTGCTGGGAGTATTCTTCCCAATTATTCTTTGATGGAAAAGTATTCTGTGAAAATTCTTGGAGAAATATATTTAAAAATTGAAATGTGTCTACTCTCACTACCTGAGGATAACTTTGAGGATATAAAAATTATTCAATCTCACCCCATGGCAATTATTCAATGTCAGGATTTTCTTAATCAATATCCTCATATTAAAATATTAGAACACGCCGATACGGCCGAAAGCGCAAAGGAAATTCGTGAAAATTTTATGCGAGGAGTGGCTTCCATAGCAAATCGTTTAGCTGCGAAGGAATTTAAGTTAAAATTACTGCGAGAAAATATAGAAACAAATTCCTTGAATTTTACGAGGTTTTTAATCCTTTGCCGGGATGCAGATTACAAAAATAATGATTTGGCCACAAAAGCAACTATTAGATTTGAAGCAGAAGATAAGCCAGGTAGCTTATCAAAAATTTTACAATTAATTTTTTCTCATAAGATTAACATGACAAAAATCCAATCTATTCCTGTTCTGGGAAGGCCATATTATTATGGATTTCATATTGATTTAGAGTGGGATAATATTAAAAATTATCGATTATTGATGGAAGAATTAAAAGTAAAGGCAAAAAATATTATTCATTTTGGAGAGTATTTTGCTGCTGTTAAACCAACTGAAATAAAATAAACAATTGATCTAATGAGGGACTATGTATTTAGTTATTGGAAAAACTCTTCTTGCTGCTTGCATCATTACCTTAGTATCCTGGCTTTCCGGAAAAAAAAACCATTTAGCAGGTTTTTTAACTGCACTACCTTTGACTTCACTCCTTGCCCTCGCATTTTCTCAAGCAGAGTGGGGCAATAGCAATCAATCAGTTGAATATGCAAAAAGTATTTTTTTTGCTATTCCACTTTCCTTACTTTTTTTTGTTCCATTTTTATTTGCAACAAAATGGCAGTTACATTTTTGGACCTGCTATCTTTCAGGTTTATGTTTACTTTTTTTGGGCTATTTAATTCATCATTTTTTTTTGAAAAGTTAAATTATTTTATTTTAAAATTAAAAAGTTATTAGGGAGAGATTATGACTGTTATTGTAACTGGAGCAACTTCAGGATTTGGTGCCGCTATTTCAAGACGATTTATTCGAGAAGGACATTTTGTTATAGGTATTGGCAGAAGAACTGAAAAATTAGAAAATTTGCGATTAGAATTAGGAAATTCTTTTTTTCCATTAAAAGCTGATATTGATATTGCCACTGAACTTGAAAAGGCGATGAATACTATTCCTGAAAATTTAAAACCATTTAGTATTTTAATTAATAATGCAGGGCTAGCACTTGGTCTAGAACCTGCTCATCAATCTCAAATGAAAGATTGGGAGCAAATGATTAAAACAAATATTAACGGATTACTTCACTGCACCCATCTTATTCTCCCAGAAATGGTGAAAAACAATAAGGGACATATTATAAATATAGGATCAGTTGCCGCAGAAGTTCCTTATCCTGGTGGAAATGTTTATGGAGCTACGAAGGCATTTGTGAGACAGTTTAGTTTAAATTTAAGAGCAGATTTATTTGGCACAAAAGTTCGAGTTTCAGAAGTGGAACCAGGGCTTTGTTCTGGAACAGAATTTTCCCTGGTTCGATTTAAAGGTGATGAGAGTAAAGTTCAAAAAACCTATGAGGGCTCAAATGCTTTAACTCCAGAAGATATTGCTGAAACAGTTTTTTGGATCAGCCAATTACCTGAAAGAGTTAATATTAATACTATTTCTTTGATGCCCGTTACTCAGTCCTTTGGTCCATTACTCATTAACAGGTCTTGAACCCAAGAAATGAATTATTTTATTGAAATATTATAATATAATTATTTAAAATATCACACTTGGAATAATTATTTATAATTTTTATAATTTTTATAATTTTTATAATTTTTATAATTTTTATAATTTTTGGAATTCTAAAGTTATGGAATGTATAAAAATCAGTGCTCGGAGAATGAGACATTTCCTGTTCAAATCTCTTTAAAATGCTTTAAAATTCTCCGATAAAGCCTTCTCTATTTGGTTTTTCCAAATGAAAAGGTACTGCACTAGCAGACCAAGTGAATTTTTTGTAGGACCCGTGGATGATTTTCTTTTTTGTCAGTTCCACATCTATTAAACAATTAAATTTATCTTCAATAGCATAGAAGGACATCTTCATTAGTGCCTCAGTTTCATCATCACAATCTTCTACTTTATATGGCAGTGTTTTACGTTTGAAAAGACTAGTTTCCTTGGACTGACTTTTGGAATAAATTTGCACTTCCTTTGCCTTATCCATGATTTGATTATAGTCGTAAATTGCACTTAAAACTTTTTCATTGTAGCAGTTTTCACAATAGGCATTATGTGTCAGTTCTTCAGGGATTTTTCGGCTGAAGTTAAAGGTTTCTTCGAGAAATTGTGTACATTTTTTGCAAATTGGATCCTGGCAAATTCCACATTTAAAATTACTCATATGTTTTTTGCAGGCAGAACAGGTTTGTTGATTATTCATGCCCAAACCTAGCTTATGCTGGATAATGGTTCAAGTTATAATTTACATTAAAAATAGAGAATTGAAGGAGAATGGAAATGGAAAAATGCTATGTTGCCGGAGCCAGTGGGTTAATTGGAAATGAACTTATTCAAGCACTTTTTCTTGATCCTCAAGTAAAAAGGATTTTTGCCCTTGGAAGAAGGTCTTTAAAATTACAAAATCATAAACTAATAGAAAAAATAACAAATTTTAAGGATCTTGAGTCATTTCCATTAAATAGTGAATTGATATCACATGCTTTTTGTTGCCTTGGTACAACCATTAAAAAGGCGGGAAGTCGCGATGCATTTTGGGAAATCGATCATGATACTGTAATACATTTTGCCCATTTTTGTAAAAACCAAGGGGTAAAACATTTTATAATCGTTAGTTCTGCTGGGGCAAATCCTAAATCAACAATTTTATATAGTAGAGTAAAGGGATTGATCGAAAGGGATCTTGAAGCGATAGGTTTTGAAAGACTAACCATTTTAAGACCAAGTATTTTGTTAGGGGAGCGAAAAGAAGGCCGTCCTCTAGAAAAAGTAGGGCAATATTTAGGAAAAATACTTGCACCATTTTTTGTTGGTCCTCTTTTGGATTTTTGCCCTATTGAGGCTAAAGTTGTAGCAAGAAAAATGAAAGAATTATCCTTTTCTCATTTAAATAAGGAAAAAAACCAAGATAAATACTTTATTGAAATTATTTCAAATAAGGATATTTTTTGATGAAAAGTAGGCGTAGCAAAAGCCAGGTAACCAAGGCCAATAGAATTCCTGTATAAAGATCAAAACTTAAATGTTGTTTAACTTGCATAGTGGAATGACAAATGGCCAAAGTAAGAATGAGTGAAGTTATAAAATACAATCTTTTATCCCAAAATAATGTAAATGTTGCTACCAAGGCCGATGCGACGTGAAGACTAGGTGAACAATTATAGGGCCTATCAAGGGTATAAATTGTTTTTAAAAGAAAAGCAGTTAGAAAATCAGATTGGCTCGACAATTCATCATAACTTAACTGAGAAAAGTTATTAATTAGATGTGTGGGAAAAAAAAGGAAAATGAGATTAGCAATTATAGATACTAGAAAAAAATGTGTGAAATAAAAATATAATATATGGTATTTTTCTAATATATAAAGCCTAATAAATATGACTATTGGGAAAATATAGGCAAATGTATAAAAGTAAACTCCATAGGGATTAAAAGGAATTTTTTCATCCAACCAAAGTGGTTTAAGAACTGTCACAGGGAAAAATTGAAATTGGTTATTTAAAAAGTACATTAAAAAATAACTAAAAATGAGAAGACAAATATGGTAAATTGGTTTTTTCTTTAAATTCATATTTTAGTTAGATATATATATTTTACTATTTTTCTATTTTATTATTTATATAAATTCTAAAGACAAGAAAGTTTTTTTGCTATTGTTTGTAATGCTCCAAGAGAATTTCTTCCAAAAACAGTGTGACCACCTTCATACATTTGTTCATCATATTCTTCATGGGTTGTTATATATCCAGCAAAATTATTTGCATAGGGCATAACTTGAACGCGTTTTACATTTTTTTGTGCCAGGTTTTTTAAAAGAGTTTTTTCTAATCTTGAACCGGCCATGGTGGTGATTTCAAAAGGGATGGTGAATATGGCCACATCACCTAAAATCAAAAGTTGAAAGAAATGTTTAGTGGGAATCCAAGGTAATTCTAAGTGTAGATTTTTCATTTTTTGGTTTTTATAAAGTTTCATTGTCTCATCAAAGATGGCCAGAAGTGGCACTAATTTTTCGAAAAGGGGATGGAGAATAAATTTAAAATGAGGATGGATAAAAATTTTTTTAGGATAATGTCCCTTAAAATAGTGAGATTCTTTTTTGAGATGACCTTTTTTTAAAAAGGTATTTGCTATTTGAGCTAGAAAATTGGCCAAAAAGGCAGGAACTCCAGAAGGCCCATCTAGCGGGCTACCCACAATAAAAGCAGCACCAAGGGCAGGTGGCACTGTGCTTTTAGTCAGAGCATCCTTTGGCAAAAATTCATCATCAATTGTGATATTAGTTAAATCACATTCTTCCACATAGCAATTTGATTTTAAAAGATTTAGTGGGTGTTTTTCAATCTGATTAGAAAAGTTTTGGAGAGATTTTTCAATATAAAAAAACTGTTTATTGGCCAAATATTGGGTATGTTTTTCATTTAAAGTTTTGCTATTGTGGCGATCATTTTTTGAAATAAGAAAAGGAGAATTGGGGCTATTATCTCCACAGTAGCTCTGAGCAAGTAGTGCCACAAGATCTTTACTTTCAAGTTGTAGAGCAGTTAGACCTTTGTGATCGGCGTGTCTATAGGTGTATTTATTACTTAATGAATTAGTGTGTAGAGCAAAGAAATGACATATTCCATTTATCTTATGTGTTTCTTGCGATTTACGTTCACTTAATGGTTCTGTACTAGCTCCAATTAGCATTAAAGCACGATGATCCCAGGCCCTTCTTGGATCAAATTCTTCAGTAGCCCTTGCCCTTGAGAAATCCTTAAATTCCCCATTTTTTTTGTAGGCTTTAATTGATCGGTTAAAAACAAAATGTAACTCTTCCTTTGGTATGGATTCATCAAACCAGTAAAGTTTTTGTTCTTTAGCATTTTTTAGAGCGTAGTGAAGAGCTTTATAGGCACTATCCACTATGGTTTTTAGGACATCGATTTGAAGTCCGCCATTAGGGACATTATAAAGAAACTCACCACTATATCCACCAATATTTGTGTGTGTATGTTGGGCAAGTAAAATAATTTGGCGATTTTTTGTATTATATTTTTCTAATATTTTAGAATCAGCAATTTGTTTATTGAGAGTTTCGTAGAGGAGACCAGTTATAAAAGCTAATTCAAAACAAAAAATAGCATAGGGCCTATTTTCCTCGTCCCACCAAAGAAGGCACCGAGTGTATGTATTTGTTGTTGATCCAAACATTTTGTGTTTCGGATTACCGTACCCAAGCATGACTTTTTGTAAAAATTCAGTATTTAATTCACTTTTTCCAAATCCAACTTTTGAATGATTCATTAATGTATTCCAATATTATAATTTAAAAAACATGATTGTTTTAAATAAATTTCATCATAATATCTAAACCACGTTCTCCACGTTTTATAAATTTTCCAAGTTCTTTTATTTTTGTTTTTTTGACATTGGCCTGTTCTAATAAATCTCCTGATATTTTACCCATTTCAAGATGAGCAAGTTTAATTTTACTTAGCATGTATTGCTCGCGTTTTCGTAAAACCTTTTTGATAACTTCAGAAAGTTGATCATTAGCGGTATAGGTTCTTGTTCCTAAAGGAGAAAGTTGAGATTCACTAATGACTTCATATTGAAGTAAGTCTTTTAAAGTTATGCTCACAAGTGCTTTGGAAATAGAGAGCTTTTTCATTATTTCTGCTGCATCAAGTGGAATTTCACTCAAGTAGAGGTGGAACCATATTTGGCCGTGGATTTTTTTAAACCCCCAATATTCAATAAAATCTCCAATTAAAGTGCTTAAATTTTCAATTTCAGGAATGTTTTTTTTATTGTTCATGGCCTAGTCCTCATTTTTCCTAAATCGGTGCGTGGAATACTTGGCAATACTTTCCATAGATCAACTTGGTGCGGTTTTAGGAGATCACATAATGATTTTTGAATTCGTACTTCTCCAATATTTTCTTCCATGGAAATGACCAGTTTGTAGGATTTTTTTTCATCTTTTTCTAGAGTAAGTTCAATTTTTTTATAAAGTGAATTTTCAATAGCAAATTTTTCTACAATATTTTTTAATTCACTGAGATAAATAAGTCTTCCTGAAGATTTTACTACAGAATCATTTCTTCCGAGAAATTCCAGACTACTATTTGAGGGATCGAGGTTAACTAAATCTTTTGTTTGGTAAAAACCTAATTTATCGCATTGAGAGGCAATACTTTTTAACTGTAATCCAGTCTTTAAATCATATTGAAACTCCCACAGAAATAGCGATGGTGATTTTATTGATAATAGATTTTGTTCATTGGTTTTACATTGATGAATGGGAAGAATTTTAAGTCCACTGCCTAAGGCATTCTCAGTTGCTATTTGTGGACCTGCTTCAGTCATTCCGTAGGTTCTTAGAATTGGCCAATGTAATTTTATACTTTCTTGATAGAGATGCTCTGCTAAAAAATCTCCGCCAATGATGCATTTTTTTAGGCCCTGGGGTGGGGGCATTTGATTTTTTATGAGATCATAAAGCTGTGATGGAACAAGAGAAGTTACTGTTACAGCATTTTCTTGAATAAGTTTAACCCATTTTTCAGGTTGCCATTTTCCACAATCAATAATTTTTTTATTTAAACAGTAACTTCTTAGCATGATAGAAGCACCCGATAGATGACTTGTTGGAAGAGATACTCCCCATAAATCGGATTCAGGATTTAATTGTAAATGTGAATTTACTGCTTTTGCATTTTCTAGGAGCGCAGCTTTTGTAAAAATATACCCTTTAATTGTAGAACTAGTAGTGCCTGATGAAAGAATCGCCACATGTTGATCAAGATTTAATTCCTGAGAAATTTTTTCTAATTCTTTAATGAAATGAAGTTCTTCAGAAAGTATTTTTTGATTAAATAGTTTATATAGGCCCTTATAGTTGATGAGGTCATTCATTTTTTTTTCAATATTTTCTAGATTGTACATAAATAATTCCAAGATACTTTTGTCAGCTCATCATACATTTTTTTTACCTGCAGGTTATTAGGACAATAGTAGTCATTTTCAATATCAAAAATAGGAGATTTATCTGCTATACCGTGGGTTAAATTAATATTACCAAAATCTAATAATTCATTATAACAATGCCAATGACCTAAATCACTGCCTTGGTAGGAACTAAAAATAATGGGAATTTCATTATTTTTCCATTCTTCATCAAAAATGGATCGGTTAGGTTTAAAAATTTGAACATGAAAGGGGAAACCATCTAAGAAATCACGTGCAAGTGGCAAGGGATAATGATTCCAATTAAGATCCATGCCAGGGTCTTCCATATATTCAATTTTATTTTTAATTACAGGATCAAGCTCATTAAAAAAATGAGAAAATGATTCTTTTGTAAATAGTCCATTTGCATCGAGGCGGATAGATTTTAGATTTTGTAACTTACTTTTTTCACAGTTGAGAATGTGATAGTCAGTGATAGTGTGTAGTTTGCATTTTACTATTTTTGCATAGATAGGAGATTTTTGGTCCCAATTTTGATGATTAGAAAAAGTTATAATGGGCAGTGATTTATTGCTTTTTTCTTGATAGCAATAATCTCTTTGCAGAAAATAGAACAATTTTTTTTGTTGATTTGTTTTTTGTTCTTTAAATTCACTTAAAAATTCATCAATTGGTTGATCGCCAAAAACTTTATGGGGAAAATAATCAGCATAACTCAATTGTTGGTGGCCATTTACTGGTTCAATTTCACTTTTGAAATATACTCCCTGATAAATATCACTTGGTTCAAAGCGATTGAGTTTATCTTCAGATTTTTTTGAATAATGGCAATAGAATATTTTCATATACATATTAAAAATAGGAGCATGTGTAATGCTGCAAATTTTAAACCTTGATTGAGATCTTCTTCTTTTTTATTGATGACAGTTGATAATAAAAGAAAAGCGACAGTTAATGCGGGAATAAAGAGTAGTGAAAAATAATTCCATTTTTGTAATGTGAAAATAATACCATAGGGAATTAAAACTGTGCCAATTGTGAAAGCTATATAAAGTTTTCGCGGCATTTTTGTGGCAAGTGTTTTTTTTCCCACTGAGGCGTCTAATTCTCTGTCTCTTAAATTATTGATGGAAATAAATGTGGTGGAAAGTAATCCAAAAATACAACTATAGAGTAGGGCAGTAAAATTCAATTGAAGTCCAAAGATGTAATAGGATCCTAGGAAAGAAAATAGTCCAAAAAATAAAAAAACAAAAAGTTCTCCCAGTCCTCTATAGGCCAAACTTGTAATGCCTCCCGTATAGCCATAGGCAAGATAGAGCGAGATGATTCCTAATAGGCCAATAAAAAATCCGCCCCTCATAATGAGTGGAATTCCAAATAGTAATGCTAAAACAAGAAAGAAAATCGCCCAGGATTTTACAAGATTTTTTGGCATTAACCCGCTAGCAGTTAATCTTATTGGACCGATTCTTTTCGCGTCAGCCCCTTTTTCAAAATCAATAGCATCATTAAAAAGATTTGTGGCAATTTGAATAGAGAGAGCACCAAAAACGCAGAGTAATAGGTAGACCCAAATCATTGGGTAAACAGCATAATTATTTTCTCGAAAGATCAAAATAAAAGCGGCAATGGGGGGAACAATTCCCACAATAAGAGTTTTTGGTCTAGCGCCTTGAATTACTATTTTAATCATTGAGTAGAATTTCCTTTATTTTATTCCAACACTGCGGTGAATTGATTAGTCTGTGGGATAAGTTAGGAAGTGAAATCCTTTCAACGCCAAGATTTTCATATTCTAGCGCGATTTGTGAATAGACTAGATCACTACTTCCATGAAGGTATATTAGTTTGTCGCAATATTTAGATATAAGGTCTTTATAATGTGTTTGCCTAGAGAGCCTTAGGGATTGAAACATCCAAATTAGTTCTTCTCTACTTTGTGTTGGCATGCGGTCTCTGGAGGCATCATTTTTAAAAAGGCTTAAGTTATTCCAATAGGATAAAAAATCCTTATCAGCTAAAAGTTGTAAGTTTGTTATGATTTCATTTTCAAAGGTGGTTCTTTTCATTTTTTCAATTTGGTCTTCAATGCCAATATGTGCGCTAATGAGAATGATTTTCTTGAAGGGAAAGTGAAGCTCGGCAAGTTTTGAAAGAATAAATCTTCCGCCCATAGAATAGGCCAAAATAATGGAATTTTCATTTAGGTTTTTTTTCCAAACTTTAAAAGTGTGCGGTTTTAAAATCATTTCATTTAGCGATACTTGATTTATTTCAAAGGGGAGGTTTAGGCCATAAGTATTTGTTACAATTTCAGCAACTTTATCTCGATCATCTTGTAAAAAACCTGGAAAGAAATAAATCATTTTTAATCCTTATCCATTTATGTTTTTTGAAGAAATTGTTATTTCAATAATGTGATTTTCCGAAAGGATATTTTTAAGTTGTTCCTTATTTAATGAAAGGGATGTCTCAAAAAAATCCTTGGGTATTTGACAGTAATTGAGATTAAATGCCTCAGATATCTTTTGAAATGAAAATTGATGTTCAAGAACCAGTCTTTTATCAAGATTTAGCTTTTCAAAAATTCTGCCACCCTGATTATTAAAAATAATTAGTTTTAAATTTTTTGATATTTCTCTAAAGGAAGATAAATCATATAAACAGGTCATATCGCCAAGTAAACAGTAAAGTGTTCTATTATTTTCTTCGAGAATCCTATTTTCTAATTCTGTTGCAATACCTATTGCAGTGGATAATTGCCCATCAATACCATTTAAACCTCTATTGCCATAGGTTCGGTAAAAGTCCTTTTGCACATATTCAAAATTTCTAATGACTAATGAATTTCCTAAGTAGATATGTGAACCAATCGGAATTATTTCTTGTAAATATTGATGAATGAGTTGTTCTTCATCGAGAGATTTATGATGAGAATTTACTTCTATATTAGGTATTTGAGAATGGTTAATAGTACGAGATAGAATACTCCAAAATTTTTCATCAATTAGACAGTCGCTCATTTTTTTAGGCCAAATTTTCCCATAGGAAAGTGCACTCAAATTTCGATCATCAATATGGAAAACTGGAAGTTGATTTTTCTCCAGAAGTCGCCAAATTTTACTTAAGGGAGTTTGTCCTAGTCGAATCACGGATTTAAAAAATTGTTTTTCAAACAGATGAAGTAATTCATCTTCATTTTGAATTGTAGAAAATGATTTTGCCCAGCTAAGCGTTTCCGCATAGAGATGAATGGGATATTGACGTAATTTTTCAGCAAAATTTCTTAAGTCTTCACCATTATGTGATAGGAGAAATAAAGTCGGACCATGATTTTTAAGAAAATATTCAAATTCTTCGTAGGATTTTGGATCACAGCTTTGAATCTTTTCTTCATGTGAAGTTGTATCATCAATTAAAACATTGATATGAAGTGGGTATTGGCAGTTTAAGAGATTAAGATTTTGTAATTCATGAAGCTCAACTTCACGAAAATCTCTAATTGCAGCCTGAGTAATCAGTTCATGTTTTGTTGTTTGTGGAGATCCTGTTAATTGCAATTTTTTTGGTCGATCTCCAGTTATTAAAATTAAGGGAAGGGCACTATAATGGGCTTCTAGAAGTGCTGGTAAACATTCGCTTACGGCAGTTCCAGATGTGGTGCAAATAATGACAGATTTTTTTCCCTGATGGAATTTAGTAACCCCTAAAGCTTTAAAAGCAGCACTTCTTTCATCGTTTTCAAACTGAATATTTTTATTTTCAAAGTAAGGTAAGAGGGATTGATTTCTTGCCCCAGCACAGAAGTAAACGGTATTAGTGTTTTTTAATATATTTAACATAAATAATGTTTAAAAATGCTAGCGCGTTTTTTATGAATTTCTAAAAGTTCCTGCCGGAATATTGATTCTCTTAAAATTCCTGCACCTGATTCTATGACAAGTTCCTGTTTGCTCCACTGCACGTTGCGAATGGCCACAATAAATTTTGAATGTAAAGGTTCCATAAAACCAAAGCATGAACCAAATAGTCTACTAGGATATTTTTTTGAGTATTCAGTCTGCTGTAAAAAATCAAGTGCTTCGTTTTTAGGTTGTCCTCCTAGAGCGGGAGTGGGTGAGAGTTCACTTATAAATTTTATTAACTGTTGGTCACTAATTTCACTTTCACCAGTAATGGGAGTTTCTAAATGGATAAGTGGACCAAATTGTTTTATTTTTTTTTCTTGGATTGAAAGATTAATGTCATAATTAAAAGCACATTTTTTTATATCTTGAAGAACGTATTCATGTTCTTTTAATTCTTTTTTATTTTTTAAGAGCCAATTTTCTTCACCAATCATCGCCGTTCCGGCCAAGGCCTGAAGAGTGATTTTTTTATTACGTTTTTGTAATAATAATTCAGGTGTAGAACCAATCATTCCCATTTGTTCATTCCACATTCCGTAGGAGTGAGTTCCGGGAAAAAGTAGACTTCTTTTTAAAAATTCTAATTTATGAATATTTTCTAATTGAGTTTTAAAAGTTTCTCTACTGATAAGTACAATTTTATTAAGATTAGAGTTGTCTGAATTTATAAAATCCTGAAAATCCTTTTCAAATAAATCATCATCATTGTTTTGAGATTTAATTTCAGGAAAGCTAGTAAAAAAATTGCTTCTATCATTTTCTATCGAACTTAAAAAATCACTTTTTGTGATGTAGTGCAATTCAACTGGCTCATAGACTAAATAACAGTCCTTATAAAATGATTTAAAATAAAAACTTTTTGAGGGAAAAGTCTCTTCTCTATTTTTCCAGGAGTATTTACCCCCAAGTCCTAAAAGAAAAGATTGATCCTCCATGGAAAGAAAAGCTCCAAGTGGATAATTTGAAAATAGATGATGAAAATCTAATATTGCCATGGGAATTGTTCAAACCTTGGATCTCTTTTTTCTAAAAATGCTTCTCTACCTTCTTTTGCTTCATCCATGGCGTAGGCTAGTCGCGTTGCCTCTCCAGCAAACACCTGTTGTCCGATTAATCCATCATCAATTAGGTTAAATCCAAATTTTAACATTTTTATTGCAGTGGGAGATTTTTGGCAGATGGTTGTTGCCCATTCTAAGGCGCGAATTTCCAATTGATCATGGGGAACAACTTCATTGACCATTCCCATATCAAAAGCCTCTTGAGCAGAATAATTTTTTCCAAGAAAAAATATTTCTCTCGCCTTTTTTTGTCCAACAAGTCTTGCTAAATAGGCCGATCCAAATCCACCATCAAAACTGGCCACATCGGGATCAGTTTGTTTAAAAATGGCATGCTCTTTAGAAGCAAGTGTTAAATCGCAAACACAGTGTAAAGAGTGTCCACCACCAACGGCCCATCCATTGACTACCGCTATGACGACTTTAGGCATAAAACGAATAAGCCTTTGTACTTCTAAAACATGTAGTCTTGAAGACCTAGGTTGTCTTATGGATTGTAGTGAAGATTGATTATTTTTTGTATCTTCATATTCATAGCCATTTGGTCCACGTACTCTTTGATCACCACCAGCACTAAAAGCATAAACACCATCCTTTGGTGAAGGTCCATTTCCAGTTAGTATTACAACTCCCACATGTTGTTGTTCCTGTGCCCACTCCAGAGCGATTAAAAGTTCATCCACGGTTTTTGGTCTAAATGCATTTCTCACTTCCGGTCTGTTAAAGGCAATTCTCACTGCACCCGTATCTTTGGCCAGGTGCAAAGTTATATCTTCGAATGAAAATTCGGTGATTTGTTTCCAGGATTTTTCTTGAAAATTAGGAGAGATCATATTTGAATCCTTTTAATATTTCGCAATGTAGAGATAAACAAAACCAAACATCATTTTTTTGTAATATATTTTGTTAAATTCAGTTTGAGTTTTTAAAATAGCTAAAAATTTTTTTCCAGAGGGAAACTGCTCGCTTGAATCCACAAGATATTGATAGGCGGCCTTGTTTCGGGCAAATTGGCTTGCCACTTTTACTAGACTTCTTAAAAATGTAAAAAGAATTTTTTTGATTATTTTATTTTCTGGTTGGCCAAATTCTAAAATGAGAAGAGCCTTTCTTGAAACTCTCTCCATTTCTTTAATGGCCCTATTTAAATTTTCTACATTTCTAATGCCAAAAGAAATAGTGCTTACTTCAAATGTTTTATCTTCAAAGGGCAATTCTTCTAAATTGGCCCTTGTAAAATGGATGGGAAGTTTTTGTTTTAAAGCTTTTTCTTTTGCTAGGAGAATCATATTTTCTGAAAAATCAATCCCAGTAATTGTATCGGCAGCACCATGTCTATAAGCAAGTCTGGCAATGTCTCCAGTTCCTGTGGCACAATCTAGAAGTTTTGTGATTTTTAGTTCTTTTAATTCTAAGATTAATCTTCTTTTCCAAAGTCGGTGAATGAAAAGTGATAATAAATCATTATAAAAATCATAATAATGAGCAATGTCATTAAACATGGGTTTAATTATATTCATATTAGGCATAAATTATTTTTCTCTCTTTTGGAGGAGATCAAGTAATTCGTAAATTTCTAATAAATGATGATTATCTAATGTAATATTTTGATTTTTCATTTTATTTAACAAAAGGAAAATGCGATCAAAAATATGTTGGATTTTTTCTTCAACTTTCTTTTGGGCCATATGGATTTGTTCATCATTCCAAATGATGTTTGTAAAATTAGTTCCTCGAGCAATATAAATGGAATTTTTCAGTTCAGGATATAAGTTCATCAATTCAATAGTAGTGAAATTGAGAATTCCTTCTTTTAAATCCTTGGCAAAATCCTTTCCACTAGTCTTTGAATAATCGAGATTGTCGTCCATCATTTGAAAAGCAATACCTAACTGAATGCCAATTTCATGGGCCCAGTTAATAGTATCCTCGTCTCGTTTTGATAATATCGCCATTGATTGAGTAACCCAGGCAAAAAGAGCACCTGTTTTTTTCTGAGAAATATTAATGAGATCTTCCTGATTTATTTCCATTTTAGATTTTAAATTATCTTGGAGAAATTCACCTTCGATCATGTCTTTGAGAGCTTGGGCAATATTTTTTAATAACTCATATTCCTGAATTTCCACTAAATCACGAATAACCTGGGCCAGTAAAAAATCTCCTGCAAGCACAGCGCGAGCATTAGAAATTTTAGCATTTAATGTTTCTCTATCTCGTCTAATTTTAGCTTCATCAACTACATCGTCGTGAATGAGAGAAGCAGAGTGAATAAATTCAGCAGCTTTTGAAACATGTTGTATATTCAAACTAGAAACATCTAACCATTCTCCAAATTTTAAGGCCAAAACTGGCCTTACTAATTTTCCAGTATTTTGCAAATGGTGGTTTAAGAGATCATTTACAATGGATTTTTCGTACTTTAAGTTTAAATTTTTTATAAGGTCATTAAGTAGATAAACTGATTCATTTACAGATTCGCTGGGCATTGGTTTTATTGAATTTTGAATGAGCATGATGATCCTTGCAGGGAGTTTAAGGAATCTTAAACTGTAAGCTTAAATCTGACAATATACTATTCTTGTTTTGGTTTTCATGAGAACTGGTATATAAAGCTTCAAGAAGAAAAAAATGAATAGGGTATTAAATAATGGAGATGCTCCTGTTAACCACCCAGAATTCAATTTTATACATTTTTTTATTCTTCTTCATCTATATGAAGTTGGATCTAAATCATTATTAACATTATTAATGGAGACACCATGAAACCTGTAATTGCTTTTTTATTTTTATTTTCGGCCCTGTCCTTTGCTCAAAAACCAAATCGACCAGTTCAGCTTTGTGCTGAATTTGATAGAACTTGGACAAATTATAGCATTGATAATGAGTCTCGATATGGTGAAATAAACGCAGAAGTTTCATTTCAATGTTCAAAAGGTAATATTCTTACATTAACAGATTATACTATTTTAAATAATTTACAAAATGCCACCACTGTTTTTGATTCTTTAAAAGGAAAACACTTATCACTTCAGGAAAAGTCTGAATTTATATCCATGGATACTCCAAGTTTTAAAGAAAAGATTTCTGTGGAGGCCATTGAATTTGGACAGGTTTTAAAAATTTCAAGTATTCTTGAAAATGCTCAAGGGCAGGAGCTTCCCTACGGATCAAAAACTTTGTTACTTAAAAAAGTAAACCTAGTTGGACGGGGCTATTTGCAAGTGGAGATTTACCAGGATGGATCCTATGCACAAACTCTTCTTAGAGGTGAAGCTAGATATAGTTCCTGTGCAGAATGCCGAGAAATTGACTAATATTAGGGCAGTAAAGACCCTGAATTTAATTTAGATCCTATAAAAAATTCCTATTTCATTGAGGCATATTCTCATTTTTAAAAATTCCCCTATAGAATATAAAACAAGTTATTCATTTTAGTTAAATATTTTATAGGGAGTTTTATGAAAAAATTCAGTTTATCTTACTTAATACTTTCTTCTTTTATTTTTTCATCAATAGCTATTGCTGGTGAAATTACCTGCGTTAATAAAATTAATTTAAAAGCAAACACTAAGCATTCAAGAGTGACTTTAGTTAATAAGAATGATGAAAATAATTATTACTTTGAATACAACACTGGTGCCTGCGATAGATGCGATGAGACATTAGAGTTTTCTAAGGATGGTGTCATTATTGGACATAACGGTGATGATGCAACTTATAGTATTGACGGGCAAAATTTATTCGTTATTCATAATAAGAGAAACGTAATTGATAGCACTGGTGCAAGTTACACTAAAGCAGTGTTTTATTATAAAAGAAAAAATTTAGATTTTTATTGTGTAAATAAATCGAAAAATTAATAAGGGATTTTATGAAAAAATTGATTTGTTCATTAGTATTATTTAGTGTTTTTAGTTCTATAAGTTTTGCTCAACAAAGTAACCTGGAAACATGTAATCTTACAGAAGCTAATGAAGCTTGTAAAAAATCTACATTTTTAAAGACTGAATTTAAAAAAGGTTTTGCTTCATTAAAAAAAGAATACCCAGCTTTGAAGATTTCTTGGAGTTGTAAAGTAAGCCCTGATCCACTAGGACTTGAATCAGAAAAATTACCAGCAGAAATTACAGTAAGAGCAACATTAAAAGGTGCACAATTATCTGAAAAAAATTATTCAGCTTATATTCCTAATCCAGTAATAGGTAGTAAGATTAAATGCCCAATTAGAGATCTTAAAGAAGATAAAACTAGACCTGTAAGAAAGTAAATTGATAATAGTAAAAAACCTCCTCTGAAATAAGGGGAGGTTTTTTTATTTATTGAGACTTTGGATTTTAATCTGATAAGATCATTTTTATTATTAGATTAATGTAATCCAAGGTTTTTTTTGAATACAATAGTTCATGCTTCAAAGTCAAAAACTTCACAAACATTTTTTCGCCTTCTGCAGTTAGCAAAACCAGAAAAAAAGTTTCTTATTTTAGGTACTATTTTTTTATTTTTAAGTAGTGGTGGCGGTTTACTATTTCCCCAGGGGATTAGAACATTTGTGGATAATATTTTATCTAAAAAAGACGAAGTTGTCTTAAATCAGTTTATTGTTTTAGTTTTTATTTTACTTATTATTCAGGCCATAGCATCAGCTCTTCGCTATTATTTTTTTACCCTTGCAGGTGAAAGAATTGTATTAGATTTACGTCATAAGTTTTATACCCATCTTTTAAATTTAGACATTTCTTTTTTTGATGAAAATAGAACCGGTTCACTTCTCAGTAGACTTTCCAGTGATGCGACCATTTTGCAAAATGCTGTGAGTGTGAATATTTCCATGGGGGTCCGTCATTTATTAGGAACACTCGGTGGACTTGCACTCATGTTTTATACTTCTCCAATCCTCGCTCTTTCTATGATTCTTATCATTCCCCCTATTGTTTTTGGCGCCCTTAATTATGGAAAAAAAATTAAAAAAGCTTCCAAAAATTCTCAAGATGCCCTAGCACTTACTGGGCACGTGGCAGAAGAAACTATAAGTAACATGCGAACTGTAAAATCCTTTACCCAGGAATTTTTTGAACAGGATCGTTATTTTAAAAAATTGCAATTTTCTCTTACTCAAGTAAAAGAAAAAGTTTTTCAATTTGCCACCTTCATGGGATTTGCTTCGCTCTTTGGATACCTGGCGATTGTTTGGGTTTTGTGGAAGGGAGGGCATCAGGTTTTTAGCGGAGAATTATCAGTTGGTGATTTAACACAGTTTCTCATTTATTTACTCATGGTGGCTTTTTTCGTGGGTTCCCTTGGCAGTTTGTGGGGAGATTTTATGTCGGCCGTGGGAGCAGCTAATCGCATTTTTGAAATACTCGATACAGGGCCAAAAGTTGATAATGAAAAGGGAATAGAATTATCAAATCTAAAGGGTCATTTAAAATTAACTCAAATAAAATTTTCCTATCCAGCCCGAAAAGATATTACAGTTTTTGAATGTTTAAATTTAGAATTGTTTCCAGGGACTGTTACCGCACTTGTGGGCATTTCTGGTTCTGGAAAATCCACCATTTCATCTCTTATTTCTCGATTTTATGATCCAGATTTTGGTTCAATTGTGCTTGATGGAACTGATTATAAAAAATTAAAACCTCTTTGGTTAAGAAAACAAATTGCCCTTGTTGCCCAGGAACCGATTCTCATTTCCGATTCCATTGAGGAAAATATTCGTTATGGAAAATTAGAAGCCACTAATTCTGAAGTTAAAGAGGCAGCTCGCCTTGCAAACGCTGCTGAATTTATTGAAAAATTTCCAGAAGGATACGGCACCATTGTTGGGGAACGTGGCATTCAACTTTCTGGTGGGCAAAAGCAGCGCGTAGCCATTGCTAGAGCATTGCTTAAAAATCCTAAAATTTTAATTTTAGATGAAGCCACCAGTGCCCTCGATTCTGCCAGCGAAGAACTGGTCCAAGAGGCACTTGCAAGACTAATGAAGGGACGAACAACTCTAGTTATTGCTCATCGCCTGGCCACCATAAAAAATGTGGATAGAATTTGTGTGCTTGAAAAGGGAAATATTGTACAATCAGGAACACACGATGAACTTATCGCTATGGATGGTCCATATAAATGGTTAGTTCAAAAACAATTAAACCCATAATTTTATTATAATAAAAGGATTATTTAATGAGACAAACACTTGCTAACGACAAAATTGATTCTAAAGCTGCAAAGTATATAGAAAATTATCATGCAGAAGTTGTTAAAGAGGTGATTTCTGCTGTGGAAAAAAATGAAATAGTAGTCGTCGGAATGAAACAAAACCCATTTGTTGGAAAAGCACGCAAACTTCTCGATGAAAAAAACAAACACTACACCTATTTAGAATATGGTAGTTATCTTTCCCAGTGGAAGCAACGACTTGCTATAAAATTGTGGAGTGGGTGGCCAACATACCCTCAGATTTTTATTAAGGGAAAACTTGTTGGAGGGTATAATGATCTCCTTACTTACTTTGAAATAAATCAAAAATAATTTTTCCTAAATGAACTATTGCCCAGTTTTTGGGCAATAGTTTCCCTAAACTTAATAAAAACTCTGGCAGTCTCTTGTCTCTAACTGAGTTGATTTCATGATTTGAGAAACTCGCGGCGAAAAACTAAGATTTGGTCCCTTGTTTTCCACTTCTACTCCATTTCTATCCACAGAAAACCAATTAGGCATTTGTAATGTAATAATATCCACAAGCCCTGTTGAGTAATCTTCCGCGCTATTTCTTTGCTCAACGTAATCGACATTGGGAAGTTCTCTAAAACTACTTCCGAAAAGTTCTGTTAATTCCTTTAATCTTATAAATTCTTCCCCAATTGGAGATGAGGTTGTCTCAGGCTTAAGTTGAACAAATAAAAACTTTGTTCCAAGAGATACAGCATCCTGACTGGCAGTTATGGCATAAATCATTCTAGAATTTGCCACGTATTTTTCACACAGGAAGATAACTTTATCTGATGCTTCTAAAAAATTTTCTTTTATTAGTGTTATTGTTGGATGTTCCGGGGGAAGTACTGAAGTTTCAGCAACAGTTTCAGTTGTAGTAGTTTCTTTCTCTGGTTTTTTATGTACTACGCCATTATCTTTTTTTTTTCCACAGGATGAACTTAATAATAATGAAGTTAAGATCATTAGATTTATTATTTTCATTTGTTACTCTTTTTTGAACTTTGATTAAAAAGAAAGTATGATTTTATAGCATAATTTAAAGTTGAAATGTGAGTTCTGAGAAATTTTTACTTGGTTATTTATTTCTATAGAGTTTTAAAGAGAAGGTTTTTGTAAAAATTATTTGGAAAAAGTTATGTTCAAGTTGCAAATAAGATTAATAATTAATATTTGGTATTTCAGATAATTAAGTCCGACAAATTTTTAATAAATGTATTTGCCGGACTCATTTCTTATCATTATTTGACATTAAATTCATGAATGAAATTTTTAATCGATCTAAGGCCAACTCTTAATAATGGGACTTAGTTTTATTAAGGATTATATTCTTTAACCGGAGTAATATAACTTTTATTATTACTTTTACTCTGTTCTTCAAACCAATTCATCATATCACTGAAGTAGTTATTGTAGTACTCAGTATGCTTAAGTAATTCTTCGTATACGGATCCATTTGTTCCAATGCGATCAGAAGTTGTTATATATAGCTTAAGTTTTTTATCAGTCGAATATTCATTTCTCATTTCATTATACCATTCTGTCACTTCTTTCACTCCAGCGATCGGATCAATTGCTAGCCAAATTTCCTTCTTAGTTTTAGGATCCTTACTTTGTACGATTGTGGTAACATGCCACCCCCAACTGGCACCGTCAGGAGTTTGCATTGTACCTACAACAAAAGCTTTTTTGATACTATCACGATCAAATTGTCGAAATGCTAAATCGATGTTAATAAACATTGCTCGACCAAAGCAATAACCAATTCCAAGATTTTTAGGGTCATATTTTAATGTCTTAATCAATGAGACAACTGGGTTTAAGCTGGCAGTACGATAAACTTCATTAGCTACAGTAGGAGAAAGATATTTTGCTCTATTGTAACTATCATCCTGAATTGTATTAATATCTAATTCCACAAATTTTTTGTAGTTGTCTAAGTTGTCTTGATGTATTTTATCAGTATTACGATTGTAAGTATCTATACTTGCTTGTCTATATAGATCCACAGGATCTTTTATAATTTGTGCAAATGTAGGTGCTGTTAAAAAAGCAATTAAAGCTATTAATTTAAAAACTCTCATTTCTGATCCTTTGTTTAGCTAAGTTATCCTTTAGTTGATTTTAAAATCTAATAAAAAAATTCACAATATCATTGATATTTTTTTGCTTATTTTTGTATCAATTATAATTTTACAGTAATCTTTACCTAGAAATTTTTCTAATGAGTTCTGAAAAATGAAAATGTTGTCAAGAATTCTAAATTTGTGTCAATTAAAAAAAATTGTGATCGTGACTAAAATTGAATTTGGGTATTAATTAAATTTTTAGGAAAGGTATTTTTTGAATAGTACTTTCGATTATTTTAAAATGAAAATATTCGGTGTTCTTAAATATTACAATAATTTAATAAGCTCTACAAACTCTAACCCTGTAACTTTGGGAATGCCAAAGCGTGGATCATTAGTTGGGAAATGTTCTTTTTTTCCAGAAAGAAAATAGCCTCGTCTCATATAATATTCAATGAGTTCTGGTCGTTTTGTAATAACAGTCATGCGTATAGTGTTTACATTGTGTGCTTTTGTCCATTCTTCGCAGTAACTAATGAGGGATTTTGCATGGCCTTTACCCTGTAATTCTGGCCAGATGGTTAACATCCCAAGATAGGTGGATTCCATTTCAATTTTTAAATGTACACAGCCCAAAAGCTCGTGATTTTGAGTAATTAATAAAAATACATTTGAATGAGAATCTTCAATAATTTCCTGAATTCTTTCCTCATCGATGCGTTGACCTCCAAGTAAATCGGCCTCAGTTGTCCAACCCTTTTTGGAAAATTCCCCTCTATAGGCTGCATTAACTAAATGATTAATTTTTGGCACCCAGTCTGTTGTTGCTTTAATAATGGTAGTTCTAGATTTTTCACTGTCATTTGTCATAAGTCATGTTAGGTTACTGGTGTTTCTATTATTGTAATCAAGGAGAATTAATATGAAAGTTCTTTCTTTTATTTTTTCCTTTTTATCATTTTCCCTTTTTGCTCAAACTGCTCCAGAGGATGTAGCTTGCAAAGATTTACCGGCCTATGTAAAAGCTTCTATTGATTTAGTGCAATTTAACAGTGAACTTGCTGCAAGATTGAATGAATGTTTGAATCCAACCCTTGTTCAATTGCTGGAGGAAACTAAAGTTGAATAATCTTTTCCTTTTCATCATTATTTACCCTTTTATTTTAGTTCAAGCAGGGACTGTTCAATTAATTATTGAAAATCCCTGCGAGGCTAAAAAAACCTTTAAAAGCAATATAATCTATAATGACAATTTAGAATTATCCGCGGGAATTGCTACCTTTGATCCATTAAGTAAAAGTAATGTTTCTTATATTGGCGATGAAAGTGGAATGAATTCTATCTACCATTCTCCTATAGGCAAAGAGGCCATTTACCAGGACAAAAAAAACACTGTTTATGCCTTTGGCTGGTGTTATTCAGTTAATAATATTGCCCCAGATATGATGCCTAATGAGACAAAATTAGATTTAACTATTCCATTAAATACAATTTTATGGTGGTTTGGATCAGCAATTTCTAAAAATGGCGAGTGGATTGAATATTGCAAGGCACTTTCAACTCAACCCAATAAAATCCGAAAAGAAATGTGCTCTCGGTTTAAATGATCATTTTAGTATATTTAAATGTTTTATTTTGCAATGACCATTCCTCGTCCTCTTGGATCAGCAACTCCAATTAACTCATCGCCATTTTTTTCCACGGCCTGAACCTTGCACCAGGGTTTTTTACGAGTGACATGATGACCTAATTTTTCTAATTCCTTAATGGTACTTGCACTAAAAGAACCTTCCTCAATCCATAATTCATCTGGGTTAAGTTGTTGATGATATCTTTTTGTCCAAATGGCATCCTGTAAACTCATTCCATATTTATAACGATTAAAAAGAGTAGTAGCTACACAAGTTATAATTCGAGTTCCATCTGGAGAACCTAAACCCATGACTGGTTTTCCATTTTCAAAAATAATGGTTGGAACCATACTGCTAAGAGGTCTCTTTCTTGGTTGAACAAGATTTTTTTCACCGCCAATAGCACCAAAATAATTTAGATCTCCCACTTGAAAGGAAAAATCGTCCATTTCATTATTTAACATAATTCCCGTATCACCTGCGATGAGCCCACTACCAAATGGACCATTTATTGTTTGAGTGGAAACAATAATATTTCCCTCTTTATCCATGATAGAAAAATGGGTGGTTTCCTTTGATTCTTTTTCCTTCACTTTATCAGCATCTAAATTGCTTGGTTTTACCATGTCAGGTATTTTTGCCTTGCTTGGATCAAAATTCTTCAACCATTGTTCAGCAAGGTTTTTATCGATGAGTTTATCCACGGGGACTTTTACAAAATCGCTATCCCCTAAATAATTTTTTCTATCGGCAAAGGCCTGTTGGAACATGCTAGCAGTATAGTGTATTGTGTCAGTTTTAAAAAAATCTTCTTTTTTAAAATTGCGATTTTCTAATGCATTAAGAATTTGTAATAGGTGAATGCCCCCACTACTTGGAAGAGGCATGGCATAGATATCTTTTCCTAAAAATGAGCCCTTTAGAGGGGTTCTTTCTTTAACTGAATATTGCCTTAAATCTTCGATGGATAATTTTCCCTTATATTCTTGTACAGCAGCGGCAATTTGATTTGCCACATCTCCTATATAAAAGGTATTTGCTCCTTCCTTAGCTATTCTCCTTAATGTATAGGCCAATTTTTTTTGTTGAAATAAATCACCTTCTTTTAACATTTCACCATTTTTACGAAAATACAGTTCCTTGGTTTTTGGAAATTGTTCTAAGACATTTTTTGCCCGATCAAAGGCAATGACTAGTTCTGGGTAGACGGGAAATCCCTCATCGGCAAGTTCAATTGCTGGTGCTAAAATAATTCTCCAGGGCAATTTTCCGTATTTTTGGTGGAGATGCCACATACCCGCCACCATTCCAGGAGTGGCCACGGCAAGTGCACCTTCCTGGGATTTTTTTGGATCAGGTTTTTTTGTGACTGGATCTATAAAATCATTTACTAAAATTTTACCAGGGGCAGTTTCTCGAAAATCAAAGGCCTTAACTCCAGCATCTTTTTGATGATAAAGTAAAAAACCACCTCCGCCAATTCCCGTAGACTGTGGTCGTTCAACTGACAATGTAAAAGACACAGCAATGGCAGCATCCATTAAATTCCCACCCTGCTCTAAAATTTTTTTCCCTGCCTCACTGGCATACTTTCCCTGTGTTGAAATGACGTATTCTGTTCCCGTAGCAATGTGATCAGCTTTATTTTCCTTAGTAAAAAGTTCTACTTGATTATGGGAGGAACAATTAAAAAGTAATATTAATAAAATGTAATGTGCTGTTTGTTTTAATTTCATGTTTACCCTTCTCTTCTATTTATTTATTTTTTTATGAGTTCTAATTCGGACCATCTTTCAAAATAGGAATCAATCTTTTTTTGTGTCATGGCAATCTCTTGAGTAATTTTTCCAAATTTTTCATTATTTTTAATGATCGCTGGATCTAAACATTGTGATTGTAATCCCTCTAATTTTTCTTCCTCTTGAGCAATTTGTGCTTCCAAATTTTCCCATTCTTTTTGTTCTTTGTAGGATAGTTTTCTTCTTTGGACATTATTAGCTGTTTCAGTGGTTGTTTCAGTTTTTGAAGGGATGACTTCTATTTCATTTTTTTGATCATTTTTTGAGGAAGCGCCATTTTTTCGCCATTCTTCCCACTGACTGAGCGCTGAAAAAGTGAGAATTTTTTTATTTTTCTTTTCTGTTATTGGCTCAAGATAAAGTAGTTGATCAGTCACTTGATCTAAAAAATATCTATCGTGGGTCACAAGAACAACGGCCCCATCAAAATCTTCTAGGACCTGTTGAAGGACATTTAAGGTATCCACATCTAAATCATTTGTGGGCTCATCTAGAATGAGAAGATGGCATTTTTGCAACATGAGTTTGGCAAGTATTAACCTGGCCTTTTCACCTCCAGAGAGGCGTTTCACAGGTAAATCTAATTGTTCAGAGGCAAAGAGAAATTTTGATAAATGGCTGCGAACATGGATCTGTTCATCGCCCACGATAACGTGTTCACCATAGGGACAAACTGTTCTCATTACTGTCACTTCGGGATCTAGAGTCGTTTTTGATTGTTCAAAATAAAGGGGGATAAAATCATCGGCGTATTCAATAAATCCCGTATCAGGTTTTTCTATTCCTAAAAGAAGTTTAATGAGCGTTGTTTTTCCGCTGCCATTTTGTCCAATGAGACCAAGGCGAGACTTGGGAGTTAGTAGTAAATCAAAATGGGGGATAATGTTAACATCGCCATAGGATTTTGAAATGCCTACTGCTCTTAGAATTTTTTTAGGTTTGTGATCAGCACTGATAAATTCAAATTGAGCGCTTTGTTTATTATTTCTTTTTTCCACATCATCGAGTGAACTTTTTAGGTTACCGGCCCTTTCAATTCTTGCCTGTTGTTTTGTGGTCCTAGCTTTTGCCCCTTGCTTTAACCACTCCGATTCTCGTCTCCAGGTGTTTCGTAGTCTATCTTCTAACTTTTCCTGTTCCGCAATTTTAACTTCCTTATGATCGAGGTAATCGGAATAATTTCCTTTAAGGGATAAAAATCCCAGGGGAAATTGTTTATTTAATTCAATAATTCGATTAGATACCCGTTGGAGAAATAATCTATCGTGGGTAATGAGCAAAATTGTAAAAGTGGAACGTGCTAAAAATTCCTCAAGCCAAAGAATACTCTCTAAATCTAGATGGTTTGTGGGCTCATCTAGAAGTAATAGATTAGGTTTTTCTAATAATTCAGCGGCAAGTGAGACTCGTTTTTTTTGCCCCCCAGAGAGATTTTTTATTAAACCTGTAGGAAGGGATAATTTAGAGGTAATTTCTTCAACTAAATAAGCACTCTCGTAATCCTCGTAATCATCAACTGCTTTAGAATTTTTACCCTTATTAACCGCCTGTTGGCGTTTTGTTAAATATTCCTGGACGGATAATTCATCGGGGAGTTCTGGATCCTGGGATAGATAGGAAATTTTTAGGCCAGTTCTTCTTGAGATGATGCCTGTGTCAGGCTCAATTTCTCCCTTAAGAATTTTAAGCAGGGTCGATTTTCCCACTCCATTAGGTCCAATTAGGCCAATTTTATCTCCCTCATCAATGGTAAAATTGAGTTTTTGAAAGAGGGGTTTTACGCCATAGGTTTTTACGAGATCTTGAACGGTTATATAAATACTCATTGGACTAATCTACTGAGAAGATTTTACTCAGAAAAGCATTAACAAAAAAAAATATTGCAATTGTTCCCCATTTAAAGGTAACTAAAAAGACTGAGAACACTTTCGAGTTTTAGGAAAAGTGATATGAACAGATTTTTGGTTTTTGGGCTAAGTTTTGTTTTAATGATAAATTTTGCAAAAGCAAATGCACTCTCTAGTGTTAATGTTAAAATTTTTAAAGATCCCACGGTGGTTTTTCCTGCAGTTATTTTCTGTGAAGGACAGCCCAAGGATGTTTTTAGAGAAATTCAAGTAGTTCGTTACGCCAAGCTAACTGAAGATGGTAGTAATTATGAAACCTTAATTAATTTACCAATGGTATTTCACTCCTATTATGCCACACTTTTACCGCCAACAGATTGGCTTGATGATGCCGGAAATCAGCTTGGTTATAGCGAAAAGTGGATAGATTCTCGCTATGAAGGAAAGCTACACGTAGAAATTTTTTATGATTTAAAAGGTAATCCAGTCTCAGGAACTAGAGTTGTTCCCCTTGATCCCATTTTTTTTCGAACTGGCTCCTTTACTTCAACATGTTTAGAATAGAGTAATAAATCAGCTTCTAATCCTTTAACTAAAAATAAAGTTTAATCATGCTTAATATCAGTAATCTTAGTAAGTCCTATGGAGGACAAGTACTTTACTCCGAGGGCAGTTTTTTTATTAATCCAGGAGAAAAAGTGGGACTTGTAGGCCCAAATGGAGCTGGAAAAACTTCACTTTTTCGTTTGATTACTGGAGAAGAGAGACCCGATACAGGAAGTATTAGTAAACCTGAAAGAATGAGGCTCGCTTATTTTTCCCAAAGTGTTGGAGAAATGCGTGGGCGCTCTGTTTTAGATGAAGTGATTCAGGGAGATCCCCTTATTGGTGAGTTACGAAAAGAATTAACGATCCTAGAAAATAGATTAGAAAATCCTGATATTTCTGAAGATGAAATGACTGCCACTTTGGAAAAAATGGGAGATGTTCAAACTCATTTTGAAAAAATGGGAGGCTATGATCTTGAGCATCAGGCTGCGGCAGTTCTAACAGGACTTGGCATCATGCCCGAAGATCATCAAAAGCCTGTGGAGCAATTTTCAGGTGGTTGGAAAATGCGAGTGGCCCTTGCCCAGGTATTAGTTCAAAGACCAGATATTATCCTCATGGATGAACCAACGAACTATTTAGATCTTGAATCAATCCTTTGGTTAGAAGAGTGGCTGAAATCCTTTAAGGGTTCTATATTTATGACCTGCCATGATCGCGAATTTATGAATGATATTGTGACTAAAATTGTGGAAGTAAATTATAAAAAAATTTCTGTCTATTCAGGCGATTATGATTTTTATGAAAGGGAAAAGTCCATTCGTAGAGAACAACTCATCGCTAGTTTTGATCGACAGCAGGATATGCTCGCTAAAGAAGAAGAATTCATTGCTAAATTTGCTGCTCGGGCATCCCACGCTGCTCAGGTACAATCGCGAGTAAAAAAAATTGAAAAAATTGAAAAAATTGAATTAACTCCTGAAGAACAAACTATAGAACTAGAATTTCCTGAGCCACCAAGATCGGGAAATGATGTGGCCAGATTTCATTCCCTTTCGAAATCCTGGCCCAGTGACCGAGGAGAAAAACTTGTTTTTGCTGGAGCTACTGGAGTTATACGTCGCCTTGAAAGAGTGGCCGTTGTGGGAGTTAATGGGGCGGGAAAATCCACTTTTTTAAAAATTCTATGTGGTCAAATTCCTCAAACTTCTGGGGTTGTGGAAATTGGTGCCAATGTTTTTGTGGGTTATTTTAGCCAGTTTTCACTAGACGTTTTAAATCCCCAAAATACAGTTTTTGAAGAGGTGAGAAATCGGGTTATCAATAAGTCCGATGCCTTTTTAAGAAATCTTTTAGCGGCCTTTCTTTTTAAGGCCGATGATGTGGATAAAAAAATTTCGATTCTTTCAGGTGGGGAAAAGTCCCGGCTAGTTCTTGCCTGTATGCTCACTAATCCCCTTAATTGTTTGGTTCTTGATGAACCTACTAACCATTTAGATATAAAAGCTCGTGAAGTTTTACTCAATGCTTTAAAAACCTTCGAGGGAACTGTGCTTCTGGTTTCCCACGATAGACATTTTCTAAGACAAGTGGCAACGAGAGTTTTAGAAATTGATAAGGGTGGCGTTCAATTTTACGAAGGAAATTTTGATTACTACCTTCAAAAGAAAGCCTCACTTTCTTAAATAATAGGATGAAATTTATACATGTAAGAAAATGTGAGTTGTCCAAGTAACTCCCTAAGATTAGGTTTGCCTGTCTGTAAGAATTTACTTTAAGAATTTAGAAAAAGGGCAAATTCACATGTTAGATCTTAGAAAAACAATTTCATTAGTATTTCTTTTATTATCTCTAGAGGCACTGTCTTCCACAAAACAAATAAAGGGCGTTTCTGACCCAACTCTTCTCTGGGGTAAAAAAGAATTAACATTATGTTTTGCTAATGCATCTAGTGAGCTTGAAGGTGCAATTGTTAATATTCCAGGATCAAATTCACGAGTGGTAGATTCTGATAATCATAGTGAATTAACAGTTGATCAACTTGATCCTGCAATTTGGAAAATGGTTAAATCAGCTATTGAATCTTCTTTTACGAGCGAAAAAACTGGAGTGACATTTAGTGAAGTTGATCTTTGTAGTGAAAGAGTGGAAAAGGGCCTACCTGCTTCAGATGTGGTTTTATATTATGATGGTACTTTAAAAGAAGGATTTGCTGCGTTAGCTGGTGCCATTGGAGATCCTTCAAAAAATAAATCTCAAGTCGTTGCATTAGCAAAACGTAATAGTGTGATTATTGGCCCAACTGCCTTTAATTATAATCCAGCAATCGAGAGTTTTTTTTCTGATATTGTAAATTTTGATAGCGAAACCACTGAACTTTTTTTGAGATCAAAAGTGAGGAATTTTTTCCTTGCTACAGTAATCCACGAACTTGGTCATGTGGTTGGATTATTTCATGAACATGCAAGATCAGCTCTCGATGAATTAGTTGGATTTTTGGCAGATGATAATCTTGTCATTAGTGGTGTTAGTGAAACAAATAGTGAAAATTGGGATGAGGGGAGAGTTTTTTATACGAGCTATGATCCCTTTTCAAATATGTCCTATCAGCGAGATGCCCACGCTGACCTTTACTTTAAAGTAGTAGCATTTTGTAATGTAATAGTACTTAAAAATAAGGAATTAGAGGGATCCTATAAGTCTTGGGAGTTTTATGAAAAGACTAAGGATCTTTTAAAGAAATTCTACGAGGAAAATATTCCTGATTATAAGACCGATATGGAGCCCTTAACACTTTTATGTGATGGAACACTTGCAGCCTATTTATCGCCTTTACCAAAGGATGATTCTACTTATGCAGGATATCTTTCCCAGGGCGATCGCCAGTCACTATTAAAAATTTATTCTAATGTTGAATATGGTGAAGCTAATAATTTTGAAACTAGAAAAAATGATTTTTTAGTGAGAATTTTTCCCTTTGCTGTCGATTTAGAATTGCAAAAGGTGTGGAATATTTCTTCCTTTGTTAAAACGCTTAGTGAAACTCCCCAAGAAGAGGCTGAAGAAGAAAAAGAAGAAGTGCAAAAAAAATAAAGGGCTCACTTTTTATTTTAAATTATGTTATGAAGAACCTCAAAACATCTTTATTTTGGGGTTCTCATTTTGAAAGTCTTACTCATTACGCCTCCTTTTACTCAATTTAATTCTCCCTATCCGGCCATATCCTATTTAGCCTCTTATCTTTCACAGCAAAACTATTATCCCACACAGCGGGATTTTTCCCTGGAACTTATTTTAAAAATATTTTCTTTCAAGGGACTAATCGCCATAAAAAAAATCTGTGAAAAAATTCCTATAGAAAATCAAAGTTCATCTATTGTTTTTTTTCTTGATGCCTTTGATCAATATCTAGGGGCGATTACACCAGTGATGGAATTTTTAAAAAATCAGGATCCAGTGGTGGCACTAAGAATTGTAAACGGACAACTTCTCCCAGAGGGACCAAGATTTACTGTTTTAGAGGATCAAAAAAAAATATTAAAAAAAATGTTTGGCGATATTGGCACTCAAGATAAGGCCAAGTATTTAGCAAGCCTTTATCTCGATGATCTTAATGATGTCATTTGCCAGGGAGTTGATCTCTTATTTCAACTATCGCGCTACGGAGAAAAGCTGGCGGCTTCTCAAGCTGATTTTTCTCCGCTTTATGAATATATAAAAAATTCTCAAACTCTTATCGATGATTTTTTAACTGAACTAGTGGAAGAAGTTTTGTCTCAAGGGGAATTTAATCTTCTATTGATGACTGTTCCATTCCCAGGGAATTTTCCCCTAGCTTTAAAAATTGCTCAACTGGTAAAAGCACGCGCTCCAAAAACTTCCATTGCCATTGGTGGTGGATTTATTAATACGGAATTAAGAGAGTGTGAAGATATTAGAATTTTCGAATTTGTGGATTTCATTCTTTTTGACGAGGGAGCTCGCCCTCTTCAATGCCTCATGGAGTTTTTAGAAGGGAAAAGAAAAAAAGATCAACTTTTTCGCACCTGGTTTTTAGAAAATAAAAGCATTATAAAAACATCATTAGTTAATGAACATGATATTCCCTTTAAAAATCTTCCGCCTCCAGATTACAGTGGATTAAAACTTAAAGATTATTTTTCCATGATGGAAATGCCTAATATTGTCCATCGCCTTTGGTCAGACTACAAATGGAATAAACTTATTTTGGCCCATGGTTGTTATTGGAAAAAATGCACTTTTTGCGACATCACTCTCGATTATATTTCTCGTTTTGAACCAGCTCCAGCAAGCACCCTCGTTGATGCCATGGAAAAAATTTTTCAGCAAACTGGCTCGAGAGGATTTCATTTTGTGGATGAAGCAGCTCCTCCAACACTTTTAAAATCACTTTCTGAGGAATTAATAAAACGCGATTTGAAATTTGCCTGGTGGGGGAATTTGCGCTTTGATCAATACTTTGATGAGGAAGTAGCAAGCCTCATGGCCTATGCAGGCTGCGTGGCGGTCACTGGTGGATTAGAAGTGGCAAGCCCTCGCATTTTAGAACTCATGCAGAAAGGAATCAAGATCGAGCAGGTGGCAAAGGTCATGAGTGCCTTTTCCAAATCAGGGATTTTAGTTCACGCATATTTGATGTATGGATTTCCTGGGCAAACAGCTCAAGAAACAATTGATAGTTTAGAAATAGTAAGGCAGCTTTTTGATTTAAAATTATTAAAGTCAGCTCACTGGCATCGTTTTTCAGTGACAGCTCATTCTCCCATTGGAAAAAATCCAACACAATATGGACTTACCATTTTTGAAAAAGAAATTCCACCCACAGGATTATTTGCACGAAACGATTTAGATTTTGAGGACATCATAAAAGTGGATCACGATGCCCTGGGTCTTGGTTTAAAAAAAGCACTTTATAATTACATGTTGGGTGTGGGAGTAGATTTTGAATTAAAGGAATGGTTTGAAATCAAAGTGCCAAAGACAAGCATTTCCCCGCAGTATCTTCAGCACTCATTAAAACCCCGAGATCACAAAAAAAAATAGAGGATGACGGAAAACTCAATAATAAGTTACAGGGAAAAATCCAACATTCGTTGGTTGTTTTCTCATTACTAAAAAGAGAAGCAATTATTTAGGCGTTCTTTTTTTAGGTCTTATTACAAAAGAGTTTTTTTAACATCCTCTTAGATTTATTTTATAATGGAGTGCCTCTTTCGAGATTTAAAAAAGTCAACTGACAGTGATTTAAGAGGGTTGGAAGAAGTATTATATTTCAATAATGCCTCAGATTAGAGGCATTTGTTCCTGGTAGTTCATTAGTTCCACTTGTAACTCAAGAGCTGATTATTGGCCTGAACCCGCTTGGTTACTATTCCCTGAACCCGTTCGGTTAATGGTTGGCAATTCTTTTGATTTCTCTATTGCTGACCCCCCTGCTCCTGCAGTTGGTGGCGGTGATGCAGTAAATGCGCAATAGTTTGGAGTTGTAGGACATATGCGATTAATTAGAGGACATTGGATCTTTGCTTTTGCTCTTCCAAGTAAAAATTGAACTGTACCATTCACTGATGAAAAATCTTTACTACAATTCGTAATTGTCGCAATACATACTCCATTTTCTATATATGGTTTTAGTTTTGTATCGTATGAACAATTTTCTGGATCCGTACATCGACCCTCAATATCAGAATTACCATTGCTACTTATCCACAGACAATTATTTCCCTTACTTGCCTCAACTCCCTTACTTGCCACAGTTCCCTCACAAATAATATTAGCTACTGTTCTTCTATCAGTACTAGTCATTTGAGTTTCTGCAGCAGTTTTATTTTTAAAAACACATTTTGAGCATCTTAAAGGATCATTACTACCTAATCTACACCCCCTCCCAGTTGGATATTGAGCTTGTGAAAAGATATTACTACTTAATAATGTAAACATGAAAATAACAATAAAATTTTTAAACATAAAGATTCCTCTGAAAATCTTATAATATCAGGTTTATCGGTAATTGAATTGAAAAAATTAAATGTTTATTAATACAAAGCGACTTTGTCGTAGATAATTACAAAGGGAATTTGACGGTCTAGGTGCATCTCCTTCAATAAGTTATAACTTATTGAAGGAGATGCAAGGATGCAATTCATGAATTCCAAGGAACAATTAAAAGTTGATATTGTTACTAAAGTATCGTTAAAAAAAATTCCTATTGAAGATGGAATGTTGATCCTAAAAGTCAGCAAAAGAACTTTCGAGAGATATCTTTCCAAATTTAAAAAGAAAGGATTTGTTTCACTTATTCACGGAAATAAAGGAAAGATTCCAAGTAATAAAGTACACAGAACTATTAAATCTGAAGTCATGCGTGATATGAAATCTACATATTATGATTTCAATATGACTCATGCTCTAGAACATATTAGAAGTGGTGAAAACAAGTTTTCGAGAGAGACTTTTCGTAAATGGTGCCATGAACAGCACTTAGTAAAAAGAAAGAAAAAAAGACGTCCTAAAGCTCGATACTACCGTCAAAGAATGGATGCAATGGGCCTCATGCTACAAATGGATGGAAGCCATCATCGATGGTTTGGAAACAGAATGTCCTGTTTAATCTGTGCTATTGATGATGCTTCAAGTGAAATTATTCACGGAGAATTTTGTCCTACTGAGGATACTATTAATTATCTTTCTGCACTAAAAAGTATTGTTGAAACTTATGGAAGATTTAAAATCCTCTATGTTGATAAGGCCGGAGTCTTTGGTGGAACAAAAAGGCAAGACTTTGCTCAGGTAAAAAGAGCATTGGAAGAATTAGGAATTCAAATTATATTTGCCAATAGTCCACAGGCAAAAGGACGTGTGGAGCGGAGTTTTAATACTCTTCAAGATCGTTTAATTCCAGAGATGAGAATAAGAAATATTCATTCATACCAAGCAGCCAATAGTTTTCTACAAGAACAGTTTATTCCAAATTATTGGAATAAAGAACTTGCTGTTGTTCCTCAAAGTCTTGAGTCCTATTTTGAAAAATTACCTCCAGAATATGATCAGGCAGAAATTTTTTGTATAAAAGAATATAGAAGTGTAGCTGGTGACCATACAATCAGCTGGGGAGGGGAAAAATACTTAGAAGAATCTCCAATTAAATATTCGATCTCTAAACAAAAAATAGAAATTAGGACTTATTTGAATTTAACTTGGAAAGCATTTTATGCTGGTAAAATAATATTATTGAATAAAATAGAACCTATGCCGAAGTGCCCAGCAACCAGGATGGGCGGTAGGCAATAAATTAGTGAATAATAATATATGTAAAATAAAATAAATAAAAATCGATAACGTCAAAGTCGCTTTGTAATTAAACCGTCAATTTCCCTTTGTAATGACAGAAAAAATTTAATGTTTAAAAAAGGTGTTGAGTCTCAGCGATTATGTCCTAAGTAATTCAGTCGTATTTATATTTTAAGGAATAATTTCATCGTTCCAAAGCATAGTGAGGAAGTTTTTCCAAAAAAGGACTCTAATTCGATCTTTAGTTATATATTCAACTTCATCAAGTGAGATGAGATAATAGTTTTTTATAATGTTTTCTTCTTTAATTTTTAAAAGACCTTTAAAATGTCGATCATTTATTTTGCTCGTAGATTTAATTTCAATAGCAGTTTGATCTCCTATGATGAAATCGACTTCATCACCATTACTAGTGCGCCAAAAAGAGAGTGTTTTTTTTATTCTTTTATAGGAAAGATAGGCCCTAAGTTCCATGGCAAAAAAATGTTCAAAGGATTTCCCAAAATCTTCGGATTAAACATTAAGAACTTTTACCGAATTAAGAAAGTTCGCCAATCCAACATCAAAAAAATAAAATTTAGCAGTTGAAATTGCTTTTCGTTTTTTTGAGGCTTGCCAAGGTTCTAATATAAAACCTGTAAAAGTATCATTTAAAATTTCGTAATATGATTTAATCGTTGATGCTGGAATGCCTGAATCTTGAGCTACTTTACTGTAGTTTATTTGCTCCGCATTGGTTAGTGCAGCAACTTTTAAAAACCGAGCAAAAGCTAAAAAATTCTGCACAAGTGCTTCTTCTTTAATTTCTTCTTTTAAATAGGTATTGATGTAAGCATCCAGCTCTTCTTCTGCCGATGAGCTCTTGTATACTTGGGGAAGTCCTCCGTGCAAAAGGTATTTCATTAAATCAAAGTCAGGGATCTCGGCCGATACTAGTGGAAATAAATTTGTTTGCAATGCCCTGCCGGCCAATAGATTCACGCCAGTTCTTTTTAATTTGCGCGCACTCGATCCAGTTAAAATAAATTTATATTTTGTACTCTCAATCAATTCATGAATTTCATCAAGCAAGCTGGGGATTTTTTGAATTTCATCAATGATAATTAAGTTAGATTTTGTTTTTAATGCAATTTCCTTTGCTAAATCTCTTAGCCTAGAGGGTTGTTCTGATAATAATAAAAACAGGTCACTTCTTAGTAGGTTAATAATTGATTGGGGATTAAAAATATTTTTGAGTAGAGTGCTTTTACCAGTGCTTCGAGGACCATAGAGAAAAAGTGATTTTTTAACGACAAGTTCACTAAATTTAATTTTATGAAGATATGTAATATTAAGAAGTTAGAATGTAATGTTTCTAAAATCAACGGCCACTCTGTGGATATATGCCATTTTTCAACAGAGTGGCCGTTGATTTTAGGGATGAGCAATTAATTTAAGTTTGTAACAAAAAGTACCGGCATCATAGATCAATCTTGCCTTTTCTGGAACACCTTTAGTTTTTAAGGATTCTTTAAAAGGAAGATCTTTTAGAGGTAATGCAAAAACTTTTTCCACACTACTAAGTTTGAGTTCAAGGCCTGATGCCAAAAATAAGTTTGCTAATTCCTGGTAAATATTTTTTTCATTTACAATTTTCACCAGAATATCATTGGATGAATTGTTTCCTTTATGGCGAGGGTAATTTTTTTTATAATCATTCCAGTCTAATGATTCATGTGAAGCCAGAGCAAGAGTTTCACTCCAGGCTTGGGGAAAATTCAAGCTTTCAAAACTAGAAGTACAAAATGAGGTAATGCGTGATTTTTCCCAATCATTTGTTATCTGCCTTAAGAGCTCTTGATAAAGGGATAATTTATTTTTAAATGGAATTGAACATTTATAGCTAGAATCATGTTGAGGGTAAAAAATTTTGATATTTTTTGTATCTTTAAATTCATTTACCTGCCATAGGATCGAGCATTGATCAAGTTTTGCGAAATATTCACCTTCTTTTAAGATGTAAATATTAGTACTGGGTTTTATCTCTTTACTAATTTTTATATTTGGCCCTGATTCACTAAATTGCACATCATGAATTTTTGTAGAAGCGCAGGAAGTGCAGAATATAAAAGTTATAAAAAAGCTAATGTATGTAAAAAAATATAAATACATAAAATGATAATTTTTTTGAGATTGATTATTTATCTGTAACTAAATAATGGATTAATTTATACATCATAACTTCATAATTAAATTTCTGGTTAAGGTATTTAAATTCAGTTTGTCTGATCTTTTTTAGAAGAGGCAGAAAATTCACTATTAGGTAAAATTGATATTTGTTGATTATTGTATTAGCTGGTTCTATGTTTTTTGATTGAAATTTCTTGAGAAGACTGGTCGGATAAAATGATAAATTTTCTTTTATTTATATTGAGTGTTTTTAAAGTTCAGATTTTGTTGGCTCAAAATAACATTGATCTAAGAAATGTAGCTTCGATGAGAATAGATGTAGTCAAGACTCAAACAGAAATTGATGATCAAATAGCAATTGTTGGTAAACTAAGATTTACTTTTGAGGGCATTACTAATCTAATTAGTGATCAATACGCAGATGATGGAACAACAATTATAACTCCAGGTATGAGAGAAAGTGACATTTTACTAATTGGAGATTTAGATGAATGTATTTTTGATGTAAATTTAAATAATACTCGAGAAATGATTTTAACAAATAAAGAAGCTTGTTTTAGTAAAATACAGTTACCAGTGACTCCTCAATTACAATTACATATAGAGTTAAGGCAGAAACAGATATTGGCTGAAAAAGAAGAGGGAATTTTAGAAGATTTAATTGATAAAAAATTAACTCTTGAAAATCAAATAACAAATTTAAGTCGTCAGAATAATTCAAACATTAAAGTCATAAAGCAAAAAACAAGCAAACTTTGTATTGAGCAATTAAAAGATGGTGGCAAAGAATTTAAAATAGCCTTTGATTTTGATTTGCCTTTTCAAAAAGTAGATTTAGGAAAGATATGTGGAAATAAAAAGAGTCCAATCGGAGAAAATAGTAAATTTTGTTCTCAATATGTGACATGTATTGATGGTACAAAAATGCTTTCAATGTGTAAGTGTAGTATTGTCAAAGATTACAATTCTACTTTGGAAGGAAAAGTCGGAGGAATGAGAAAAAGAATCGAGTTAGCAAAAAAGTGCATTAATGATATGTCATTTCAAATATTGTCTAGTGAAGGGGGAGCGGGTAGAGAATTAGAATTAGAAGTCTTAGAAAAACCGACAGTAGGTGAGTAATGAAGATTCTTTTAATGATTTATTTTTTTAGTATTGTTTCAGTTCAAGCATCCCTGGGAAATTTTTTGCTAGTTGGTGTTACAACAATGAAATTTAAAAATCAAAAATATATTTCTTTTAAGGATAAGGGAGGAAGGGAATATAAGATTCCTCGAGAGATTTTAACATCAGAACAGAATTCCTTATCTGCAAAAGAGCAAATTATTTTATATAAAGAAATTGATCAACAAAAATATTTAGCTTTTCGTGAATCCTGTAATAGTTTTTTTGCTGAAGAACAAAAAAAGAAAATACCAAGTAAGTTAAAAAAATTAGATAAAGAAACTTCTGAACTGCCCTGTTTATAAAAATAATTTTATTTTCTTCCACTCAGCATCTGGGATCTTTTGCAATTTTTTTTCATTTTGCTCACTCACATATTCAGGATAGGGAAGTGTGGCCGCTGCTTTTTCCACAAGGGGATGGGGTATCACGTGGAGTATGGGAAAAGGCGATCTATTCACGTAGTGGAGTCGACTATTTTTTGGAGCATCGCCAAATTGAAACTTGGGGTGGAAGGCGACAATTTGCCAATTTTTTTTAAGCCTCTTTGATGCCTGTATAGCAAGAGACAAATCATAGAATAGGGGAAAACTCATTTTTAACTTAGGAAGGAGAAGTAGATAGTGATTGGGGTTTAAGTGATTTTTAGAATCTAGAAAATGAAAAATATCTTCTTGAATAATCTCTTCATCGCAATCAGTGATGAAATGATAGCTACATTCGAGAAGTTGGAAGGATTTTTTAGCAAAGGGACAAAGATTATATTTGATAATCCATTCCTGGACCCAGAGTTCAGCAAAGAAAAGTGGGTCCGAGGAAAAGGATTTTTTCATTTTTTGCAGGACTCATCTAATTTAGCATCAATTTTTATATTAACATCGGTCCAGGTTTTTCCTGAGTGTAAAACCTTGCAGGCTTCGCTAATGGCCTTATAGGAATCATCAAGCTTCCATTTAAGCATTTCAATAGATCCAGTTAATGTAATCCTTCCTTCATTAACAACATAGGTCATGGGGATAGTTTGTTTTACTTTATTGAGGTTGATACTTACTTGGGCAGTTGTTGTTGCAGCATCAACAGAAAGAACGTTTCCTGTAATTTTTGGTGTTTTCATTTTGCCAAAAAAAAGATTTTTTAATTTTCCATCTCTTTCTGGATTTTTAGAATTAACAGTACTTGCATCAATTTCAAAACTTGTTCCATTAATGAGGCTTTCTAATGTAGTAAAAGAATTTTTTGAAAAATGGAGAATAACTTTATCAAAGCTTCCATCCACTCCAACTTTTTTCTCGGTTTTAAATCCTGTCCAAGTTACTTTATGGGAATCTTTTTCGATGGAAAAGTGACAAATTTCTTTTTCAGCAAAGGCAGTAGTGGTGAATGTAAATAATGCAATAAGGCTGAAAAATGTTTTCATAGAATCCTTTGGTAGAAAATTTAAGTTATTGTATTCCTCTTAAACTGACATTAATAGAGCTAAAAATGATGGAATTACTTTTACTCATTTCATCTATTTTTATAGAATGAAATCTTTAAAATAAATCTAAAGGAGTTTTCTATGAAAATAGCAATTCTATTTTGTTCGATTTTCTTTTTTCAACTGAATCTTTTTGCCGATGAAACCACAACGCTGGAGCAGGAAGAACAAGTTGGTCCTTACTTTTGCCAAACATTTCTTATTCCTATTAATCAACCTGAATCAGCTGATTGTACTTTTTATGTGAATTTGCAGTCCTATGGACCTCCTCGAGGGCCCTGGATGTTTTGGCATCGCCAGGTGAGTTTTGGGATGAATGCTGAAATTTCAGCATGTCATTTTGCAAGAATGCAGGCGCATAATTATTGCAGACAATCTTTAATGATTAATTACGGCGGCCGTGGGGCATGCTGGGATTCAAATTATCAATGCACGCGCTACGTTCATCACGCATTTTAGTAATATGTTGTCACGAAAAATAATCTAAATTGTAAAATGGTGTCTCTCTGGCAGAAAGTGGTGTCGCTTGGATGTCAGAGAGTGCATTTTTAGACGCTAAATGCCCCTTTAAAACCCTTCAAATATGAATTTTCACCCCATATTAACAAAGAATTGGCATGGACAAACTTGTCATGTTAAACACTTGCCAGACGCGGTTTGAATAGAACTCGCAAAAAATTTACGCTGAATTGATAAAAATAATTACCTCAACCCTAATTTGGAGGACCTGTGAAGGTACAAAAAATCCCATTCATTCTGTTTTTAGTGATGCATCTATTATGTTGTAGCACCCTTTTTGCTCAAGGCAAGGTCGTGGATGAAAAAATAATTTCATACACAGGACAGGCCGAAGAAAAATTTGATTTAACTGGAAAAGTTAAGGTCAAAGTTTCTGAAACTATTCAAGTTGATGATACTTGTTTTAAAGATGAAACCTATCAAGCAAATGAATGTCGGGATGTTACACGGACTCGGCGCGATTGCCGCGATATTCCTGCCCATGAGGAATGTCGAAACGTGGAAGATAAAATATGTCAAAACGTTACGCGCTACCGCGATGATTGTCGAGTCATTCCTGGCCAAGAAGTTTGTGACCGAACTCCAGAAAGAGAAGTTTGTACTGATAAAGTAGATAGAATTTGTCTCGATGTTCCATCCACAAATACAGTTTGTACCGATGGCCCAGGACGAAGAGTTTGCGATAGAACTCCCGTTCGCGAAGTTTGTACAGATAAACCAGAAAGAGTTTGTCGAGATGTTCCAACAAATAATCAGGTTTGTACTGATGGCCCAGGGCGAAGAGTCTGCGATAGAACTCCCGTTAAAGAAGTTTGTACAGATAAACCTGAAAGAGTTTGTCGAGACGTTCCAACTAGCAATCGCGTTTGTACCGATGGTCCAAGTCGCAAAGTTTGTGAAAGAACTCCAGTTAAAGAAGTTTGTAACGATAAAGTTGAAAATATTTGTAAGGATGTTTCTGTTACGAAAAAAGTTTGTACTAAGGAACCGAGACGAGTTTGTAGTACAACACCAATTAGAGAAGTTTGTACTAAGGATGCTCAAGGTAAAGAAACCTGTGGAAAAGTTGGTGGTGTAGAAGTATGTCGCGATCTTCCTGGTGAAGAAGTTTGTAAGGACGTAGTTTCAACTGAAAAACAATGTCAGAACGAAACAAAAAAAATCTGCAGTAGCACTGGTGGAGATGAAGTTTGTAAAGATGTTCCAGGTGAAAAAATCTGTAAAGATGTTGTTGGTTCAGAAAAACAATGTCGCGATGAAAATAAAAAAGTTTGTGGAACTGTTGGTGGACAAGAAGTATGTCGCGATCTTCCAGGAGAAAAAATTTGTCGAAATGTTCCTGGATCAGAAAAACAGTGTAGCGATGAAAATAAAAGAGTTTGTGGAACTGTTGGTGGACAAGAAGTATGTCGCGATCTTCCAGGAGAAAAAATTTGTCGTGATGTAACTACTTCAGAAAGAGTATGTAGAGATCAAACAAATAGAGTTTGTGGAAAAGTTGGCGGAGATGTTATTTGCCGAAGACTTCCAGACGATAGAGTTTGTCAAAGAGTTCCATATCAAGATCAAGAATGTACAAGAACAACTCGCAGGGCCTGTGAAATGATTCCTGCAGGAAGAGATTGTCGAGACATTCCTTATACGGAAAATGTTTGTGGTCCAGTGACTAAAACAAGACAAGTTCCTTATGCTTGTAAAAAACCAAAAGTGATTGAGAAAGAAGTTGAGCGAGAAGAAAAATTACCAGTTAATATTTTCTTTGCTAATTCATCAAAAACTTTGGTTCAGTTAAAAGCTGTTCTAACTGAAGATAGAAAAATCTTTTTAACTCTTGTTGATCCAAAAGTAGATGTTTACGTTATCAAGAAAACTGATGCTGTGAGAAAAGGATATTTCATTTCTTTCCTAGGAAAGGATAAAGTACCATCTCAAAATTCTCCTGTTAGACTTGATGGGGTAAAATTATCAAAATCTAAAAAAGAATTAGAATTTACATTGGTAAATCATGGTTCAGCTTTTGAAGCAAATGTGGATTTATCAATTGTTAAGAAAAAATCATTCTTAAGTAGAGCAAGGCTTGTTCTTGATGTTAAAAACGAGGATTTTAAAACTTCAACGAAGTTTATGAAATCAGCAGCTGCTAATGGAACGCTTGTCAAAGTTCCTTTGAGTGCAGCTATTAAAAAGAAGACTCATGAAATTACTCTTTCAGTTCGTTATCAACAAATTGAAGGTGAAATTCTCAATGGTCCAATTGGATCGACATTTTTACAACAAAAAGTACTTGTAAAAGGTCAGAAATAGTTTTGAGTCAGAATATTTTTTAGATCTCATTATTAGAATGGGGCATGGTAATTCATGCCCCATTTTTTTTGGCAAAATTTTAATCTTTGCTAGGTGGTAGTTCTGTTGGTGTATCTCCAGGAACATCCACTCTGGCCTTTTTTGACCAGAGGTCACATGCTTGAAATTTTGTCGATAATTGCATTGTAAATTCCAAATGAATTTCTAAAATTTTAGTAAGAATTTTAAAATCATTTGATCCATTAGTAGCATCTGCGAGATAGGCATCATAGGTTTGTGTTATCACAGGTAAATTTTCTAGTTGAACAATATCTAGAGCATGAACATATCCTTGGGCCTTTACTTGGGCAGCTGAATTATTAAATGTTCCACTGCAATTAAGTTGTAAAATATCCTCATAGGTTACAAAGATAGAGTTGGGATAGAGTGTTTTAAAGCTACTAAAAGCAATTTTACTATTTAATTCATTTTTATATTCTTTACTTGCCTCAGTTAAAATTTCGGCATCACTAAGGGTTTGCTCCTCATCATTATCACCATCTCCATGGTTTTCCCCTTTATTGTTGGGATCAATCATCGGATTTATTTGCAGGGTTCTTTGCCCTGGGTTTTTCGCACAGGAAGAAAAGACAAATAGGAGAAGTAGGGAAAGTAAATTGCATTTTTTTAGAAAGTTATTCATAAAAATTCCTTGGTGATTTTAGTATGGGTGAAAATGGAAGTGGAGTCTTAAGTATCCCTACTTACGAAGGACATGTGCCTCAAAGAATGGGCAAATCTTACAGGAGTGCAATTAAAAGAGATTTCTAGTCGATTAGTTTCTAAGTTGATATAACACATTGCAAACATTATAAATGAATAATTCATTAAAATTTTCAAAGGTAAATCATTATGAATTTTGAATCACTTTTAAGAGGCATCCTCGGAATGGCAGTTCTCGTGGGGATTTTGTATGTTCTTAGCAATAATAAAAAAGCTATTTCATGGAAACTTGTGGGTGCTGGGCTTTTAACCCAGGTGATTTTTGCCCTTCTCATTTTAAAAGTTACATTTGTTCAAAATATTTTTGAATTTATATCATCATTTTTTGTGGTTATTTTAGATTTTACACACAAGGGTTCTGATTTTGTTTTTGGTCCAATTGTTGACATGAATAAAATTGGTTTCACCTTTGCCTTTCAAATTCTTCCAACAATTATTTTTTTCTCGGCCTTGACAAGTTTATTTTTTTATTTTGGAATTTTGCAGCGAATTGTCTATGGACTTTCCTGGTTATTAAAAAAGACAGTTAAAATTTCTGGAGCAGAAAATTTATCAACTACCGCCAACATTTTTTTAGGACAAACTGAAGCACCACTTTTAATAAAACCTTATATTGCAGGAATGACTAAATCGGAATTATTTTGCGTGATGGTTGGAGGAATGGCCAATACAGCTGGTGGTGTACTTGCTGCCTACGTGGGATTTTTAGGTGGAAGTGATCCTGTTCAACAACTTTATTTTGCAAAACACCTATTAGCGGCCTCGGTGATGTCAGCTCCAGCAACTATTGTTGTGGCAAAAATGATGATTCCTCAAACTGAGCAAGTGAGCGAAGAAATACATGTTCCAAGGGATAAAATTGGGGCAAATGCGCTTGAGGCCGTGGCAAATGGAACTACTGATGGTTTAAAACTCGCAGTGAATGTTGGTGCCATGTTAATTGTTTTTATCGCACTTATGGCCATGATCAATTATATTTTAGGACATTTTATTGGTCAGGTCACTGGATTAAATTCCTACGTGAGTGATTGGACAAGTGGAAGATATTCAGAATTATCATTGCAATTAATTTTTGGATTTATTTGTTCTCCTATTGTTTGGTTAATTGGCGTTGCAAAGGAAGATATTTTCTTAATGGGACAATTATTAGGAGAAAAAACTATTCTTAATGAATTTGTTGCCTACGCTTCTTTAGCAAAAATGAAAACTGAAGGACTGATCCAAGATCCAAAATCAATTCTACTTGCCACCTACATGTTAAGTGGATTTGCAAATTTTTCCTCTATCGGCATTCAGATTGGAGGAATTGGTGCACTTGCTCCGAATAAGAGATCTCAACTAGCTCAGCTTGGAATAAGAGCACTTATTGGTGGAACAATTGCTACACTGATGATGGCAACTCTCGTAGGGATATTTTCCTAAATTAGAAAATTATTGAACACTTCTAGTAAGTAAATAATTCATGTCCCTAATCCTTATTACAAAAAATAGCTTTAAGAGGGCATCTTTTAAAACAGATTCCCTCACAATTGTTAACATTATGTTACTACTAAGTATTAAATTACTAAAAATAAGGAGAATGTTATGAAAAATTTTTTTAGGACTTTGTTACCATGTCTTTTGACTGCAACTTTTTGTTTGAGCACTTTTGCGCAAAAAACTTGTTATGAAAGAAACTATACTGAAGAGCATCTAAAGAAAAATCCCAAACAAACACTTAAAAGTTTAAAAGTAACTTTAGAAAAATCTGGTAAGCAAACCTATATTTTTGTGAATGCAATTCCAGTAACTCATCCAAATAGAGTTTATCGTTTAGGTGTTGATTATAGTTTAAATAAAAAAATTATTTGTGAAGGAATTAATGGCGATGGTGATGGTGATGGTTCAGCTGGATGTATTTCTTATTTAGTAAATAAGAGTTCAATTGTAATTTCTCCAATTACTAAAATTTTTAATGTGAAAGACAATTATAATTCAACACCTGGAATGCTTTTAACTTACTGCAGTGTGAATTGGAATGATGGTGGTGAATGTAACGGAGTTCAAGATTCTATTTCACTTTTGCCCGAAAATAAGCAGGATTTAAATTACAGAGTTGATCGAGTAACTTGTCCAGCGGAATAATTAAGAAATAGTTTATAATATTATAATAATATAGTCCTTTAGTCGGAAAACTAATTGATCTTGCTAAAGGATTATAAAAATATCATCCTGATAATAATTTGAAATTTCGATTGAGACAAATCAAAAACAAGGAGGTTTTTATGTCCAAGCAATTTTTCATTCTATTATCACTACTTATTGTCCTAATGGTTTATCGACCCTCACTTGCTCATATTTCTCATAGTCACAGCGATGAACAAAATCAAAAACATCTTATTCTTGAAATGAAGGTTCATGATTTTGATCAGACTTTAAAAACATTACAAAATGGTAATGCAGATGTGACCTATGCGAATAAAAAGTTGGGTGTCATTCATGTGGCGGGAGATCTTGCAGATTTTCAATTATATTCTCAAGACAAAATGAGCTCAGTAAAAGTTCTTAAGAGTTTATTAGTTTTTAAACCAGATTCAAAATATAAAGATCCAGGGGAAATCGATGCATGGGTGAGTGATCTGGCAAAAAAATATCCTAACCTAGTTCATGTGGAATCCATTGGAAAAACTCTTGAAGGTAGAGATCAATGGGGAATTAGAATTAGTGATGATGATGAAATTAACAAAGATGAACCAGCGATCTTATTTAATGGTCTTCATCACGCTCGCGAAGTTATGACCGTAGAAGTTATTCAAGATATTGTAGATCAATTAGTAAAAGATTCTGAAAAAGATTCTTTAATTAAAAGTTGGATTATAAAATACCAAGTTTGGATTGTTCCAATGGTTAATCCAGATGGGAGTAATCGCGTTTGGACCACTGATACCATGTGGAGAAAAAATGTGCGCGGTGGATACGGAGTTGATATTAACAGAAATTATCCCTATAAATGGGGAGCTTGTAATGGATCAAGTGGTAGCACTGGATCACAAACCTATCGAGGTGAATCAGCAGGATCAGAACCTGAAACTCAAAACATGATGAAGTTAGTTCTAAAAGCAAACCCTAGTTTTGATATTTCCTTTCACTCCTATGGTGAAATGGTGATTTATCCCTTTGGCTGTAATGGAATAAAGCCGCCAGCAGAGAGCCGCGTTGAGGCCATGGGCAAGGAGATGGCAGGGCTAATTAATTATAATCCAGGTGCTGCTTGGGAAATATTATATGATGTTGATGGTGGTGATATTGATTGGATGTATGGAGTTGCTGGAGTTATTCCCTACGTGATTGAATTGAGTAAATCCAGTGAAGGATTTCAACCATCCTATAGTACGCGCGATGCCCTAGTAACAAAGATTCGACTTGCCTGGAAATATCTTTTTACTCAACTTGATCAGGGAACGGGTCTACTAGTGGGAACTGATTCCGAAATTGGTCTAGATAAGGCAACAATTGATATTGAAAAAAGAAGTTTAATGGGTTGGAAAAAAATTAGAAATTTACCTATTAACAATCAAGTAAAATTTGTTCCCCTATTAAAGGGACAATATAGAATTATCCATAGAGTAAATGGATTAAACGAAGAAATAAAAAAAGTAAATATTAGTGGCGGAGAACAATTGAAAATTCGCTTTTAAAGTCTTGACAGGGGACTGGTAGATAGTGCCTTTTAAGAGTTATGAATAAAACATCATTTTTTATAACTTTTAGTGCACAGCTACCAGTTCTTCGTTTTAATAGAGATGTTTCAAAACATATTAAACGTGGGCATCAGTGGTTTTTTGAAGATTGCTTTTATCAAGATGAATGTAAAAAAGCTTCCAGTGGATTTGCCTTATTTAGGCATCATCATTCAGAAAATATTTTAGGAATTGGTATTTTTCTAAAAGGCTCTACCCTATCCTGTCGTTTTTTATTTGAGAGCAGGACTAGGGGAAATCGTCATATTCAAATCGAATTAGAAGAAGAATTCAATCAACGCTGGAAGTTAGCGCTAAAACTTCGACATTCATTTTATATTGAAACCTCACAAACCACCGGATTTCGTTTAATAAATGGCGAAGGAGATTTATTTCCAGGACTTGTTATAGATCTTTACGGAAAATATGCCGTCATTAAACTTGACCGGTCCAGCTTAGAAAAAATTTGGAATTTAGCATATTTAGCTGAGCGATTAAAAGAGGATTTTCCTAATCTAGAAGGTATTTATTATAAAAACAAAATAGGTGAAGAAAGTCAGGGAAAAGTTTTATGGGGTGACATTCCTGAAGTTATCACATTTAAAGAAAATGGCATGATTTTTTCCACCCAGCTTAGAGAAGCAGCAAAGACTGGTTTTTTTCTTGATCAACGAGATAATCGTCACGTGGTGAGGCAACTTGCAAAGGAAAAAAATGTTTTAAATCTTTTTAGTTATACGGGGGGATTTTCTGTCGCAGCAGGGCTGGGTTTTGCCGCTTCTGTGACTTCCGTTGATATTGCTAAAATGGCCATTGAAAATTGTGAAGACCAATTTCAGTTAAATCATTTAGAGACAAAGAGATTTCATCTCGCTCAAGATGTTTTTGTTTTTTTAGAAGAAGCAATTAAAAAAAACAAATATTATGATTTTATAATTATTGATCCGCCCAGTTTTGCTCCCAATGAAAAATCAATTGATTCAGCTATTGCAGCCTATAAGAAAATTTTTTTATTAAGCATGAAATTGTTACCTGAAAATGGTGGATTTATGGCCTTTAGTAGTTGTTCATCTCATATAACAGAAGCCATGTTTTTTGGAATTATTGAAGAGTGCATTGCTGAAAATAAAAAAAAATCGCAATTAATATATCGAGGTGGCCAACCAATTGACCATCCTTTTATGATTTCCATGTGGGCTGAATGTAAATATTTGAAGTTTTACCTGCTTTCCCTTTTAAATTAGAAAAAATAGAAGCAATATATTTTAGTAATTTTAATGAAGGAGATTTTTGTGAAAAAAAATTATTATTTTTTATCGGGTATTTTATTTCTTAGTTTATTATCCTCCTGCGGTATGCAAAGTATCCCTACAGCATTAAATGAAGTAGATGCTCAATGGGCTGAAGTGCAAAATCAATATAAACGAAGAGAGGATTTAATTCCCAATTTAGTAAGTACAGTAAAGGGTTATGCTGCCCATGAAAAAGATACTCTAGAAGCGGTGATAAATGCTCGTGCAAAAGCCACTTCTGTGAATGTTAATGCAAATGATCTAAATGATCAGAGTTTAAAAAAATATAGTGCAGCTCAGGGAGAACTATCCTCTGCCCTTGGAAGATTAATGGTAGTCGCAGAAAAATATCCAGAATTAAAGGCCGATCAAAATTTTAGAGAATTGCAAGCCCAATTAGAGGGAACTGAAAATAGAATTACTGTAGCAAGGAATCGTTATATTGAATCCATAAAAGGATTTAATAATCTAGTCTCTGTTCCCCCGACATCTTGGTATAATTCTATTTTTTTAAAACATGATAAAAAACCACAATTTCAGGTGGAGAATTTAACGGAAGTTCAAAATGCTCCAAAGGTACAATTTTGAAATTTTTAAGTCATTATCATTTAAATTCTATCATTAGCTTTATTTTAATAATTTTCATTATATGTGGAAATGACAGAAGTTGGAGCAGAGATATTCCAGCCTTAACGGGTCCAATTATGGACGAAGCTGGCATTATAAGCGGTGAAGAAAAAAAATTACTAGAAGAACAAGTTAGGGAGTTTGTTGCCAAGGGGAAAGTTCAATTTCAGATTTACATTATTCCCTCTTTAGATGGTGAGATTTTAGAAGAATACACCATTAAATTAACCGATGCTTGGAAGTTGGGAAGCAAAGAAAAAGATAATGGAATATTATTTTTGTTAAGTATTAAAGATCGAAAAATGCGATTAGAAGTGGGCCAAGGTCTCGAAGGGGAAGTAAATGATGCTGTTGCATCTCGTTTAACGAATATGTTAAAAAGTTATTTTAAAGAAGGTGCTTTTTTTGAGGGCCTCAGCGAGTTGTTAAAAAAAGTGGATTTAATTTTAGAAGGAATTCCCGCGGATAAAGTATTACAGGAATCTAATAAGAAAAATGGGCATTTTCCCTGGCTACCTGTTGGTATTGGATTAATTTATATATTTTTTCAAATGCTTAAAATGAGAAGATACGCTGGACTATCTCAAACACATTATAAAAATGGACATTGGGGTGGAAGTTCAGGTTCTGGATTTTCTTCTGGTGGAGGTATTTTTGGTGGCGGTGGTTCTTCTTCGGGCGGAGGAGGTGGTTGGAGCGGAGGTGGAGGTGGTTTTTCCGGAGGAGGTTCAAGTGGTAATTGGTAAAATGTTTTTTTAGAATAGGTATTATTTTAGAGGGTGAAAATGAAAAATGACAATTTAGAAAAATGCCAAAAAGCATTATCAGAGATAGTGAAGGATTTAGAAGGAGGGAGTTCTATTGAACTTGTTCCAATCCTAACTCTGAGAAGTTCAGAGTATAAGGCGCTTAGATTTTTAGTTTCTCTAGGTTTATCTACGTTTATACTAATTATTGTTTCGCTATTTTTACCCTGGCATTTAGACAAAATATGGATTGGTGCTTGTATACAAATTTTACTTTTTTTCCTTTTAAATGTTTTTAGTTTTAATTTATTAGATTTAATTCCACGCAAATTTTTTGAAAATGCATTTGCTCATATAGTTGACTTACAAGCCACAAAGGATTTTTATCAACTTGATATTTCTAGAACTAAATCTCGACGAGGTTTATTATTATACGTTTCACTTTTTGAGAGACGAATTCAACTTATTCCAGATCGCGCGCTCACTAGAGATGGATTACAATTTTGGCATGAACAGACTTCAGAATTACTTGCCTTTATGAAAGCTAATCAAGAGCCAGAAGAGGGACTAGTCGTTGGTTTAAAACAAATCATTCAAACTTGGAAATTAAAATATCCTAAATTAGTTGGGGATATTAATGAACTTGATGATGATGTTATTATCAATAAAAAGAATTAGTTTTTATTTTTTCTTAAATAAAATAGTACTGAGAGAAAAATAAAAAATATTCCGAGGATAAAAAATATTTTTGAAGTGGATTCTTCTGAATTAGAATTTTGATTTTTAATTTCCTCTTCACTGGCAATTTCACGTTTGATTTCATGATTTTTCTTTTCATTATTATTCTCATGGTAGTGATCATGATTAATATTAGAAATTGATCGACCTGATTTATTAATACCGTCATTATCTTTACTAGAAGTTTTATTATTATTTGAGCTTGGTTTGTTAATGTTATCCTCTTTTAATTCCAGGTTAATGGTTTCATTTAATTGATTAATTGCTTTCATGACGCTTTTATAGGCCAAATTTTTTTGAATCATTTTAGAATTACTAAAACTATCCTTCATTTTTTTTAAAATGTTTTTGTATTCATCCTTACTGAGTTGTACTCTTTCCTTCAGTGGCCCTTTTAAATTGGGGAAATAGGGTTCAACAAACTGTAGGGAACCTTCACTGTATTTTGCTGGATTGTCTTGATTTCCCTGAATAATTTCAAGAGTGTTTTTCGCCATTATTTCCACGAGGTAGGCGGGAGTTTCTTCGTTAAGATAAGAAGAATATAATTCTAAGGCATCTGGAGAACCGGTATTTTTAAGCCCTTCAAGAGGTTTATAGGCAAAAAATTTTCGATCATCACCAGAATACATGCCTCTTAAAAACTGTTGTGGATTTTGATAGAGATCATCTAATATTTTTAGATCATCAACTGGGACTTCACCATTACTTTTTTTTTGTTCAATCATTTGTCCATAACTAATGACTGCATTTCTAAATAGAAAACTTCTTAAATCTAAATCGTATTCACCAATATATTTTTCATGTTCAAGAATAATTTTTCTTAATTCAGTTTTTATTTCACTCTTTTTTATGCCAGAGTTTTTTTGAAGAAGTATCCACTCCGGGCCGTGATACTTTGCTAATTCACTAGCGACTAACTTGGTTTTAGTATTTAATTGAGCAAGTAAATTATTACTAAAAAATAATATATTAAATGATAATATAATGAGATTTAAGTAATGAATTTTATGGACTCTTTCCATGTATGAATCCCCAATAGAAGTAATCTAGAAGAAGGGCATAACTATATGGATATCCTTCTCCATTATCCGTGAATAATTTTGGCTTAGCTGGTAAAATAGAATAGTACATGAGGTTACCGGTGAAATAATTCATGTCATCATTCATCACGTTTGCGTTAGATCTGTTTTGCTGGTCAGTATAAATTTTAAAATTTGGATTAAAGGGTTTTTTTACAGCACCAAATGGATTAAGAAGTGAAGTCATTGAATTATATCCAGGAATAAAAAAGTTTGGTGTTCCACCATTTTGACAGGAAGTATGGGGAAAACAGGCAAGGTGCATGGATTCATGTTCAACTACACCATTTGCTACGTATGAAAATTCAAAAATAGACCACATTTGCTTTTTTTCTATTTCAGCACAAATGTTTGTAACATAACCAACAGTTCCTCCCGGGATATTGGCCACTAAAATAAAAACTAAATAGCCGGCCTCAGCATGATCTGCGATAAGTTCCTGGTCACTTTTTTCATCCACTTCTACTACTTTAGCGGGATCAAATTTTAAATTAATGTATCGATGACCCCTGAATTCAAAATTTTTATTCATGTTTTCAAGGAAGGTTCGAGCATGATCAACGGCATTATTAGTTAACTTTGATCCTGCTGGAGATGCGTAGACTATTTTTACATGGAGATCAGTGGGTGATTGTGCTGAATCATATCCACCTTCACAAATTTCATTTGCTATACCCTGGCATTTTGGAGCTTCTCCAGCCTTTGTTGCTGTTCCGTTGCCGTTTGGATTTGTAGGATTTGGCGTCGGGGTTGGAGTTTCCCCGCCATTACCACCATTGCCATCAGCTTTACCAATACCAGGATTTAGTTTGACGTTGTCTGGATCTACGCCAATAGTTCCCTTCCCGCAGCTATTTAAAAAGCTATAAAAAGTTAAAGTTAAAATTATATTATAAAAATAGTATTTGTTTTTTTTGGTTTGTAATTTTTTTTGTACCCTATTCATAGGATTATTTTCTCATTAAATTCTTGCTCAAGGATTGATCGACTTAAAATTGAATAACTTGAGAACATTATGACTAAAAAATAGTGAGGCAAAAAATAGGCAACTTGGGAGAAGTGTCTAACTAATGGTGGATATGTTTTGTCGGACCAAGGAGCTGGAAAAGTATTAAGGCGTTTATAGTTTGGGATTTATTCTTAAATCATTAATAAGAAATTGCATGAAATCTTTTTTTCTGAAGGTATTAACTTTTAAATGTCCAATAAGCGAAATAGAAAAATTGGCCTGGGACCTAACTAATTCTTCTGGATGCAGCACTTGGTTTTTTGAGAAATAATAAAAACTTAATGCATTAAGAACAGTTTGATTGGTGGGATTGGTATCCATAATGGTCCATTTCACATGTTCATCTTTTAAAATACTGTATTTGATAATTTTACATTGCTGGATTTTAAGAAGTGGCATGGGGTGTCCCTGACCATAGGGACCATGTTGGTAAATATTTTCTAAAAGTGCTTCATTTATTTCAGAAAATGGGATTTGGAGATAGGGAATTTTATCCTCCACCTTAGGGGAAAGATCTGCAATTCTGGCTTGCTCTAAAACCTTGGATTTTAAACGCGTCTTTAATTCAAAAAGATTTTCTTCCTTCATGGTCATTCCAGCAGCTGCCCTGTGTCCTCCGAATTTTTCAAAAAGATCCTCAGTAGTTTTTAACAATTCAAATAGATCTAGATTTTTAAAGGTACGCGCCGATGCCTTTATAAAATTACCATCCTCAGTTTTTGTAAAAACTAGAGCTGGGCACTGAAAAAAATCCACTAACTTTGCGGCAACAATACCTATAACTCCCTCATGCCATTTAGGATTATAGGCAATCGCTATGGGTAATGTTTTTTCACCACTTAAATTGAGTTCTCTGGTTAACTCAATTTTTGCTTCATTAAGGATTTTAATTTGGGTTTCTTTTCTTTTTTGATTAACTTCAAACAAGTGATAAGCAAGATTTTTAGCGCGCTCTGGATCAAGAGTCGTGAGTAATTCTAGGGCAAGTTCAGGATGATCCATTCTACCTTTGGCATTTAAAAGTGGTCCAAGGTGAAAACCGATGAGATCACTATCGAGATATTTTTTAGAAAATTCTTTTCCATCAAGAAGCGCAACTAGTCCTGGATAAGTTGTCTCAGTGAGTAGTTTGAGACCGTGCCTAACAAGTCGTAAGTTCATGGAATTTAGCGTGGCCAAATCACTGATGGTACCTAGAGCATAAAATGGTAATAATTTGTATAAACTGTCGCAGGAGTAATTTTTTTGAATGAGTTTTTCTCGGACAATCACACAAATGGCAAAGGCCACGCCAACTCCAGCAAGACATCTCAATTGTTCTGCTTCAGCTGTTTGGTAAGTTTGATCTCTTCTATTAGGATTAACTAATGCATTAACAATGGGCATTTCTGGCGCAGCATCCTGATGATGATCTGATATTATTAAATCTAAATGTAATTCTTGGGCGCGTTTAGCAGCTTCGATGCTTGTTATTCCACAATCAACAGTAATAAGGAGTGATACATTTTCACTCTTTGCTAATTCTACGGAGTGAACATGTAGTCCATATCCTTCTTTAAATCGACCAGGCTGGTAGCATTTTATAAGTGGGGTGTGAGGCAATTTTAACTGGGTAAAGAAATGATAAAAAAGTGCGCAGGAAGTTGTTCCATCCACATCGTAATCACCAAAAATCCCTATGAGTGAATTACTTTCTAAATTTTGCAGGATAATATCAGCAGCTTTTTCAATATCAAGAAGTTGCTTAAAAGGAGGGAGGCTTTTTAAATCCCAACTACTTAGTGTTGGTAAATTTGTAAAAGTTACATGGTGTTCTCTAAACCAATTTTCAATATTAATCATCATGAATAAAGACTAAGGGGAGCTTTAGCAATTGCCTAGTGAAGAGAGCTATTTTTAGAAATAACTTCTTGAATACTTATATCGGCATAGCGATCTAAGTGAAGACCTATGCCGAAACCTAGCCCATAAAGTTGAAATTCATTTTTTTTATTTTGAATAACTTGCTTTTTTGATTTATTTTTTTTTAATTTTAATCTTGCATCCCACTTTGAAATTCCTCCAATAAAAAAGGAAGATCCTCCAGAAGCGCTGTAGTCGCCTGGTTGTGGCGAAATTTCTTTAAGTCCTGTGGATAAGTAAAAAAATTCATTTCCCACTTTGAAACCTTTAAATAGTTTTCTTTTTTTCTTTCCCTTAATCGTTAAATCAAATGAGGTTAGTTGATCCCAGGAAGTGCAAATGCCTTGCCAGTAGATAGATTGGTCTTTTTTTTTGTCGAAGAGATGTGGACCGCAGGTAAATTTTACATGGGGAAAGAGTGTCTTAAGGAGGCCGCCATTTGAAGTATTAAATTCTTGTAATGATTTATTTTGATCATCATAGGATATTTCAGATAAATCTTTTTTTAAAAGCACACTAAGTACTAAACTTGAAGAGAGAAAAATGAGTAATCCGATTGCTATGTTTTTCACAGTGGAATAAGTAGGACGATGAATTATATTTGTAAATAGTCATTTAATAAAATTGAAAAAATTTTAGGGTAATGCTTCTAAATTCTGTAAACTACCAGAGGATTGTGAGGCCAATGATCATATCTTTTTCTTCGAGCTCCCTTGCTTCACCAAAAAGCTCTTTAAATTCAGTGTGAACATCATGAATTTTTTGAAAATAATTCAGTGGTAAAAAAGCTTTATTACAGTGATTACACTTATCTGTTTCTTTGTGGTGATGATTTAGATGATGGCACCTGTGACAAAGTCTCAGTATTTCTTTTGACTGGAAAGTTTTTTCTACTTTAGGTTTATGTTCCATCGATTTCCTATCGGCAAAATTTGCAAGGAAATTAATGTAGATTAAAAATTTTTATATTAAATAATGGCTTAATTTTTAAGTTCTAATTAAGTTTTACTAGAAATGTTGAACCTTTAGTCATTATTTTAGTACTAAAAATTAGTTTGATTAAATAAGTCGGTAAACTAAGAATCAAAAGTATCAATTAAATATATACTACTCCCGTTTTTAATTTTTAGGAGTGATGTATTTGAAAAAAAAGGATTCTTTGTTTCCGATATATTGTTTACTCAAATTATCAGGGTCAAAGCGCGTAACGGAAGTATAAGGAATTTTTTGTTCTAACAAATGAAATCCTCGATAGATATCGCTTATCGCAGAATAGGATGCAACAAGAGCATAGAAATATAAAATTATTTTTTTTCTTCTAGAAACTAATGGATGTGTCACTGTAAAAAAATAGAGAATAAATACATAAAGTAGACATGGAACCGAAGCCCTCATTGAATAATCAGAATAAGCGCCGAAATAAACATTTGGAATAAAAATTAAATAGAGGAGTACAGGAAAAAAACATAGTTTTAATGTTTGAGGCCAAAGGTAACGATGTGGATAAATTAAAATGGAGATGAGTAAAAATTCAAGAAATAAAAAAAGTGGGTAGCGTTTAAAAAATTCCTCTGGGATAAGTCTTAGGTATTGCCAATTAATTGGTTGAGTATAATTAATACTTGAATAGTAAAGTCCCATGAGGACTAACATAATAATGGAGAATAAAAATTCAAAGGATAGAACAAATCCTAAAAGTTTTTTTTCTATAACGAGATTAATAAATAAAATAAAAATAAATGGAATGAGTCCTAGAATGGCAAATGGGCTCCATAAAAGAGTAATAGCTAAAATAAAGGGAATGAGTCGATAGATTTTTTTTTCGAGAGAGATCAAAACCAGTAAAAGACTCATCCATCCTGCAAGGGCATGTTGAGGAACCCAGACTAAGAGATCATAAAAACCAGTATATTGAAAAGTTGTAGCTCCTGCCCACCATTCACCCAGTTCTCCAAAATTATTCATATCACCTTGAACAGAAAATCTTCCAATGCAATCAAGTCCACCCCAAAAAATAAAAGAGAGTACAAGTGGAAAAAAATACTTTGTTTTTGTAATGTTTTTTAGAATTCCAAATATAATAAAGAGTCCAACAAAAAGTTGAAATTGGGCGGCGATTTCCATTGCTCCAATAGTCCAAATCTTTCCGCAAAGGGCCGGTAAAAGATAATGGGCCAAGTAGTAAACCAGGTAGTAGTCCTGATGGTTTAATTGAACAATGGCTGGCCATTTAGATTGTATTAGATCGAAATAAATCCCGTTATGTTTTGTATAATCCCAGTTTTGATACCAAAAATTTCCCACTCCAGTACTAAGGGAAAGAAGTAAAATGAGAAAAATGGCAGCAATGAACCAATAGTTCTTGATAAGAGGAGATAGGCGAAATGATTTCTGAAAATTAAAAGGTAAGGTTTTTCTTAGGGAGTGAAAAATAAAAAAGATAAAAAGGATGAGTGGTGTAAATAGCGATGCATGCAGCCAGTGAGACATGAATAAAATATTGGGGATTAATAAATAGATTAATCCAAACCAAAAAAATGCTGAGGAATCGGAACTTTTAATCAATGAATATTTCTCCATTTGGCCTGCCCCATTAATCCTTCCAAATTATGTTAGTTCCATTTACTGACTAAAGTATTTGCTAGTTGATAGGCCTTTAAAAAAATATGATCCATATTATAGTATCGATATTCAGCAAGTCTTCCTATGAAAAAAAGTGGATGATCAAGATCTTCTTCCAGGGGAATGGAAAGTTTTTTGTATAATTCATATTTTTTTTGTTCACTTAGAATAGGCATGGGATAAAAGGGTTCTCCAGTACTGGAGGGATATTCATAGCAAATAGTGGTGCCAGATATTTGTTGTTTTGTAATATGTTTGGCTTCGATGCTTCTTGTAAACTCATAATCATTGGGATAATTATATTGTACGCAGGATTGTTTGAAATTTTCATTGGCATAGTGAATCCATTCAAATTTTAATGATCTGTAGGAGAGTGCTTCATATTGGAAGTCAAAAAATTCATCGATTCTTCCCGTATAAAATATGGCCTTGAAATGTTTCTTTGACCCTAGAATTTCTCGTCCCTTCAGTGAGGAATTTAACTTAATCTGAATATTAGAATGATCTAATATTTTTTCAAACATTTTTGTGTAACCTTTTTCAGGAAGGCATTGGTGCTTTTCACTGGGATAGCGCTCATCTCTATTAAATCTCAGTGGCAATCTTGCTGTCACTTCTGGCGATAAATCTTTTGGATGTAAGCCCCACTGTTTTATGGTGTAGTTTTTAAAGAGAAGTTCATAGAGTTCCTTGCCAATTAATGAGTGACATTGCTCCTGGGCATTTTCAGGATTCTCCATGGGAATTATTTGTTTTGATAGATAATTTTTAAAATCATCAACAGTGGCAGGATGAATTTGCTCCTTCCATTTTAATTGTTCAAAAGTTGTTAAACTCACTGGGAGTGGAACATATTGTTGATTTATTTTAGCTTTAACAAAGTAATCTCCAGGAATCCAATCGGTAAATCGACTAAGCCATTTTAATAATTCATCGCTGTTTGTTCTAAAATAATGTGGTCCATAGTTGTGTCGTAAAATTCCAAATTCATCATGTGAATCATAGCAGTTACCTGCAAGATGATTTCTCTGTTCGTGTAAGTCTACCCTGTATCCTGCTTCTGCAAAAATTCTAGCCAGAGTTGATCCAGCAGGTCCAGCTCCAAGAATGAGAATGGGCAAATCCCTATTTAAATCGACATTTAAATCCCTAGAGGGGCCCATAGAATCCTTTTTTTGTGTAAACATAAACTCTCATAAGTCCGCTTTCATTCCAAGCAAGGTGCGATAGAGAGTAGGCAAACATATTGGTCCAACTCAGTTTATTATAGTCTGGTACCCACCAACCTGAGTAGGGAACCCATTCTTGGCTGTGAGTTAGATTTAGTTCTGGTTGTTGTTTTATTGATATTACAATATCGTAATTTGTTATGGGTTGAGCTTTTGGATCAAATACACAGATGATTCCGGTATCTTTTAAATACCATGTGGTAATCCATGTAGGGTCATCTAGGAGTAGTGCTTTTACTGGATTTGGTTTTTGGTTTTTATATTTTTCTACGGCCCTCATAATATCAATGAGAGTTTTTTTATATTCTTCTACTGGGTGAACCTGAATAATGAATTCTTCGATATTTGATGACCTAAAAAAAGAAGTCTTAATGGCTATCGTTGTATTATAAATAAATAATGCAATTACAATAATGGGAATAACTAAAATATTTTTTTTAGGTATGAGTTTCCACAAGTTTTCTTCCTCAACACAAGCAATTAACCAAATGAGACCAAAAAAAAGTGGATACATCGCCAGCCAGGGAACTTTTTCTCCTAAATAAGAATAAGTAAAAAAGTGGGCAATAAAGAGATAAAAGAAAAAGGCATTAACTTTTTTGTCCTTAAGCCAAATGATGGTGGTGTGAATGAGGGAAATGAAGAGTAGAAAATGAAAGACAAAGATATCAATAGGTATTTTTAATTTAAAAAAATCCCTGTAAATAGATAAATCTAATATCATTCCATCGAACATGGAACTAATGAGATGAAGTGAGAAAATAAAAATGACGAGGAATATTTTTTGATTTTTATTGTAGTAGCGATAAATTTGAAAAACGAGCATGGAAACAAAAAGGAGCAATGTGATTAGTTCGTACCAGGTCAACATAAAGAGGTGAAAACTAAATGGTCCTTTAATACGTTCTATGGAATGTTGATTGAACCAATAAAAAAAACTTTGTCGATATAGACCATCATAAAAACCATCTTTATATTTTCCAAAGGCACTATAGAGATTATAAAAAAAGGCAAGACCAACAATACTTCCTAGGGAAATTCCTTGAATGATTGGAGTTATATTTTTTAATTGAAAAAAAATTTTAATCCCAGATAAGGACTTTTTTTGTATTGATTCAAGAATAAATTCATAGATGAGAAATCCTAAAATGATGGCAAAAAAAACATAGAAATTTTCTTTAACACACCAATGTAGCCAGAGTAGTAGTGTTAAAATAAAAATTTTTGTAAATCCTTTAGTCCCAAAATAGCCCCATAAAAAAAGTACATAAATCCAAAAAATAAGGTATTCGTGTCTCAGAAACCTAGAAAAATAAATCATGATGGGAGAAAGTGCTATGAGAAACGTGGCGAGAACTATGGAGTATTCACTTATTTTTTTGGGAAAAATTCGAGAAGTGATAAGAGGAACAAAACAAATGAGTGAACCGAGAATTGCCGAAGGCAGTCGTCCCACCCAATCAGCTGTTCCAAAAAGATTGAATAGTCCCTGCAAAAAGTAAAATAAAACTGGCCCATTGAGCATGGGAATATATCGGTAGTAGGCCACCAGGTCATCTTTAAATTGATAATACCCGTACATGCCAAAAATGGCTTCGTCGTGGTGATAGGGTTTGTCACCAAGATTCAATAGGCGAAGGAAAATACCTAGTGCCAAAATAAAAGCTAGCAAAATAAAAGTTTTTTGAGGATTTTTACTATCCTGATTCATAAAAAATTCCTTACTTAAGATATCTTTTTGTTGAGGTTATCAGAAGCAGAATATAATTTCACCTGTTTAAAAAATCACATTAAGGATTTTAAATGTTTCAATTGGAGCAAAGATGTAAAAGAATGAATAAAATGATTTAAAAATATTCATAAATTTCTCAAGATTTGATAAAGATTGAGAAAATAATATTAAAAAGGATAATTGGATAAATGGTTTTTAGGTATATTTTTTTTCATCAATTAATTTATTTATCCTATCGTCGTAAATATAAGAATTTTCTAAATTTTAAAAATAAACTTGAAATTAAACAAAAAGCAATTTTAGCTAAATTATTAGGTTGTTCAGTGGGAACTCGTTTTGCTTCAGAAAAAAATATCCAGTCCATTGATTCCTATGAAAAATTTATTCAAGAATTACCCATCACCACCTATCAAGACTATGAAAGTTATATTGACCTTCAAAAAAAGAATCCTAAATCAAAAGAATTTTTAAATTCCTCCTGTGATCATTATCAACCCACTTCTGGCTCAACAGGAAAAAGAAAATGGATTCCCTACACAAAAGTCTTAAAAGAAGAGTTTGAACAGGCGATTGGACCTTGGTTATATAAGCTCTATCAAAATTACCCAAACATAAAAAAGGGAAAACATTTTTGGTCGCTTTCCTGGATGCCAGATAATCTCAGAAAAGAACAATTTTCCCTTGATGAATTGGAGGTTTTTCCCTGGTGGCAAAAATATCTAATGAAAGAAACCATGTGTATTCCAAAAGAAATTACATTAGCAAAAGATAATGATTCTGCACTTTTTGCTACCGCAGTTTATTTATGTTGTACAAAAGACTTAACATTAATTTCTGTTTGGTCTCCACTTTTTCTCATCCAAATTTTGGATATTTTAAAAAAGAATGTTAAATTAATCGCTGAATTAATTGAAAAAAGTCATTGGGGGACATATCAAGAAAGACTTCCCAATCTTACTTTTCCATCAGTTCATTCAAGAAATGAAAAAAAGAGAATTATGGAAATATTATTAAATTATAATATTGAAATGGGTGATCAATTTTTTTATGAAAAACTTTGGCCAAATCTTTATTTGATTAGCTGTTGGAAAACGGGAGCATCTTCTTATTACGCAGAACGTTGTAGAGCACTTTTCCCCAAGGTGGCTTTTCAAGGAAAAGGGCTTTTTGCCACTGAAGGCGTTGTGACAATTCCAATTGATGACAGATATGAACTTGCCTATCTCTCACATTTTTATGAATTTTTAAATTTGAGAACAGGAGAAGTGATACCTTCCTGGAAATTAGCACCAGGACTTATTGTTTCACCCATCATATCCACAGGTAGTGGTTTTTTTCGTTATATGTTAAATGATAAAATTATTATTCGCGATCTTAATGATGGTATTCCTAATATGCATTTTTTAGGAAGAAATGAGGACTGTGATTTAACAGGGGAAAAAATGTCCTCTGAAATTGCCCATGAATTGAAAAATTATATTACTCAAATTTCCCATCAAAGTATGAATATGATTTCACTTGTGGGAGTTAGTGAAGCCCATCGGCCATATTACTTAGTACTATTAGATCAAAAAAATTATCAAGAATTTAATGATGGAGATGACAAAATAGATTCTGAGGAATTTATTGAACTTCTAGATAATAAATTACGGGAGTCATTTCACTATGCACTAGCCAGAGACCTTGGCCAACTCGACAGAATTAAAATTAAAAGTGAACATCATATTTATCAATACTATCAATCGATTTTTTTAAAAAAAGGTATGGTGCTTGGTGATATCAAAGTGGAAATTCTTGTTCAGGTTCCTGAAGCCTACTTATGAAAAAAATCAAACTCAAGAATATGCTAAAAGAAAAATACATTCAGATTTAGTTCAAAGAGATGGTGATTTAATAAATCACTGGTATGTTCTCTGTACTGCTAAAGAACTTAATAGTGATAAAAATAAACCTATAGGTAGGGTCCTCTATGATAGGGCCTACGTGATTTTTAGAAATCAATTGGGAAAAGTTACCGTCTTACCCGATCGATGTTTGCACCGGAATTCATTACTTTCAATGGAGGGCAGGATTAAAAATGGGTGTCTTGTTTGTCCCTATCATGGTTGGGAATATAATCAGAATGGACAGGTTGTGCATATCCCATCGGAAGGTCCTGAAACTCAAGTCACAAGAAATTTACAGCTAGAGCTTATTCCTACAATTGAACAGGATGGATTGATTTGGATTTATCCTGGAACTAGTGAAAAAATGAAAGATAAAATTCCTCCTTTCCGCTTGCCACGATTTGGAGAAACAGAATGGAATCACTATGTAATGATTACTGATTTTAATAATGAGGCCACTAATTTAGCAGAAAATTTCATGGATGTTCCCCATACGGTATATGTTCACAAGGGCTGGTTTCGCGATAAAAAATCTCAGCAAGTTCCCATGACTGTTGAAACTAAAAATGGAAGTGTACTTGTTACTTATCATCAAAAAGAAGATCAGTTTAGTTTCATGGCAAGAATTCTTCTCAATCCAAATGGAAAACCTATGCGGCATACTGATCAATTCATTTTTCCTAATATGACAAAAGTAGAATATTATTTTGGAGACAAAAATGGCTTTATCATTAATAGCCATATCAGTCCTATTAGCAAATTAAAAAGTAGAGTCTATACTTATATTGCTTACCGAGTTCCCTTCATAGGAAAAGTGGTTAAACCCTATGTTCAATATTACACAAGACAAGTCATTGAGCAGGACGTTGATATTATGATTAATCAGGGTACTAGTCTTGCCCTTGATCAACAAACATTGTTTCGTTCAACACCGGCCGATGAAGTACATATGCAAATTGAAAGGCTACGCTATTTTGGTCAAATGGGTGAAAGGGAAAAAATTGATATTCATCAAAATATAAAAGATATTCATTTTTGGATTTAGTCTATGAAAATGACAGAATTTATTGCCAATTATCCTGGGATTTCTTTATCAAGTTTGCAGTCAAAAAATTACTAACAAATTTGAAAAGTGATTGGCGGGGTGGGAATGTGTATTTTTTCTGAGACTAATGATTATCCTGACAAATTCATAATCTTTCCTGGGACTTACTGGAGCCTAATCTCGGTTCCTTCGACTTGCCTTTCTAAGTGAAGATAAATTTCCAAAATTGGTATTAGAATTTACCTTTGTTCTCTAAGAGAACGAAAATAGTTCATTGTAGGGTTTTAATCATTGAGTTTTGAGCTAGAGTGCTCTATCAATCCTTCATGAACAACAAACACAGGAGAGTGATTTTATGAAATTTTTTTTAATATTTTTAACGGGTTTATTTTTTATAAGTAAATCAACTTATGCACAAAAAATTCTTTCAAATGAAAGAGTGTTCCTTTGTACAAATAGTGGAAAAGCTTATGTTTTAACAGAAAAAAATTATAAAAACCCGAAATTAAAAACCTTAGAAGGTTATCAATACGAAACTGAGTTCCCTGAGGTTCTAAAGTTTTTTACAGGTCAATATGAAGTTAGAGTGGTAAGTAAGAGAAAAAATATATATCAAATTATTGATTTAACAAATTCGCCATACCCTAGGGGAAGAAATGGCCTTTTATTTAGATGTAGCCTTAAACCACAACCTGAATTGCCTGGACCTGGAACTACGGGATCCAATTAATTTACTTATAAAGCGCTTAGATTAAGCTTTGAATTATACTTTCCATGCTAAGGTTATGTTAGCATAATTTATAGTATGGAAAGTCTCTACACAATCTGTTATAGATCCGAATTAAAAAAAATTATTCAAGATTATTTTCTTAAAAAACCAAATCTTAGCCTCCAGATTTTGGCTGAAAAATCTCAAATTAAATCGAAGGGTTTTTTATCAGATGTTTGTTCTAAAAAAAAACATTTAAGTCTTCCAACACTTCTAAGAATATTTGATGCTTTGGAAGTTAATGATATAGGTAGATCTTTAATTTTAAATTTATTTTATAAGGAAAAACCTAGATTGAGACCTAAGCATTTATTAGAGAGTGATTTGGATGACCGTTTAAAAAAAATTAATAAATTTCATACTGAAAACGATATTAAACATAGTCATTTATATTATGAAAATATCATTAATTTATTAGTTTTTGCAAGTTTAGGTTCTGATAATCATCCGCGAACAATTCAAGAGATTGTTAAGATGACAGGCTTAATGACTAATGAGGTTTTACTTGCAATTGATGTATTAGTGAAATTGAATTTGTGCCTTGTAAAGGGTGATAAGTATTTTGCAAAAGCCTTTCATCTTAATTTTGATGGTGACAAAATAAAAAGTAATTTTCAAAATCTGTATATTGAACGCATTAAATTTTTAGAAAAAAATGCCAAACCAATGTTTGAAAACAAAAAAAATTTATTTTTATATTCTGTTTATTCCATAGACAATGCTCAGTTGAGCAAATTTCGTTTGGAATTAAAAGCTCTACTTGAAAAATATATTGAGGCAACAGAGAGCCCACGCTCTAAAACACTTTATCATCTTTTGGTTTCTGCTTGGGTCCATTCATAGGGTCAATTGGAATAATCTTAAAAAAAATAAGAATTTTAGCAATGAGATAATGCTGGTTTTTTGTATCAGCATTTACATTTTTAATGGCCATCTTTTTTATGGTATTAAGTATGAAAGTAATTGTGATAAAGTATTTTAAATATGGATTTAAATCGCAATAAGCTTCTTCCAGCAGGAAAGCATCTCAAACTGAATTCTCTTCCTGTACCAACAACTGTTCCTCCTTCTTCAAAAATTGGAAGATGGCTGTTTCATCCTGAACTTGAAAAATCTCAATTAGTAGAAGCACAATTATCTGATCATGGAGAAGTAAAACCTTGGTATAAGGTGATGTGGCTAACTGGGGTAGATTATTTTTCTACTCTCGGATATCAGCCTGGAATTGCGCTTGTGGCTGCTGGCTCACTTTCTCCTATTGCCACTATTATTTTGATTCTTGTTACTTTGTGTTGTGCACTTCCCACTTATATTGAAGTTGCGAAACGTTCTCCAAATGGTGAAGGATCCATTTCAATATTAGAAAATCTTTTAAAGGGCTGGCGCTCCAAATTTTTTGTTCTAGTTATGCTAGGATTTGCTTCAACTGATTTTATCATCACCATTACGCTTTCTGCCGCCGATGCAGCTCTGCACTTAACAGAAAATCCTGTCATGCATCATCTCATGGGTGGCAGTCAATTAATTGTAACCATTATATTCATTACATTACTTATTACTGTTTTTCTTCGCGGTTTTCGTGAGGCCATTGGCCTTGCCATGCTCATTGCTATTCCCTATATTTTGCTTAATGTGGTTGTTTTAATAGCTGGACTACTTGAAATTATTAAACATCCAGAGCTTTTCCTTAATTGGCATGGAGATTTAACTTCGGGTAATGATTGGGGAAGATTAATTTTGGTTTCTGTCCTTGTATTTCCCAAACTGGCCCTAGGAATGAGTGGATTTGAAACGGGTGTTTCTGTTATGCCCCACGTAAGTGGTGGGGAAGCCGATCATAATCATGAGAAAAGAATTTTAAATACAAAAAAATTATTGGCATCTGCTGCGATTCTGATGTCCATACTTTTATTATTTTCAAGTTTTATCACCACATTACTTATTCCACCTAAAGCTTATATGTTAAATGGCGAGGCAAGTGGACGCGCGCTTTCCTATCTTTGTCATCATTTACTGGGTCATGGTTTTGGATCCATATATGACATTTCCACAATATTAGTTTTATGGTTTGCAGGCGCATCTGCCATGGCAGGGATGCTTAATCTCATGCCAAAATATTTACCCCGTTTTGGAATGGCTCCCGATTGGAGCGCCTATAGAAGACCACTTGTCATTGCCATTTTTGTGGTCTCTATCATTGTCACTCTAATTTTTGAGGCCAATGTGGATGCCCAGGGCAGTGCCTATGCCACGGGAGTTTTGGCACTGATGTTATCAGCAGCAGTTGCTGTTGCCGTAGTTTTAGGAAGAGAAAAACAAACTTTTGGAATAAAACTAAAAAAATATTTTTTCTGGTTAGTCTCTTTAATTTTTGCCTATACCTTTATAGATAATGTGATTGTTAAATCCGATGGACTTTTCATTGGCTGCATTTTTATTTGTATCATTTTAATTATTGGAGTTGTTTATCGTTGGCAGCGATCTCTAGAATTTCGAGTTGAGGAAGTTTATTTTGAGGATGAAAAATCTAAGGAAATCTGGAATAAAATTGAAAATAAAAAAGTTCATCTTTTACCTGTGGCCAGCCCAGAAAGGGCCAGTCGAGAATACAAGGCCCTGGAAATTCGCAAACATTATAGAATTGATGGGCAAATTGTTTTTTTAAATGTTCAACTTTCCAGAAATCGAAGTGAATTTCTTTCGGCACTCACTCTTCGTGTGACCGAGGATTGGACTGGCGGTATCATGATTGAAGTTAGCGGGGCCACTGCACTTGCTAATACCATTGCCTATATTAGTGAACTTCTTAATCCTGGAAGTTTATTTATTGGACTTACAAGAACGAATCTTGCTAATCAGGCCTTAAATTATTTAATTTTAGGAGAAGGAGAAACAGGATTACTTGTTTATCGAATCCTACTTCGTTATTGGGAGTGGACACCAGAAGATGATGTCCGCCCGTTGATATTTTTAATGAGCGATTAAAAATGACATTTAGATAAGTTATAAAATCATAATCTATTGTATAAAATTTAATCAAAATTGTAGAAATTTCAGCTTTGATTAAATTTCCTCTCTAAAAAAATCCTCAAGTTTACAATGATAAAAACACTTCGGAGGAGATTTTTATGAAAATTCTATTGTTAATATTCAGTCTTATTTGCTCTTTCCATTTATTGGCAAAGGATCCAGATTATCGCCAAATTGATTGGCAAAGATTTATTCCTAAGAATGACAAAATGCCGGCCTTTGGTGCTTTTAAAAATGATGTGGCCACCCTTAATGAAAAAAGAACTTTAGTTGTATTAACTGAGAATGAAAAACAAATTCTTGGTTATAAAGCCAATGATTTATTGTTGGCAAATTTTGCAGGAAAGGATGGAAAATATTATGTTATCTATATTCCTGGAATTGAAATTGATACAAAAAAAAGTACAGCTAAACCTAATGCGGGTTTAGTTATCATTAAGCCTACAAATAATATCATTCAAAAAGTTGATATAATAAAGGAATATTGGGCAAAGGGCATAAGACCAGATACTACCTCTATTGAAATTCATGCCATGATGAAATTTACTTTTGCTGCGAATTCTCGTCCATTACTTATTGCCAATCAAAAGGAATTAGAAGCAGGTTCTTTTTCAAAAGGTAAAGCTAATATTTCGCAAGATAATGCCATGATTTCAGCTGAAGCAGTAAGAGCGAACAGTCAACCTAATGCTGGATTTTTTCCCTACGCATTAGGAATTGATTATGCAATTGCTCATCTTATCTATGACTATAATTATCGTGTAGCGGCCACACGTGCTGGTGGAGAAGGCCCTGAATATGAAAAACTACCTTTAAATTTTAATGAAAGCCGTTCAACAAATTATCCTAAAACAATTACTACATCACCTAAAATGGCCCTTTTCCTAGAGGGGATTCAAAGAAATTTAATCAAAGGACGTTCAGAAACATATAATATATTTCTCAATAATTGCACTAATGCATTATTTAATATTATTGATGATGTTTTAAAAATAAAAATAGATTCATATGATCCATTAAAAATGAGCATAAATAATTTTATAGCCAATGATGTTCCAGATTTATTGGTTGCAGTTGATAAAATGCAACTTGATAAGCAAACTGTTCCTGGAAAATTAAAAGAAGAATTAAGAAAACGTATAGGAGCTGACGGAGCAAATTTTAATATAAAGTCTTATTTAACTAATTTATCAAATACATTAGGAAAACGCAATTTAACACCAGAAGAAGCAAAGTTTTTAACTGGATTACCACCATTTATCGATGCTCAATTAATGATAAGAAATAATTTATTAAAATAGTTTTTTTATTACTTATTTAAATGATCCTTGCTATAAAAAACAGTGCTTACAAAAACAAGCGATTTTGTAAGCACTATTTACTTGCCCCTCAATCCCCTCATTTAGGACAAATTTAAATACATATTGCCAAAAGCTACCATTCTCATTTCTTTATTTTCTCCTGGCAGATTTAGATGATACATTTCTACAATGAATGATAAATACATCGTTTTTGATTTTGAAACATCGGGTCTTTCTCCGGCCATGGGAGATCGTGCCATAGAAGTTGGTGCTGTTTGTGTTTCCAATGGTGAAATTATTGATGAGTTTCAAACGCTCATGAATCCTGGAAAGCGAATTCCTGCATTCATAGAGTCATACACTGGAGTAACTAATTCAATGCTTTCAAAAGCCCCTTCAAATAAAGAGGCCATGAAAAGTTTTTCATTATTTATTAAAGATACTCCTCTCATTGCCCACAATGCCTCTTTTGATCAACATTTTTTAAACTCTGAATTCGAACGAATCAATATTCAAGTGATTCAACCAATTGCTTGTTCCTTAAAAGTTGCTCGAAGGCTTTACCAAGATGCTCCCAATCACAAGCTAGAAACATTAGTAAAAATTAATAAAATTAAAACCACTGGGAAATTTCACCGAGCCCTAGCAGATGCCCATATGACAGCGCTGTTGTGGATGCAGATGAGTTACGACATTGGCATTCGATTCAATATTCTCGATGTAAATTTTAATCTGATGCACAAAATAGGAAGTGTGCCTAAGAAAAACCTAGAAAAATTTATTGCTAAATATAGCAATAGCGAAGAGGACCTCCGAAAAGGCCCTCAGCGAACTGTTAGTTCCAATGATTGTTTTTTGCCATTCCATTAGTTGGTTAAGTGGAAGTAAATTAAGATTGTAATAATATTATCAATTGGAAAATAATGAAAAGAGTTGCTATTGCTGGTGCCTCTGGTTTTGTTGGTAGTGCTTTAATTAGTTATCTATTAAAAAATACTGATTACCAAATTGTTTCACTCTATAGACGCAATGTTATTTCCATTAATCCAAGACTAATCCATGTGTCTTGTGATCTTTTTTCATTACTTGATTGTGAAAAAGCATTAGATAAAATTGATACGGCGATATATCTCGTTCATTCAATGTTGCCTTCAGCAAAATTAACTCAGGGAAATTTCGAAGATTTTGACTTAATTATGGCCGATAATTTTGCCAAAGCTGCTGTTAAAAATTCGGTAAAGCAAATTATTTATTTAGGCGGAATAATACCGTCGCTCTATGAATTAACACCTCATTTGATAAGTAGATTAGAAGTGGAGGAAGTCCTCGCAAACACGAAAAAGTATGGATTAACTTTTACAAGCTTGCGTTCAGGGCTCATTTTAGGGGCTGGCGGTTCTTCTTACACAATGCTTAGTCGTTTAGTTAACCGACTACCAATAATGGTGTGTCCAACTTGGGCGAATAATTTATCTTCACCAATATTTATAGATGATGTTGTTTTTGCTATTGAGCAATCATTACGTTTTGATGAACACAAAAATAAAATATATGATTTGGCCGGAAGTGAGGTGATGAGTTATCGGACCATGTTAAAACGTACGGCGGTTAAGAAAAAAAGAGTAAGATTTTTTTTAAACTTTCCATTTATTTCGCCAACTCTTAGCAAACTTTGGATCCATTTCATTACCGGTGCGCCTAAAAGATTAGTCTATCCCTTAATATCAAGTTTATCGGCCAATGTAGTCCCTGACCCAGAAAAATTATTTCCATATTCTTATAAGCAAAAAAACTTTGAGCAGATTTTAGATGATATTATAGAGATAGAAAAGTTGCAGAAGGAATCAACACCCAATGCTTATTCTTATCGTGGCCTGGTTGGAAAAAATGAAGTTCGTTCTGTTCAACGACTACATACATATTTTAGAACTACTGCTCGAAGTATTGGTGATACATACTTTCAGTGGATGGGTAAAAAATTCTATCCGCTGATAAGCACAAAAAAAATTGGTGATTTTCACTACATAAATTTGCTTAATACTCCAATATCACTACTTATTGTAGAACATTCTCAGGAAAGATCTAAAGAGGATAGAGTTTTGTTTTATATTCGTGGTGGTCTTTTGGCCAAGGTTGGTGGGAGGGGAAGATTAGAGTTTAGAACAATTGCACGTTCACGTTATACAATGGCAGCAATCCATGATTATCATCCCAGGCTTCCCTGGTTTTTTTATCGCTACTCTCAAGCTATTTTGCATTTGATAGTCATGAAGAGTTTTGACAGATATATAACTTCGAAAAATATGTAAGTCTGAAGCTTTCTTGCCCGAGGAAATTATTGAGCTTTAAAAAATAAATAAAAATTTAATAAAAAATAAAAGATGGCAGGAAAAATGGAAATGATTTTATCATTACTCTTAATTCTTGCAAAAATGCCAAAAAGCATAAGAAGCGAAAGACCTGCTGTCGATAAAAGAAAGATAAATTTAATCTTTAGTCCAACAATGATTCCTATAGCTCCAAGTAACTCAAGCATGGCGGTAAATTTTCGAAATTTACTTAAACCGTAGCGTTGAAACTCCAACTTCATTTGGTTAGTAAATAAACAAAGTAGGCCATAGATTAAGAATGAAAGAGCTGATAAAATTGATAAAAATATACTAAAAGTTGAATATTTGTTCATTTTTTAATGTAACACTAAAATATTTAATAACTGCAAACTAAATTAATAGGGTTACATGATGAATTTGATTACTCTTTTAGAAACAATAAAAATTATTATACTTAGTTCAGTACTATTTGTTTGGGTCATTCGATACCAAAATATTGTGCAAGAGTTTAAGGAATTTCGATATTCAGATTGGCTTAGAGACCTAGTAGGAATACTAAAAATTGCCTTTGTGATAATGTTGATGAGTGAATCTACTGATACCGTAAAAAACGGATCATTGGGTATTATATTTCTAATGCTAATGGCGCTAGGAACTCATTTAAAAAATAAAAGTAAATTTGTAAGAATAATCCCATCAGTAACACTATTAATATTAAGTAGTCTTGTTTACTCGTTAACTTAATGATTGCTTAATGGCCGGTCAATTTTTCAGGAATTAGATTTTTAGCTCAACAAGGTCCGTTTTTCCAAGAAAATTCACCAAGTCAAAGAAAACCTAAACTTCAATAATTCAAAATACATTACTTTATTATATGGAAATTTTTATAGATAAATTTTTTTCTAAATTTTGCAGTAATTAAAAGATTTGGTGCTAGTATTTCGCTAGAAATATTGGACTATAACCATGATCAAACTAATTTTATTTCTATCTTCTTTTACGATCATGATGGCAACACAAAATTTTGCTCAAGACTTTGATTTTTCTAAGGTGAAAAGTTGCTCTCCCAAAAAGAAAATTCCGCACTCAAAAAAATTATTAAAAGACCTCACATGGCTAAACTTTGAACCAACTCAAATTACATCTGCTGATATTTTTACAATACAGAACATTAATGAAAAACATAAGACAACAGATATTACTTTCATAGGACACAATACATATTTGGCCAATTGTGCAGGATATAATAGGGAAGCTATATCTAAAAAGCTTTCTTTATCTTTGAGGCAAGGATTGAGCTGTTTATCCCATTTAAATAGACATCGTCGTAAAGATGCTGCCATCCTATTAAGTTTTTTAGATAGTAGATATAGTTCACCACTTGTTATTCGTTGCGAATTGAATGGGGCCAATGAATATATGGGGCGAGATACATATCCCGGTTGGGATAATGAAAAAACTATCAATGGAATTGCTTCAGCATTTGTTTGTACAAATAACTTGTATCCAAGTGCAATCTTTTCAAAGTGGAAATTAAATAAAATTATTTCTGCTGAAAATACAGATGAAGCTTCAACTTTCTTCCATGAACTACTACACCTATTAGGATATCTTCACATGGATAAGGATTTCGATTCTTGGGGATATGATTTTGTATACCAAGTAATAGGATGTTGCTTTCCAAACTCAATTAATCGCGAATTAAATCCTGTTATGGATCTAGAACATTCTTGTAATCGCTTAAAAAAAATGCGTAGAAGAATCTAGACTCACGATTTGTCATGCCAATTTTTCAAATTTATAGTCAAACTTCTAATGTTTTTTGAATTATTAAAGCTTAGGTTTTCTTTGTCTTGGAAAATTTCTTGGAAAAACGGAGCTTGTTGAGCAAAAAATCTCATTCCTGAAAAATTGCTGGGAGCTACATTTTCTCCCAGCTTTGATGAGAACTAAAAAATTCGATGACTAGCTAAATAAACATAAAAAAAATAAAAACTATTCGCAAGAATAGAATTCAATGTCATAACTTTTACTATCCTTAGTTACAGTGGCTTTTCCACAGCTAGAAAATGACACTAAGCCAGATCCGTTCACTGATCCCGAATAGCTAATATCTATACTTCCAGAGGTTGGGTAACAACAATTTGCGGAATAACCAAGATTATTAGGCTGTAATGTCATTTTATATTTTGCAAGGTTGTGGGCAATTATTAAACTTCCCCCATCTACAATGCGACCTGACCTTGTCAATTGATTGAAACTAATTGGGGTCTCAGTATTTATTGATAAGTCCAATCTTGATCTTCCATTAGAACTTGTTCTTGTTTTATGTTTTCCCAAAATAGTCAATTCATAGCCCGAACCAGTTTGCTCTAGTCTTGTACCACCGCCATAAGTGTCTCCTTCATAATCTGTTTTTGAAGTAGAAAACGTTCTAATCTTAGCTCCCCAGGGAGTAGTTCTTGTAACATCATAAGTTCTAGTAACAAATTCTCCATTTGAATCTATGTTGCAATTAGTTGTATCACTGTAGGTTAGTGAAACCGATCCATTTAATTGGTGATCAGACACGCCAATAGAACAGTTAGTATAGTTTTTTATTTTAATACCTGATACGCAAGGCTGTGTTACAGCTCGCCCAGAACATGTAGCAGCGTATGCATTAGGAATGGGATTTAGTAGTTCAAAGATGGTATTAGTTTTTGACTTATTATAAAATGCTAAGTCTTGATCAGATTGCTCATCAGGTGAATCAACAAGAGATGTTATTGCAGCTTCAACGCTGTCTGAAACTGATGCCTCAGAATTTTGCTGTCCATTTATCTGATCTTCATTATTATTATTTTTACAGCCATTAAAAAAAATAATATTTGAAAATAAAATCAAAAATCTAAATTTGCTCATGATTTTTTCCTCGTGAAATAAAAATTCCATGTTTATTGATTAATTAATCTTATCATATTATCGGTTTTTCCTTGAATCAGTTTAGACATTTTAAATACTTATGATTTTGAATTGCGCCACTAAATAATTCATTGCTTCGGACAGAAGCCATTTTAAAATGGCAGTTTTAAAAGTAATCATTCTTAGGTGCCTTGGGCTCAGCATTTCTTAGTCTTGCTGATTTTTCTCGGGAAAGCAGACTTTTTTGAGCAAAAAATACACAATTTAGCAAAAAGCAGCTGGGAGTTTATATTCTCCCAGCTTTAGTGAGAATAAAGTATTTCGATGACTAGAGCTTCATACAAAGATATTTTGCCAAGGTGAGGTCGTTTGACGCCTTTGCTATAATAATAGTTATGACCTTTGCTTTATTTCCATCAGCAACACTTACTTTATATGAAATGTTATTATGAATTAAAAATGCATTTGAAGAATTATCTAATATAACTCGTCAAAATAGACATAGGCTTTTTTGTTTGTTTCTTTAGGCATTTCAAGAGCATAACATTTATGCAATTCAGTTATATGAGCATCAAATACACTTTGAATTTTTTCATTATGAATCTTCATTATCGTGAAGAAATGTTGTGAAATAATTCCACATAAATCATTAGTTTGTAACAGCTCCAACTTATTTGAGACCATTGGATAACACCCAATATGCCTTTATTAATGAAATGGTTTGTGAATTATTGGTGCTTAAGTTTTCTTTGACTTGGTGAATTTTGTTGGAAAAACGGACCTTGTTGAGCAAAAAATCTCATTCCTGAAAAATTGCTGGGAGCTACATTTTCTCCCAGCATTGATGACAATTAAAAATTTCGATTACTAGTGCTTGAGATTCCTTGCATTAATACAAGTAGAAATTTTATCAGTAGTAACAAAATCTACTTTACCAAATAATGGCAACATAGATTTTTCTTTATTCACTGTCCAAACACCAATTTCAGTGTTTTTGCTCTCTAGTAGTTTTAAAAAATATCTTTTTCTAAGGTTATAAGATTTTATCCATACATTTATTCCGTACCGCTTACTTTTTCCCCATGATCCAAGATCTAAATCTAGAAAATTTTTTTCATCAAGGAATTTTAGACGATTCGATATTTTATCAAGATAAGTTTCTTTAAATGAAATAATGCGAAGCCCATCTTTTTTATCATAAAAGTGTTTTTCTATTATATCTGCTGTTTTATCATGTGGTGAATCTTTTAACTCAATAAATGTGAATAGATCTAATTTATTAAATTTTTCTAAGTACACTAAAATTTCATTTAAAGTTGGAATTTCGCTACCGTCTTTGAGTTTACAGTTTGTTTTAATTTCCTCCCAATTAAGTGAAGATATATTTTTTCTAAGAGGACATTTCCCACTTTGCTTATCAGTGGCTGTTCTTAAAAGAGTTTTGTCATGCATAATGATAGGAACATGGTCTTTTGTGTGGCGCACATCAAATTCTACACCATCTGCCTGTTTGTTTATTGCTTCTTTCATGGAAGCGAAAGAATTTTCAGTAACTAATAAATCATGCTCGCCTCTATGAGCTATGCAATAAGTTAATTTAGAATCCTCGGCATGTGCATGGCCGCTAATGGCAAATAATACAACTAAATTAAAAAAAACAAACAATCCTGTGATTTTATATTTTTTTTTGTTCATGATTACTCCATTACATAATGATTTCAAGCCACTGGTTTACAGTTAAATAATAACAATATGTAAGGAAAAAAATTTTATTCTATGAACAATTTACACAGAGCCTAATAATTGATCAGGATTTTGTAAGTTTCCAAGTTGATTCTGCGATTTTAAAGTAAGGGTTTTTGAATTATCGATGATCAAGTTTTATTTTATAGTAATTACTATTTTCTCCAACTTTTAATAAGCATCAAGAAAATCAAAAGTTTAGGATTTAATTCTGTTTAAATTTTATAAAGGTATTAAGCGGAAACTTCGTAAAATCTTTTACATTTTCATAGCTTAGAGATTGGTAAAATTTATGTTGTTTATCATCATTATCAGTAAGCAATAAATGAGTTCTAACATGTGCATATCGGATTAATGCCATTTGGAGTAATTGTTTTGCAATTCCCTTTCTTTGATAATCAGGTCTGACGAGAATATCTTGCAAAAAATGGATAGAAATATCATCGGAAATAGAGCGAAGTGCTCCAATCACGATATCATCTTCTATGGCAATTAAAACAAATGAGGAATTATCAAAAGCTGTTTTGAGTTCCATAGGTTTTTTTGCATAAATAAACCATTCAACTGATTCATAAAGTTGAACAATTTTACTAAAATTAATTTCTTTCCATTGATTGATTATTTCCATGTAAGGAAAATACCACAGTGAAGATTGGATGCATAAATGAAAAAATAATTTATTATAAATTTTTAATGGATAGGTATTCGCAAACAAATAAAATAATGACACTTGGACAAATAATTCAATTCATTGTTTAAAAAATAGACAGTAAAAAAACATCCCTTTGTAAATTATATAAAAAAAAATAAAAATCGAATCTCTAAATTTTTATTAGTTAAAATAAATAACAGAAAATTAAAATCAGTTCAAATTAAATTTTATGAAAGGGTAAGCTTGAAAACTATCGCACTATTACATTTTATATTTTTTTTTAATGCCTATGGAATTAATTTACCTGCTGGTAAATTGTGGAAATGCGAAGAAAAAATAATTCAAATTTTAAAGCAACAAAATATTGAAATAAATAATGGTTGGAAAGAAAGTTTGCAAAAAAATGGATTGCCTATCTTTAAAGCTAATACAAATAAAATTGCTCAATGGATGTATATTAATAAATCCTACTTCGATACTGAAAGCTTAGTTATTTTAAATACTGAAAAGAAAATTGAATATCATTTTAATCCGTTAAAGGGTTGCAGCTCATTTGTCACCAGTGTTTCAATGACCCAGACCAATCACGGGGCTTCTGAACTTTCTTGGTTTACAGATAAGGATTTACAAAATCTTTTATCCACTAAACCAAATGGAATTATATTTGTATGGTCTCCCCATATGAGTTTAAGTCTTAAGGCCGTGGAAGAATTAAAAGATGCTGTTAAAGAATTAAATCTACCCATTACATTCCTACTAGACCCACAAGCTGATCAAAAACTTTCTAAGTCCAGTATCCAAAAATATTCCATGTCAATGGAAGCATTAAAAAGAGTTGATTCACTGGAACTATCCATGAGAAATGCACTTATTCATTTTCCGGCCTTGATACTAGTTAAAGATGGAAAGATCTGTCCGAAAATTCAAAGAGGTTATAGAGTGTCGAAAAAATTCAAGGCCATAATTACTGATATTATGGGGAGCTGCAATGAAAAATAATTTTTTAGGATTGTTTTTACTCATCATAATTTCAAGTGTCTTTGCACAGGATCAAAGAGCAAATTCAAGCTTTTGCGGATTAAATGCTCCACAGCCAGACGTGGTTATTCCCAGCAATGAAGTTAGCGGGAATTATTGGACAAATATGCTTGATGATAACACAGTAATGTTTACAGCTGAAGGCGGAACAGCTGGTGAATATCAAGCTTATGATTTATTAAAACGAAAAGCCTATAAATTAACAGATGAAATAGATCCATTTCCAGTTCCAGATGGCAGAAGAATTTATGTCCACCCTGGTCCAATCCAATTTTTTGAATTTGATGAAATTCTTAAACGCGTAGCTCAAGGTGAAGATCAAACTAAACTAGTTGAAGAAGCTGGGCATTCACCAAGAAAAGATAGAATTAAAAGAAAGAAATATGAAAAATATGAAAATGATGAAGATGCCGATGAAGATGATGAAAATGAATTCGATGAAAAAAAAGATGAGTTTGGTATAGAAAAGGATTTTGAAATAGGTGATGTAGATGGAAGAATGTGGGGATACTACGAATCCGTTGCGGTACTAGAATCACATAAAAGTTTATTTAAAAACTATTCCATCTACCGAATTTTAACTGGAGAAGAGGAAGGAACATTTAAAGATTATAAGGTTAAATTCACAGCAGAAGGTAGAATTGCTAAAGTCACATCACAATCCAAGGCCAAAGTCATGTGTCCCAATTGGCGCACAGGAAATACAAAAGTTGATTTAGATTTTGATACTCCAATATTATCACCAAAGGGTGATGAATTTGGCATTACTAATAGAGCAACGGGAACTACACAAATTATAAAATTTGACGGAATTACAGGTCATTGTTCAGTGGCAATGGATCTAGGTTTTGAAGCAGGTAAAATTCATTTTAATGCCGATGGATCAAAAATAGCATTTCATTCTCAAAATATTAATGTGGGTGCTGTTAAATCCGTTACAGTTAATAATCGAGGCTATTTATTAGACCGAAAATCTAATACAATTGTCAGTTTGCAAATGGGAGATGTAACTGAATCGACGGCCGAACAATATCCCGCTTTTTTAAGTGATGGAAGAATTATTTATCAAAGAGTGAAGTTTAATTCTCTTACAGGAAAACAATCCAGGGCCTGGGTTATAGTGGACCCAAATAAATTAAATAGTGCAGTGTTTAAGAAACTTCCTAATAAATTTAATTATACAAATGATAATAATTTACCTCTTATTGCCCTAGCTTCCTTATATTCAAATACATGTGGTTCAGTTAATGCCGATGATTCACTCATGTGGACATTAAATATGGACCCTCTCAAATGTCAAAATCTAGTGTCAGCTGAATGGGAAAATCAAAAATCTAGTATTTTGGAGAAATTAAACACCACTTCCTTTCCTAAAATCTCTGAAGATACTATTAATAAAGAAATGTTACTTTCGGCCTGTCCAAAAAAGAAAGTGGGCGAAATAATAACGCTACAACCAGATGTTGGAGTGGCCATGAAATATCCGGCCATCATTGCTCAGCGATGCGTAGTTTGTCACTTGCCTAACAGCCCTCGAGGTTACATTCCCTTTGATAAACCGGAAAAATTAAGAACCATGCAGGCTTTTGGAAAATCCTCGGAAGCTGGTGGACCTTTTGAAAAAATGACTTTTACTGAACAAATAGAAGGTATACTAAATGCCAATGAGGCAGGAAAAATTCTTCCTTCCAATGTGCCAAAAGTACCAGCTGATGGGCCTAGATTAAATCGTGCTGAAATTGATGAAATCATTAATTGGGTTAAAAAAGGAACTGAAGTAATTCCATAGAATTATTTACTGGCCCTGTTTTGAATTTCCAGTAGTCTAAAGGTTTAAATTTAGAAAAGTAATATGTGTGCATTTTACGAAATTAAAATTACTTCAACTCAACTAGAAGATGACTTCTGGATTAGGCTTGAGACTAACCTTGAATATAGGTTAGCTCCCTATGTGGTCGCTCCAGTCATTGTAAAATCTAAAGATAAATTTGAATTGAAACATATGAACTTCTCTCTTGTTCCAAGTTGGTCTAAGGAGAGGAAAGTAAAGTTTGCTTCCCATAATGCGAGACTATTTTCAGAACCTGATAAAAACAATGTTGTTATACCCATTAATGAGAAACCAACATGGAGAGTTCCATTTCAAAAGTACCATTGCCTTGTACCAATCTTAAACTTCATTGAACCAATTTATACAAATGAGCTTGCTGGTAATATGGTGTCTTTTTTTGCTAAGGATAATTCACTATTACTTGCGGCTGCAGTCTTTGATAGGTGGCTTGATAAATCAACAGGTGAAATTATTGAGTCTTTTGCCATCCTTACTCATGATCCACCACCATATGTGGCAAGTGTTGGCCATGATCGATGCCCTGTATTCCTTGGTGCTAACAACGGCAAGGAATGGCTAAATTTGATCAATGTTAAGCCAGGTGAGCAAATCTCCTTCCTTATTGAAAAACAGGCCCAGATTGATTTTGACGTGAAAATTGACCGACCACTGAAAAAGGGTTGGGAAAAGCGCATATCATAGATTGAATCTTTAGGTACTTAGAAAGTGTAAGTAACCTTTTCTATAATTGGTATAAACATGTAGCTAGTATTCCTGAACCTGTTAAAATAATCCCGGGGTGCTTTATGAATACTGCTCTAAAACAAACTCAAAATAATGTTGTTTATCTTTATACGTCAAAGGTCTCCTGTGGTTTCCCCTCACCGGCCGATGATTATATTGAAAATCCGCTAGACCTTAACGAGCATTTAATTTCAAAACCAGCTGCAACTTTTTTTGTAAGAGCTAAGGGTGATTCAATGATTAATTGCGGGATTTATGATGGTGATTTAATTATCATTGATCGATCTCTAGATCCCCAAAGTGGCAATGTAGTTCTAGCTTCAATTAATGGAGAGTTTACACTAAAGCGATTTATCAATAATTCTGAAGGTGCCTATCTTCAACCTGAGAATTCTAAATATCGACCAATAGACATCAATGAAAATAGTGACTTCCAAATTTTTGGAGTTGCCATTCATAGTGTACATAAACTTTTATGAATAAACCCATTATTGCATTAGCAGATTGTAATTCATTTTACTGTTCCTGTGAGCGGCTTTTTCGTCCTGATCTTGCAAATAAACCCGTGATTGTTTTATCAAATAATGATGGGTGTATTGTGAGTCGAACCGATGAAGCCAAGAAACTTGGCATTCCAATGGGTGCACCATTATTTAAAGTTAGGGATATAGTGGAAAAACATAATGTATCAGTTTTTAGTTCAAACTATACACTTTATGGTGATCTTTCTCGAAGAGTGATGAAAGTACTTTCTGAATTTGCACCTGAATTTGAGATCTATTCCATTGATGAAGCATTTCTTTTATTAACAGGTTTTAACCCTGACACTATCGAAGATTACTTAAAGAACGTAAGGAAAACAGTTTTAAAATACACTGGCATCCCAATTAGTATTGGTGTTTCTCATACGAAGGTATTGGCAAAAGCCGCCAATAAACTTGCAAAAAATGATAAAATAAAATCTCAAGGGGTATACTCATTACTCGACGAGCATAAGAGGATTGCTGATTTAAAAAATTTCCCAGTGGAAGACATATGGGGTATTGGTCGTCAGTATGCAAAAAAGCTTCATTTGTTTGGAATTAAAAATGCCTATCAGTTTTCAATTGCTGATTCAAAGTTCATTCAGAAAAATTTCACAGTTGTTGGTAAACGCATTGCTGAAGAATTATGTGGTAATCCCTGTATTGAACTTGAAGTTGAATCAAAAGATAAAAAACAAATTATTTCATCGCGCTCATTTGGAAGACCGGTCATGCTTAAATCAGAAGTTAAAGAATCTTTGGCAAACCATATCTCAACAGCAGCAGAGAAACTGAGAAGCCAAGATGGGCTTGTAAAAAGTCTTACTGTATTTATTCACACGAATCAGTTTAAAGATGTGCCGCAATATTTTAATAGTTCAACGATGACACTTCTTAGTGGTTCAGCATTTACACCAAGGCTTATTAATCTTGGATTTGAAGCACTAGATAAAATCTTTAAGGGTGGATATGAGTACAAGAAAACTGGTGTGATCTTTAATGACATTATTCAGAAAGAAAAATCACAACTTGATTTGTTTGCTCAAAATGATACTCCTCGAGAAGAAATTTCCATGGCCACCATGGATGGAATTAATGAGTTTCATGGAACTAATACTGTTAAAGCAGCGGCCTGTGGAACGACGAAATTTTGGAAAATGCTATCTGAAATGAAGAGTCGTGCCTATACAACTCGGTGGAGTGATCTGCTTAAGGTTGGTTGATCATCCTTTTGAAAATTTAATCACCATCAATTTTTAAGATACCAAGTTTTAAGATCCGTATTTTTAATGACTCAATCAAAAATGGTGCCCAGAGCGAGGCTTGCTTGGGCACTTTCTACTAAGTGATTCAGCATATCCACTAAGAAGCACCATTAAATTTGAAGATCTATTACTTTTTGGGAATTCTCACCAATCGAAATCCAATACTATCGAAGTGTCCAGAGCCCATTGCACTGTTACGAAAGCTTGAAAGCGTGTAACGAGATTCCATATCCCAGCTACCGCCACGAATGACATTGTCATTATAACTCATTCCTGAGTCCCCAGTTTTACCATAAGGTACATTTCCATCAACCGGGGCATCTTTATATGAGTTTACATACTTGTCTTCAGTCCAATGGTACAAATTTCCTGTCATATGCATGAGACCAAACTTATTGGCACAATATCCAGGCTCTTTGGCATCTCGGGCCCTATCGGGACAAGTCTTAACGTTTTGTGGATGCTGAGCTGATTTAGTATTTTCGCTATAATAAACATAACTAGGATCAAAATTGTCGCCCCAAAAATATTGTGTTTTGGTTCCTGCACGAGCAGCATATTCGTACTCAGCTTCTGTGGGTAACCGGTACTGGGCCGTGTTATCAATGTTGTTCATACCTCTAGCAAAATCTCTGGCCATCTCTAATGAAACATAGGATGCAGGATAATCATTACCTATTTTAACATTTCTTTTCGTCCCACTTCCATCCCTCCAAGGTATTCTTCCGGCACCCATAACTGCCAAGTATTGCTCTTGTGTGACAGTGTATTGACCGATTTGGAAATTTTTGAAATTTCTGGCGAAGGCTGGATAGGCAGTTGTAAGACGATCACTGCTACCAATGACAGCGCTCCCTGCAGGGATATCACAAAATTTCATGACAACATTCCCTGAAATTTTTACAGAAACTGCTTTAGAACAGTCCCTGAGGGCTCCTAAGGCATGAAAAGAATAAAAGGAGCCTAATATCGAAATAGCAACTCCCAGTAAGCTATTTTGAAAGTCAGACCGCAACATTTTCGCTTTGCTTGTATAATCAATAAAGTCCATCATTTACTCCTATAAAAAAATTGTATTTCAAGTTTTTGGAACAAATCGTTTAACGCATTAAGTCAAGTATATGATTAAGAAAATTTATTTCAACACAATCAGCTGTTTTCTGCTCATTTTAGTAATTTTTACCTAGTCAACTGGAGGGAACCATGAAGAAAAGCGGCTTCAATAATTAGCTCAGAATACTGAATACTTTTTAAGGGCAAATTTTATTATTAATTTTCAATTCTATTTAAAACGGGTACTTTGCAGAATCTAGAACCTTTAAGTGTATTAAGGAGAATGAATCATGAAACCACTATCTATCTTGGCATATACCTGTTTTTTTTTAGTGGGGAATTTTTCATTTGCCCAGGGCATTGATTGCCATTACGATGATCGGCCCAGTGATGGAGATATGGGAAAAGTTATTATAGAATCAGTCAAAGAATCCTACTATAAACTAAAGTTCCAACACATTTCAAGCGGATTTGGACCGGGGCCAGTTAAAGAAATAGATTTGGAGATTCCACTTCTTAGCTGCCGATTTTCAGATCACTACTTATATGTATTTAGTTGTCAATCAGTTACTGAGGAGGGTTTTAGGGGAAAATATCAGGT
>Ga0247844_1000432_pt1 | contig 90179 bp, 85 predicted proteins | sample LaCtaG_FD_192421 | JGI IMG/M metagenome (GOLD analysis project Ga0247844, IMG submission 192421) | Freshwater microbial communities from meromictic Lake La Cruz, Castile-La Mancha, Spain - LaCruzMarch201714.5m_1 | ecosystem: Environmental > Aquatic > Freshwater > Lake | place: Spain: Castile-La...
TAAAAGTGTAAGTAATGTTATTAGTAAAACGTGCTGTATCTATAAATCCTGCTTGGCGGAAAAAACCTGTTTGTAAAGGGTTTTCGTTTGGAAAATCCCAAAACACACGGCTTTGAAAACTTGATGTATTGATTAATGTGGCTGGACTATTTATCCAAACGGTATCAGGTGCATAAAAGTTAGCTATAGGTGGTTGTGGTGGGCCAGCAACTCCTGGAGGTATCATATCTACACCAAAATTAAATAAATTAGCATCTTGACCTGAAAAAGACATGGTGCATCCTGATGGATTCCAAGTTCTTCTAAAACCAGATTTAACTACATTAGTAACATTAAAACCTGTATTTGGTCCGCAATTATTTACTTCAATGATTAAACTTTGTGTTGGATCATATAAAAAAGGAGTAGTTAATGTTATATCCAACCATCCTGCTGAAGAAGAAACTGCAGGTACAGAAGACCCAGAAAAAACCTGAGTTAAGCCAGTTGCAATTGAACTTGCAGGTAATGAAGTAGCTGTGGTTTGCCCCATAAATATGGTAATACTCGAAAATGTAGAAGAAATATTGGCAGTACCTTGGAAATATACTTTGGTAATTCGACCTAAGGTTGCTCCTGTTAATTCTCCTGGTGCTACTAAAGCTTGTAACGATTTTCCTGGTTGATTAAAAGGAAAAGTGTTACTTGGCGCGTTGGTGTTACCAGTAAAAAAAGTTGGCTGAGCATAGGTTTTTCCTATTAAAAGGATTAAAGCAAATGCAAATAAAAAGTGTATTTGTTTTTTCATAATTATTGATTTTACAATTTTTTGATTTTCAAATTTAAAAAAGTAATTGAATTTTAAAAGTGTTTTTTTCTTAAACGTATACGAAAATTTAAATGAAAAGGTTTGTAAAAAAGAAATATAGGTTATAAGCTATATAAAGTGGGTATAAATTAAAAAAACCTATAGGTTTTAACCTATAGGTTTTTAATGTGAATTAGTTACGATTTCGATTTGCTAATTTTTTTAATATTTCTCTTTTAAAATCGTTTTCGGCTTTAAAGAGTAAAACTACTTTTTTAACTGGAAGTACTTTTTTAAATTCGTTAGCATATTTTTTTAATAATTCAGCTTCAGCAATTTTAAAACCAACCATTTCATTTAAAACTTTTTCGGCTTCGGCATCTGTCATATTTGGCAAGTCGCTCATTTCTTCTAGCAATTTACCTTTGGATGATGCACGTAATTTTTTAAGTTCTTCGGTGTATTTATTGTAAACAGGCCAAAATATTTTTGCTTCGTCACTTGTTAAATTTAATTTCTGAGTAATGAAGCCAATTTTCATAGCTTCTAGCTTTTCACCATTTTGGGCTTTTAGTTGTATAGCCAATCCAGCTATAATTGTTATAAGTATTAAGTATTTTTTCATTTTTTCTATTTTTTTTTAAAGTTCATCTAACAAAAATTGCTCGTCAGCTTGTTCTATTAAATATTGTTCTATTTCCTTGTTATTTTGTTCTTGGTTTAATGTAGATTCTATTTTAAAATTTGCTTCACTTATCCATTCTATTTTTACATCATTTTTGGCCAAATAATCCACCATTTCTTCTTGGCTTATATTATTTAATCTAGCTTCTAAGCTTTTATCTCTGTTGTTTAGCAAAAACAAAATACTAAAAGTAGCAATTAAAAGTGCAGCAATTCCTGATACAAATTTCCAATTATTATAAATCGAAATTTTCTTAGCTTTTATATTAATTGTTTTGGCTAATACTGCTTTTTTACTTTCTTCAAAATAATTTTCAGGTACTGTAAAAACAGATTCCGGCTCTAAGTTTGAAACAGTTGAAGTAATATTTATTATAGTTAAAATATTTTTTGCTGAATTCTCAAAATAACCTTCAGGAGTTTTAAAACCACCTTTTTTATCAAGGTTGTTTATAAAACTTTCATCTATATTTTCTAATTCGTTTTGCATCTAATGTTTTTTTGATAGTGTTTTTAAATAATGGTTTAATTTATAGATTAAAATTTTTATTTTATATTGCCCAAAAGGTATTTATTAGTAATATTAAATTTAGTTAAAACCCAAACTAACAAACTGCTTAGTAATGTTGCTACTATAAATATAATAAAACCTTGCAAAGTGCTTGATTTGTTCATTTCTGGATTATCCAAATACTCATAAGCAATAAATATAAACAGTGGGTGATATAGGTAAATTCCTAACGATTGATTATTTATAAAAAGTATAAATTTGTTGTTGCTCCAACTTTGTGAAGAAGCATAAATCACTATAAAAAAAACCATTCCAATATTGCAAATTAGGTAAGGAACTAAAAGCAACAAGCCATTACTTTGCATTTGCTTTGCAATAAATAACAACAAAAAAAACATGGTAATACTTATAATTAGTAGCAACAAATAAATACTTGGCCTCCATTTTAATAATTTATTTCTAATTGCAAATCCCACAAAAAAGAATGTTAAATAACCATAAATTCTTTTATCGCCTAAATAAAATAAAGGCAAAACTTCTTGACTTGTATCTCTATAAACTATAAACCAAGTAGCAGTAAAAGCAACAGTAATTACAGCACTTAACCAAATTGGCACATTAAATTTTACTACTAAAAAACAAATATAAGCAGCTAATAAATAAGCAGGTATATACCACAAATGGTAATAGGGATAAATTATGTTTTTGATTGAAAAAGTTGAAATAGATTGGTGATAGAATGAAATAGGAATAAAAATTAAAAAAGCAATTGCCCAAGGAATAATTGCTCTGTTTAATAATTTTTTTAAATAGGGTACAATTCCATTTTCAAACGATGATTTTTTTATTAAAAAACCACTTATAGCCAAAAAAAGCGGCATGTGAAAAAAATAAATAGTTTGCAAGTTAGAGGTAATATTAATTGCATGGCCAAATATTACAGTTAAAACTAATAAACCTTTAATAGTATTTAAACCTGGACTATAGTTGCCTATTTCTGCAAACCGAAGTTTATTTAAATTTTTAAGCATAATTAAATTTTAGTTTCTTTTTTTAGATAAGCTTCAATTTTTTTTACAGCATGAAAATAAGAGGCTTTAAGTGCACCAACACTGGTATCTAATATTTTTTGCATTTCTTCATATTTTAAGTTGTCATAATATTTCATATTAAAAACCAATCTCTGTTTACTAGGCAAAGTTAATAATGCCTGTTGAAGTTTTAGTTCAATATTATTTCCATCAAAATAATTATCAGAAGTAAGTTTGGAGCTCAATTCTAAGCTTACATCATCTAGGGTAACGTTAAAATTTTGTTTTTTGTTTTGTATAAAAAGCAATGCCTCATTAGTAGCAATTCGGTATATCCAGGTATAAAGTTTACTATCTTCTCTAAACTTATTTAGGTTTTGCCAAACTTTTATAAAAGTGTTTTGCATTACATCATCTGCATCGTCATGGTCAATTACTATCCTTCTAATATGCCAATAAGTTTGTTTTTGAAATTTATTTAAAATTAATTCAAATGCAGCATTTTTAGTTTTCTCATTAGCAAATTGAGCCAATAAATCAATATCACTTATTTCGGGTTTCAAAAGCTTTTATAGGTTTAAAATACTTCAATTCGATTGTATATTAGCCAAAAGGTTTAAATTATTCCTTCATCGGCAAAACTATAAAATTGGTTATGTCCAATTATTATGTGGTCTATAATTCCAATATCAATAATTTTTCCAGCTTCTTTTATTTTTTTAGTGATGGTAATATCGGCATCGCTTGGTCTTGTGTTTCCCGAGGGATGATTGTGGCACAGTACTATTTGGCTTGCTAAATTTTCAATTGCGTATTTAAATATTATTTTAAAATCAACTACAGTTCCTGCAATTCCACCTTCACTTATTTTTTTTCGGGCTATTACTTTATTATTTCTAGCCAATAATAAAATCCAAAATTCTTCGTGAGGTAAATCGGCAATTAAAGGTTCAAAATAATCGAAACATTGTTTCGATGTTTTAATAATTTCTATTTGTTTGGCCTCTTCATCTTTCCTTCTTCGCCCAAGTTCAAGTGCAGCTGCAATGGTAATTGCTTTTGCTTCACCTATTCCTTTTACTTTTGTTAAATCGTTTATAGTCAAACGGGCTAATTCGTTTAAATTATCGGCTGTTAACTGCAATGTTTTTCTTGCCAAATCAACCGCGGATTCATTTTTAGTTCCTGTTCCAATTAAAATAGCAAGCAATTCGGCATTACTTAATGATAGTTTTCCTTTTAGTAAAAATTTTTCTCTTGGTCTGTCGTCTTCTGCCCAAGTTTTAATTCCACCAAATTTAGCCGAACTGTCTTCCATTATTTAATTGTATTTTTATGCAAATTAATTGAAAACATTGTAAAACAAAAAAGCTTACACATAATTTATGAGTAAGCTTTCAGTAAAGTATTTTTATTTATGAGAATTGCTTATTTGGCAATTTTTTTCTTTGTCGATTTGGCAACTTTTACTTTTGGAGTTCCAATTTTACTAACTAATTTAGCTAATTTAGATTTTTGGTTAGCTGCTTTGTTTTTATGTATAATGCTTCTTTTAGCCAATTTGTCTAACATACTAGCTACTTTTTTGTATAGTTCCGAAGCGGCAGCTTTGTCTTCAGATAAACGTAGTTCTTTTATTGCACTACGAGTTGATTTTGCTTGGTAACGGTTACGTAAACGCTTTGTTGCATTGCTTCTGTTACGTTTTATTGCTGATTTATGATTAGCCATTGTGTTATATTTTTAATATTTTAAATTTTATTAACTACTTATCAATAGTAATAAAGGGCTGCAAATATATGTTTTTGATTTAAAAATCAAACACTCTTTAAAAAAAATGTTTATACTGAAAAACTTTCTCCACAACTACATGTACGTGAGGCATTTGGATTAATAAAAGTAAATCCTTTTCCATTTAATCCGTCAGAAAAATCTAATTCAGTTCCAAATAAATATAAAACACTGCGTTTATCTGTAACTAATTCTACACCATTGTCTCCAAATTTTTCATCACCATCTTTAAATTCGGTATCAAAATCTAGTTTATAAGATAGACCAGAACAACCTCCACTTTCCACACCAATTCTTAAAAAGTGAGATGGACTATAGTTTTGCTCAATTTTTAATTCGGCTATACGTTTTTTTGCTTTTTCGCTTACTGTTATCATTTTATTAATATTTTAAAAAAATACTTACTGCAAAAGTAAATTATATAAAATATTTAACAACCATTTTTTATATTTTGTTTTGGTATTAGTTTAGTCATCTTTTTGATTTTCAATAACTGTTACTTCAACCATGGCATGAACCCTAAATTTTTTACCATTTTCTGCCTCACATAAAATATAAGTCCTTAGCTTTTCTATTCTTCTTAAAACGTCAGGATAATCTTTCATTTTAAATAAAGTACCATTTTTTAAATCGGAAAGGGTTATTGTATTGGCTTTTTTCTCATCATATTTTTTTAAAGTTTGTAAAAGCTTTAAATCGGCAGCATGCGAGTATTTTGGATTTTGCATGTGTTTTGCAATCACCGTTTTTAAATCTTTAGGAAAAAGAATTTCGTGTTCGTAAAATGGAATCATATTTTTTTTAAATTCATTTTTCCATTCTTCCCCATGTGGATCATGCTTTTGGCCATATTTTATAAAAGCAGTATGATGAGAAAGTTCGTGAATAAAAGTAATTAAAAAATCGAATTTACTTAAGTTAAAGTTAATACTTATTCTATTTCCTTTTCCGCTATGGGGGCTATAATCGCCATATTTGCTTTTTCTTTCATTTTCTACATGTAAATGCAAATCGTAAAAAATAATGAGTTCGGCACAATACTCCACAGCTTCTCTAGGAATAAATCTAACCAATACATTGCAAAATTCTTGTTTGCGCCTTAGCTGATCGGCTGTTAATTGATTAAATAATCTGTATTTTTCGTTCAATTTTATTTTACTTTAAACAAAAAAGAACACACTTTAAAGTATGTTCTTTTTTTATTAAAACGGGTATTTTAAAACTTATTCTTTGGTAATAAGTTTACTACTTGAAAAGTCGTTTCCTAATATTTTAACTACATAAATACCTTTGGGAAGTGAACTAATATCAATGGTTTGCTCATCGCTTTGTGTTAAATTCACATTTTTAGTAAATAAATTTTTACCCAATATGTCAAATATTTTAACTTCAACATTTGATAACGCTTTTCCAATATATTTTAATTGAATAAAATTATTAGCTGGATTAGGATAAATAACAAATTCACTTTCATTTTTAATTGAATTTACGCTTGTATTCCAAATACCAACAGGTAAAGTTTTAGTGGCAGCAACACATCCATTCAATCCTTTTTCCGATACTTGTACAACACCATTATTTCCTGTACTCCAAAGTACCACAACAGTATTAGTATTTTGTCCGCTTTGAATATTTCCTCCCGAAGCTGTCCAAGTAAATGTAGAGTTTTCAGTACCAATTACACTATAAACTGTTGTATCATTTTTATATGCTTTTCTCGATTCTTTTATTTCTGAAGTTACTGGACGAGGAATTTTAGCAATTGCTATTGGAATAGACGTAGAGAAGCAAACGCCATTAAATACTTTAACAGCAAATACACCAGAATCGTTGTAATTAAATGAAGTGTTAGTTTGGCTTGGAATATCAATTCCATTATTTGTCCATTGATTGTTGGTAGCTGCACTCGATGATAGCGTAAATGAACCACCATCGCAAAATACATTTCCAGTTAACGATTTTGTAACTATGGCTACTGGTGGCCTTGTTCCTATTTCAAAGTTGTAAATAGTACTTTGTGCTGAACAGCCATTAATAGTTGTTCTAACAGCAATTTTTCCACCTTGTTTGTTACTAAATATTGCATTTGTTTGCCCATTTATAGCAACGCTATCTTTGTACCATTGTAGGTTTGTTCCATTAGTAGTAAGTATAGTCGAATCATTATCGCAAATGGCTAATGAACCTGTTAAGGAAACGGTAGGATTTGCTGGTGTACTTTTAACTTCAAAAGCATTAGTAACTATTACACTATCGTTACCAGTTATATTATTTACCCTAAGTTTAACATTATATAACCCTGGAGCTGTTAAAGAAAAAACAGGATTTTTTAATGTAGATGTTTTACTTTCAGGTCCAGTAATAGTCCAAAGCCAATTATTTGGATTATTTAATGAAGTGTCGGTTAATGTAAAGTTTTGGTTACTACAAACTGAGGCAGGGGAAATGAAGCCCGCTTTTGGAGTAAAAGGAGTTCCAGTAATGTTTACATTATCAATATATAAATTGTTTCCACTTCCACAGTAGCTTTCAAACCTAATTTGTACACTACTTAAACCTACATAAGAATTTAAACTAATATTATTACAATTGGTACTGTTTACATTTGAGCTGCACCAATCGTTTATGCTTGATGGAGTAAAAAATAAAGTTGATGTTAATTGATTTGGTTCTCCATTTCTAGTAAAAGTTGCAAGTTTTGAACCTGAATTTGGTCTTGTTTCTTGAGCACCATATAACCTAATCCAAGTTGCACCACAATTAGTGCTAATGCTAACTACTAATGAATCTTTGTCGTTTAAGGCATATCTGGTATAAGCATGTTGAAAATCTAAACTAGCACTTTGCATTCCTCTTAAATCTAAAAGAGGAGTAATTAATTGGTATCTTTCACCTGTTATTATATTATCATAATTATTTGTACCCATTGCAATATTTCCTGGTGATGTTCCTACTATCGAATATTTTTTCCAACCAAAAGTATCACTGTAAGAATTAATTATTCTCCATGAATTGACAGTTGAAGAATTGTTTTCAAATGTTTCAATTAAAGGCAATGCCATTCCTCCCACTGAAATAAAGTTTGTTTTATAAATAGAGTCGGTTCCTGCAATATTTGTTATTTTTAAAGCAACTGAATATTTTCCTATAGTTGGATAAGAAACGATTGGATTAGCTGCAGTTGAAGTTGCAGGAACTCCTCCAGGAAAATACCATTGTATACTAGTAGCATTCGATGATGTATTTGTAAATGTAATATTACTATTTGCACAAGTATTTTGTGTTGATGAAGTAAAGTTAGCGCGAGGAGTTGAAGATATGCCTCCAATTATTAATGAAAATATTTGATTGGTATTATTTGCCAAAGCTCTTTTGCTTGTAATTCTTACAGTATATAAACCAGCGGTTGGTGTTGCAATTAAAATTTGTTCAACATTATCTCTAAAATTATCGCCTGTAGTAGCTGCTGCATTTGGAGTAGCAGGATTTAATATGTAGGGAAAAAACTCTTGGTTATCACTTTGTCTTATTAACCTTACGTCTAAATCGTTTACTAATTTTGAAGTTGGATTATCAAGAACGGAAGAACTAGAAGCTGAAGCAGCTACATCGGTCCAACATAAAGTAACTTTTAAAGGAACTAATCCTCCTGAAACAACTGTTCTTGTGTAAGGTGTTAGTGTAGTAGTAATTTGATTTTCAATTATATTATTTGAATTACTATCGGTTATGGCTTGTACCGCTTTAGCAGTATTCATTAATCCCCAACCAAACGAATAATCAGGACCAATGCTTGTTCCTGCTTCATCGGCAGTATGAATAATTAATCCTTTTAAAGTAGATGCTCTTAAAAAACGGTTATTTAAATTATTAAAATGTTGTTGTATTAATAACGCAGAACCACTTGCATTAGGGCACGACATGGAAGTTCCACTGCTAGAACCATAAGCAGTATTTGATGCTGAATAACAAGAGTTTAAATTTACCCCTGCTGCACAAATATCAGGTTTAATTCTACCATCATCAGTTGGGCCCCAACCACTAAAACTACTCATAACTACTGAGCTTGCACTTGTCCAACCATTAGATATTTTATTAACTGCACCTAAGGTCATAATATTTTTTGCGTTTCCGTAAGTTGTTATACAATCATATTGTCCATCTGCAGGTGGAACAGCTCCTGTAAAAGCAGTCCAAACACCATTATTATTATCAAAATATACTCTTGGTTCACTTCCACTTGGCACATCTCCTCTGTCGTTTCCTGCCGATTTAAAAGGAAGATAAAACGGATTATTATAAACCATTTGATCCCATTGTTGTGATTTAGTATCATACAAACCAAAATCTAAATCTTCGGTTGAACTTACACTGGTGTTCCCATACCATCTCCATTGAAGGTTAACATCATCGTAATCCCAACCACAAATACTTCCATAACTATGGTTTGAAATAAGCATACCTGCAGCGGCAGCAGCACTCATCTCTGAGTTATCGTTATTCCAATCATAGCATTTTATTGGTGCTTGAAAAGCCATTCCTTTTGCTGAGGCACTGACACCACCCGCAACCATGGTTCCTGCAACGTGAGTTGCATGGTCAATTGCTGTTGTTTGACCGTCTGTTTGAACTGCTCTTCCTTGAAATTCTTGGTGAGTTAACCTCACTGCTCCACCATCCCAAACGCCCAATCTGTTTGTCATTCCACTTCCACTTAAACTTAAACCCAAACTTCCACCTGGGTTTACTTTATCTGTTCCAATAGTTTTTGCAGCGCCTGTATTATCGGTTTTAATGTATTTAGGCATGCCATTTTGTTCAACTCCTACCAATTGAATAACCGTTCCGTTTTTATAATAAATGGGTTCTATTGATAAACCCAAAACCTCTTTGGCGTATTTTAATTCTGCTTGTATGTTTTCATCGTAAATTTGCTGAAGTTCAATAGCATTTTTAGCTTCTAACAAATTTCGATGTGGAACTTTATTTACTTGTTGAGCAATTGTGTTTCCAATTGTTATTATCAGAAATGAAATTGTAAATATTCTTTTAATCATTTATTTTTTATTTAATTGTTATATTTTTTTTTGGTGTTTCTAATATTGTTAAATATGAGCTTATAGAAATAATGGTGTTTTTGTGCTTTACTTTACCAGAAAAATAAACTTTTACTTTATTTGTACCCTTGATACAAACAATATAAATATTTATTGGTGCAAAAGAAACGTAGGTTTTTTCTTTTTCCATTAAAACTATTTTAGCAGTTTTGGAGTACAAGCGTTTACCACATTTAAAATCCGATTCGTCAATATTATTTAATTCTATTAACTCGTTGTTATTGGTTAAAATTGCCAAGTTTACTTTACCATTTATGTTTTCGTGAGTGGCTTGTTTGGTTAAATTTAAAGAAATTAATTTTCCGTTTTTGTTTAGTTTCACTTGGTTATCCTGACAAAAAACAAGAGAAGTAAAAAGAAAACAGAATATAAGTAATAAATAATATCTCATTAGCAAAGTGTAATTTAAATGCCAAAAGTAAAATATTTAAGCATAAAATCACATTAATATTAACAGTATTTTGTCAAATTATTAAATATAGAATACTTTGCAAAAAAATTTCCTTTTAATAATGAAAAAACACATACCCAATGCACTTACATCATTTAATTTGTTATTTGGGTGTATTTCAATAGTAGCTTGTTTGGTAGAAAGTAATATAGAATTAGCTGCTTATTTTATAGCAGCAGCAGCAATTCTCGATTTTTTTGATGGGTTTGTAGCAAGGGCTTTAAATGTAAGTTCCGAAATTGGTAAACAACTTGATTCTTTGGCCGATTGTGTAAGTTTTGGTGTAGCTCCAGGATTTATATTATATAAAATTACCAATATTCCAATCGACTTTAACCAATTTAATATTTTGGCTTATATTCCATTTTTAATTCCTGTTTTTTCAGCCATTCGATTAGCAAAATTTAATATTGACACCAGGCAAACAGATTCATTTATTGGTTTACCTACTCCTGCAAATTCTCTTTTTATTGCTGCTATTCCATTTGTAGTAAATCAATTTCCTTTTTTTCAAAGCCAATGGTTTTTATTAATATTCCCATTTGTGAGTGCCTATTTATTGGTAGCCGAGTTGCCACTTTTTGCCTTAAAATTTAAAAGTTTTACTTGGCAAAAAAATCAATTGCGTTATGTCTTTTTATTATGCTGTTTGATTAGTTTATTTGCATTTGGCTATTTAGGTATTAACATAAGTATTATTTTATATATATTATTTTCAATTTACAATAACATACAATCAAAAAAATGAAATTTGAAGCACATATAAACATTATGCCACACAAGGCATTACTCGATCCACAAGGAAAAGCTGTTACAGGTTCTATGCCTAATATTGGCTTGCCCACTGTATCGAACGTAAGAATTGGCAAACACATAACCTTAGAAGTAGAGGCAAATACGGAAGTAGAAGCCAAACAGCAGGTAGAAACGGCATGTACCAAATTATTGGCTAACTTAATTATGGAAAGCTACGAATACACAATAATTGCTATTTAAATATTTTTTTATATGAGATTCTTTAGAAAATGTATAAAAGCTATTTCAAAGGATTTTTTTGGTATGAAAGTTTCTATTTTTTTCCGTTGGCTAAAGCCGAACGGCAATGGATCTTTTGTTAGTTGCTTGCCTAAGTTTACTTCTTGGCTAAAGCCAAGCGGCAAAGGATTTTTTGCTAGCTGCCAGCTGCCGGTTGCTAGCTGCCTTTTGCTTATTGCCTATTGCTCATTTCCCATTATTTCAAAAGCCCAAAACAAAGAGTACGCCAAGCAGGTGATTGAAAAATTATGTTCTGACGAATACTCGGGAAGAGGATATATTAATGATGGGGATAAGAAAGCAGCTAAATTTATAGCAGAAACTTTTAGAAAAAACAGACTGAGTTCTCCAACTATAGATTATTACCAAAACTTTGGCTTTCCTGTTATTACTTTTCCTGGCGAAACCGAACTAAATATTGATGGAGTTGGATTGGAAGGAGGCAGAGAGTTTATAGTAAATGCTGGTTGCCCTCCAATAAGTGGTAAGTTTAAAATTATGTATATCGACTCAGCTACAATTGATAATAATTTTTTATACGAAAAGTTTATTAAACAATCGTTTAGGAAATACTTTTTAGTTGTTTCTGATTTACAAAACAAAAAGTTTATACACCCAGAAAGGGTTGAAAAAATTATAAAAAATGAAATAAAAGCAAGGGGATTAATTTATAATAATTTAGATAAATTTACATGGACAGTAGCTACTGAAAAAGACGAATACCCAATTATTTATATTCAAAAAAATGCTATAAAACATTCTATGATTGAAATGGAAATAAATATTAATTCGTTTCCTGTTAGCCATCAAACACAAAATGTTATTGGTATAGTAAAAGGTAAAGTTTATCCAGATTCGTTTATTGTAATTACTGCACATTACGACCATTTAGGAAAGTTTGGAAATGCAATTTTTCCAGGAGCTAACGACAATGCAAGTGGAATAGCAATGATGTTAGATATGGTTAATTTTATTGCAAAAAATCCGTTGGATTATTCGGTTGCTTTTATAGCTTTTGCTGGCGAAGAAGCAGGCTTATTAGGCTCTTTTTATTACACCCAAAATCCTTCAATTCCACTCCATAAAATGGCATTATTATTAAACTTAGATTTAATGGCTACAGGCGATAAAGGAATGACAGCTGTAAACGCAACTGAGTTTCCGGATGAATTTAAGCTATTACAATATATTAATGAACAAGGAAATTATTTACCAAACATAAACTCACGCGGAAAAGCACAAAATAGCGACCACTATTTTTTTACAGAAGCAGGAGTTAAATCTTTCTTTTTTTACCTAATGGGCGATTACCATTTTTATCACGATATTGATGATAAAGCCAGTGCCATAAGTTTAAGTAAATACAACGAAGCCTATAAATTAATATACGATTTTACATTGGCTTACATACAGCAAAGCATTAACAATTCAACTAAAAAGTAAAGTATAAATATACCATGAGTTCAATTAAAAAACTTGCTTCGCAAACTGCTATTTATGGTTTAAGTACCATTGTTGGGCGCATGTTTAATTTTTTATTGGTGCCTTTGCATACTGCTTTGTTTTCGAAAGCCGATTTTGGAACACAATCTGAAATGTATGGCTACGTAGCTTTTTTTAATGTATTGCTTTTGTACGGAATGGAAACTGCTTTTTTTAGATTTACAAACGACAATAAAGAAAACCCAAAAATATATTCTACCGCGTTAGTTTCAGTAATTATAAGTTCGGTATCGTTTACGCTTATTTTTATATTGTTTTCGCAACCAATTGCATCTTTAATTCGGTATCCAAACAATGCAGAATACATTGTATATTTTGCATTAATTATAGGTTTAGATGCAATTACCATGCTGCCTTTTGCTTATTTAAGGCAACAGAACAAACCTTTAAAATTTGCCATTATTAAAAACATAAATATTTTCACAAGTATTTTATTAAACCTTTACTTTCTTTTATTGGGCCCATTCATGCAAAATAAAGGAATTATGATTCCATTGTTTGATGGGGAAATAGGTATTAAATATGTTTTTATTAGCCATTTAATAGCTAGTATTATTACTGTTCCTATGCTTATTTTTGAAATAAAGAAAATACAATTAGGCTTTGATTTTGCTATTTGGAAACAAATGCTTGTATATGGAGCACCATTAATTATTGTAGGTTTTGCAGGAATGATTAACGAAACACTTGACCGTGTTTTAATAAAGTATTTGTACCCCGATGCAAGTTTGGCAAACGAAATGAACGGAATTTATGCAGCCAATTACAAGCTTTCTATTTTAATGACCTTGTTCATACAAGCATTTAAATTTGCAGCCGAACCTTTCTTTTTTAGCCATGCAAAAACCACTGACAAACGCACTATTTATGCCACAGTAATGGATTATTTTGTAATAATTTGTTTGAGTTTATTTTTAATGGTTACATTATTTATTGATGTATTTAAGCAATACATTGATGTTAAGTTTCATGCAGGCTTACATGTGGTTCCTATACTTTTATTGGCCAATATGTTTTTGGGTATTTATTACAATTTATCTATTTGGTACAAACTTTCTGATAACAATAAAAAAGGGGCAAATATTTCAATAATGGGAGCAGTTATTACTTTAGTTTTAAACTTCATTTGGATTCCAATTTATGGTTACACAGGTTCAGCTTGGGCCACTTTTATTTGCTATTTTAGCATGATGGTTGTGAGTTATTTTATGGGTAAAAAATATTATCCAATTCATTACCATGTAAATAAATTTATAGGTTATACTATATTTGCTTTAGTACTTTTTTACATAAGTAAAATGGTAAACGATTTAATACCCGAACAACAATATTTATATATAATGAATGCCATCTTATTACTATCGTTTTTTGCGGTAGCTTTTGTAATAGAAAAACGATTTAAAACAATACATAACCTATAACAACAATTAAAATTTTATGGAAATAAAAATAATAAACACATCCAATAATCCATTACCTGCTTACGAAACTGCACATGCTGCAGGTATGGATTTAAAGGCTTTTATAACAGAGGCAATTATTTTAAAACCCAATACTAGGGCACTAATTCCTACAGGATTATTTATGGAAATACCTGTTGGTTTTGAAGCACAAGTTCGCCCACGAAGTGGCTTGGCATTTAAACATGGCATTACAGTTTTAAATAGCCCAGGCACCATTGATGCCGATTACCGTGGTGAGGTAAAAGTATTGCTTATAAACTTTGGAACAGAAGATTTTGAAATAAAAACAGGGGAACGTATTGCGCAAATGGTAATAGCCAAACACGAAACAGCCGAATGGGAAATAACCACCGAACTAAGCGAAACCAACCGCGGTGCAGGTGGATATGGAAGTACAGGAAAGTAACAAATAGCTAACACAAACACATAGAGACAAGGCATGCCTTGTATAATGCACTCGTTCGCACAATGTCATTAAGTTAATTGTTAACAAAGCGAAATTTTTTTGATATGGTTCTCGACTTCGCTCGAACTGACTGCATTTAAAGTCATTTCGAGCGAAGTCGAGAAAGTGTAAATGGGTGTAATTATTTCTTAACTTAATGACATTGTGCGCACGGTAGTGTTGATTTATAGCCTAATTTAATTCTAATTACTCACAATAAAACAAACAATGAAACTATTTAACTGGTATTCTGAAATTATAAAAACAGATCCAACAGATAAACCAAGTAATAGATATGAAAAGGTTTTATTTCATTATTTAGAAAAAGAAGGTTATAAATATTTAAAATCTAAAAATGAATTTATCAAAGATTTTCAATTCGGGAAACAAATAATAAATTTGCAATATAGCAGTCAAATAGGTTACATATATAATGTTGAATATTATGCACATATAATATTTAACGACCTAGAAAAAGCATTTAAAAAAGTATATCCTAAATACGGTTGGACAAATTGGACCATTCATTCACACTTACCTTGGACTGAAAGTTGGCTTTGTGATAAAGAAACAGGTGAGTATTCAGACAAAACGATAAATATTTTGTCAAAAGAATTTTTAGAAAAAGTAAAACCACAAATTGATAATTTATTCGAAAAAATAAACACCTACGAGAAATTAAATAAAATATACAATACCAGGCCAATTCATTTCATTGACTACGTACCTATTTCAAGACTTGAGAAACGAATTATTAATGGACTTATTTTAGCGAATACAATAGAACCAGAAAATTATAATGAAATAAAAAACGAATATTTAATGCTCATTGAAAAGTATAAGGGTAATGACATAGAAGACATAAAAGCAGAAATTAAAATAGGTTTAGATTACTTAGACAATAATGATTTACGAATTAATAAATAAATTTACGATAACATAATCAATCGAACCTTAGCTCTTACATGCATGTAGTGTGGGTTAAATATGCTAACGCTAGTTCACGCATTTGACATGAACAAACCAACAAAAGCTAAATGCCATAAAATAAAATTATATTTTTGCTTTATGAGTAAAATTATTTAGTTAACAGTATAAAAACCTTTGTGCTGTTTTGTTTCAGACACATGCCAAATGAGTGCGGTGGCCTTTTGTTTAATATACGCTAAATATAAGTTAACTGTAAGTTTAAAGTACCACCTATAAAATTAAAATATCATGAGAATAAAATATAACTTACAATTAAATACAATTATACTTTTGACATTTATTTCTTGTAATCTGGATAACAGTAACGACAAAAACAAAAAACATTCAAATAAGGTTGTTAATGACAATATAGTTTCTTGCAAATCAGAAGAAAAAATTAACCCTGAAAGTTCAGAAGACCCAATTTTAATAAACACTTGCAGTTGGGGAAAATATAAATCAATAACAACTGGGTTGCCAGATTATAAAGGTCGTTACAGTTTTGAATACCAACTTTATATTTTAGATAACGGACAAGCAAAACCCATAAAAAACGATGATATTTTTAATAATAAAGTTAAACAACTTGAACAAAAAATTAACGCACAACTCAAAAAAGAATTTGACATGAATTCAAAAGATCCAGAATTGAGTGAATGTTTTGAAGCGACAAAGTTTAACAATTACTCTATAAACGAAATGGGCATAACATTTAAAGATAATAATCAAATAGAATTTAATGTAAATTATGAACTTGGTGGTGCTTGCTTCAGTATTAATAATGGTTCGGTTACTTTTAAATTGACAGAACTTAAAGATTATTTTAAATAAAACCTTCGCATAAAACGAGTTTTGCAAAAGTAGCCGTTAAATGCTCTGAATTCATAGTTGTGCTTCATAATCGTTATTTTTTTAAACCTGCAAACCATTAACATTTTTATAAATAAGCGCTTTGTGGTTTTAACCAAATACAATAGTTATTAGTTCATGTATTGTAAAATTTTGAACCTAATTTGTAAAATCTACAGGTAACAAAGGCAATTTACTTGTATTTACGTTTTTTCTAATTAATAACTTGCTATTACAAAAACAATTACATAGTTTTACTGAACATTTTAAACCATTAAATTATGAAGAAAACATTTACAATTAAACTTTTATTGGGTTTTTTATTTCTAAACTTGGCATTTATTGCCAATGCACAGTTAAATTATTTAACTGGAGGATTTACTACCAGTGCTTCAACTTATGTTGACCTAGGTACCAATGGTGATACCATACCTGTTGCTAACAAAGACGATGCTTTTTCAGCACCTATTCCTATTGGATTTACCTTTGAATTCAACAACGCACCTTACGACTCGTTTGTATTTAGTACCAATGGATTTATTAAACTTGGAAGAGATTCTGCATCTCGCCATTTTTTGTTTACTACCCATGCACAACCACCAGCAAATGGTCCTTTTACTGCTGGTACAAGTCCAACTCCTGCGCTTAAAGATAGTTCCATGTTATTTGCATTTGGACAAGATTTATTTGCAGGTTCTTCCAATGCTGAGTTTAGGGTGCACACCACAGGAACAACTGGTTCAAGGATATGTACTATTCAATGGAAAAATGTAAAGGATAAAATACAAGCAGGTGCTGCTCAATTATACGATACCATTAATTTTCAAATAAAATTATACGAATCAACCAATGTAATACAATACGTTTATGGCAGATGGACTACTACCATTAATTCATCAACTGTGAGGTTTGCAGCAGTAGGATTAGTAGGAAGTAGCGTAACCACGGCTGCTCAAAATTTGCATTTAGTAAAAGGTTCTACCATTGCATGGGGAAGTTCAGTTGCCAATTCAGGTTTTTATTTAAATAACGCTGTAAACTATAGAAACTCTATTAGTTCACCTGCTGGCCCGGCACCCGACTTAGGAAGAACATTTACTTTTACACCTATTACTGCCGATGATGCAGGTATTAGGGTAATTCATGCACAAGGAAAAGTATCGTTGGTAAATAATGTTGCCGATTCAATTAGAACAAATATTATAAATAATGGAGTAAATACATTAACAAGTTTGGTGGTTACGTTAACTATTTCTGGTGCGCATTCATATACTACAACAACTACCATTGGTTCATTGGCTCCAGGAAACAATGTAACAGTAGCGTTTGCACCTTTTACTCCAACCAACACTGGTGCATCGGTTATAACAGTTTCTGTTCCATCTGACGATAATAATGCAAATAACACTATGACAAATAGTTATTTAGTAACTAATTTTGATATGAGTTATCGCGATACATTATTAGCACATTCGGGAAGTAATGGCATAACAATACCTAACTTTTGGGGGGCAAAGTTTTTTGTTACTGGTCCGGCTTTGGTTACAACAGTTAGGTCGTTTTTAGTTTCAAATTCCGATGCAACTGGAGATACCGTTTGCGGAATGATATTAGATACTTTAGGAAATATAATTGCTCGTTCTCCAAATTATATTGTTCAAACTTCCGATTTAGGAACTACACTTAACTTTAGTATGTCGTTGCCACCAACAATTACCAATAGATCTATCATTGCAGGAATAGCAGGAGGAACATCAATTAACACATTGAATTATTTTTTAGGTACTTCGCAAACAGAAGCACCAATTAGAAATCCAAGTCCATTTTACTTTTTAACTACGGCTTCGGCTATTAGTAACTCAACTGTTGGAACTTTATATGCTACTCCAGGTGCAGTGGGCAATCAAACCACACGTTTAATGATTGAATGTTATACACGCCCAATTCCGCAAATAGATGTAGCAGTTGTTTCAACAGGAATTTCAGCTAGATACAATATTCCTACTGGTGTAAACTTGCCATTAAGAGTTGTGGTAAGAAACACAGGCGCTCAAACACGTACTTCGGGAATTGCAGTTAGGTATAGAATTAATAATGGCGCGGTAATTGGTCCAGTAAATACTACTGTTTCAATTAATCCAAACGATACTACAAGTGTATTGTTTACAGGCACCAGCGCATTAAATTTTTCAACTGCAGGAACATATAATATTAAAATATATACTTCGTTAACCAACGATTCGATAAGAGGAAATGACACATTAAATGTAACTTATATTGCTTCTCCGCAAAATGTATTGCCTTTTAGAACTACAAGTGCTAATTTAAACACAAATTGGACTATAAATAACTCAAGTGCTACTGCATCTATTTGGAAAACCGGAAATGCTACTTTGCCAAACGGAAGCTCAAATACTTGTATTTATGCCGATAATTTTAACTTTGGTACAAATGGAAGAATTGTTTCTACTTCATCGTTTAATTTTACCGGAGTAAGTAATCCTACTTTGTATTATTCATTGGCCCATGCGCCAAAAACTGTTGCTGCAGAAGATACTTTTTATGTGGAAGTATCAACCGATGGTGGAAACACATTTACAGTTATCGATATGTTAACTGGTCAATCGAGCAATCCAAGTTTAGGTACAATGGCAACTCAAAACACATTGTTTACGCCTTCTTCTTCTGCTAATTGGCGCAATGCAACTGTAAGTTTAGCTTCATATGCAAATAATCCTTATGTATTAGTTGCGTTTAGGAGTGTATCTGGGTTTGGGAATAGCATTTATTTAAATAATATAAATATTGCCAATCCGGCCATATTTAGTTCACAAAGTGTAACCTCTGCATCAAGTTTCTTTTCAGGCATTGCAAGTGTTAGTTTTAATTCTTCAATAGGAGCAAGCAATGGTGTTATTTCATTTAGCAGGTTTTCGGCCGCACCAGTATTTAGTGCTGCAAGTCCTGTTTTTGCTACTAATTTTTCGCAAACCACACCCAATTCGGCAGTATTTACTCCCGATGTGATAAGCCCTTCAGCTTGGTTTTCTATTCATTATTCAGGTATTGGAACTGGTAACCTACCTAGCTCAGCTCCTTTCGATATTAACTTAAATATCAGTACCATTGGCGCAATTCAAAGCCCTGATAGTTTATACATAGTGAGAAGAACTGAATCAACTGGAAGTTGGACAGCACTAAATACAGCCAGAGTTGGCAATATACTTTCATCGTCAGGATTAACTGCCTTTGGCGATTTTGGAATAGCCAGTGTAAGCAGTGTAAATGTATTACCAGTAAAATGGTTAGGTTTTAATGCAACAAAAATTAACGAAAATTTAGTTCAATTAAATTGGAGTACAGCAGCAGAATTGAACAACAAAGGTTTTGAAATTGAAACTTCGTTTAATGGAGTTGATTTTAAAAATATTGGTTTTGTAAATGGAGTTGGTAATTCTAATAAAAAATCGAATTATACTTTTAACGATAACAATGCTTCTATTTCAAATACTGGTATTTATTATAGATTAAAGCAATTTGATTTTGATGGAGCATTCAATTATTCAAACATAATTAAAGTTAACACTAACAATAATTTATTTGAAGAAACAGTTGAAGTTTCGCCAAACCCTTTTGTTAATGAAATAAATATTAAACTAAATACTTTAGCTAGTAACAATGTAAAAATTCAAATTTATAATGTGGATGGAAAATTGGAAGTTGAAAGAAATTATTTAGTAAATATTGGTTTAAACAATATTGAATTAAATGATATTTCGAACTTGCCAAAAGGCTTGTACGTTTTGAAAGTGAATCAAAATGCTGTTTCCAAATCGTTTAAATTAATCAAGTAAAAAACAATAAATTAAAAAAAGGGCGTTTCAAATTTTTTGAAACGCCCTTTTTTTATTCTACATGCAATAGCAATCCTTTCAAATATTCCCCTTCAGGATGGTAAATATTTATTGGATGGTCATCGGGTTGGCTTAATTGGCGCACAATGCGAACGTTCCTTTTTGTTTCGGCTGCGGCACTAAAAACTATCTTTCGGAACAAATCTTTGTCAATATGCTGACTACAGCTAAAAGTAAAAATTAATCCGTTAGGTTTTACTTTTTCAATTCCCAATTTATTTAAACTTTGATAACCCCTCGATGCATTTGCTACTGCTCTTGAATGTTTTGCAAAAGCGGGAGGATCTAACACAATGATATCATACTTTTTTTCGCATTGTTTTAAATATTCAAAACAATCGGCAGTTATTCCTTCGTGGTTGGTTAAAACATTTAATGCCACATTTTGATTACACAATTCAATGGCTTCTTTGCTGCTATCCACCGAATCGACCCAAGTAGCGCCATTTTGCAAAGCAAACAAACTAAATCCGCCCGAATAACTAAAAGTATTCAAAACAGTTTTGCCTTTACTCAATTCACCCAATGTTTTGCAGTTTTCGCGTTGGTCGATAAAAAAGCCAGTTTTTTGTCCAGTTTCTACATTTATATTAAACTTTACGCCATACTCCTTTCCTTCTATAGGCATGGGTAAAACAGCATTGTTTACCCACCTGTTTCCATCAGTAACTTGCTCCAATAATTGAGTACTTTGTTTTGTTTTTAAATAAATATGGTTAAAGCCTAAACTATTTAAAGCATCAAAAATAGTTTGGCTAATGAGCTCCACACCTTTTACCAATATTTGGCAAACAGCAGCATGGTTATAAATATCGATGATTATTCCCGGAAAAAAATCTCCTTCGGCATGAATAAGCCTGTAAATATTGGTAGTTTCCCCATTAATAAATAACTTTCGGTAATTAAATGCACGGGTTATTTTTTCTTTCCAATAGTTTTCATCAATTACCATTGGCTCGCTGGTAAATTCAAAAAGCCTGCACATAATTTGGCTGTTTGGTGCAAAAAAACCGTAACCTAATAATTCATCGGCATTACTCCTTACTTCTACAATGGAACCATTTGGCGCTTTTGGCATTTGCTTTACTCCACCGCTAAACACCCAAGGATGACGGTTTAACAACGAACGTTCTCTGCCACTTTTTAAAATAATTTTTTCGTAATTCATGCAGTTGCAAAGATGATGAAAAATGTGGGAGGAAAAAGAAGGATTTTAGCTCAATAAAGCAAAGTGGTAGTAGCTTAAAAATAAGCTAATCACATCCAAATCTAATTGCTTCTGCATCTAATTTCCATTTCAAAGTAAGATTGTCTTTTTTGAACTTATAAAATATCGATTGCCCTCTATATGAAGAAAAACTGTAAGCATGGACAACAACATAAACGTATAAATTTTCGTTTATAAAAAGCAAATTTGAAAGTTTAAATGTGTTGTTTCCTTTTGTAAAATACCTTCCTTGAATAATGTCATCATCCAAAAGTTTAAACTGTTTGTATTTTTCCCCTTTAATAAAACTTGTATCAAAAGGCATTTTCTGATAGAAGTAAATATTCGAATCTATTCTAAATTTTACTTCATTTATTGTAAAATTGAATCGTACCAAAATGAATTAATAAATGCAGAATCATAATTAATTTGTTTTTTTCTTATCATACAACTTTCATTACCACAATTATATTTTTTATGAATATCATTCAAAATAATTTTCTCAATTTCGTACTTCTTGATAGATTGACTATTGGCAATATTAGTAATTCCAAATAATAAAAACACAAGTACCTTTATTTGATTTTTATAAATTTTCATTTCAATATTTATCTCATTATTTCAATACCATATAACCTCTCAACCAATTAACTTTTTCAAACTAAATTAACCTAACTGAATTCCATTTAATTTTCGGTAAAAGCCAATGGCAGCATTGTCTGTCATGCCCGATATAAACTCGCAAATTTTCATAACACGGGTATATAAATCGGTATTTGGTATTTTACCTTTACCTATAAATTGTTCTGGTATTAGTTCTATTACTTTTTGGCTTCGGTAAAACTTTAGTGCATTGTTATTTTGCGCATCAAAATGCTGGTTTACAGCATTTATACAAATATGTAGCAAACCACTTATTACTTCAAAACCCGCGGCTTCTATTTCTAAAACCACTCTATTTTTATATACTTTTTCTTTGGTTATGGTTTTAATTTGTTCAATCAGTTCAATTTTTGAACTTAATTTTATCAATGAATTATTAAAAGTACCTGATAAAATTGTTTCTTCATTTTGCATAAAAATTTCAGCCAATTCGTTTGTTAAAAAATCAATTGCAGAAGCGCGCAAAAATCCAATTTGACCTTCTCTTGTCATTTGGTTAAACTTTACTTCATCAAAATTTGTTACAAAAGGAACCATTAGTTTTTTAGCAAATTCAAAGTCAATCCACTTTAAATTTAAACCATCTTCAAAATCTATTATGCTATAACAAATATCATCGGCTGCTTCAACTAAAAACGCCAATGGATACCTACACCAATTTAAGTTTTCATCGTTTCGGGTTTTTATAAGTCCTACTTTTTCGGCTATGTCTTTAAAATAATCAACTTCACTTTGAAAAAATCCATACTTTTTTTCACTCACTTTTTTATCAGAATAGTTTGGTAAACTTTCTTTTGGATATTTGCTAAATGCAGCTAAAGTAGGGTAGGTAAGGCGTAAACCTTTATCGTTTCCGCTGTAATTACAAACTATTTTAAACCCATTGGCATTGCCTTCAAAGTTTATTAAATCTTCCCATTGTTTAGGGTTATTTATTAAATTTTTTAGCTCATTTCCGTTTCCATTTAAAAAATATTCGCGTATAGCATCTTCGCCACTGTGGCCAAAAGGAGGGTTGCCAATATCGTGTGCCAAGCATGCTGCAGCCACTATGCAACCTATATCGTAACTACTAATTTCGTTTTGTAACGCGGTGTATTTTTGTAGCAATGCTTCCGATACTTTTCTACCCAAACTGCGGCCTACGCTCGATGTTTCTAAACTATGGGTTAGTCTGTTATGTACAAAATCGTTTTCAGGTAGTGGAATTACTTGGGTTTTATCTTGTAGTTTTCTAAACGATTCAGAAAACACAACCCTGTCAAAATCACGTTCAAATTCTGTTCTACTCGATTTATTGTCTTGTAATATTTGGTTATATCTAAAAGGTTTTAAAAGTTGAACCCAATTCATTGTCATGCCGCAAATAAAATAAAGCAAGTTGGTAAAAACTATTTGTTAGTAAAATTTAAATCTTTATAAATTGGTTCAATATTAAAAAGTGCCTTATTTGAAGTTTAAAATGAAAAATTGAAATCAAAGGTTTTAAATATAAACTTATATATTTGTATAAACTTTTAAAAAATGAATATCGAAGTAATTAAATACGAATTGGTAAATAAGCTTTTGAGTACAACAGATGAAAGTCTTTTAGAACAAGTATATGCTATATTTAAAAAGTCGGATAAAAAGAATGATGGTTTAACAATTGCACAATATAACAGTGAATTGAAAGCAGCTGAAACAAGAATGAAGAACGGCAAATATACTACTCACGATGATATTGAGTTAGAAAGTAAAGAATGGTAATTAAAAAAAAGAGAATCATTCAATGGGATGATGAAGCAAAACTTTATTTTAAGCAAGCTATACAATACATAAAACAAGAATCTCCCCAAGGTGCACAAACTGTTAAGCTAGCAATTTTAGAACATATAGCTGTTCTGAAAGAAAATGCTGGAATATATGAAATTGATAAGTTTAAAATTGAAAACGATGGAAGTTATAGCTCAGTAACGGTTTTTAGTTATCGCATTACATATAAAATTACTGAAAACCACATACTCATACTAAGAATTAGACACACAAGTCAAGACCCAATAAATTATTAAATTTTGATTCTATTGACTAGCTAAAAGAGTTTTAAATCAACTATTCTTCTTATAATAAAATCAAGTTTTGTATTTAAACAAAACAAAGAAATTCATATAAATATTTATAGGTTTAAATTAACTTATTATTATTGCAATTAATTAAATGAAAAAATATTTATACTTTTTGTTTTCATTGCCATTATACGGCTTGTCAATTCTGCCATTTCCATTGCTTTATTTATTAAGCGATGCTTTGTATTTTTTGGCTTTTTATGTAATTGGTTACCGCAAAAAAGTGGTATATACCAACTTAAGAAACTCGTTTCCTAATTACACCGAAAAGCAAATAGATTTAATTGCAAAAAAGTTTTATTCTCATTTGATTGATGTGTTTTTAGAAACATTTAAAATGTTAACAATCAGCAAAAATGGGTTAAAAAAACATGGTAAATATTTGAATTTAGAAATAATGGATGAAATTATAAAACAGAAAAAAAGCTTTATAATTTTAACTGGGCATATAGGAAATTGGGAATGGTTGCCTACCATTTGGCATTTTGAAGGAAAAGCAGATATTGTAGGTATTTACCATAAATTAAGTAGTCCATTTTTCGAAGATTTTACAAAGAAAATGCGCGAGCGTTTTGGAATACAAATGATAACTATGGAAAACACTTTGCGTGGTATGTTGGCCAATAAAAATAAAATTACAGGAACTGGCTTTATTTCAGACCAAACGCCAAGTGGCGATAATGCTTATTGGATAAATTTTTTAAACCAAGATACTCCAGTTTTTACTGGTGCCGAAAAAATTGCAAAAAAGTTTAATTATCCAGTGGTGTTTTGCAAAGTATTAAAACCCAAAAGAGGTTATTACGAAATAGAGCTTGAAATATTAACTATGGAACCTAACTCAACTCCTGAAAATTACATTATAGATTCATTTAATAAAAAACTAGAAGAAAATATTATTGAACAACCTGAAATATGGCTTTGGAGCCATAAACGTTGGAAACACAAAAGAAAAGTTTAATACTTATAAGTTGACTTTTGAAAATTTATGTTGGGTAAATTTTTAATTTTATCAGTATACTTTGTTATTGATTTAGGTAAATTAAAATGATACCCAAAATAAATATTTGCACTTCCAATACTGTATCCTATCCTTTCGTTTTTCCCTAAAGGTAAATTATAAACATCGGCAACAACACTTAGACCAGTAAAAAACTTGTTCGAGTTATACCCAATTCCTGTTCTTCCTAAAGCCCTAGGAATAAATTCAAATTGATTAAAAACTTGATTACCGTTTTTAAATTCCGAAGTATAATGTTGTTGTTGAAAATTCATTCCAGCGCATATAGAAACGGTAAAAAAAAATCTTTGAAATGCTACAAAAGTATGCCCATAACCAGGCATGATACTCAAATTGTAAAAATCTCCTTGTTTAATTTTAGCCTCTGGACTAAACTTCATAATATCTATTTCTTTGGGAACTATTGAAGAATCGGCTCTTACATTAAAATAGTTTATAGAACCATTCAATATTAAACTTCCAGCACTGTGTTTTTGTATTTCGTTTTGAATAAAAGTACTTCTATATGAATATTTTTTATGATTGAAAATGAAATAAAAATTCGAACCAATGGTTAATGTATTTAAATCAGGTCTAATATAATGCCTAAGAGGGTAGTTTATTAAAACTTCTTTGGAGTTATCAATAAAAAAACCTGTGTAATCAAGATAATATAAATCTACCCCCATTTTTTTTCCGTACCCACTTAATTTTAAGTTAGTATAGGTAGTAGTTCCTTTATATTTTTCTTGTAAATTTTTTGGTGCATAGCCAATTGCCAAACCTAACCAATGTAAACGCACACTTATTCCAATTGCTCCGTAATCATTGGGAGAAAAATTTAATTTAACTCCTTTATTACCTGATAAACTAAAGTCGTTTTTATTAGTTAAAAAAAATAAACTTAAATTTAAATGATCAGAAATGTCTTTAATAAAATATTCTCTAGGTTGATTTTTTCTTTTTAAAGTGTCTTGTGCTAATATAAACTGCGCAAACACAAGCAAGTAAATAATTAATGTAATAGTTTTTTTCAAGTGTTTATATGGATTTAATTTTAAAAAAAAGGTTTAAAAACGTATTAATTATTTTAGTTTCGCTCCATGTTTAAAAATTATTTACTAATTGCAATTATAACATTTCTTTTTACTGCATGTAGCATTAAAGAAAAAGTAGATGTCATTTACTTTAACGGACAAGTTTATACAATAGATTCTTTACTAAGTAAACAAGAAGCATTTGCTATAAAAGATGGAAAATTTATTGCAGTTGGTACCACTATTTTTATAGAAAAAAATTATGAATCAACAGTGAAAATTGATTTAAAACAACAGTTTGTTTACCCAGGATTAATTGATGCCCACAGTCATTTTTATGGCTTAGGTAGGTTTATGCAAATGGTTGATTTAACGGGAGCAAAAAGTTGGGACGAATGTTTAGAAAGGTGTAAAAACTTTTATGATACAAATAAACCAAGTGTTCTTTTAGGCAGGGGTTGGGATCAAAATTTATGGGCTAAAGAAGATTTTCCTACCAATGAAAAATTAAACGAATTATTCAAAAATATTTCTGTTTTACTCAAAAGGGTTGATGGGCATGCAGCTATTGTTAACGACTTTACGTTAAAATTGGCAAATATAAATAATACAACATTGGTAAATGGAGGAAAGGTAATTTTACAAAAAAACAAACTTACAGGAGTATTAATTGATAATGCGGTTGATTTGGTTGAAAATGTATTGCCAGAAATATCGATAGCTGATAAAATAAAAGCATTAAAAATAGCTGAGAAACATTGCTTTGAATATGGTTTAACCTCAGTTTGCGATGCAGGCTTGGAGTTACCAATAATACATTTAATTGATAGTTTGCAACAACAAAATTTGTTAAATATGCGTATTTACGCAATGGTGAGTTTAAATAATCAAAACCTAAAAGAAGCATTAAAAATTGGTGTTTATAAAACCGAAAAATTGAATGTATCGAGTTTTAAAATGTATGCTGATGGTGCTTTAGGTTCAAGAGGCGCTTGTTTATTAGCTCCTTATGCTGACGATATTCACAACAAAGGTTTTCTGTTAACCGATATTAATAAAATGAAAGCGTATATTTTACAAATTGCAACAAGCAAGTTTCAATTAAACACACATTGCATTGGAGATTCAAGCAACAGATTGATTTTAAATTTGTATAGTAAAGTATTGGCCAAAAACAACGATAGAAGATGGAGAATAGAACATGCACAAGTGGTAAACCCCCAAGATTTTAAGCTTTTTGGTGATTATAAAATTATTCCTTCAGTTCAACCAACCCATGCCACTAGCGATATGGTTTGGGCTAAAGATAGATTAGGTAAAAACAGAATAGAACATGCTTATGCTTACCAAGAATTACTTAAACAAAATAGTTGGTTGCCATTAGGAACTGATTTTCCTGTCGAACATGTTTCACCATTTTATACTTTTTATGCAGCCATAGCTCGAAAAGACAGTGAAGGAAACCCAACTCCAGGTTTTAATATTGAAAATAGTTTAACACGAGAACAAGCCTTAAAAGGAATTAGCATTTGGGCTGCAAAAGCTGCTTTTGAAGAAAATGAAAAAGGGAGCATTGAGGCAAAAAAAATGGCTGATTTTATAGTAACTAACATTGATTTATTAAACGAAAAAGACTTATTAAAAATAAGAAACTTAAAACCAAATGAAGTTTATTTGAACGGGAAAAGGGTAAAGTAAAAAACATAAACCTAATTCATACTTTTAGTATTTATTTTATAAATAAATGTTTTCATAATAGATAAATTGAATTTGTAAATAACTAAATTTTCTTTTGTGCTAAAATTATCGGTTTTTTGTGTTTCGCAATTATGTCAGATATTATTAAGCTTTTACCCGAACATGTGGCCAACCAAATTGCTGCAGGTGAAGTTATTCAAAGGCCTTCAAGCATTGTAAAAGAATTACTCGATAATAGCATTGATTCGGGAGCTACACAAATAAAACTTATTTTAAAAGATGCTGGTAAAGCCCTTGTTCAAGTAATTGACAATGGAAAAGGAATGAGTGAAACCGATTCACGTATGTGCTGGGAGCGCCATGCTACATCAAAAATTCAAACCATTGAAGATGTTTTTAAAATTAAAACAATGGGTTTTAGGGGCGAGGCTTTGGCATCAATAGCTTCAGTAGCGCAGGTGGAATTAAAAACCAAACGCAACGAAGACAATTTAGGCACTTGTATATTAATTGAAGGCAGTAAAACCCTGAAACAAGAAGCCATTTCGTGGCAAACAGGAACAAGTATTTCGGTTAAAAATTTATTTTTTAATATACCCGCTCGCAGAAATTTTTTAAAATCGAACCCAGTTGAGTTACGCCATATTATTGATGAATTTACCCGAGCAGCTTTGGCTAATCCCAATATTGGTTTCGAAATGTATCACAACGATGATGCTTTGCATATATTAAAACCAGCCGATTTAGCCTTTAGAATTTGTAATTTATTTGACGAAAAAAAACCAGATAGTTTATTGCTTTTTGAAGAAGATACTACCATTATAAATGTAACTGGTTTTATAGGAAAACCTCAAATAGCTAAGAAAACCCGGGGCGACCAATTTATTTTTGTAAATAACCGCTTTATAAAAGACGCTTATTTAAATCATGCCATAGTTAGCGGTTTTGAAGGCATTATTGCCAAAGATCAATATCCATTTTATTGTATAAATATTGAAATTGATCCAAGTAAAGTAGATGTAAATATTCACCCAACAAAAACAGAAATAAAATTTGAAGATGAACGCAATATTTATCAAATATTAAGGGCTGTGACACGTAAAGTATTGGGCGAAAATTTTAATACTCCAACACTGAATAAAAGCTATGACGATAACCAATTTTTAACGGCTGATTTAAACCAAAATAGCAGTCAAATAAATAACAATATAAAATTTAATACTAGCCAAACAGTAGGAAAACCGAGCAACGATAAAAACGATTGGTTAAAAACAGAATATGCTAGTAATAGAAATTTTAAAAAACAACAAACCACCAATTGGGAAGATTTATTTAAAATAGCGGCAACCGATTTACCATCTGAAATACCAAAATCGAGTGAAAATGCGCAACAAACTTTAATTGAAAACAATAAGCAAACCAGCCAACAGTTTTTACAAATACAAAAAACTTACATTGCCACACAAATAAAAAGCGGCATGCTTTTAATAAGTCAGCAGGCTGCGCATGAGCGCATTTTATTTGAAAAATATTTAATTGCAATAAAACAACAACCTATTGCTAGTCAGCAAAAATTATTTCCTAAAGCAATTACTTTAAATGCTACCGATGAAAGTATTTTACTTGAAATATTGCCTGAAATAAAAGCATTGGGTTTTGATGTAAATGAATTTGGTAAAAACACGTTTGTAGTTAATGGCGTGCCTGCCGAAATGCAGTATAACAATGAACAAGATTTATTAATAGACTTAATAAATAATTATAAAAACAATAAAAACTTAAGCGATAGTAAACACGAATTAATTGCTAAAATTTTAGCCAAAAAGGCAGCAATAAAGGCTGGCACTTTGCTTGCAACCGATGAAATGAATCGCATAGTTGATGAGCTTTTTGCTTGTAGCGAACCCAAATACTCGCCCGATGGAAAACCAAGCTTACTTACTTTAAGCATGGCAGAGTTGGCAAATATGTTTAAATAAAAAAAATAAAATGTACCAAAAATATAGACCACCAAGTGCTAATGTATTGCCACTAGCTGTTAAAAACTTACTAATAATTAATGGGCTGTTTTTTTTAGCTACCATTGTTTTAAACGATAGGAAAATATTGGATTTAACAAAAATATTTGGCTTGTTTTATCCAGCAAGCGAATATTTTAAACCCTATCAGTTTTTTACTTATATGTTTATGCATGGCAATTTTTACCATATATTTTTTAATATGGTAAGTTTATGGATGTTTGGTTCAACCATTGAAAATTATTGGGGTTGGAAACGCTTTAGTATATTTTATGTAGTAACAGCTTTAGGTGGAGCCATTATTTATTTAATAGTAAAATACTTTGAAATTAACCAGCTTAAACAACAACTTCCAATTGATTTATATAATTCTGTTATAAACGAAGGGGTACAAATTTTTAAAGGTGGACAAATGTACTCGAATAGTAAAGCCAACGATTTGTATTACATGATAAATGCGCCAGTAATTGGAGCTAGTGGCGCTGTTTACGGTGTTTTATTGGCTTTTGGAATGATGTTTCCTAATACCGAAATTATGATGCTTTTTTTACCCATTCCTATCAAAGCAAAATACTTGGTTTTAATTATGGGTGCTATGGAATTATTGCTTGGCATAAATAACCGTGCAGGCGATAATGTAGCTCACTTTGCTCATTTGGGTGGAATGTTATTTGGGTTTATTTTGGTTAAGTATTGGAACAAAAACAATAGAAAAACTTTGTATTAGTATTTTCGCTTTTTTATAAATAGTAATTATGGCACTAATTGATGATTTGAAATTTAAACTGGCTCAGAATAATGCAGTTATCAAACTAATAGCATTAAATACAATTGTGTATTTAGTATTTGCATTAGCACATGTTTTTTTCTGGCTTTTTCAAGCCAATGATGTAATTAGTGCGGTTGAAAAACTTTTTGTTTTGTATGCATCGCCAAGTAATTTTATAACTCAACCTTGGGGCATTATTACTTACATGTTTTTGCATTCGGGTTTTTTTCATGTACTTTTTAATATGCTTTGGTTATACTGGTTAGGTTTGCTTTTACACGAATACTTAGGTAACATTCGTGTGTATCAAGTATACTTTTTAGGTGGTATTTTTGGTGGATTATTATACATGTTTGCCTATAATGTATTTCCTGTATCTAGTTCCGATTTAAACACTTCTTTTGCCTTAGGTGCTTCTGCAGGTGTATTAGCAATTGTGGCTGCTGCTGCAACTTTATTGCCAACTTATACTGTTATGCTTTTTGGTGTATTTTCGGTTCAGTTACGTTACATAGCCATTTTTTCAGTATTAGTCGATTTACTGAACATTCCAAGTAGCAATGCAGGAGGAAGAATAGCACATTTAGGAGGTGCTTTGGCGGGCTTTTTATTTATAAAATACTTGTATACCAACAATACTTTTACCAATTTCATTCATTCGGTAAGTTCTTTTTTTAAAAATATATTTAAACAGAAACCTACATTAACAGTTCACCACAAATCGGATTTTAGAATTAAGCAACAGCCCGTAAATACTTCGAAACCCAACCAAGCCGATGTAGATGCAATACTTGAAAAAATAAGCAAAAGTGGTTACGAAAGTTTAACCGCAAAAGAAAAAGAATTGCTTTTTAGGGCAAGTAAAGATTAAAAAAATGCGAAATTAGGAATGACAAAAATGCGAAGTAATTTTTATACTAAACTTTGTTTTCAATACCTGTCTTTTTAAATAATCAACTCTCTTAACCAATCAACCCTTTTCCCAATAAATATTCAGCAATTTGAACAGTATTGGTAGCTGCACCTTTGCGTAAATTATCTGCCACTATCCAAAGGTTTAATGAGTTGGGTTGGCTTTCATCGCGTCTTATTCTTCCTACAAAAACATCGTCTTTGCCATCGGCAAATAATGGCATTGGGTATTCAAAATTCGCTATATCATTTTGTAAAACAACACCAGCCATATTGGTTAAAATATCATGCACTTCTTGTAAATCAAAATCGTTTTCAAATTCAATATTTACACTTTCGCTGTGGCCACCAGTGGTTGGAATTCGTACACATGTTGCAGTAACATTGATAGAATCATCGCCCATTATTTTTTTAGTTTCTTTTACCATTTTCATTTCCTCTTTGGTATAGCCATTTTCTAAAAAAACATCAATTTGTGGAATTGCATTTTTATCAATTTGATATTTATAAGCCATTTCGCCAACTATTCCGTTGCGTTCGTTTTCCATTTGTTGCACAGCCTTAACACCTGTGCCAGTAATCGATTGATAGGTAGATACCACCACTCTTTTTATTTTATATTTTAGGTGCAATGGCTGCAATACCAACACCATTTGAATGGTAGAACAATTGGGATTCGCTATAATTTTATCGTTGGTAGTTAAAACATGCGCATTTAATTCGGGCACTATTAGTTTTTTGGTTTCATCCATGCGCCAAGCCGATGAATTGTCAATAACATAACAACCAACAGCAGCAAACTTAGGCGCCCACTCCAACGATACACTTCCACCTGCCGAAAATAATGCCACCTGCGGCTTTTTATCAATGGCTTGTTGCATAGAATGTATCACATAATCTTTTTGGTTAAATTGTATTTTATTTCCAACCGATTTTTCGGAAGCAACAGGAATTAATTCCGAAACTGGAAAGTTTTTTTCCTCCAATACCTTTAACATTACCGAACCCACCAAGCCTGTGGCACCCACAACTGCAACTTTCATATATTTTAGTAAAATTTGAGGTTCGAAAATAATAAAATATTATTAACTATTCCCTGCCCACGTTTCTCTATCCAAACTACGGTATTGAATGGCTTCGGCAAGGTGTTCTGTTTTTATTTCTTCGCTTCCTGCTAAGTCGCTAATGGTACGTGCTACTTTTAAAATCCTATCATAAGCCCTGGCAGAAAGTTGCAATTTATTCATAGCAGTTTTTAACAATGTTTGGCCTATATTGCTTATTTGGCATAACTCGCGCACTTGTGTGCTGCTCATTTGAGCATTGCAATAAATACTCGGATTATTTTCAAATCTAGCACTTTGAATCAGTCGAGCTTTTATCACTCTTTCCCTTATATTTTCGCTTTTTTCTGCCTTTCGGGTATCGGCTAATTGATCAAAATTAACAGGCGTAACTTCTATATGAATATCAATTCTATCTAATAATGGTCCTGAAACTTTGCTTAAATATTTTTGAACTACGGTTGTGCCACAAACACAATCTTTTTCCGGATGGTTAAAATAACCACACGGACAAGGGTTCATGCTGGCTACCAACATAAAACTGGCTGGGTATTCAATGCTAAATTTTGCTCGAGAAATGGTTACTCGCCTTTCTTCGAGTGGTTGGCGCATTACCTCTAAAACAGTTCGTTTAAACTCGGGCAATTCATCTAAAAATAAAACCCCATTATGTGCCAAACTTATTTCGCCTGGCTGCGGTACATTGCCACCTCCAACTAAAGCAATATCAGAAATGGTATGGTGTGGCGAACGAAACGGACGCATATACAACAAGGAGGAGCCACCTTTTAACCTGCCGGCAACGGAATGTATTTTGGTAGTTTCTAAAGCTTCGTGCAAATTTAATGGTGGTAAAATACTTGGTAAACGTTTGGCAAGCATTGTTTTTCCTGCACCTGGAGGGCCAATTAATATAACATTATGTCCACCGGCTGCTGCAATTTCCAAAGCTCGTTTTATATTTTCCTGTCCTTTTACATCCGAAAAATCTTCTTCATTTAAAGCTAAATTATCTTCAAATTCCTTTCGTGTATCAATTTCGTAGCGAGTTAAATGGCTTTCGTCACCATTAAAAAACTCAATAATTTCGCGAATATGAGTGGCTCCATAAACTTTTAAATTATTAACTATTGCGGCTTCTTTGGCATTTTCAACAGGTAAAATAAACCCTTCAAAACCTTCCTGACGGGCTTTAATAGCTATAGGCAAAGCACCTTTAATTGGTTTTAAATAACCATCTAAACTTAGCTCACCCATTATAATATACTTTTCAATATTATCGGATACCAATTGGTCGGATGCTGCAAGGTAACCAATGGCAATTGTTGCATCGTACGATGAACCTTCTTTTCTTATATCAGCCGGAGCCATGTTTATAACTACTTTTTGCCTCGGTATTTTATAGTAATTATTTTTTAAAGCAGTTTCTATTCTATGCTGACTTTCTTTTACTGCATTATCGGGCAAACCGACTAAAAAATAACCTACGCCATTGCCTTCACTTACATTAACTTCAACTGTAATTGTTACAGCATCTACTCCATAAACGGCACTTCCAAAGGTTCTTACAAGCATATTTTATATTACTTAACATTAACAAAAGCAATTATAAGTGTAAACTGAATTTAATACAAGCAAAAACTTAAATACAAACGTTTAGGAGTATTTATGTGAAACCCATTTTAAATATACTTTGAATAAACTAAAGGGAAAAGTATATTTGTAAAAAGAAATGTATGAGAACTATACAATTAACCATACCTGACGAAATAGAATTAAAGGAGTTTGACTTTACTATGATAGTTGCAACTAAGCTTTATGAAGATGGTTTGCTTTCAGCTGGACAAGCAGCTCAAATGACTGGTTTATCAAAAAGGGCGTTTATAGAAATACTTGGAAAATATGGTGTTTCTTTATTTAGTCAATCAATTGAAGATTTGCATTTAGATATTTCAAATGCATGACATTGTAATTTCAGATACGAGTTGTTTAATTTTATTTGATAAAATTGGCGAAATTGAATTATTAAAAAGTGTTTATGATACTATCATTACTACTCCTGAAATAGCAGAAGAATTTGGTGAGGTGCTTCCAATTTGGATAAAAATAGAAACTGTTAAAGATAAAAAGTATCAACTTTTTTAGAAACGCAAGTTGATAAAGGGGAAGTAAGTGCAATGGCATTAGCTAAAGAAATTGATAATACACTTATTTTATTAGATGATTTAAAAGCACGTAAATTGGCTAGAAAACTTCATTTGAATTATACAGGTTCATTGGGTGTTATTAATAAAGCAAAACAACTTGGAATTATTAATAGTGTAAAACCATTTATAAAAAAGATATTGTAAACAGATTTTAGAATTTCTGATAATGTGGTTTTAGAGTTCCTAACAATTAACAATGAACTATAATTTTAGGGTTAATTTAAAAAATCTATTTTTACTTTTTTCCCCAACCTTTTGGTCCAAAACCTTGTAAAGCCAATGCTTGCCAATATTCGCGGCCATAAGCTACAAATACTTCATCGCCAGGTTTTAGATTTCTACTTGCTATAATATAAACCCTACCTTTTATTATTTCGAAGCGGGCATTGTTTTTTAAACCAGGTATTTTTGTAAAACCATTGGCATCGTTGCAATAGCGTGCCATACTATCTAAATGGTTTTGAGCATCAATACATTTTTTTTCGTTAATATAAAAATAGTAAGCGCCTATTCCATCAGTAAATTCGTTGTTCCTTCGTTCGCACTCTTTCCAGGTTATTATATCTCCAGTATACTCCACTACCTTTTCACCTCGTTTTATTAAGGTATTTACGAATAAACCTTTTCCTGCTCCTTTAATTTTGCTTTCGGCTATATATAATGACATTTTTTTTATGTTAAATTGTTATGGTTCGACAAGCTCACCATGACATTGTTAAATTTTTTTAATTGCTATCAACTGACAACTATCAACCATCAACTAAAAAGCATTACCGAAACCAAATAATAAAACAAATAGCAAAGTTGATATGGCTAATTGTTTTAAAAGTGGATCGAGTAACAGTTTATTTTGAGTTTTTTTTACTGTAAATAATTGCTTTAAAAAAAATGGATAACATGCTACAAATGATAAGTTTTTTAGAGTAGGAAATTCTTTGTAGAACATAACAAAAACAAGTGAACTTATTAAACCTATAACTATAATGATGTAATGGTATTTTTTACTTTTTTCAAATCCTAAACGAGCAGGAATACTTTTTTTGCCAGCAAGTAAGTCGGAATCAATATCGCGCATGTTGTTTAAATTTAAAACCCCAACTGCAAACAAACCGCAGCTAATTGCTGGTAATATTATCATTGCATTTATGCTTCCAGTTAACAAATAAAAAGTTCCAACTACTGATACAATTCCAAAGAAAATAAAAACAGAAATATCGCCAAGGCCTAAATAGCCATAAGGTTTTTTACCATTGGTGTATGTTATGGCAGCAATAATTGAAACTATTCCAAATACAAACAATGTTATAATTCCTGTTAAACCAATAATATTTAAACAAGTATACAATAAAAAAATACCTGAAACCAAACTCAATAAAGTAAATACAATAATAGCATTTAGCATTTGTTTTGCAGTAATTTTTCCAGACTGTACTGCTCTTTGAGGCCCTTTTCTTTCACTATTGTCAGCGCCATGTTTATTGTCGCCATAGTCGTTAGCTAAGTTCGATAGTATTTGCAAAAACAATGCTGTTAGCAGCGTTAAGCAAACTGATAACACAGAAATATTCTGCACATATATTTTTGCTAAAAACACGCCCATTAAAATACATGCCAACGAAAGGAATAAAGTTCTTAATCTAAATGCTTGTAACCAAATTTTCATTTACCTACAAACCAAAACTAATACCTAAACGCAAACGAGGAACTTCATAAACGGCAGGTGTATAACTCACTTTTTGAAACATATCGTTTAGTCTGTAATAACCTACAAAATTAATTACATTATATCCAATTCTAACATACGCTTCGTGGTTAAAATCTTTAATATAATCAAGGTCGTGAACATATACTTCCATTAATTTATTATTTACATCTTTGGTTTGGTAGTAGTGAACTTTCGAAAAATTATACTTGCTCATAACTCCTATTTCGGTATACAGTTTTTTGTAAATATTTATCCTTGTTCCTAAACTTAATACAAAAGCACTAACAGTAAAATTTTCCATATCGTTTTTAATAATTGAAGGGAAAATAGTGTTTGTATCCGACTTTTTAAATGCATACGATTCTAAGTTAAAACCCGATTGACTAACAATAGAAAATGTATTGTTTAATTTGTATTTTAAATTAAAATAAAAATTAACTCCTAACGAATTTTCTAATGTGCCTTTAAATCCTTTTTCATCACCGCCACCATAAAAAGTAAAATCTATCATAAAGTCTGACCTTAATTTATCTTCATTAGTTACTATTGTTGAGTCAATAGTCTTACTTACTTCTTCTTCTAATACTACAGTTTGTGCTTTTAAATTGAACAATCCTGCTATGATAATTGCCATTGTTAAAATTGATTTATTCATGTTTATTTTATTGTTTTAGTAAATGTATATCCTTCAAAATGTAAGGTAATGGTATTGCTTTTTATTAAATAATCATCTTCTATTTCAAAAGGTTCTTTCTCGGTTATCTCAATTACTTTATAATTCAGTATATTTCCTTGGTTATTTTTTATATTATAGTACAAGTTTAAACTTAAATTTTTTAGGTATTTAGGTAAATTGTCATTGTATTTTTCAATAAGATTATATCGATTAATAATTGTTGAATCAATAATCTGAAATGTAATTTTGTTTTCATTCATTGAATCTAAAATATTAAAAGTCGGTAAAACTACAGCTTTGTTTGGCATTGTAAAATAGCCTGCTTGCGGAATTCCATAACCATGCGTATAGTCGTAATAAGGATATAAATGGCCTGATTTTTCTATTTCTTTAAACAATTGCATATTGGTTAAACTCCGGTTGTTTTGCCAAGCACATGCAGCAAAGCCAGCCACTAATGGACACGAAAACGAAGTGCCCGATATTTTTCCTAATGAACCATTTGGGTAAGCGGCAATAACTTGACCGGGTGCACATACATTTGGTTTTAATCTGCCATCTGCACTTGGCCCAATACTCGAAAAGTCAATTTGCCTGTCGGTATAAGGATTTGTTCCTGCAATACATAAAACACTGTCAGCATCCGAAGGAGTAATGATGGTTTTCCAGGCTTCATCTTGGTATTCGTTGCCGGCAGAATTAATTACTAAAATTCCTTTTTGAGCAGCAACTGTAGCAGCAAAAGCTACTACACTTTTTTTACCATCCATGTCTTTTACCTTATACCAGTTGCCGCCATAGCCCAGCGAACTACTAATTATATTTACTCCATTTTTATCGGCCCATTCGGCTGCTGCCAACCAAAAATACTCTTCTTGTTTGTTTTCTTTTAAATTCCATTCGGTTCGGGCTAACAGAAATTCAGCATCCGTTGCCATACCCATTTTTATATTCAAATACATTCCTGCAATGCAGCTCAAAGTATTGGTTCCGTGCGAACCACTATGATACACATTTTCTTTTTTGCTAACAAAATCGTAGGTTAATTTTATTTGATTGTTTTTTCGCAGGTGTGCAAAAGCTTTATGGGTATCAGTACCTGTAAAACCTACATCAAAAACTGCAATGCGAATGTCTTTACCTGTTAAATTATTTTGGGCAAATTGGCTGGCTTGCAGTCTTTCAGTTTGGTAATTTAATAAATTCAATTTATTATAATCTAACTCCTTTTCAGAGCTAATGTATTTAAAGGTTGGCGGTATGTATTCATTTACCCATTTTACAAAAGGCAATTTTGTAATTCTTTCTATTTCGGCACAATTTGTTTGTAAAAACAATGCATTTAACCAACGGCTTTCCACCAATATGTTTACATTTTCGGTTTTAATTTGATTAACGAAATCGTTGTTTAAAGGCAAATCTCTTTCATCGTACAAGGGTAAATTAGCCAAAAGTTTGCGTTCTATATTTTTTGCATCAAAATATTGGTAAGGGTTAAATGTTAAAGCAGATTTGGTTTTTAAATAAACAACATAGGTTTTATTTTGGGCAAATGAGTTTAAACTAACAAATAGCAAAACACCTATAAATATTACTTTAAAAAAATTAAGCATGGGCAATAATACTTATAGGATTAATTTAAACAAAATTTATAGTAAAAAATTAAAGGTTTTGAATTTGTACGAGATTGGCACTTTTGAATAACTAATAGAAACTAGCTGTTGAAAATACAATTCATAGGCAAGGATTGTAGCCTAAATCATGCAACATATTTTTTAGATTGCTAGCTATAATAAATTCATCTTCTACTATTAAAATTATAAGTGCTTGCATTGTAAATAGTTTTTTGCAAAATAATTAAATTTATCATTAATTATTTAATTGAAAAATTTTGAAATTTTCTCAAAAAAAAACCAATTAACTTATGGTTAATTGGTTTTTTTAAAAATTAAATTTTTAATTAAAATCTTTCTAAGTTTGAAAAGAAGAATGATGCTTCAATTGCAGCATTTTCATCACTGTCGCTTCCATGAACTGCGTTGGCGTCAATCGATTTTGCGTATAAATTTCTAATAGTTCCAACATCAGCTTTAGTAGGATCTGTAGCACCAATTAAAGTTCTGTAATCAGCAACTGCATTTTCTTTTTGTAAAACTGCAGCAACTATTGGCCCACTGCTCATAAATTTAACTAAATCGTTGTAAAACGGACGACCGTTATGTACTCCATAAAATTCGCCTGCTGTTTTTTCTGTTAGGTGCAGGTATTTCATAGCTACTATTTTGTAACCTGCAGTAGTTATTTGGTCTAAAATTTTTCCGATATAACCATTGGCAACGCCATCAGGTTTAATCATTGTAAATGTAATATTACTCATTTGTTGTTATTATTTTGCAGCGCAAAAGTATTGCTATTATATCTAATGGGCAAGGTTATTTTTATGTTAATACAATGATTAATCTTTACGTTTTAAATTTTTCTTTTGTTTGGTAGGCATTTTGTTTATGCGCTTGTAATATCCTGATTTGCTTGCAGCAACAAAAAGTGTTAATTTTTTTCCTTTTTGTACTTGGTTCGATTTTAACTTGTTCCACTTTTTTATATCGCCAATACTGCAATCAAACCAATCGGCAATATCACTAATAACATCACCTCGTTTTACAACATAAAAAACTTTAGTTAATTTTACTTTTGGTATGTTTAGTTCTTCTGTTTCCTTTTTTTGTTTTTTGTTTTTAGGTGTTACATTTTCAGGAATATTTGTAACAACTCCTTTGTGGTCTTGTTCATTTTGTGGATCATCTTTTTGTATTAAAATTGGAGCTACATCAGTATTTATTGGTTTATAAACACTGTCGTTTAACAAATAAAATAGTTTCGATTTATTTTTAGGTATTTTTATATAATAGCCATCTACATTCAAAGGGATTATATCTTTTTTAAATATGGGATTTAATTTCCTAAGCTCATCTAAATCAGCATTTAGGGTATTTGCAATTTGAGAAAGTGAAAGCCATTTATTAACCAAAACACTATCAGTATCGTAAAAAATTTCTGGTGCTGTTGCTTTTATTCCATGTTCTTTATAATAATTTAAAATATAGGTGGCAGCTACAAATTGGGGATATAAATCGCGGCAGTTAGAGGGTAAAAAAGGAAATATATCCCAATAATACAAACTGTTTCCAGCCATTCTTATACATTTATTCATTGAAATGGGCGAGCAACCATAAGCACCAATTACCAATGGCCATTGCTTATAAATACTAAATAAATCTTTAAAATGTTGGGTAAAAACAGCTGATGATTTATTTACATCTCTTCTTTCATCCACATAAGTATTTACTTTTAACTTATACATTTTCGATACAGTGTAACTCATGGTCCAAACTCCGCTTGCCCCATTTCCATTTGAAAATGTAGGATTTAATTCAGAGGAAGAAACAGCTAAATATTTTAAATCGGTTGGTAAACCCTTTGCTTTTAAATGTTTTTCTAAAATAGGAAAATAATATTTACTTAAACTTATCAATTCTCGCACTTTAGCAGGGTTTAATAAGTAATCATCTATGTGTTTTTTTACTTCAGTATTATAAATTAACTCCGTTTGCGAGCGCAATGATGATAGCCTTTGCGCATACAATTGGTCTTGTGCAAAAGATACAACAGGCCAAGTGATAACAGTTAATAACAGAAGTGTTTTAACTGTTTTTAAAAAAAGTATAAATTTATTTGATATAGTAAAATTCATTAAGTGAAAAGCAAAGGGTTACTATTGAACGTATGCAATTGTAACTTTATTATTATTAAAAAATTAAATAAGTAATTAAGATTTAAACACCTTAAAGGTTGTTTGGTCTTATATAGTCTACCATTGCTAAAAGCTTAGCATCTTCTTTATTATTGGCCATTAATTGCAAGCCTATTGGCATTTTTTCGTTGTCTATTCCATATGGAAATGAAATAGCTGGAATACCAACAATATTGGCATGTACAGTAAAAATATCAGCTAAATACATTTGAATTGGATCATTGCTTTTTTCTCCAATTTTAAATGCAGTTGTTGGTGTAGTAGGGGATAGTATAAAATCGAATTGATTAAAAATTTCTTGTGTTTTGTTAGCAACCAATCTTCTTACTTTTTGTGCTTTGGTATAATAAGCATCGTAATATCCAGCACTTAAAACAAATGTGCCTAACATAATTCTTCGTTTAACTTCAGGTCCAAATCCTTCAGTTCTCGATTTACGAATAGTTGTTTCTAAATCAACGGCATTTTTACTTCGTAAACCATAATGCATACCTGAAAAACGGGCTAAATTACTACTTGCTTCCGCAGTAGTTAAAGTGTAATAAATTGGAATTACATAGTTCAATCCAGGAAAACTGATTGGTTCTACTGTATGTCCATCGTTTTTTAATTTTTCAATTAATTTAAAAGTAGCCTCTTTTACTTCAGGTTGAACGCCTTCCATATCGATGGTTTCTTGAATGTAAGCTATTTTTTGTTTTTTATTTTCTAAATCAAATTTAAAATCTGTTGATGGTTCTTGAATAGATGTAGCATCGTTTTCATCTATTCCAGCCATTATTGAAAGTAACAAACGGGTATCTTCAACCGATTTGGCAACAGTACCAATAATATCGAAACTGCTTGCATAAGCTATTAAACCCCAACGCGAAATTAATCCATAAGTAGGTTTGTAACCAAAATTTCCTGTAAATGCTGCCGGCTGACGAATAGAACCTCCAGTATCGCTACCTAATGCGGCATGGCACAAATTAGCCTGAACCGAAACTGCTGAACCTCCCGAACTTCCGCCCGAAACTTTAGTATTGTCAAAATCGTTTAATACAGTTCCAAATGCTGAGTTTTCGTTCGATGCACCCATTGCAAATTCATCGCAATTTAATCTGCCAATTACAATAACATCTTCGTTTAAAAGTCTTTCTAAAGCAGTTGCTGTGTATAGCGAAGTAAAGTTATCTAATATTTTTGATGATGCGGAAACTTTGTGGTTTTTATAGCAAATATTGTCCTTTATGCCTATAACCATTCCTGCTACTTTACCGGCAGTTCCATTTGCAATCTTTTCATCAATTAATTGTGCTTTTGCTAAAGCTTCATCAGCCCAAACCTCTAAAAAAGCGTTCAGATGTTTTTTGCTTTCAATGTTTTGTAAGTAGTTAGTTACAATTTGAACAACAGAAGTTTTTTTGCTTTTTAAGGCATCGTTAATTTGGGTATATGAATTAAAATTTTCCAACAATTTTTTATTTTTTTTAAAACTAAAATAGCTTTAATTATTAAACAAAAAAATTCCTCTAAACGAAGAGGAATTTTTAAAATTATTTTTGTAAAGAAAGAATAATTATTCTGCTTCTTTTTTATCTTTAGCTTTCATACCATCTTCTATTTGGTCTTTCACACTTTTTTTGGCATCATTAAATTCGCGCATACCAGTTCCTATACCGCGCATTAATTCTGGAATTTTTTTTCCACCAAATAATAATAAAATAGCCAATAAAATTAATATCCATTCGCCACCACCTAAGTTTCCTATAAATAATAATGTGTAATTCATAATGTATTGATTTTGGGCTACGAATGTACGTTATATTATTGGTTATGAAAATATTTTTTATCATTTAGTAAAGCCTATTTTTACTTTCATTTCGTTTACTAAGTAAAATATCATTTCAGATTCTACAAATTCAAATAAAATTACTAGAATCAGTTGCAATAAAAACAGCACAAAAAAATCATACAAATAACCATTTCTATTTGTGTAAAATTGCATTTTAATAAACTAATTCATTGACAACACAACTTCGTAACCGTTACACCGACTTAATTCATCAAACTTTCTTTTTTCCTCGCCATGGTTTTGAGGTAATTGACAATCATTTGCATTTTAACGGCATTGATTTAATGGGCTTGGTTAAAGAGTATGGAACTCCTTTAAAATTTAGTTATTTACCAAAAATAGGAAGTCAAATTCAAAAAGCTAACGATTTGTTTAATAAAGCAATTGCAAAGCATAATTACGATAGTAAATACTTTTTTTGTTACTGTACTAAAAGCTCTCATTTTAGTTTTGTATTAAACGAAGCTTTAAAAAACAATGTAGATATTGAAACATCTTCAGCCTTTGATTTAGAAATACTAAGTAAACTGCACACGGAAGGAAAGTTTAGTACCGAAAAATATATTATTTGCAATGGTTTTAAAAACGAACCTTATGCAACCAACATTGCTTCTATGGTAAATAAAGGGTTCGAAAACCTAATTTGTGTGTTAGATAATGTAGAAGAATTTGATTTATTAGCAAGTAAAACGACCAATTTAACCAAGCTTGGAATTAGAATTGCAACTGAAGAAGAACCTAATTTTTCTGTATACACCTCGCGTTTAGGAATGAGCTACAAAAAAGTAGTGGATTTATACCATTCTAAAATTAAAGAAAATGAGTTGTTTAAATTAAAAATGGTTCACTTTTTTGTAAATTCAGGCATAAAAGATACTACTTATTTTTGGAGTGAGTTAACTCGCTTGGTTCATGTTTACTGCGATTTAAAAGCAGTTTGCCCAGAGCTTGACACCATTGATGTTGGAGGAGGAATGCCAATTTATACATCGCTAGGAGTGGAGTACGATTACGAATACATGATTGATCAAATAGTGTTTTATATTAAAACCATTTGCGATAACAGAAATATTCAAGTTCCTAATATTTTTACAGAGTTTGGTTCGTTTACAGTTGGTGAAAGTGGGGGAGTGCTTTACTCGGTAATTGGGGAAAAAGAACAGAACGACAAGGAAAAATGGTTTATGATTGACAGCTCGTTTATTACTACTTTGCCCGACACTTGGGGCATTGGTCAAAAATTTATTTTGCTTGCAGTAAATAATTGGGATAAAGAATTTCAACGCATAAACTTAGGCGGACTAACCTGCGATAGCCAAGATTTTTATAACAGCGATACCAACACCAACCAAGTATTTATGCCCAAAACCGAAAATGCTGATCCTTTGGTTTTAGGTTTTTTCCATACCGGTGCATACCAAGAAAGTTTGGGAGGTTATGGAGGCATTCAGCATTGTTTAATTCCTGCACCAAAACACATTATTATAGATAAAAACGAAGATGGAACTTTAAAATACGAAGTGTTTGCGGAGCAACAATCTCCTGAATCTATGCTTAAATTATTGGGTTATTAATAGTAATGATAAAAGCAATAATTTTCGACATGGATGGCCTTTTGGTCGATTCAGAACCTTATTGGAAAATAGCTGAAAAAATATGTTTTGGTAAATTAGGGTTGGACCTAAACGATGAACTATTGCGCCAAGTAATGGGTTTTAGGCTGAGTGAAGTAGTAGAACATTGGTACAATTACCAACCTTGGGGTGAAAAAAATTTTGAAGCAGTAGAAGCCGATGTGTTACAAACAGTAAAGCAATTAATTATGGAAAATGCTGATGCTTTGCCTGGCGTTGTTCAAACTTTGGAGCTTAGTAAAACCAATGGTTATAAAATTGCATTGGCATCATCGAGTGCAATGAGTTTAATAAATGTGGTGGTTGATAAACTGAACATTCGCCATTACTTCGATTTATTAGTAAGTGCCGAATTTGAACCTTACGGAAAGCCACACCCAAGTGTATTTTTAACTACTGCACAAAAATTAAATGTGTTGCCCACTGAGTGTTTGGTTTTTGAAGATTCGGTAAATGGAATGATAGCCGCCAAAGCAGCTCGTATGAAATGCATTGTAGTGCCTGAAGCAGAAAAACAACAAGAACTTTATTGGCAATTAGCCAATTTTCAGTTAAATAGTTTATTAGATTTTAAAATTGAAATGGTAGTTTAATCATTTAACCACGCTAAAATTTCATCAATAGCACTTTTATTCACTTCATGTTTACCTTCAAAGGTTTGGAATACACAATTGGCATTTTGAAATAATAATTTATGCGCTTCAATTTTTTCGGGTTTTAAAATACTTTCATTGTCTCCTACCAAATACAAACTGTTAGTTTCATTTATTTTGGGAGGCAATTTTTCCTGAAATTCTTTTCCAATTTCTCCTGCAATCATTACTGAATAGTCAAACTTAATATTGCTAGCATTTAAAAAACGTGTTTGTGTTGATACTCCTTGACTAAAACCCAACACAATTTGTTTGGCATTTGAATAGGAACTTAAATTTAAGCTATCAGATAATTGGTTCAAATAGTTAGTATAATCAGCAATTTCATTTTCGCGTTCTAGGCTAGTCATCCAACTAGCTACAGGGCTGCCACTAAAGCCGCGTGAGTAAAATTTATTTAATCCTTCAGGAGCAATTACAAAATGTTCGTTCCCTAAACTTTCAAAACTATTTAAAAACGCATCAGCTGTTTGTGCATAACCATGTATTACAATCCAAATGTATTGGGTGTTATTATCTAAATTTCCTAGTGTAAAATAGCGTGCTGTTTTAGGAACAGTTAAATAGTGTTTTTGCATAATTGAATTCGTGTACAAATTAAGTTGTTTTTTATACAATACTTTTGCTTTATTGAACAACATGAATTTTAAAACAACCAAGTAAATCGAAAATTGTATTTTGATTTTACTTGGTAAATGCATTTCTCAAATCTTTTTTTTCGGCTTAATTTTGTACTAAACAATTTCAAAAAAATCATTCGGTATTATTGTGGCTAAAGCCAATTTTATCGCATTTTTCTATTATACCCCCATATAAATCTGGGGTCAATTCATCGTTTGTTCCAACACCGTTAACAAAGATGAATTGCCAAATGGCTTTAGCCTGTGGAATAAAAATGAACCAAAGAAAAGGAATTGCCTTTAGCCAAAAGAATTTGTTTTTATTGTATCCCCATATAAATCTGGGGTCAATTCATCATTTGTTGTATAACCATCAACAATGGATGAATTGCCACATGGCTTTAGCCTGTGGATTAATAATAAGCGATGTATAGAAATGGGTTTTAACCCATTTAATATTTTAAAATTACTGGTAATTTTTTAAATTCGTAAGAATAAATATTTAAATCAAATGCCATTCATTAAAGTTTACATCCATTTTGTTTGGAGTACTAAAAACAGAATTCCTTTTTTAAATAATAAAGAACTAAGAGTCAAAGTTTGGAATCATATAAAGGAAAATGCAAGAGAAAAAGGTATTTTTATTGATTTTATAAGTGGTTATTCTGATCATTGTCATTGCCTAATTTCATTAGGTTCCGACCAAACAATTCAAAAAACAATTCAATTAATTAAAGGAGAATCTTCTTTTTGGATTAACAAACAAAATCTTATTGATGAGTCTGTTTTGAACAAATATGATTCAAGTTTTGAATGGCAAGATGAATATTTTGCTGTTTCTGTTTCTGAATCTATTTTAGACAAGCTTAGGGATTATATAAAGAACCAAGAGGTTCATCATCAAAACAAATCATTTCAAGATGAATATGATGATTTTCTCCTAAAATATAATTTTCAAAAATTCAATGATTAATTATTGTGGCTAAAGCCAATTTTATCGCATTTTTCTATTATACCCCCATATAAATCTGGGGTCAATTCATCGTTTGTTCCAACACCGTTAACAAAGATGAATTGCCAAATGGCTTTAGCCTGTGGAATTATAAAAAAAGCCAATGAATTGAAATGGGTTTTAACCCATTTAATAAAAAAGGTAAATACAGAATTGGCTTTAGCCAAAATGAACAATGATAGGTTTCCAGCTAACACAGCCTGTTCACGCCTTCAACCTTTCACATTTTCAATTTTATTTACCCAATTATTCCTTTTTAAGCCCTCGAAATGTTATTTTCGCGATCTTTTAGAAAAATAGCAATTATTTATTTATGATTATTCAACACAGCGAACAAGAATTACTACGCAGACAAAAACTAGCTGACCTACGTGCTTTGGGCATTGATCCATTTCCTCCGGCTTTATTTCCTATTTCTCATTTATCAACTGAGGCAACAGAAAAGTATAGCGCAGATATGGAAAGTGAAGAAATGAAACACGTAACTTTTGCTGGTCGTGTAATGAGTGTTCGCGATATGGGAAAAGCATGTTTTGTGTTATTGCAAGACAGTGCAGGGAAACTACAAGTGTATGTGCGAAGAGACGATATTTGCCCTGATGAAGACAAAACTTTATACGATACCGTTTTTAAAAAATTGGTAGATATTGGAGATATTATTGGCATAACAGGTTATATGTTTACCACCAAAACTGGTGAAGTTTCATTGCATGCAAAAACTTTAGTAATGTTAAGCAAATCAATTAAGCCGCTTCCAATTGTTAAAGAAAAAGATGGTGAAACCTTTGATGCCGTCACTGATCCTGAGTTTCGTTACCGCCAACGTTATGCTGATTTAATTGTAAATCCGCACGTAAAAGATACGTTTGTAAAACGCAGTGTGATGATAAAAACCATTCGTGATTTTTTAAATAACAGTGGCGCCATAGAAGTGGATACTCCTGTTTTACAAAACATTCCTGGTGGTGCGGCTGCAAAGCCTTTTACTACACATCATAATGCTTTGGATACTCAATTTTATTTACGAATTGCCAACGAATTATATTTAAAACGCTTAATTGTTGGTGGCTTTGATTTTGTGTATGAATTCAGTCGTAATTTCCGTAACGAAGGAATGGACAGAACCCATAATCCAGAGTTTACTGTGTTGGAATTTTATGTGGCTTACAAAGATTACAACTGGATGATGGATTTTACCGAGCAATTATTGGAAAAAATTGCATTGGAAATGCATGGAACTACCGAAGTAACGGTGGGCGAAAAAGTGTTGAATTTTAAAGCACCTTTTAAACGCATTCCTATTTACGATGCCATTAAAGATTTTACTGGTTTTGATGTAACCAATATGGACGAAGCAGCGTTAGTAGCTGCTTGTGCGCAAATGGATATCAAAACCGATAATAGCATGGGTAAAGGAAAATTAATAGATGAAATATTTGGCGCAAAATGCGAAGGCAATTTTGACCAACCCACTTTTATTATTGATTACCCTGTAGAGTTAAGTCCATTAACCAAAAAACACAGAAGCAAAGAAGGCTTGGTGGAGCGTTTTGAATTAATGGTAAATGGCAAAGAAATAGCCAATGCTTATACCGAATTAAACGATCCAATTGACCAGCGTGAACGCTTTGAAGAGCAAGTAAAATTAATGGAACGTGGCGATGATGAAGCCATGTTTATTGACCATGATTTTTTACGTGCTTTGGAATACGGAATGCCACCAACCGCTGGTATCGGAATTGGTATTGACCGTTTGGCTATGCTCATGACCAACCAACACTCCATTCAGGATGTGTTGTTTTTCCCTCAAATGCGTCCGGAGAAAAAACAGTTAGAATTAACAGAAGAAGAGAAACAAATTTTGGCAGTTTTGAAACCTAATGGAAGCATGCCTTTAGCCGATTTGAAACAAGCTGCTGTTGGTTTAAGTGGCAAGCAATGGGACAAAGCCATGAAAGCTTTGGCTGCTTATAATTTAACAAAAGTAGAATTGGTGGGTGAAACCAAAATGGTTCATTTTTTAGGGTAACAATAAAAATTATTCAAAGATTTATAAAACCAAAAAAGCCACGAAATTTCGTGGCTTTTCTTTTGATTTAGTTTTTAGAAAATATTGCTAAATAATTGTCTGGTGACATTACTCCAATATTGCTATTTTTATAGTCTTTAATGTTTCTTGTTATTATTATATCAACTTCATTGTTTATTTCAGCAGCATAATTTTGTAATGCATCTTCAAAATCTTTGAAAGGGGAGTTTAGCGCATTCATAATTACATCTTTGTCAATTACTAAAACTTCAATTATTGACATCAAAATCTTAAGCTTATCAATTACTTTTTCATGAGTTGCGGTTTTCCTAAGTAGGTAATAAACATTGCTCAAAATTACCGGAGTTACACAACCAATAATTTCTTTATATTCACACAAAGCAAGAACTCTTGATGAATTTTCCGAAAATGGTTTTCTGTCAAAAAAGAAGTCCAAAATCACATCAGTGTCTATTAGAATTTTGGTCATTTTTTATAAATATTTTTCTTCCAATGCTTTTGATAATTCTTTTTTGTAATCAAAGTTTTTCGGTTCAGTAAATGAACCTTTTAAAGATTTAATTTTTGGCGTTAATTTAATCTCATCTTTGGTATTATCATTTGTTAACATTTTTAAATAATTTTCTATTATATCCGATAAACTTCTTTCATTATTTTTAGCATACAGTTTAGCCTTCTTTATAATAGTATCCTCAATTGTTAAAGTTAATTTAGTATTCATAATTTGTATTTATAAAAAATTAATAATTACAAATTTAATAAAAAGAATAACACGTACAAAATAAATATTATTCGTACGTGTTAAACAAGAAATTATTTTATTATTTTAATAAAACCAAAAAAGCCACGAAATTTCGTGGCTTTTTCAATTACTAAAAGTGTTTTTTTAAGCTAATTTAGCTTTTAAATTAGTATCAATTGCATCTAAAAAATCTTGTGTGTTTAGGTAATGTTCGCCTAAAGTAACTTTGTTTCCATGAATACAAACTGCTAAATCTTTAGTCATTTTACCACTTTCTACTGTTTCAATACAAACAGCTTCTAATGCATGGCAAAAATTAACTAATTCTTGATTTCCATCTAATTTACCTCTAAACTCTAAACCACGAGTCCAAGCAAAAATACTTGCAATTGGATTAGTAGAAGTTGGTTTACCAGCTTGGTGGTCGCGGAAATGGCGAGTAACAGTTCCGTGAGCTGCTTCTGCTTCCATTACTTTTCCATCAGGCGTAATTAATACTGAAGTCATTAAACCCAATGAACCAAAACCTTGCGCAACTGTATCTGATTGTACATCGCCATCATAATTTTTACAAGCCCAAACAAAATTTCCGTTCCATTTTAAAGCCGAAGCCACCATGTCGTCAATTAAACGATGTTCGTAAACAATTCCCGCTGCTACAAATTTAGCTTTGTAATCTGCTTGGTAAATTTCTTCAAAAATATCTTTAAACCTACCATCATATTTTTTCAAAATGGTATTTTTAGTTGATAAATATAAAGGCCATTTTTTTGTCAATGCTTGATTAAAACATGAATGCGCAAAACCACGGATACTTTCATCGGTATTATACATTGCTAAAGCAACACCATCACTTTTGAAATTATAAACTTCAAAATTTTGTGAGGCAGAGCCATCTTCTGGAGTAAAAGTAATGGTTAATTTTCCTTTTCCTTTTGTTACAAAATCGGTAGCGCGGTATTGATCACCAAAAGCATGGCGACCAATACAAATTGGAGCAGTCCAATTTGGAACTAAACGAGGTACATTTTTACAAACAATTGGCTCACGAAAAACAGTTCCATCTAATATATTACGAATAGTGCCGTTAGGGCTTTTCCACATTTGTTTTAATTTAAATTCTTCTACACGTTGTTCGTCAGGAGTAATAGTAGCGCACTTTATACCAACACCATATTTTTTAATTGCTTCGGCAGCATCAATGGTAACTTGGTCGTTGGTTTCATCTCTATATTCCATTCCTAAATCGTAGTATTTAATGTCTAAATCTAGGTAAGGTAAAATCAATTTATCTTTAATAAACTTCCAGATAATGCGAGTCATTTCATCACCATCTAATTCAACCACAGGGTTGGTTACTTTTATTTTTGTCATTTTTATATATTTTTAAAGTTTATTGGGCGAAATTAAATAGATTTATCAAGCAACCAAATAATTAAGTAGGATAATTGTGAATTAAAGAATTAATCATAAAATCACATTCAAATTTAAGATTTTGATATGATTACTATTACTTTTGATTATTGAAAAAATAATTATTAATGAAAAAAACCATTTTTATAACAGGAGCTAGTAGCGGAATAGGAAAAGCAACAGCTCAATTATTCCATAGCAAAGGTTGGAATGTAGTGGCTACCATGCGCAAACCAGACCATGAAACTGAGCTAAAAACTGATTTAAGATTACTTATAATTGAATTAGATGTACAAGATAAAATGAGCATTGAAAATGCTGTTAGGTTAACTTTAAATAGTTTTGGAAAAATTGATGTATTGTTAAATAATGCAGGTTATGGCGCATTTGGCCCACTAGAAGCAGGAAGTGATGAGCAAATAAGAAGACAATATGATGTAAACTTTTTTGGAGTTATTGATTGTATTAAAGCTATTTTGCCTCATTTTAAAAAAAATAATCTTGGAACCATAATTAATATAACATCAATTGGTGGTTTATTAACAATACCATTATTTGGGGTTTATAATTCATCAAAATTTGCATTAGAAGGACTTTCAGAAGGTTTGTGGTACGATTTAAAACCATTTGGAATAAAAGTAAAAGTAATTGAGCCTGGCGGAATTAAAACTGATTTTGCAGGTCGTTCTTTAGATTCATTTAATATTGAAAATTTTAATGAGTACCACAATTTATCAGAAAAGGTAATTAAAAAATTTACAGATCCTAAATATTCAGCTAATTTTAGTTCACCCCAATTGGTTGCTAATGTTATTTACAAAGCTGCAACTGATGGCAAAAGCACATTGCGTTATTTAGCTGGCAAAGATGCTAAACTATTTTGGTTTATTAGAAGGTGGTTTGGCTATAAAATTCAAATGAAATTAGTAAAAAAATATTTTGGTATTTAATTGAAAGCAAAAAACTTTTAAAAAATTATATTTGCTGATTATTATTTAATAAGAAAAGCATGTCAGACCAAAAAATTATATTTTCAATGGCTGGAGTGAGTAAAACTCATCCGCCACAAAAACAAGTACTTAAAAATATTTATCTATCGTTTTTTTATGGAGCTAAAATTGGTGTTTTAGGTTTAAATGGATCAGGTAAATCAAGCTTATTAAAAATTATTGCTGGCATTGATAAAAGTTTTCAAGGCGAGGTGGTTTTTGATAAAGAATATAAAATTGGTTTTTTAGAACAAGAGCCTAATTTAGATGATACCAAAACTGTAATTGAGTGTGTAAAAGAAGGAGTAAAACACATTACCGATTTATTGGAAGAATTTGAGGAGATTAACAATAAGTTAGCCGATCCAAGTTTAGATGGTGATGAAATGATGAAGATTTTGGATAGACAAGCTGTTGTAATGGAACTACTCGACCATAATGACGCTTGGGAATTAGACAACAAACTAGAAAAAGCAATGGATGCTTTGCGTTGTCCAGATCCTGATCAGAATGTAAATGTGCTTTCAGGTGGAGAACGCAGACGTGTGGCTTTATGCCGTTTATTATTAAGTAACCCTGATATTTTATTGTTAGATGAACCTACCAACCATTTAGATGCTGAAAGTGTAGATTGGTTGGAGCAATATTTGAAAAACTTCCCAGGAACAGTAATTGCTGTTACCCACGACAGGTATTTTTTAGATAACGTAGCAGGTTGGATTTTAGAATTAGACCGTGGAGAAGGAATTCCATGGAAAGGTAATTACAGCAGTTGGTTAGAACAAAAAGCCAATAGATTAAAAGCCGAAGAAAAAGCCGAAGGCAAAAGAGCCAAGGCTTTGGAACGTGAGTTAGATTGGGTTCGTCAAGGAGCCAAAGGTCGTCAAACTAAGCAAAAAGCACGTTTGAATGCTTACGATAAAATGCTTGGCGAAGACCAAAAAGAAAAAGAACAAGCATTGGAATTATTTATTCCACCAGGGCCTCGTTTGGGCGATGTAGTTATAGAAGCACAAGGGGTAAGCAAATCATTTGGCAATAAATTATTATACGAAAACTTAAATTTTAGCTTACCAAAAGGTGGAATAGTAGGAATAATTGGTCCAAATGGTGTTGGTAAAACTACTTTATTCCGCATGATGATGGGGCTAGAACAGCCTGATAGTGGAACTTTTAAAGTGGGCGAAACTGTAAAAACGGCTTATGTTGATCAAAGCCATAAAGATTTATTACCCGATAAAACGGTGTATGAAGTAATAAGCGGAGGTACTGATTTAATTCAAGTTGGAACCCAACAAGTAAACGCAAGGGCGTATGTTTCTAAATTTAATTTTGGTGGTAGCGATCAAGGTAAAAAAGTAAGTGTACTTTCGGGTGGAGAGCGTAATAGAGTTCATTTGGCTATAACTTTAAAAGAAGGCGGTAATGTACTTTTATTAGATGAACCTACTAACGATATTGATGTTAATACTTTGCGTGCTTTGGAAGAAGCCATTGAAAATTTTGCTGGTTGTGTAGTTGTTATTTCCCACGATAGATGGTTTATAAACCGCATTGCTACGCATATTTTAGCGTTTGAAGGAAACTCGCAAGTGTATTTTTTTGAAGGTGATTACAGTGCATATGAAGAAAATAAAAAACAACGTTTAGGCGACTCTACTCCGCATAGAGTTAGGTTTAAAAATATTAATTAAAATTGAACTAAAGCCTTTTTTAAAACCTAAAAAAGGCTTTTTCGTTAAATATTATTATTGTTAAATGCTTTAATGTACTTTTGAATACAATTTAAAATTTGATAAATTATTTAAAACATACTGAAATAGATAAAACAAAATGGGATAACTGTATTGCTAATGCTAATAATGGTTTAATTTATGCTTATTCGTGGTATTTAGATATTATTAGCCCTAATTGGGATGCTTTAATACTGGATGATTATGAGGCAATAATGCCTTTAACCCATAAAAGAAAATACTTTATCTCATACTTATCTCAACCCTTTTTTACTCAACAGTTAGGTGTTTTTTCAAAGTTTGAATCGCAAGCTATTTTAGTAAATGAATTTTTAAATTCAATTCCTGCTAAATTTAAATTAATAGACATTAACTTAAATGAAGACAATAGTACAGAGGGTTTAAAACAAAGAAAAAACTATGTTTTACCTATTGATGAAAATTACCATTCAATATTTGAAAACTATAAAAGCCAAGCAAAGAGAAATTTAAAAAAAGCAAAAGAAAACAACCTCTATTTTCAAGCATTGCCATATAAAAATGTAATTGATTATTACATAAAATTTAAAGGAAAAGAAACAAAAGGAGTAAAACTAAAAGATTATGACTCGTTAAAAAAATTATATAAAGTTTGTAATAAAAATAATAATCTTTTGTCAATAGGAATTTATAGCAAACAGTATGGTTTAATGGCTTGTGCTGCATTTTTAATTTATAACGAAAGGGTAATTTTTCATTTAGGAACTTCAAATCCAAAAGGAAAAAAAATTGGCGCTATGCACTTTTTAATCGATTCAATTATCACCCAGCTTGCAGGTAAAAATTTATTTATCGATTTTGAAGGTTCTGAAATTGATGGAATTGAAAGATTTTACAAATCGTTTGGTGCGTTTAAAAAACCATATTTTAAATACAAAGAAAATAATCTTCCTATATTACTGTCATGGCTAAAATAATGCTTAAAAAACACTTCTTTTTTATAGTTTTAATTTTATTTTTTGCTTGCGAAAAAGACAAAAGTGCAAATCAAAACAACGATTTTTTCCCACCAGTAAATATTGATATTTCATTAAATTTGGTTTTGCCCGATGCAGCACCATTGCAAAATATTGGTGGTTTTATATACAGATTAGAAGGGTATAAAGGAATTGTTATTTACAATAATTTTGATGAATTTATAGCTTTCGATAGGGCATGTCCTTTTAAAGTTGATAGTGCATGTAGCAGAATTTATATGGCTGATAATAATTCAAAATTTCAATGCGGCAGTGGTAATACAAAATGCTGCGATAGTGAGTTTTTTTTAAGTACAGGCACGCCAAGTAAAGGCCCTGCTGATAGACCACTCAGACAATACATTGTAACCAGAAATGGAAACTATTTAAGAATTACTAGTTTTCCGCAATAAAAAAATCATTTTAAAGTTACTATGTAGCCATTAAATCATTTAGTATAATTGCACATGCAATTTGAAAACACTTTAAGCTTTGCCAAACAGTTAGATACTAACGATAAACTTGCCCATTTTAAAAATCAATTCCATTTATTAACTAACAATAATAAACACGTAGTTTATTTATGTGGAAACTCGTTGGGCCTACAGCCAAAAACTGCTCGTGCTGCGATAGAACAAGAACTAAACGATTGGGCAAAATTTGGAGTGGAAGGTCATTTTAATGCAAAAAATCCATGGTTTGGTTACCATCATTTTTTAACTGAAAATGCTGCAAAAGTAGTTGGAGCAAAACCGAGTGAAGTGGTAATCATGAATAACCTAACCGTAAACTTACATTTAATGATGGTTAGTTTTTACCAACCAACAAATACCAAATATAAAATAATAATGGAAGCAGCTGCTTTTCCAAGCGATTTATATGCCATGGAAACGCAAGTTAAACACCACCATTTAAATCCAGATGAGGCCATAATAGAACTTAAACCTCGCGAAGGCGAATACACTTTAAGAACCGAAGATATAATAGCAACCATCAATGCAAATTCCAAAAGTTTGGCTTTAGTGATGTTAGGTGGAGTAAATTATTATACTGGTCAAGCTTTTGATATGAAAGCCATTAGTAAAGCTGCGCATGAAGTTGGCGCTTTCGCTGGATTTGATTTGGCGCATGCCGCTGGCAATTTGCATTTGCAATTACATGATTGGGATGTTGATTTTGCGGTTTGGTGTACTTACAAATATTTGAATAGTGGACCTGGAGGAACAAGCGGAGTTTTTGTTCACGAAAAACACGCAAATTCAGATTTAAACCGCTTTGCTGGTTGGTGGGGACATGATGAAGGCGAACGTTTCCAAATGAAAAAAGGCTTTAAAGCCATTCCAGGCGCTCAAGGTTGGCAGTTAAGCAATGCACAAATTTTTCCTATGGCCATTCATAAAGCTTCATTGGAAATGTTTGCGGAAGCAGGAATAGAAAATTTAAGAGCCAAAAGTGAAATGTTAACTGGTTATTTAGAATTTATTTTGAGCCAATATTCTGCTCATTTAACTGTAATTACTCCTAAAAATAAGGATGAAAGAGGTTGTCAACTTTCAATTATTGTGAAAGAAAATGGCAAACAATTATTCGACTTTTTAGAAATGGAAAATATCATGCCCGATTGGCGCGAACCTGACGTTATTCGAATGAGTCCAGTACCATTGTATAATAGTTTTGAAGATGTATACTTAATAGGCGAGGCATTAAAAAAATATTTTGTAAAATGATAAAAATTAATAAAATAAACACACCTGAAATTCAACAAATAGTTTGGGATATTAGACACGAAGTTTTTGTAATTGGGCAAAATTGTCCAAAAGAATTAGAGTATGAGTTTGAAGAAGAAAGTATTCATTTTATAGCATATTATAACAATGAACCTGCTGGAACTGCCAGAATTCGTCAAACAGAAAATGGCTATAAATTAGAGCGATTTGCTGTTTTAGAAAAATTCAGAGGCAATGGAATTGGATCCGCTTTGGTTGAACATTTATTATTTGAAACCATTCCTTTTGGCAAAAAAATATATTTACACGCACAATTAACTGCTGCACCTTTATATGCCAAACATAACTTTAAACCCGAAGGAGAAAACTTTTGGGAAGCCGACATTGAACATGTAAAAATGGTTTATAGTAAACCATAATTTTTAATATATGAAATACTTAATTGTAGGTTTAGGAAATATTGGTGTTGAATATGCACAAACCCGTCATAATATTGGGTTTGACATTGCGGAAGCATTGGTGAAAAAACATGCAGGAAATTTTACAGTTCAAAAACATGCACAATATGCGCAAGTGAATTTGCGTGGCCGACAAATACACGTAATTATGCCTACTACTTACATGAATTTAAGTGGAAAAGCAGTTCGCCATTGGATGACAGAATTGAAAATTCCTGTTGAAAATATATTTATTTTAGTAGATGATTTAGCCATTGATTTTGGGAAATTACGCGTCAGGGCAAATGGCAGCGATGCAGGACATAATGGACTAAAAAGTTTAAATGAATTGTTGCTAACTCAAAATTATCCAAGGCTTCGATTTGGTATTGGAAATAATTTTCCAAAAGGCAGGCAAGTGGATTATGTTCTAGGAAAATGGACAACAGATGAAATGAAAGAAATGCCTTTTTTGATTCATAAATCGGTGGATGCCATTGAAAGTTTCGTAATAAAAGGGTTGCCTTTAACCATGAATGAGTTTAATAAATAATGCAGTTATTTATTAATCATATTCCGCATAAAATTGAATCAATTACTGATTTAAATAAAATAGATAAAAGCCTTTTGAACGAAAACGAAAAAAAGGCTTTTTCCTTTATTGAATCTTGGTTCAAAAACAATGATTTTGTATTTCAAAGTTCTGGAAGTACGGGTGAGCCAAAAAAATTTACATTTACTAAAAAGGAACTAATTTGGTCGGCTACACAAACAAATAATCACATAAATTTAAATCAAAAACCACAGCATTTTTTCATTTGTTTAAATATCAATTTAGTAGCCGGTGCCATGCTTTTGGCAAGGGCAGTTTTATTAAATGCATCAGTAACTATTGTAAACCCATGTTCCAATCCATTTGAGAACTTAACTGAAAATCATCCATACACTTTTGCATCGTTAGTTCCCATGCAATTGCAAAGTATTTTGAATACAAAAAATGGTGAAAATATATTGAATCAATTTGAAAATATATTACTTGGTGGAGCACCAGCATCCAACAGTTTAATAAAACAAAGTGCTCATTTAAAAGTAAATATTTGGGCCACTTATGGCATGACAGAAACTTTAAGTCACATAGCTTTGCGTAATTTAAAAAAAGAAGAATATTTTAAATTATTACCCAATAATGAAATAGCATTAAGTGAAGTAAACACCTTAAAAATAAAAAATATAGTTACCAAAAACCAATGGTTTCAAACCAACGATTTGGCAGAAATTTCTAAAGAAGGTTTTACTGTATTAGGTAGAACAGATTTTATAATAAACAGTGGTGCTTATAAAGTAAATGCTATAAAAGTTGAAGAGGAGATTGCCAACTATTTAGATTCAAAGAACATAGCATCTTTCCCTTATTTTGTTGGTAGTTTATCCGATGAACTATTGGGCGAAAAAGTGGTTTTATTCATTGAAAAACAAAATAAGGATTCCATAAATTTTGAAGACCTAAAAATTTATTTATCAAAAAGTTTAATACAATTTGAAATACCTAAAAAGATTCAAATAATTGATAAATTCTACTACACCCCTAGCCAAAAAATTGATAGAAATAAAATTAAATAAAAAATGCTAATCGTTTAAAGAATAGCATTCATTATTTAAAATATTTTTTTTATACTGCCATTGGCTTTTCAGCCCAAAGATGTAATAATGTACTTAATTTTTTTTTCAATTCCGTCCTAGGAACTATCATATCTACAAATCCATGTTCAAGTAAAAATTCTGAACTTTGAAAACCTTTAGGTAAGTCTTTGCCAATAGTTTCGCGAATTACTCGTGGACCAGCAAATCCAATTAAAGCTTCTGGTTCTGCTATATTTACATCACCAAGCATAGCAAACGATGCAGTAACACCACCAGTAGTTGGATCGGTAAGTAAGCTAATATAAGGAACGCCTGCTTGACCAAGCAACGCTAATTTAGCTGAAGTTTTAGCCATTTGCATTAAACTAAAAGCTGCTTCCATCATTCGTGCTCCGCCCGATTTTGATATTACCATAACAGGAATTTTGTTTTCTCTGCCATAATCAATTGCACGAGCAATTTTTTCACCAACAACACTTCCCATGCTTCCACCAATAAAACCAAAATCCATACAAGCAATAACTAAAGGCATTAATTCTACTGTACCAACAGCTACTTTCATGGCATCATCCATTCCAGTTTTTTTTATGGTTTCGGTTAGCCTGTCTTTATAAGCTTTTGTGTCTTTAAATTCTAAAGGATCGTTAGGTTTAATATTGCTAAACATTTCTTTGTAACTTCCTTCATCAAAAATTACTTCAAAATATTCAATTGAACCAATTTTATCGTGGTAATTACAATACATGCAAACATGTTTGTTTATTGCATGATCGGATGTTAAAGTTGCTTTTTTACATCTCGAACATTTATGCCACAATCCATCAGGTACCGATTTTTTATCGGAGGTAGATGTTGTAATACCCTCTTTTACTCTATTAAACCAACTCATTTTTTTGTTGCTGGCTGCTTGCTAATAGCTACTGGCTTATAGCAAAATGCTAAAAGCCAGTAGCTAAAGGCTAGAAGCTTTTTTTAAGCTATTGTAATACTATTATCTAAATATACGTTTTGAATGGTATTTAATAAATCAACACCTTCGTTCATTGGTTTTTGAAATGCTTTACGGCCACTAATTAAACCTTGTCCACCAGCACGTTTGTTTATTACAGCGGTTGTAACTGCTTCAGCTAAGTCGGTTGCACCTTTACTTTCACCACCCGAGTTAATTAAACCTTGGCGACCCATGTAACAATTTGCCACTTGGTAACGAGTTAAATCAATAGGATGGTCTGTTGTTAATTCACTATAAACCTTTGGATGTGTTTTACCATGTTTAGTAGCATTGTAACCACCATTATTTGTAGGTAATTTTTGTTTAATAATATCAGCTTGAATGGTTACACCTAAATGATTGGCTTGCCCTGTTAAATCAGCCGAAGTATGGTAATCAACACCATCAACTTTAAAACCATTATTTCTGGTGTAACACCATAAAATAGTAGCCATTCCTAATTCATGTGCACGTTCAAAAGCTGCAGCTACTTCTTGTATTTGTCTGCCCGATTCTGCTGAACCAAAGTATATAGTTGCACCTACAGCAACTGCTCCTAAGTTCCAAGCTTCATCAACCGAACCAAACATTATTTGATCAAATTTATTTGGATAACTTAAAAATTCGTTATGATTAATTTTAACAATAAAAGGAATTTTATGAGCGTATTTTCTTGAATTAGAAGCCAAAACACCATATGTTGATGCAACAGCATTACAACCGCCTTCTAATGCTAATTTTATAATATTTTCTGGATCAAAATAAATAGGATTAGGAGCAAAACTTGCACCTGCAGAATGTTCTATTCCTTGATCTACTGGTAAAATAGACATGTAGCCAGTGTTGGCTAAACGGCCAGTTCCATATAATTGGCCAAGGCTGCGTAATACTTGCGGATTACGGTTTGTGGTTAAAAAAGAACGGTCAATAAAATCAGCTCCTGGTAAATGAATGTGATTTTTTGAAATGGTTTTACTTTCGTGGTTAAGTAAGTAATTGGCTTGATCGCCTAATAATTCAACTATTTTTGACATAAAATTTTAATATTACTGTTTGATTTGCTGCGCAATTTATATTTTTTTATCAATTTATCATTTTTTACCATATAAGTTTTAATCAAAAACTCATTATTATATTTAATTCCCTAAAATAAAAATTGTCGGTTTTTTATGCAAATCAGGTTTTAGTTTGGCCCATTCTTTTATTGGTTTGGTTTTTATTAATTCATCAGTTGCCGATATATTACATGCAATACACAATAATACATTGGCGTTACAATTTTTAACCAAATCATCAAATAGGTGGTTGTTTCTATATGGTGTTTCCATAAAAATTTGTGCTTGCTGTTTAGTTGTTAGCTCTCTTTCTAATTCTTTTATACGTTTTATTCGTAAACTTTTATCAATTGGTAAATAACCAGTAAATGCAAAATTTTGACCACTAAAGCCACTTGCCATTAAAGCCATGAAAATAGAAGAAGAACCAGGTAAAGGAATTACTGAAATATTTTTTTGATGTGCCAAAGCTACTAATTGAAAACCCGGGTCAGCAACACAAGGAAGTCCCGCATCGCTAATTATTCCCGCATCTTGGTTGTTTTCTATTGCCTTTAATAAATGATGATAAGTTTTTGCTTCGGTATGTTCGTTTAATATAAAAATTTGTAACTCATTTTGTGGAGTTGCCAATTGTAATTTTTTTATTAAAGCCCTAGCTTCTTTTTCGCTTTCTACTACAAAATTTTTTAAATGATGGGTCATTCGTTTCACCATTTCAGGTAAAAAATCGTTTTGGCAATCATTTGCCAAAAAATTGGGAATTAAGTATAATTTTCCGTGTTCCATTTTTATGCTATTTATGTAATTAATTGATAGTAATACAAGTGTAAAAATAAATAACATTTGCCTTGTATGGTCAATGCGCTTATTTTTGCCACTCTTTTAAAAAACCGTATGGCAATATTAACCAAAATAAGAAATAGAAGTGGCATAGCAATAGGATTTGTTGGATTAGCCTTAGTATTATTCCTAGTATCAGACGCTTTAAGTAGCGGTAACAGCATTTTTAATGCACAGTCAACAAACGTAGGAAGTGTTGATGGAGATGGAATAAGTTACAAGCAATTAGAATTAGAAATTGCAAAGCAAGAAGAAAATTACAAAGAACGTAACCAAGGGCAACCTTTAGATGATAATACAAAAAATCAAATTAGAGAACAATCGTGGAATGTATTGGTACAAGAAGCTATCATGAATAAAGAATACAGTGATATTGGATTAACAATAACTAACGATGAGTTAACAGATTTATTTATTGGTGACAATATACACCCTCAGGTAGTACAATCGTTTACTGATCCTAAAACAGGCTCATTCGATAAAAATGTTGTTATTCAAAACCTAAAGCAAATAAATGAAAAAGGCGATGAAAAAACCAAAAAGCAGTTGCGTGCTTTCGAAGATTTTTTATACCAAGATGGTTTAAATAAAAAATACAGTTCTTTAGTAAAAAAAGGAGCTTATACAACCAATGTGGAAGCGAAAAAACTTTACGAAGGTAGAACAAGAACTGCTGAATTGAATTATGTTGTAATGCCGTATTTTTCAGTAGCTGATTCTACAATAAAAACAGAAGAAAGTGATTTAAAATCTTTTTTTAGTAAAAATCAAAATAAATACAAAGAAAAAGAGAATAGCCGTAAAATTGATTTTGTAGCTTTTAATTTTGCTCCTAGCAAAGAAGATACTTTTGAAATACAAAAGTGGGTTAGTCAACAAGCTGCATTATTTGCTGAAGCCAAAAACGATACTATGTATGTGGATGCTAATAGCGAAATAAGATTTGATGTTACACCACGATCAAGAAAAGATTACCCTGAAGAAATAGTTGGAAGATTATTTAGCGATTCAGTTGGTTCAGTTATTGGGCCATTATTTAAAGACAATAAATACCAATTTTATAAAGTTAGTGGGGTTAAAAATGATACTACAGTATACATGCGTGCCAGTCATATTTTATTTAAAGTAGAAGGAACTACTGCACAAGATACATTAAATAGTAAAGCTAAAGCAGAAGAAATTTTAGCTCAAATTAAAGGTGGAAGCGATTTTGGTATTATGGCATCTCAGTACGGAACTGATGGTACAAAAGATAAAGGTGGCGATTTAGGTTGGTTTAAAGATGGACAAATGGTTCCTGAATTTAACAAGGTTTGTAAAGAAGGAAAAAAAGGCGATTTAAGTATAGTTAAAACTCAATTTGGTTGGCACATTGTAAAAGTAACTGAAAACAAATCGAGCAAATTAGTTACAGCAGGTATACTTGAACGCACATTTAAAGCAAGTGATAAAACTGTTGGATTGGCATTGAACGAAGCTGGACAATTTGCAGTAAATAGCAGAAAAGTATCAGATTTTGAAGCAAATGCTAAAGAAAGAAAATTACAAATAAATACTGCAGAATTTGTTAGAGAAAACGATAATTTTTTACCAGGATATACTGATGCGCGTGAAGCAGTAAAATGGGCATTTAATGCTGATGTAAACGATGTGAGTGATGTAATTACAATTGGTGATAAACATTTAGTTATAGTTGTAAAAGCCATTCGCGAAAAAGGAAAAGCAAACTTTGAATCGGCAAAAGGAAGAGTAGAAGCTGACTTTAGAAAAGAGAAAAAAGCAGAACAGTTAATTGCAAAAATGAAAGAAGCTACTGATGGTGGTGCCAATAATTTAGATGCTTTAAGTAAAAAATTAAACTTAACAATTACTCCTGTTGGTAACCAAAGTTTTGAAGGAACTAGTTTAGCTTATGTTGGGCAAGAGTTAACTTTTGTAGGTGCAGCTTTAGGAACAGCACCTAACAAATTTGTTTCTGCTTTTAAAGGTGACGGTGGAATTTATGCTTACCAAGTAAATAAATTTGCTGAAGCACCAGTAATTACTGATTACAATCCATATAAAGCAGAATTAAAACAACCATTAACCCAAAAATTAGAATATGGTTTTATGGAAACTTTAAGAGAAATTTATAAACTAGAAGATACTAGATACAAATTTTATTAATATTTAATTTGTTAAAAATAAAAAGCCATTAGTTTTCAAACTAGTGGCTTTTTGTTTTTATATAAGATATGCTTCACTACCAATTTAATAATACCAATAATACTGAAACCGTAGTTTTTCTGCATGGCTTTTGCGAAAATTTTTCGATTTTCAATAATCAAACTCAGTATTTAAAAAATTACTTCAATATTTTATGTATTGATTTACCAGGGTTTGGCAAAAGCCAAATAATTAATAATATTACTTTACCTGCAATGGCAAATGAAGTAAGCCTGGTGTTAAGCTCACTTTCAATTAGCAAATGTTTTATGTTTGGCCATTCAATGGGTGGGTATGCTACTTTGGCTTTTGCAAATCAATTTAGTCCCAATTTAAAAGGCTTTGGTTTAATACATTCAACTGCAAAAAAAGACAGTTTTGAAAGGTTAGCTAAACGCAAACAGTTAATTAACTTTATTCAAAAACATGGAACTGCTCCGTTTTATAAAACATTTTTTCCAGATTTATTTTATAATAAAGAATTAAACAAATCGGTAATTGAAACATTAATTAATAATAATTTAAATGATAAAAAAATAGGAGTATTGGAGGGAATAAAAGCAATGATGATGCGTGAAGAAAACACCATTTTATTGGAAAAAACTGAGCTTCCTGTTTTTTGGGGTATTGGAAAACACGATACCATTATAAAAGACTTGGAAATGTTTGCGCAAGCGGCATTATGTAAGCAATCAGAAATTTGTTATTTACAAAATTCGAACCATATGGGAATGATAGAAGAGGCTGATTTATTGAATGAAAGCATTTTAAAATTTGTTCAAAGAATTGCTTTAAATTAATTTATATTTCAATATATATTTTTGAGTAAAATAAAAATATGCATTCGGTTTAAAAAGTAATTATTTGATTATTTAATAATTTATAAAATTAATATCTGTTTATTATATTGCAGCCTATTAAATGTTCAAAGATTTATACAAAATTTAGTATATAAAATATATTTATATGAAAGGAATTATTTTAGCTGGTGGAAGTGGTACTCGCCTACATCCATTGACATTGGCAGTAAGCAAACAATTAATGCCCGTTTACGACAAACCAATGATTTATTACCCATTATCGGTATTAATGTTAGCTGGTATTAAAGAAATCTTAATCATTTCAACTCCTCACGATTTACCAGGATTTAAAAAATTATTAGGCGATGGTTCACAAATTGGATGCAAATTTGAATTTGCCGAACAACCAAGTCCTGATGGATTAGCACAAGCTTTTGTAATTGGAGAAAAATTTATTGGTAATGATAGTGTAGCCTTAATTTTGGGCGATAATATTTTCTTTAGCTCGGGTTTAAAATCACTTTTACAGTCAAATAATAACCCTGAAGGTGGTGTAGTTTTTGCTTACCACGTTAGCGATCCAGAGCGTTATGGTGTAGTAGAATTTGATGAAAACATGAAGGCGTTGAGTATAGAAGAAAAACCAATAAATCCAAAGTCTAATTATGCAGTTCCTGGATTATATTTTTATGATAACTCAGTTGTTGAAATTGCAAAAAATATAAAACCTTCCCCACGTGGTGAATATGAAATTACAGATGTAAACAAAGTTTATTTAGAGCAAGGAAAACTAAAAGTAGGTGTTTTACAACGAGGAACTGCTTGGCTTGATACTGGAACTTTTAACTCGTTAATGCAAGCTGGTCAGTTTGTACAAGTAATAGAAGAACGCCAAGGCTTAAAGGTAGGTTGTATTGAAGAGATTGCGTACAACATGGGTTTTATTAACAAAGTACAGTTAGAAACAGAAGCCAAAAAATTAGTTAAAAGTGGTTATGGACAGTATTTATTAAACTTAATAAAAAAATAAAAAATTATAATATGAATATACAACACGAAGCATTAAAAAAATTTAGTTACCAAATAGAGTTTGCTCTAAATAATTTCACCCCACACGGAAAAGAAATTAGTAATTATACCAATATAGTAATTGGTGGAATGGGTGGAAGTGGAATAGGTGGCCGCATTGTAAAAAATATTTTCATGAACGAATTCCCTATTCCTGTAGAATGTGTGGCTGAGTATAGTTTACCTGGTTATGTAAATAAAAACACACTAGTAATATTAGGTTCGTATAGTGGAAATACCGAAGAAACTTTGTATTTATATGAAGAAGTAAAAGAACGCGGATGCGATATGATTATACTTACCGGTGGTGGTAAATTAGGAGCAATTGCAACCGAAAATAATATAAAACAATACTTTTTAGAACCAGGATTTCAACCAAGAATGGCATTGGGTTTTTCATTGACATATTTGGTTCAAATTTTTGCTGAATTTTTAAAGAAAGATGTTACTGAAACTTTAAAACAAATAGCTGCTGATGTAAAAGACACTGCTCCTTATGAAGCAGAAATGACCAGGGCTTTTGAATTAATTAAATCAAAAGTTGCTTACAAATTTGTAGTAGTTACCGATGCTTTTTTTGAATCAACTGGAATTAGATTTGCACAGCAAATACAAGAAAATGCAAAACACGAAGCTTTTGTAAGTGTGTTGCCAGAGGCAAATCACAATATGATAGAAAGCTATTATGGCGACTTGCCTTCATTGTTTATTTTGGTGAATTCAAATAGCAATGATAGAGTAACTGCTCGTTTTGAATTTTTAACTAATTTGTTGGAAGTTGAAAACCATAAAGTATTAAACATGTCGGTAAGTGAATTTAGTTTGCAATCAGTTTACGAAATGATACATAGACTAGACTGGTTAAGTTTATATGTAGCTGATTTTAGAAAAGTTGATTCATTAAACGTACCAAACATTGCTTCATTAAAAGAGTATCTGGAAACTGTATAATTTGAGTTTTTTAAAAAATATATATGGTATTAAAGGAGTAGAAAACAACGCTACTCCTTTTTTTAACCCTGTAACTACTGAGTTACATTCCCATTTAATACATGGGGTTGACGATGGTGTACAAACTTTGGATGAAGCTTTGGAAACTTTAAAAGTTTTTGAAACAATGGGGTATAAAAAAGTAATAACTACTCCACATATTATGAGCGACTTTTATAAAAATGGTCCTCATAATTTATTAGATAAACTAGTTGAAGTTCAAAATTTTATTAAAGAAAACAATGTAAATATTGAGCTAGAAGTAGCTGCAGAATACATGATTGATGATGCTTTTGAAGATAAAATTAAAAACAACGAATTATTAAGTTTTGGAGGCGATAATAAATACATATTAGTAGAAATGCCTTTTTTAGAAGAAGCTAGAAACTTTAAAACTGTAATTTTTGAGCTTCAAATTTTAGGATATAAGCCAATACTTGCTCACCCAGAAAGATACACTTACTACCACCAAAAAAAGGGAAAATACGATGAAATTACTGATAAAGGAATTTTATTGCAGTTAAATAATTTATCGTTAATAGGTTACTACAGCCCTCATGTATTAAAAGCTGCTGAATATATAATTGATAAAAAGCTACATAGTTTTGTAGGAAGCGATGCACACAATCTTCGACATATTTCTATTATAAACGATAAGGTAATTAATTCAAAACTGTATCAAAAAGCGTGCACTTCAGTTGAATTACTAAACAATACTTTGTAATTATTTTTTTGCTATTTTATAAAATAATAATTGCCCTATTGTAATTAAGAAAATAGTGAATAAGCTACTAAAAAATATTCGAGTTAAAGTACCAAAAAACTGATTAAATGTAAATGCTTCTAAAAAGAAAAGTAGAAAGTGATGGATAAAAACCAAAACCGAAGCATATAGAATAAAACCTAATGGTCCTTTTGAACCAATACTTGGTTCAATTTTAGTATCTTGATCATCTTTATTAGTACTAAAAACAATATAAAACCTTCTAAAATATCCCAGCAATACCGTAGCTGCAATGTGTGGGCCGGGCAAACTACTAAAAGTATCCATTGTCATTCCTAAAATAAAGCTTAAAACCACTACTAGCCAAGGTTTGGTATTATAAGGTAAACTTAAAATTAATGCAACATAAATATATGGATTTACATAAGTACTAATATCAATATTGTTTATTATTACAACTTGAAAGAATACTATTAATACAAAGCGAAGTATAAAATTTAATATATCAATTACCACTTTTTTCCTCCTCTTCTTTGGCTTTTACTTCAGTTGATTCTTGGCTTTCTTTAAATAAATTTCTAACTACATACACATTTTTTAATCTGCTAAATGGTGTTTGAATTAAAATAGTAATATCGTAATCGTTCTTTTCTGGGTTTCTATCTATAGTTACTATTTTTCCAATAGGAATTTCTTCTGGATATGAAGCTGATTGTGCTGTAGTAACAATTTCATCGCCAACGGCAACAGGTACATAAGTATTAACCTTACTTAACTGCGCGAACAATGCATTATTTCCATCCCATGTTACTGAACCTATATCGCCAGTTTTTTTAATTTTTGCTCCTGTGCTGCTTTTGCTATTTAACACAGATTGAACTAAACTATAATAAGGTGTTACTTGCCAAACTATTCCTACAACTCCGTTTAGGCAAATAACGCCATCGAATCTTTTTACTCCATGAATAGCACCTTTATCAATGGTTATAAAATTGTTTTTTCGGCTAATAGAATTATTTACAACTTGGGCTGATATGTAAACATATTGTTGTTTAAATAATGTATCATTTACTTTAGTAGTAGTATATCCATTTTGATAAAATGATTGTAATAACTGTGACCGTAATCTTGCATTTTCTATTTGTAAACTGTCGTTTAAGGTTTTTAAATTAAAATAGCCTGTTGTGCTATTTATAGTATTGTAAATTGATGAACTTGCACCCGCGGTAAAATTTAAGAAACTTGCTTGTTGGTAGTTATTAAAATTGACTAAAACCACAAAAGCAAAGATTTCGAATGTCAAGAAAATGAAAAACACATAATACTTATATAAAAAAAATATTAAATTTTTCATGAATTACTGCTGTAGTTTTTGTTTTAAAAATTGAAATTAAATAAAAATACTTAACTAAGTCATTAAATGTTTGTAGGTTTTTAAGTTTTTAAGGGCCATTCCTGTTCCTCTAACTACTGCTCTTAAAGGATTTTCGGCTACATGAACAGGTAATTTTGTTTTGGTTGAAATACGTTTATCTAAACCTCTTAGCAAAGCACCTCCTCCAGTTAAATATAATCCAGTAGAATAAATATCGGCCGACAGTTCGGGAGGTGTTAACTCCAATGCACGTAAAATTGCTTCTTCTATTTTCGAAATAGATTTATCTAAAGCTGCAGCAATTTCCGAATAAGTTACGCTTATTTGTTTTGGAATACCTGTCATTAAATCGCGACCGTTTACTGCATAATCTTGTGGTGGATTATCTAATTCCGACATGGCTGATCCAACTTCAATTTTTATTTTTTCAGCAGTTCTTTCACCCACTAATAAATTGTGTTGCCTGCGCATGTAATCTAAAATATCGTCTGTAAATTCATCTCCAGCTACTCTTATTGATTGATCGCAAACAATACCAGCTAAAGCAATAACAGCAATTTCGGTAGTTCCACCTCCAATATCAATAATCATATTTCCCATTGGCTCAAATACATCAATGCCAATTCCTATTGCAGCTGCCATAGGTTCGTGAATAAGATATACTTCTTTTGAACCAGCACGTTCTGCACTGTCTTTAACCGCACGTTTCTCAACTTCGGTAATGCCAGATGGAATGCAAATAACCATTCGCTGCTGTGGTTTTATAAACTTATTGGTTTGAGGAATCATTCCTATTAAACCCCTAATCATGTGTTCTGCTGCCTGAAAATCGGCAATAACTCCATCTTTTAAAGGCCTAATGGTTTTAATGTCTTCGTGCACTTTTCCATGCATTTGCTGTGCTTGACTTCCAACAGCAATAACATTTCCGTTTTTTCTATTTATAGCTATTATAGAGGGCTCATCAACCACTACTTGATCCTTGTGTATGATTAAGGTATTTGCCGTTCCTAAGTCTATGGCTAAATCCTGTGTTAAAAAACTAAATATGCCCATTTATGCTATTTCCTTGTTTTATAGGGGGTAAACTTATTTTGAAAATGAAATTGTTTTATTAAAATGCTGCAATTTAATATAAATGATGTCAATCTTTTTTAAAGTTTCAAATTTTATTTAATAAATATTTGTCACATCATTTCAACAGTTGGGATTTGCTATAATTTTAAAAATGACAAAACAGAAAAAATATTATTATACAATTCAATCCAATGTTTATTAAGCAAATATAAAAATAAATGAACTCAATTCTGTATTTTTAAAAAAAATAGGTTTTTATTGTGCCTTTAAAAAAAAATTTTTCACAAATGAAAAAATATAAAATTATAACGCTATTACTTTTTGCTTTTACAAATATTTATGCTCAAAAAAATGCACCCGAAAATTGGTTTAATTTAGATTACAAGACCAACAAAGTATATGGAGTAAGTACTGAAAAAACTTATACCGAATTATTATCAAATAAAAAAGCAAAGCCAGTAATAGTAGCAGTTATTGACGGTGGAACAGAAGTAACACACGAAGATTTAAAAGATGTTATTTGGGTAAACAAAAACGAAGAAATATTAAATAGTTTCGATAACGACAGCAATGGATATATTGATGATGTAAATGGATGGAATTTTATTGGTGGTGAATTTCAAAATGTAGTACAAGACAATATGGAAATTACCCGTATCTACAAAAAATACAATAATCGTTATTTAGAAAATGGCGCTTTAAATTTAAATTTTGATAACGATAGTAACTATAAACTTTATGCAAAAGCCAAAATATTGTATGAAAAAAAGTTAGATTTAGCCAAAAAACAGTTTGCTGTTTATTCGAAAATTATAGAAAAACTGAACGAAATTAAAGAATTTGTAAAAACAGATTTACCTACAAAAACAGAGTTAAAAGCATTTCCTTTAAAGGATAGATTTGACATTATTGCATACGAAACTGTGCTATCGGCTAGTAAGAAAAAAACAAAAATTAGCGATTTAATTGGTCAGTTTACCGAGGCAAAAGATTATTTTAAAAGTCAGCTAGATTTTCATTTAAATTTAGACTTAGATACCAGAAAAATAGTTGGCGATAATTATGATGATGTGAACGAAAAAAACTACGGAAACAATAGAGTAAGTGGACCAAAAGGCGAACATGGAACACACGTGGCAGGAATTATTGCTGCTAATAGAAATAACAATATGGGTATAAAAGGCGTAGCAGACAATGCACAAATTATGGTTTTGAGGGTAGTGCCCGATGGAGATGAAAGAGACAAAGACATTGCAAATGCTATCATTTATGCTGCCGATAATGGGGCAAAAATTATAAATATGAGTTTTGGTAAATCGCTTTCCCCAAATAAACAATTGGTAGACGATGCAGTAAAATATGCAATGAGTAAAGATGTACTTTTAATACATGCAGCAGGTAACGACAATAGTAATATTGATACCATTGAAAATTTTCCAAATGCTACATTTTTAAACAGTGAAAAAGCAACTGCTTGGATAGAAGTAGGAGCGAGTAGTTGGAAAAAAAAGAAATTCTTAACAGCTGATTTTAGTAATTACGGAAAGCAAAATGTTGATTTATTTGCACCTGGAGTAGATATTAATTCATGTGTTCCAAATAGTAAATACGAAAGTTTAGATGGAACCAGTATGGCAGCTCCCGTTGTGGCAGGTATAGCAGCTACTTTACGCACTTATTTCCCCGAAATTACTGCCTTGCAAACAAAACAGTTAATAATGGAATCGGTTGCTAAATACAATAAAAAAGTATTTATTCCGGGTACAAAAACCAAAGTAAAGTTAAATGCTATTTGTGTAACTGGAGGTATTGCCAATTTGTACAACGCAGTAAAATTAGGTATGGAAAAAGGGTATAAAATGAGTAATTGATAATTTAGTTTTTTTACTTCATTATTTAATCAAATAACAAGGTATTTTATTTTTTTATTTTTTTCACTTTCTCTTTAGTAAACAAGTTTGCGGTATATTTTTCGTAAAGTTCGAATAAAAACACCATTCTGTTTGCTTCACTTGTAAACGGTTGCGGTCTGTAAGCCAAATCAACTGCTTTGTCTAACTCGTTGTGTGCTTTTATTAAAGCTGGTGGCATTGTCAACGGGTCGTATAAATCGGATAAAGAACTTTTAGGAAATTCCAATCTTGCATCTAAAACCTTTTGTGCTGCTGTTTCAATAGCTTTGAGTTGTTTATCGGTCGGGGTTTCTGGCCAAGGATAATTGTTGTAAACAATATCCTTTGAATATCTAAAACGACTTTCTAATCGTCCACAAACAGATTTAACCCAAGTCATATGAATGCTTGACATTAAAATTCCAAAATGAAATAGGTTTGCATCCGAAATTATGTAAACACTATTACTTGGGATGTAGTCTTTATTTAAAAATGCAAATGGAATATATTTTCTGTTTTCTGAAGTTGTTGCAGGGATTACAATAAAAGCTTCTGGATTTTTTAAATCTCTAAATTGATAAGGTCGTTCAGCAAGTTTTCTTGTATCCGAAAACGAACTACTTAATCTGTTCTCTTTACAATTTTTGATTCTTTCTTGTAAAATCGGAAGCTCTCTGATTTCATTAAATGAATCTATAATCCAAAAACAGTATCTATTAATGCCATTTAAAAACTCACGACCACTAACCAAATTTTTAATAAATTTTTCACCTTTAGGTTCCTTTGTTAGGTATGCATTTTTTTCTTCTTCTGACAGAATTAAAAAACCACCATCAGTTGGTTGGTTGCCTTTGAATATTGGGGGAACATTACAAATTGGATTCGATTTTTTGTCAATCAAAATATCTTTTCCTTCAATTAAATAGGGGTTTATATTCTTAACTTTTATTTCGTGGGCTTCACCCTTAATATCTTCATATTCAAAAATGCTCTTGTTATTAATGTCGTAGTTGGCGAAGCCAACTATTACACAATAAACCGCTGCATTCCCTTTTGCTTCATTGCTCCATTTAAAAGTTCGGTGAGCAAAGTGAATTTTGATATTGTATTTATTGAGCATTTGTCCCCAAAGTATGCTGGTTTGTTCGCCTTGCACAATTGAGTTTGTCGAAACAAAAGCTACTTTGATTTTTGTGTCTTGAATGTATTTGGCTGCTTTAATATACCAACCTGTTACATAGTCTAAAACTCCACTTCCTTGAATGTTATCTAATTCTCTTACAATTGCATCTCGCTGATTTTGACTCATAATATTTGAACCAATAAAAGGCGGATTTCCGATTATGAATGAAAGTTCATTTTTTGAAACTACGTTTTCCCAATCAGTTTCTAATGCGTCTGCTTGAACAATTTTTGCAGATTTTTTTAATGGTAAACGGATAAAGTATTGTCCAAACTCATTGCTAATTTGCATATTCATTTGGTGGTCGATAAGCCACATTGCAACTTCGGCAATCCGTGCAGGAAATTCTTCATATTCAATTCCGCACATCATATCAACGTCAAGCCAAATAATTTCACGAACGTCAAATACTCGTTGTCCTGTTTTGTTTGATGCTCTTAAAATTTCTAATTCAAGCAAACGCAATTCTCGGTAAGTAATTACAAGGAAGTTTCCGCAACCACAAGCAGGGTCGAGGAATTTAAGAGTGCTTATTTTTTTATGAAATTCAGGAAGTTTGTTTTTGTTATCCTTGATACTTTCAAATTCTTTCCAAAGGTCGTCCAAGAAAAGCGGTTTGATAAGTTTTAAAATATTGGTCTCGCTTGTGTAATGTGCTCCCAAGTTTCTTCGTTCTTTCGGGTTCATTACGCTTTGAAACATCGAACCAAATATCGCTGGAGATATTTTGCTCCAGTCAATGTAACAGCAGTCAAGCAAGGCTTGACGCATTTTTGTGTCGAAACTTGCCGTAGGTAAGTTCTCTTCAAAAAGTTTTCCGTTTACATAGGGAAAGTCGGCAAGTTGCTCGTCAAGATTTTTAAAACGATTTTCTTTTGCGGTGTTTAAAACTTGAAACAATTCTTGCAATTTTGAAGCAAGGTCGCTTCCGTCTTCGGCTGTTCGCTGTTCTAAATATTCTTGAAATTGTTGTTTATTGAAAATTGTTGTGTCTTCAGCAAACAATAAAAATAAAATACGAACCAAGTAAACTTCTAATGGGTGTCCAGTGTAACCGATTTCTTCAAGTCTGTCGTGAAGTTTACCCATTAACTCCGCTGCTTTAATGTTTGCAGGGTCTTGTTCTTTGTAAACCTTTTTTTGATAACCTAAAATGTATCCGAAATGCTGAACATTATTTATAAGATCGTTGAGTTTAAAATCTACTGTTTTATTTTCTTCAAGATCGAACAATCTAAAATTTTCAAAGTCACAAATGAGAATATATTTTGGTAATTCGTGTTGCTTTAGTCCGTGAGTATAGTCAATGGCTTGTTGATATGCCTTGTCAAGGTTTTTTCCCCGACTTTTCATTTCTATTAAAATAGTTCCCTTCCAAAGCAGGTCAATATAACCGTCTTTGTCATCTAATTTTTTTACTCTATGTTCAAAGGTTGAGACACGTTTACTGCTAATACCAAACACATTAAAAAACTCAACCAAAAATGGTTTTGCGTCTGCTTCTTCGTTTGAAGTGTCAGCCCATTCCTTAGAGAAATTTAATGCTCGGTCTTTTATTTCGTTCCAGCTTAATGCCATTCTTTTCGTCTATGTTTTGGTGGTGTGTAGTTTTTTATTTACTAAAGCTTTTGTTTTTAGTTTACAAAATACGTTTAAAAATCTAACCCCAATGCAAAATAGTAAATAGGCTTGCTGGCAATTTCAGCATCTTGTATGCCATAGGCCATATCGAACCTTAAAAAATAACCCAATAATACAGAACGCAAACCGCCACCAATACCACCTATCAAGGGGTCGCGCACATTGGTAACACGAGCTAAAACTGGAGTAATATTTATGGTTTTTTGATTAAAAGTATTTTCATCACCATAAGGGTTGTTGCCTATCCAAGCTGAACCCAAATCCATAAAAGGAACAATTTGAAAGTTATTTAAAAACTCACTTCTCAACGGCCTGTTAAATGCATATTGAAAAATTGGAATTCGTATTTCGGTGTTTAACAATGCAAAACTATTTCCATTTCTAATATTTTGTTCAAAACCACGCATGTTAGCTGCCAATGCTTGGAAAATATAATTTTCGGTAGTTGAAGTGCTCGATTCGTTGTTAAACCTGGGAGCAATCCAGTTTTCAACGCCACCTAAATAGTACACCACTTTAGCTGGTCCAAACGAGGTGTTGGCAGTAAGCCTAGTACACCAAATAATTTGTCGGTGTATTTTTTCATAATGCCTGGCATCAAATCCCAATGCATTTAACTGCGAGTTCCAGTCATCAATATTTGCGTAGCGTTCATAAAAAAACTTAAGCCTAGTTCCGTTCCATAAATTTAATCCTTTAGGAATGGTATTGTCGAAAACGTATTCCACTTTTGCTCCAACCCAATTCGTATATCTATCAGGAATTTCTAATGTTGCATTGCTTGCTCCTCTTATAATATCTCTATCAGTTCTGCCAAAAACATTAAGTCTAAGACTGCTGGTTTGCGAAATTGGATATTTTATAATGTATCGCAACTCGTGGCTTAAACTTTTAATAGCTGTTCCATTTTCTGGTTCTCCACCTGTTCTGCTCTGTCGGTAAAAAACCAATTTTTGATCCAACCTTTTTTTCAACGTTTCAAACGATGCAAAATAATCAAATCCAGTTCCTGTAAAATTAACCCTAATTCCACCAGTAAATCTGTAGTCTTCCATTAAGTCAATCATTCCAAGTTTAAACATTCCTGTTAAACCCGGATTAAACATTTGCGCAGCAGCACCACCAATAGGTTGGTAGTAAGTATTTATTATTGAATTGTCAATTTGTGTAACCACTTGGTCGGCAAAAAAAGTAATGTCGTAAAACTTAGGAGTTCCAATTTTCAAACCTTTTTTAACGTTATCGTTTGCATTAATTTTTGGAACAATAATGTATTCGGGTCGTTTAAAATTTTCGGGAGTAAATTCGCTCATAAAATAAAACAACGAGGTATCTTGTTTTATTTTTATTTCATTTTCTTCTGTGGTATTTATAATCTTCGTGTTTAATGTTGAATCGAAATTATCAATTTCATATCCAAAGTTTCTAAATATTTTCAAACCTTTTTCAAACTGTTTATTGGTAACTCCACTTTTTAACCTAAACATATTCGGAAAAGTTTCAATTGTTTCACTTGCTTCTTCAATGTTTCTTTCCTGCGGACTTACTTTTATAAAATATTTGTTTTTATAAAAAATTAAATCGTAAACAGTTTTGGATTGTATTGACACATCGTGCGCTAAAATTCCACGTTGAAAGTTGGTATTTGGATAAGTGTAAACCAAATCTTTTTCATAAACTATAGTATCTATTTTTTCAACAGTACTGTCAAGCGTAATAGTTTTACCTCTAAAGTAAAATGTACTTCCACTCCAAGTGGGTTTAGTAGTAAATACAAGGGTATCAGTAGTTTTTTCGGTATAGTCAAAATACTTTATATAAATCCCAGTAAAATCATATTCTTGGTCAAGTTTGGCTATATACCTATTTTTAGTTCCATTGTAATCGCTTAAATACCCATAATAATTACGCTTGTATTCAATAGGATTTGTTTCATTAATATAAGGTGATTTTGTAACCCTTTTTAGCATTCGGGTAGTTGGTGTTTCATCAATGTCGTAAATAAAAACATCGTAATTATTTCCTTGTTGTAAATTAGGTAAAACGCCTATTCCTAATGAGTCAGACAAGCGGTTTGAACTGAAAATAATTTTACTTGAACCATCTGTAAATCTTGGAAAAGCATCATCGTAAAAGTCGTTTGTAAGTTGTCGTTCTTTTCTGCCTGGAATATCATAAGTAAAAATATCCGATTGTCCTTTTCTAATAGCGCTTACAACTAAAGTTCGTCCATTATTGCTGAAATCGAAACCAGTAATTTTATCAAATTTTAAAAACTCAACAACTTCTTTCTTTTTGGTAACCAAATCAAGTGTTTTTAAAAGGAGTTTGCCTTTTTTTTCATAAACCATTGCTATTTTATCGCCACCTTGTTGCCAAGCAATAGTTGGGAAACTATAATCGTATTCTAACTGATAATATTTCAACCCACCTTTTAAAATCTTTTTTGCCTTTTTAGTTTGAGTATTTAATAACCAAACTTTATATTTTCCATTTTTATTAGTAGTAAAACTTAAAAAATTTCCTTTGCTCGAAACCTTCATTTGAGGTTGAATATATTGAGCTATTCTGCGTTTTATTTTAATATCAACCAAAGGCAAGTTTCTACCTGCATCTTCTTTTTCATACATTTTTTTGTAATACTCAAACCAATCTTTTTGTATTTGTTTAAAATTTTTATCGTTGCATACATAACTCAACGCACTTTCGTAGTTGCGGGTAACTCTTACTGCATATATTACTTGTTTCAAAACCTCGTCTGGTTTTTCGCTGTTATCAATTATATATTTCCAAATACTGTGCCCAGCAAAAACAGCATCTTTTTGATTTAACCTATTAAATTTTTTGAACTTGTTTGATAAAATGCCATCTTTCATTCTATTGTCCATATCAGCATCCCAATCTTTACTAATATAAGCAGTTAAACCACGCAAGAACCATTCGGGCAAGTTTAATAATGCAGCATTTTGAATACGTTCTTGCAAACTTCCACCATACAGTATTTCGTTCAGTAAAACCATAGCAATTCCTTCTTTTATTTGTCTTGCTAGGTCTGCATGGTCGCCATTAAAATAAACATATATTTTGTTGCTATTAACTTGCGTGTATCCACCAGTATTTTGCGCCAAATCTTCCACGCCAAAATTACTTTGTTTAAAATCGTATAAGGTATTAAAACAAATAATTTCAACTCTTCCACTAAGCGGATGTTCTAATTTATCTTCTAAAGCAGGAAGTTTTTCATTTATATATTTTAAACAAAAAGTAGCTAATTCCCTTCCTCCACTGTAATAGTATGCATCAAAATTTTCAACTCTTAAATAGTTCCAGTCGAATGGACCGTATTGCACCCTATTTTGTCCAAAAGTGGTATTAATTCCTTGACTAAATAAGTTTTTATTTAACACAAGAAATAAAAATAAAAATAAAAATTTAATTAAACGCATGTAACTTTTTTACCGACACCAAAAATAAACGCATTTTTACAAATACAAAGTAATATTATTATAATTTTTAAATAGTTAGATACCCTAATTTTTTAAAACCAATTTTAACAAAATGAAGTAAAAAATCAACCAACTATCAACATGCTTTTAAGTGTCTAATAAAATACTCACATTGCAATCAATTAATTGACTTCAAAATGAGTAAAATTTTAATTATTGATGATGAGAAAGCTATTCGTAATACCCTCCGCGAAATATTGGAATACGAAAGTTACCAAGTTGACGAAGCCAGTAATGGCGAAGAGGGATTGGAAAAACTAGAAGTAGGCGAATATGCTGCTGTACTTTGCGATATTAAAATGCCAAAAATGGATGGCATAGAAGTACTAACTAGAGCACAAGAAATTGATGATGATATTCCATTTATTATGATATCGGGGAATGGAACTATTGAAACAGCTGTTGAAGCAACCAAAAAAGGAGCGTACGATTTTATTTCAAAACCACCTGATTTAAACAGATTATTAATTACACTTCGCAATGCAATTGATAAAAAATCGTTAACGGTTGAAACAAAAGTTTTACGCAGAAAAGTTACCAAAACACGTGAAATTATTGGCGATAGTCCCGCTATTCAAAATATAATGAGCACCATTGATAAAGTGGCTCCAACCGATGCGCGAGTTTTAATTACGGGTGAAAATGGAACAGGTAAAGAACTAGTGGCAAGATGGCTTCATGAGAAAAGTAACCGTGCTAAAAATATGTTGGTGGAAGTTAACTGTGCTGCTATACCAACCGATTTAATAGAATCAGAATTATTTGGACATGAAAAAGGCGCATTTACTTCTGCTATTAAGCAACGCATTGGTAAATTTGAACAAGCCAATGGAGGAACTTTATTTTTAGATGAAATAGGCGACATGAGCTTAGCTGCGCAAGCAAAAGTATTGCGTGCTTTGCAAGAAGGAAAAATTACAAGAGTAGGAGGCGACAAAGACATTGATGTAGATGTAAGGGTAGTAGCGGCTACCAATAAAAACTTGTTGCAAGAAATAGAACGTGGAAACTTTAGAATGGATTTATACCACCGATTGAGTGTTATTTTAATTCATGTTCCTTCGTTAAACGATAGAAAAGAGGATATTCCTAATTTAGCCGAAAAATTTATAAAAGAAGTTTGTGAAGACAATGGTTTTCCTAAAAAAATGTTTTTACCACAAGCTTTAGATGAATTAAAAAAATTGGATTATTATGGAAATATTCGCGAGCTAAGAAATGTGGTAGAGCGCTTGGTAATATTAGGCCAACAACGCATAACTATTGAAGATGTAAAAAAGTATGCAAGCCCTTTAAGTGCCCGTGAGGAAGAGAAAAACATTTATGAAAGGTTTAGTACTTTACAAGATTTTAAAGAATATGTAGAACGAATTTTTATAGAAGAAAAACTGAAGAAAAATGGTTGGAACGTAGCCAAAACTGCATTAGAAATTGATATTCAAAGAAGTCATTTATACAATAAAATAGAAAAATACAACCTTAAAAGAGGTGAGTATATTGATTAAACTTAGCCTCAATGGTTTCTAAATAAGTGTAATTTAAACATATAAAAAAAGGTCAACGATTTTAAAAAAACGTTGGCCTTTTTTATTGCTAATTGGTCGTTATTGACTTTATTTGTATTACATGAAAAAACATATTTTTTTATTTATAACTTTTATTATTAGTTTTAATTTAGTTGCACAAGTAACAATAAATGTAAACTTAGTTTCAAGTTCCACACCAGCCAATGATGATATATTTATAGCTGGAAGTTTTAACAATTGGAATCCAGTTGATGCTAATTACAAGTTAATAAAAAATGGAACTACTTATAGTATTGTTTTGCCCGCAGGTTCAGGTAATGCCGAATGCAAATTTACAAGAGGAAGTTGGGCAACAGTAGAAGGAGATGCAAATGGAAATGTAATTGGTAACAGAAAGTTTACTTATTCAGTAAATGGTGTTTTAAACTTAACAATTGCTGGGTGGGAAGATAAAAAGCAAGGTGGAGGGAGTAATTCAACTGCATTGCCAAATGTAAAAATTGTAAGCAATAGTTTTTTTATACCCCAACTAAAAAAAACAAGAAAAATTTGGATTTATTTACCTAATGATTATGATAGTAACACAACCAAAAAATATCCAGTTATTTATTTACACGATGGGCAAAATTGCTTTGATAATGCAACCTCATTTGCAGGCGAATGGGGAATAGATGAAACGCTTAGTAATAAACAAAAAAATGGCGATTATGGCTGCATAACTGTTGCAATTGAAAATGGAGGCGGGAGTAGAATTGATGAATATTCGCCTTACATTAATTTACAATATGGAGGGGGAAAAGGCATTGAATACTTAGACTTTATTGCTCTTACTTTAAAACCTTATATTGACTCTGCATTTAGAACAAAACCAGACTATTTAAATACTGCAATTGTAGGAAGTAGTATGGGTGGATTGATATCAAGCTATGCAATGCTTAAATATTCAAATATATTTGGTAAAGCAGGCATTTTCTCTCCAGCATTGTGGTTTAGTAATTCAATTTTTGTTGATGCTATTAATAGTAACAAAACAACAAATCAAAAATATTATTTTGTGTGTGGGAAAAATGAGAGTGCTACAATGGTAAAATGGCAAGACAGTTTAAATGCAGTTTTAATTTCAAAAGGGTTTAAAAATAATGTAGATATTAAAAATGTAGTTAAACCCGAAGGAACACATTCGGAAGCGTTTTGTAAAGCAGAGTTTGGTGCTTGTTACGATTGGCTATTTCAAAGCAATAACCTCCAATCAAAAAAAAACGAAAAGATAAATTTTAACATTGAAATTTACCCAAATCCTTCTACCCATTTACTAAACTTGAATTGTAATTACAACATAAATTCAGTAGCTATTTTTGATAATTCACAGAAAGAAATTTATTATAATGAACTCGAAAAAAGCACTCAAAATATTTGTATAAATACAACCACTTTTGTTAACGGAATTTATATATTACAGTTAAATATAAACAATCAAATTGTAACAAAAAAAATTACCATATTAAATGAGTTTTAATGGATAAACATTATATTTTTTACATAAAAAGGGTTATTTCTAATATATTTTAATAAACAATAATTCCCGAAAATTGTCAGTTCAACTGACAATTTTCGGGAATTATTGTTTATACTTGTAGCATGAAAATTAATAGAATTGCTAAAAAACAAATAGAGAAATTACTTAAACAATTTCCTGCTGTTGGCCTCGTTGGGCCCAGGCAATGCGGCAAAACTACCATTGCACTTACTATACAGAAAGAACTAAAAAAGAGTGCTGATTACTTTGATTTAGAAAGTCCTGCTGATTTGAGGAAGTTCAGTGACATAGAATTTTTTTTAAATCAAAATCAAAATGAAAATTTTATAATTGATGAAGTGCAACGATTGCCTGAACTATTTCCTGTGTTGCGCTCGGTTATTGATAAAAAAAGAAAAGCAGGTAGGTTTTTATTATTAGGCTCAGCAAGTCCTGAAATGGTTAAAGGAGCTTCTGAATCTTTGGCTGGAAGAATTTATTACATAGAAGCACACCCATTTAATATTACAGAATTACCTCAAAAAATAAATACACAAACTAAGCATTGGTTCAGAGGTGGCTTTCCTGATGCTTATTCCGCTAAAAACGATGAAGCATATTTTTTATGGATGGATGGATTTGCAAGAACTTTTGTTGAAAGAGATTTAAATTCATTATTTGGCACTAATTTTTCTCCACAAGTAATGTTTAGGTTATGGCGAATGCTTGCCCATCACCATGCTGGTATTTGGAACGCCAATTCCTTTGCTAAAGGACTTGACATAAGCCAAACTACTACCAATCGTTACCTCGATCATTTGGAAGGCGCATATATGATTAGGAAACTCATGCCTTTTCATATCAATATAAAAAAGCGTTTGGTAAAAAGCCCAAAAGTATATATTAGAGATTCTGGTTTGTTACATTATTTGTTAGATATTCATCAAACAAAAGCTTTGTTCAACCACATGGCAGTTGGCAATTCGTGGGAAGGTTATGTTATTGAACAAATAATACAATTACTACCACGAACCATACAAGCTTATTATTATAGAACTCATGATGGAAGCGAGGTAGATTTAGTATTAGTGAAAGGCATTAATCCCATTGCAAGTATAGAAATTAAATACTCTACTTCGCCAACAGTTTCTAAAGGTTTAACTGAAAGTATAAAAGACTTAAAAACAAAATATAATTTTATTATCACTCCATCAAAGGAAGATTCGTATTTTATAAATAAACAAGTGGAAGTAGTAGGATTAACAAGCTTTTTGACAAATGAACTGCCTAATATTGTAAAATAAAATCCCCGAAAATTGTCAGTTTAACTGACAATTTTCGGGGATTTTATTTTTGAGTTTTGACTAATTTTAACACATTTTTCCTTCTATTATAACAAATTATCATTTGTATAAATAATCGTTTATTGCATTTTCAATTGATTCATCAGTTATAAAATATTTTAGTTTTTTTTAAGTGTAAGATTATTTCATCATTCATACTTTATCATTCAAAATTCAAAATTCAACATTCAAAATTTGAGTATTTTACTATCTTGCCGCCATGTCTGAAAAAAAACTTTTTTTGCTCGATGGAATGGCTTTGGTGTATCGAGCATATTTTGCTTTTAGCAACAACCCTCGTATAACCAGTTATGGCTTTAATACCTCTGCTATTTTTGGCTATGCCAATACGCTTTTAGATGTTTTAAAAAAAGAAAAACCCACACATATTGGCGTATCGTTCGATACCTCGGAACCAACTGCAAGGCATATAGAATTTGAAGCTTATAAAGCACACCGCGAAGAAATGCCCGAAGGAATTTCTACCGCATTGCCTTTTATTCGCCAACTTACCGAAGCATTAAACATTCCTCTTTTAATAATGCCAGGCTACGAAGCAGATGATGTAATTGGAACTATTGCAAAAAAGGCAGAACAGGCAGGATTTAAAGTATATATGATGACTCCTGATAAAGATTTTGGGCAATTGGTAAGTGAAAATATTTTTATTTATAAACCTGCTCGATTAGGTAATGATTTTGAAATATTAGGAGTGCCCGAAGTATTAAAACGTTGGGAAATTACAGACGTTAAACAAGTAATTGATATTTTGGGAATGTGGGGCGATTCGGTAGATAATATTCCGGGAATACCAGGAATTGGTGAAAAAACCGCCAAAGTTTTAGTTCAAAAATATGGCAGTATGGAAGGCTTGTACGAACATACTGATGAGTTAAAAGGAAAACAAAAGGAAAATGTAATTAATTTTAGAGAACAAGCATTTCTTTCAAAACGATTGGCAACTATCGATTTAAATGTACCCATTGAATTTGATGAAAATTTATTTACTCACGATCCACCAAATAAAGAAGCTTGCGAAGAATTATTTGCTAAATTGGAATTTAAAACCATGGCTGCTCGAGTGTTTGGAACTCAAATTACAGTAAGCGGAACTACCTTTACATTAAATAACCAAAAGGCAGACGAAGGCAGGCAAGGTCCAGCTAATGGAGGATTTGATTTGTTTAATCCTGCTCCTGCTGCATTTGCTGCACCTCAAAATAATTTAGAACTTAACTTAGAGGCAACTGAAAGTAGTGTTCCAAAAAACAATATTGAAAATACGGAACATACTTACGAGCTAATTGACACAACTGAAAAACAATTAGCTTTATTGGAAACACTTTTGCAGCAAAAGGAAGTTTGTTTTGATACCGAAACTACTTCGTTGGAAACATTAGATGCAGAAATAGTTGGATTATCATTTTCGTTTGAAGTAAGCAAAGCTTATTATATTCCATTTAGTGAAAGTTTTGATGAGGCAAAAGCACTATTAAACCTTTACCAACCAATTTTTGAGAGCGAAACCATTTGTAAAATTGGACAAAATATAAAATACGATTTAGGCATTTTAAAACAATACAATATAACTTTAAAAGGACCATTGTTTGATACCATGTTGGCACATTATTTAATAGAGCCCGACATGCGTCACGGAATGGATTATTTGAGTGGCATTTATTTAAATTATGAACCCGTTTCTATAACTACTTTAATTGGTAAAAAAGGAAAAGGGCAATTAAATATGCGTGATGTTGCCATCGAAAAAATTAAGGAATATGCAGCCGAAGATGCTGATATTACTTACCAATTGGCTCAAAAGTTAATGCCTGAAATTATTGAAAAAGAAGCTAAAAAATTATTAGATGAAATAGAAATTCCTTTAATAAATGTGCTTTCCGATATGGAGCGAGAAGGAGTAAAAATTAATAAAGATTTTTTGGTTCAATACAGCAAAGAGTTGGAAACCGATATTGCTGCACTTGAAAAACGCATTATTGAATTAGCTGGCAAGCCATTTAATATTGCCTCGCCAAAGCAATTAGGTGAAGTTTTATTTGACCATTTAAAACTGGACCCTAAAGCTAAAAAAACCAAAACTGGTCAGTACCAAACTGGGGAAGATGTGTTACAAAAATTAAGCGAACACGAAATTATTCAATGTATTTTAGATGTACGCCAATTGAGTAAATTGAAGTCAACTTATGTTGATTCGTTGCCCGAGTTAATTAATGCTAAAACAGGGCGAGTTCATACTTCATTTAACCAAGCGGTTGCTGCCACTGGCAGACTTTCGAGCACTAATCCTAATGTGCAAAATATTCCAATTAGAACCGATAAAGGAAAGGAAATTCGCAAAGCATTTATTCCAAGAAATGAAGAATATTTGTTGCTAAGTGCTGATTATTCGCAAATAGAATTACGCATTATTGCGGCTATGGCTCATGAGGAAGCCATGATAGAAGCGTTTAAAAATAATTTAGACATTCATGCGGCAACAGCTTCAAAAGTATATGGAATTCCACTAGAGGAAGTAACCAGCACCCAACGCAGAAATGCAAAAGCAGTAAACTTTGGAATTATTTACGGTCAATCCGCTTTTGGATTGGCAGAAAACTTAGGCATTCCGCGCAAAGAAGCAGCGCTTATTATTGATGAATATTGGAAGCAATATCCGCGCATAAAAACATACATGAGCGAAACCATTAATACTGCCAAAGAGTATGGTTATGTAGAAACTTTAAAAGGCCGCAGAAGGTATTTGCGTGATATCAATTCAGCTAATTTTACGGTAAGAGGATTTGCGGAACGCAACGCCATTAACGCACCAATTCAGGGTGGTGCAGCCGATATGATAAAGATAGCCATGATAAGTATTCATGCAAAAATGTTATTGCCTGAAAACGGTGTTTTAAAATCGAGAATGATACTTCAAGTGCATGATGAATTGTTATTTGATGTTCACAAAGAGGAAGTGGAAGCATTGAAAAAATTAGTGGTAACTGAAATGGAAAATGCCATGCAATTAATTGTACCCATTAAAGCCGAAGTGGGTGTTGGTGAAAATTGGTTAGAAGCGCATTAGGTTTTTGTTGTCAGTTGATGGTTGTCAGTTGATAGGTTTTATGAATGTATTTACAAAAATCTATAAGCATAAAAGGATTTTTAAGAAGGCGTTGTATTTCAACGTCTTTTTTTATCTTTGAAATAGTTTGAAAAATAAATTACTAAGTATAATTGGCCTAGCATTTTTAATTATGCAAGGATGCTGCGATAATGGTGGAATTCCTGGTTATGTTGCAACTATTCAAAATGCGTTAAGAATGAAATCGAATTTGGATACAATTTTCACTATAACCTATCCAAATTCTGATTTTAAAATAACACCAAATTCATTTAAAAGTAAAATGGCACTTTCGTCTGCAAATGAATATACCACTTTATATATTTTTAGCACAAAAGGTTACGACACTATTACAATTAAAGTTAAACAAGAGCTTTCATATGAAAAAACTTATTGTACAACTTATGACTATTTGAAAAAATATATAGAGAGGGCTCAAATAATTAATTATACTTTCGATACCTCATTTTTTAAATATTATGAAAAAGGTGATTATAGTCAAAAGGAAATATATGATACTTTAATTGTTGAATAGAATGAATAAAAAAATAGCAATTCTATTTTTATTAATTGGCACTTTAAACAATAAAACTCAAGCTCAATATGTATATGAGCCAGACAAATCAATTAATAATTATTTTGGCGTACAAACCAAGGTAATTGATTATTTGCCCATTGAACTTTCCTATCTTCATTCTCGAAATAACTGTTTTACCTATTTATTGAAATTAAGCTATGTAAGGCCATTTGATTTGGAGTTCTTAAATACTACCTTGTATAAATATTATGGAGTTGGAAATAATAAAACTTTAGATAGCAGAAAAACTATAGGCGCTTTTTCTATTAAATCTGGTGTTATGTTATGGCATTTTTATGATGACTATTTTGGTTTAAGATATGTTTCTATAAATGGAACTGGTACTTATGCTAAAGAAAGATTTTCCATAACTACCGAGGATGTTATTTATGGAAAAACAACCAAAAATTATGATGAAAATAATATCTATTCTACAATAGAAATTGAAGCTCAAAAAATTACTAGATATGGTTTGAATTTCGGTGTTTTATTTGGCTATAAAATAATAAATCCGATAGCTTTTAGCACCCTTATTACAGGCATTGAAAATGCAACCACCTATAGTCCAGGTTCAGGATTTGGAAGTAAATTATATTTCAATATTCAAGTAGGATATCATTTTAGATTTAAGAAGAAAAATAATGAGTAATCAATTCTGCTATTAAAGTTTGTTGATGTTTGAAACAAAAGAAACAATCAAATGAAAAGAAAGATGAAAAAGAAATTTATTTACATATTATTTTTATTGGTTTTAATCATTCAAGGCTGCTGCATGGGTGAGTCAACATTATCTCATAATGGACAAACCACAATTATTCAAAATATTATTACGCTAAACCCTGATAATAAAATTTATAAAATAAGCTACCCTAATTCATTATTGGAGTTAACACCAAATAGTAACCAAAGTATTATTTATCTGTCGGAAGCTTCTGATAACACTAAAATTTTTATACATAGTACATCAGGTTTTGATACAGTTGTAGTTTATTGTGAAAAAACAATAAACTACTCTCCAGGAGATGCTTGTGATGACGAATATTTAGCAAAAAAAGTTTTTGATCCAAAAGTTATTAGTCACACTTTTGATAGTTGTTATTTTATTACAACAATCAAAGACTCCTATCCTCAAGAAAAAATAGATAATTTATACATTAAATGAAAAAGAAATTCCAATTTTTTATATCTGCATTATTTTTATTTATTTCTACAAATAATGCTCAAACTATTGTTCAAAATCCAGATAAAAAAGAAATTATATTTGGAATTCAAACTCGAGCAATTGATTTATTACCTCTTGAATTTTCATTAATAGCTCACAAACGAACAAAGTTGTCATACACATTTAAATTAGGGTTAAACTATTTTAAAAAAAATATTCTTGATAATGTGTATAAATACCAATTTAGAAGAGTATCAAATAGAACATTTAGTCATGATCAAAAATTTAAAGCTATTTATATAAAGCCAGGAATAAATTTAATAAATAGACCTGATAAAAGAGGAGAAAATTTTGTTAACTTAAATGCAGTATTAACCTATGCATTTGAAACCTTTGAATTAACAAGTGAAGACAAAATTTATGGTAAAGTTACTCAAAATTTCACAGAAGTAAATGTGTATGCAGGAATTGAAATGGAGTATTTAAAAATTTATAATTCAGGAATTAGCATTGGTGCAATAATTGGAAATAAATTAATAAATACAGTTCCATTTAAGAATATAGTTCAAGGTTTAGAAAATGCTTCTACATTTTCACCAGGAATGGGTTTTGGGAAAACTTATTATTTTAATATTTCTATAGGTTATTATATATTTCAGCTATAGAACATTTATTTTTTAATTGCTGGCAAGGACGCAAGTTATGACGAAAAACCTATGCTTCTTTAGTCTCTACTTATTTTCCTCAAAAGCTATTTCAAAATATTTTAAAATAGTTTTGTAATTAACTTGGGCGGTTAGGCAAGTATCTATTAAATATGCTTTTGCATTTTCCCATTCTCGCAAACCCCTATAATAAAATAGTTTCAAATCTTCATCAATTATAAACGGAACTACATTATTGGCCAAACATTCCTTAAACATAATCAATCTGCCTACTCTTCCATTGCCATCTTGGAAAGGATGAATTACTTCAAACTCCTGATGAAACTTGATAATATCTTCAAATGTTTTTTCTGGAATATTGTTATACTGTAACAATAATTTTTTCATTTGTGCTGGAACATTTTTTGGCAAACAAGTTTCATTTCCGCCCACCTCGTTAGGCATTTTTTTAAATTCGCCCACGTTAAACCAGACTTTTCGGCTATCTGAAGTACCCGATTTTAGCAAATAATGCAGCTCTTTAATCAACGATTCATTAAGTTTTGTTTTTGCTTTTTCAATAATTAAATCAATACAACGAAAGTGATTGTTGGTTTCAATAATGTCATCAATATTTATGTTTTCTTCTGTTAAGCCTATGGTATTGGTTTCAAAAATAAAACGAGTTTGATCATGTGTAAGCTTACTTCCTTCTATTCTGTTTGAATTATAGGTGAGGTCAATTTGCGTGCGATGGTAAATTCCCCCTTTCAACCTCATGTCTTTTTGCTCTTTCAATTGATTTAATAGTTGACTATTGCTAAAAAGAACTTCTTTTATCTTGCTAGGCAATGAGGCATCAGCTGGAATATTCCAAGTTTTACCGGTAAGGAAAGCACCATTTATTTTTCCTCTTGCACAATAGTTACGAGCTGTTCTATCAGGTATGTTCCACTTTTTGGCGTATTCTTTAACTGAAATGTATTTCATTGTTTTGCTAAAACACGGCCGTTATCGGCAAATTTAGATGTGTTTTGCTTTCCAAATATAAATAAACTTGCCGATAAAGGCAGTATATTTATGTTTTTTTTTTCGTTGGCTAATCCAAAAAGCATTCGAGATAATGGCAATTGATTTTGTAGAGTATTACTTCTAAACCCATAATTTCTTTTTCAATATTCTTTTCATCAGCCAATGCAGACCTCTTTACTTTCAACAAAAATCATCCTTTTATTCATAGCTAAGATTTACAACTAAAAATTTATTAATAAAAAAAAGCTATTAAATAATTTTATTTTACTTAATAGCTTTATATAATTTTATAAAAAGATATGTTTACTCAGGAGTTAAAAACTAATATTAGTTTAAAACACATTCGTATTTTATTTTAATCAATTTGTTATTGATTCCTTCTTTAAAAATAGCGGTTTGTTCTTCTTCAAATTTTTTATCATCGTCCAAATAAAATATGCGTTCAGTTTTAACTTTATTCTTTTTTCCTTTATGTATAAAAGTATAATTAACTTCTACATTCACTGCCGATTTTTTTAGATTACTTCTTCTAACACCTGAATTGGTGTAAACTTTATAAGTCGCTTTTATAGTTAAGTTATTGCTGCTAAACAATGTAATTTCTTCTTTGCTACTGTTATTTTTTAAAATAACTTGGGTATTGTTTCCTAAAACAGTATCTTTTTTAGCGATGATAACTGTCATTTTACTAATTTCAACATTTACATATTGGGCTTTTAGCACATAATTTAAATTTAAAAGTAAAACGCTAAATAATATTATTTTTTTCATGTAATTTTTTGTTTTATTTGTCATTCAAATATAATAAAAAACAAATATGAAAAACATTTTAAAAAATTTATTACCTGCTACTATTATTGCTATTGCAATTTTTGCTGGCCTATCGTTCAAAAACAGCACTACTCAAGCCACTACAGTTGCTTACGAGTACAAACAATTCTCTACTGTTGAGTCTATTATTTCTGGTGGTTTGGGTCGTTCTAGAATTTTAACTACCGAT
>Ga0247844_1000436_pt1 | contig 89715 bp, 79 predicted proteins | sample LaCtaG_FD_192421 | JGI IMG/M metagenome (GOLD analysis project Ga0247844, IMG submission 192421) | Freshwater microbial communities from meromictic Lake La Cruz, Castile-La Mancha, Spain - LaCruzMarch201714.5m_1 | ecosystem: Environmental > Aquatic > Freshwater > Lake | place: Spain: Castile-La...
GCGGCACGGTCCGGGCGCTTGCCGCCGATATCGCCGGGGGTGTAGGCGTCGTCACTGCGGATTTTGCGGTCCGCGGTGTAGCGGTTAATCATGGAATCCATGTTGCCCGCAGTTACACCCCAAAACAGATTGGGCTTGCCTAAAGCGCGGAACGGCTCGGCGCTCTGCCAGTCGGGCTGGGCGATGATGCCGACCCGAAACCCCTGCGCTTCAAGCATGCGGCCAATGACCGCCATGCCAAAACTGGGGTGGTCGACGTAGGCGTCGCCCGTGACCAGCACGATGTCACAGCTGTCCCAGCCCAACTTGTCCATCTCCGCCCGGCTCATGGGTAAAAACGGGGCCGTGCCAAAGCGGGCTGCCCAGTGTTTGCGGTAGCTGGACAGCGGCTTTGCGGCGCGCGCGAAAAAGGAGACGTCGACTGGGGCGTTCATGGGGCACTTCGGGGGTTAGGCGGCGATTTTAAGGTTTTGTCCTTGGCAGTGCGCTTAAAAGGGGTACTGACTGAACGAGGGACAGCGATTCGGGGATACGGTCTACAGAAAACCCCACTCAAGCCGATAAAGACAGCATCACCCTTAAAAATGGTCTCACCATGCAAACCACGGACGATTTAAGCAAACCAGTACGTCTTGGTGCACTCAGCATGGCCAAGGTGACCCGCGCCCTGCTGGACGGCCCATGCAGTATTCGCGAACTGCAAGTGATCAGCGGATTGAGCACCAACACCCTGCACGAGTACATGCGCGCCCTGCGCAAAGAGCAGGTGGTGCACATTTGCGGCTGGGAGAAAGACGCCACCGGCCGCGAGAGCCTGCGCGTATTCAAATTTGGCCCCGGCAAAGACAAGCCGCGTGGCAAGAAGAGCAAGGCACTCATCGCACGGGAATGCCGCCAGCGCAAGCAGGACGCCAAGTTGTCGCATTGCTTTGCGCCCATTAACACCGTCGAAGTCACCACCCAGCGCGTCAACCGACCACGCGATGAAGCACGCTGCCTACACCACGAACTCGCCTGACACGGCAAGGGCGCACCCTTGCATCGCACTTTGCGCGCCCAGGGTCAGCAGTTGCATCGCCCGGTAAACCTGCGTGGGAGTGACGGCCGGTTGGGCTTCATGACCCGACAAATGTGCACAGAGTTGGGCGTAATAACCCAAGTAATTGCCGGGCACATCGGGGGCGTTACTCACCACGGCGCCCCCATCGGTTTGCAGCGTCACCAGTCCTAGCTGCGGATCACACCCCCAGCCGGACTCTGCGCCCCACTGCGGACGACCGCCGGCTTTGAGCGCGTCCTCCTGCACATCCAGACCGTATTTCACAAAAGAGCCTTGCGTGCCATGCACCACAAAGCGCGGCCCCACCACGGGCACCAATGCGCTGCCATGCAACAGCACCCGCAAGCCCGGGTGCCGCGTGGGGTAGCGCAACTGGGCATGGAAATAGTCATTCACTTGCGCACCCTCGCGCTGGCAGGCCACGTCCAGATGGATATCGTCCGGTGCACCAAAAAGCTGCAGGCATTGGTCCACCAAGTGCGCACCCAAGTCAAACCACAGGCCGGAGCCGGGCAGGTCCTGCTCGCGCCAGCGGTCAGGCACTACCGGGCGGTAGCGGTCGAAGTGCGACTCAAAATGCACGATGCGCCCCAGCACGCCGCTGTCCAGCACCTGTTGCAAAGCCAAGAAATCGGCATCCCAACGCCGATTTTGGAACACAGTCAGCACCAGGCCCTGCGCCTGGGCCAGCTGTAGCAGGTCTTCGGTTTGCGCCAGCGTCACGGTGCAAGGCTTGTCGACCACCACGTGCTTACCCGCCAGCAGTGCCTCACGCGCCAAGGGGTAATGGCTTTCGTTGCCGGTGGCAATCACAACGAGATCAATTGCAGGATTGCTGAATATCTCCGTGGGCGTGGCCACCACCCGAACCTGCGGCCAGTGCGCCAACACCTCTTGTGCTTTGGACGAACACACGCTGGCCAAATGCAAGCCAGGCACGCCACTGATCAGCGGCGCATGGAAAATACGCCCGGCGTTGCCGTATCCAATAAGTGCCACCTGAATGGGATTCACCGCCATATTGTCTGAAAGGTTTGTCATACGTCTATCTTGCTTCAAAAATGCAATCCGTCACCCGATCAACACGTCTTATGATGGTGTTTTGCACCCGGGTACAGTACAAACCCCAATGCCAAAGCCTTCCGCGGGCACCAAATTTGCATGGCCTACCCCGTAGAATGAATTTTTCAGTCTTAATCAACCCGCCGGGGACCAAACCCGGCTTACTCAAGGATCACACCATGAAGAAACTCCTGCTGGCAATTGCCCTCGGATCGGTCTGTGCCGTGTCGTTTGCACAAGGCAAAGACCTCAAAGTTGCTATCGACCCGACCTATGAGCCCTTCACGTTCAAAACGGCGGACGGTAAACCTACCGGCTTTGATGTGGACATCGCCAGCGCACTGTGCGAACAAATCAAACGCAAATGCGTATTTGTAGAACAAGTGTGGGACAGCATGATCCCCGGCCTGCAGGCCAAAAAATACGACGTGATCATCAGCTCAATGTCCATCACCGAAGACCGCCTGAAAGCCATTGACTTCACGGACAAGTACTACAACACACCCAGCCGTGTGGTGGTGAAGAAGGGCGTCGCCTACACCGGCCCCGCCTCCATCAAAGGCAAGAAAATTGGCGTACTCAAAGGCAGCACCCAGGAAAAATACGCAATGGGCGAATTGAAGACCGTGGGCGTGGAAGTGATCCCCTACGAAGCACAAGACCAGGTCTACCTGGACATCAAATCTGGCCGACTGGACGGTACCGTGGCTGATTTTGTGGAAGTCACTGGCGGCTTCCTGAGCAAGCCTGAAGGCAAAGACTACAACTTGGTGGGGCCTGAGCTGTACATCGAAAAATACTTCGGTACGGGCGCTGGCATCGGAATGCGCAAGGGCGAAGCCGCGCTCAAAGCTGAGTTGAATGCCGCCATCAAGGCCATTCGTGGCAATGGTTCGTACAAGAAAATCAACGACAAATATTTCAAGTTTGACGTTTACGGCAAGTAAATAGCACTACGCCCTCGCGTCGGCGCGCAGTCCAACTGTGCTCCGGCGCTTTTCTTTTTTCAACCGACCCCGTCCATGAGCGCCTACTACACCGCCATCCTCCAAGGCTCCGTGCTCACGGTGGGTGTTTCCCTGTGCGCACTGCTGGTCTCTATCGTGCTGGGCCTGGCAGGAGCGGCCGCCAAGCTCTCCGGGCGTTCCGTGCTGGTGGCCCTGGCCACCTTCTACACCACCATCATTCGCGGCATCCCCGAGCTGGTGCTGATGTTGCTGATCTTCTACGGTGGCACGATTGGCGCCAACAACTTTCTAGAGTGGATGGGCAGTGAGGCGACCGTCGACATCAACCCGTTTGTTGCCGGTGTCTTGACCATCGGCTTTATCTACGGCGCCTACATGACCGAGACCTTTCGCGGTGCCATGCTCTCCATCCCAAAGGGGCAAATGGAAGCCGCAGTTTCCTTTGGTATGGGCCGGATGCAGGCATTCATGCGCATTACGGCACCACAAATGGTGCGCTACGCCCTGCCCGGCTTCACCAACAACTGGCTGGTGCTGATCAAGGCCACCGCCTTGGTGAGCCTGATTGGTTTGCAAGAGATGACCTACCTCGCCAAGCAGGCCAGCGCAGCAACCCGCTCGCCATTTGAGTTCTTTTTGTTCACCGCGGCCTTGTTTTTGATCTACACCACGGTGTCCCTGGTGGTGTTGCGCCGCTTAAACGCGCGCTACAGTCTGGGCACCAAGCGGGGGACCTTGTAATGAACTGGGCTGTTATTTTCGAGCCGCAAAACCTGGCGCTGTTTGGCACCGGCATTGTCACCACCCTGGGACTGCTGTTTTCCTCATTGACCGTGGGTGCCGTGCTGGCGCTGGCCTTTGCGCTTTTGCTCACCGGCCCCTGGGCACCCCTGCGCTGGATCGTGGGGGCCTATACCTACGTGATTCGCGGCACCCCACTGCTGATTCAGGTGTATCTAATTTATTACGGCTTGGGCCAACTGGAGTGGATACAGGCCCGCTGGAACGATGTCTGGCCATGGACGCATTTCAAGGAGCCGTTCTTTTGCGCTTTGCTAGCGTTTAGCCTGAACACGGCGGGCTACACCGCCGAAATGCTGGCCGGTGCCATTCGCGAGACCAATGCAGGCGAGATTGAAGCGGCACAGTCCTTTGGCATGAGCCGGTTTCAGGTGATGCTGCGCATAGTGTTGCCCAGCGCCATGCGCCGCACGCTGCCGGCCTACAGCAATGAGGTGGTGATGATGCTGCAAAGCACCAGTTTGGCCAGTGCCGTGCCGTCCCTGATGGACGTCACCGGTGCCGCCAGCCGGATTTACTCGGATTACTACCTGCCGTTTGAGGCGTATTTGGCGGCAGCGGGTATTTATTTGATTGCCTCGTTTGCCTTGATTGGCATGTTCAAGTACAGCGAGAGCCGCTGGCTGGCTTACCTGGCCCCGCGCAAACATTGAAGCCGCCCGGCGGGTCTCGCTTACGCGGGCCCAAAGGGTTGCCCCCCACCTGAGCACCACTATGCAACGCATTGACCACCCCCTTCTGTCCCAGAGTCTGGGCAGCCAAAAATCCATCCGCAGTTTTCACTTCGGCACCCAGGGTGCAAGCCCCAAGGTCTACATTCAGGCCAGCCTGCACGCCGAAGAGTTGCCCGGCATGTTGGTGGCACACCACCTGTGCGCCATGCTGGAGGCGGCGCAAGCGGCCGGGCTGGTCCACGGTGAAATTGTGCTGGTTCCGGTGGCCAACCCGATTGGCCTGGCCCAACGGCTGGACCGCAAGCCCATGGGGCGTTTTGAGCTGGACTCGTCCGAGAACTTCAACCGCCATTACCCCGATCTGGCTGCGGCCGTTTGGCCCGTGGTGCAAACCCGACTCGGGCAAGACGCATCGGCCAACGTGGCCACGGTGCGCGAGGCCATGGGAGACTACCTGCGCAACTGGGCCCCGGCCACCGAGCTGCAAAGCCTGCGCCGCACCCTGCTGACTATGTCCCACGACGCAGATTTGGTGCTTGATTTGCACTGCGACTGTGAAGGCGTGATGCACTTTTATTGCGAAGAAAGCTGCTGGACAACGCTTGCGCCATTGGCACGTTTGCTAAACAGTGAAGCCATTTTGCTGGCCAAAAACTCCGGCGGTGGGCCCTTTGACGAATGCCTCTCGGGTGCCTGGTGGAAGCTGGCCGAGCGCCTTAACGACGCGGGGCACGATGTGCCACTGCCCCAAGGCTGCTGCAGCACCACCATTGAGCTGCGCGGTGAGTTGGACGTCAGCCACGCCTATGCGCAGACCGATGCCCAGGCGATCTATGCCTATTTGCAGCGGGTACAGGCTATTGGTTTGGCACCGGGTGCCTCTGCCCCGAACATTCCACCTGCCAAGTGCCAGCCCACGCCATTGGCCGGCTCGCAGACGCTGCGCGCACCAGCCCCCGGTGTGGTGGTGTTTGCTGCCCAAGTGGGGCAAACCATGGCCGTTGGCGACCTGGTGGCCGAAGTGATAGACCCCATCCACAACCAAACCCACCGCGTGCTGGCGGAGGTGGCGGGCACCCTGTATGCGCGCATTCGCGACCGCTACATCACCAGCGGTGGTGAGCTGGCCAAGATTGCCGGTGCCACGCCGTTTCGAACCGGTGAGCTGCTGGGCGACTAACATCCAGCACAACGGACCCACGACATAAGACCCTCTGCAAAAGACCTGCCCATGACCTCCAACACCCTCAAACTCCAGGTCGAAGACATTCACAAGCGCTTTGGCTTCAACGAGGTGCTCAAAGGTGTGTCCCTCACCGCCCACGCGGGCGACGTGATCAGCATCATTGGCAGCTCTGGCTCCGGCAAGAGCACGTTTTTGCGTTGCATCAACCTGCTCGAAAAACCGAACCAGGGCCGCATTTTGGTGGCCGGAGAAGAACTCAAGCTCAAACCCTGCAAGAACGGCGAACTCAATGCCGCCGACCCCAAGCAACTGCAGCGCCTGCGCACCAAGCTGGCGATGGTGTTTCAGCATTTCAATTTGTGGGCCCACATGACGGTGCTGGAAAACATCATTGAAGCGCCGATCAACGTCATGGGCATTGCGCGTGAGGACGCCATTGAAACCGCACGCAAGTACCTGGCCCGTGTCGACCTGGCCGGCAAGGAAGACAGCTACCCGGCTCACCTCAGCGGTGGGCAGCAGCAGCGCGTGGCGATTGCCCGGGCGCTGGCCATGGAGCCCGAGGTGATGCTGTTTGACGAGCCCACCAGCGCGCTGGACCCGGAGCTGGTGTCGGAGGTGCTGAAAGTGATGAAGACGCTGGCACAAGAGGGGCGCACCATGGTGGTGGTAACGCACGAGATGGGCTTCGCCCGCGAGGTGGCCAACCATGTGATCTTTTTGCACAAGGGGCTGATCGAAGAAGAAGGCAACCCGGCAGAGGTGTTCGCCAACCCCAGCAGTGAGCGGCTCAAGCAGTTCCTGTCCGGCAGTTTGAAGTAGCACAAGAGGGAGCCGACTTGTCCCAACTGGAGCAATCCACCCTATTTCAATTGCTGCCGATTGGTGCTTACCGGTCGGACCGCGATGGCACCCTGCTGCACGCCAACGCCGCGCTGCTGCGCATGAATGGCTACAGCAACGAGGCGGAACTGCGCGCCGATTTCCGCAACAGCGAAAAGAACCCCTACGTTGATCCACTGCGGCGCGGACAGTTTTTGGCCCTATTGGAGAGTACGGGACAGGTCACCAATTTCGTGTCGGAGATGATTCGGTTCAAGACCGGTGAACACATGTGGGTCCGCGAGCACGCCCATGTGGTGCGCAACGACGATGGCAGCGTCCGGTATTACGAAGGCACGGCAGAAGACATCACCGAAGAGCTGGCCGCCAAGGCACTGCTGCACCAACGCGAAGCCATGTTGCAGAACCTGTTGCAGACCATTCCCGACCGGGTTTGGCTCAAAGACTTGAATGGGATTTATCTCACCTGCAATGACGCCTTTGCGGAGAACCTGGGCGCCACCCCGGCCGAGGTGGTCGGCACCACCGATGCGCAGTGGCTCGGCCCGGCACTGGCTGCCGGTTTTTTGGCCACCGACCGCTTGGCAACCCACGCCGGCAAGGCCGTGACTCTGGAGGAGGAAATGCCCTCTCCGATCTCCGCCAGCCCGGGCCTGTACGAAATCGTCAAAACACCCATGCTGGATGCTGCCGGCAACACCATAGGCGTGCTTGGTATGGCCCGCGATATCCGGCAACGCAAACAGGCGGAAGCACTCCTTAGGGACACCACGGAGCAGCTGGAGCTGGCCATCATGGGTGCCGATCTGGGGCGCTGGGACCATGACCTAACCTCTGACAAGGGCTACCACATGGACGAACACGCCTGCGCGCTACTCGGACGTGATGTGCGTGAGTGCGAAGTGGGCCGTGCTTGGGGTCACCTCATCCACCCCGACGACCTTCCGCAAACGCTCCATGCCATGCGCACCTACCTGAGCGGTGGTGCGCGAACCTATGAGGTGGACTACCGCGCGCGCCACACGAACGGCCGCTGGGTTTGGCTCAGTAGCCGTGGCAAGGTCGTACAGTTTGACCGCGACGGTGCGCCGCAGCGCATGGTGGGCACTCTGATGGATATTTCCGGGCGCAAACAGGCAGAGAGTCAACTGCGCGCCACACGGGCGGAGTTGCAAGCCACGCTGAACGCCCTGCCCGACCTGGTGTTTGAATTCACCGCCGAAGGGCGCTACTGCGCCATTCACACCCAAAACGAGGCTGGCATGCTGCTCCCGCCTGCGCTGATGATGAACAAGGTGGTCACCGAGGTTTTGCCCAAAGAGGCCGCCGACGCCTGCCTGGCGGCCTTGCAAGAGGCGAAGCAGCAGGGCCGATCGTTTGGAAAGCAATACAGCCTGCTGTTGTCCGGCGGCAAGCTGTGGTTCGAGCTTTCGGTGGTGCGCAAGCCTACCGAGCCGGGCGAAGAGGAACGCTTCATTGCGATTGCACGCGACATTACCGAACGCCGGATCACCGAGGAAGCAATTCAGCACCTCGCTTTTCATGACAGCCTGACCCACCTGCCCAACCGCCGACTGCTCAATGACCGCCTGCACAGCGCGGTGGCTGCCAGCAGCAGGAACCGGCAGCACGGGGCCTGCATGTTTCTGGACCTGGACAAGTTCAAGCTGCTCAACGACACCCATGGCCACGATGTGGGTGACCTGATGCTGCAAGAAGTGGCCCGCAGGCTGCAACAAAACGTCCGCGCCATTGACACCGTGGCCCGCCTTGGCGGTGACGAGTTTGTGGTGCTGATCCAGGCCCTGAGTGCCGACGCCGATGACGCACGCGTGCACGCGGCATCGGTGGCGCACAAAATACTGGCCAGCCTGAACGAGCCTTACGCACTGGCAGCGTATGAGCATGTCTGCACGCCCAGCATCGGCATTGCCTTGTTCAGCGGCGACAAACTGACACCGCAGGACATCCTCAAGCGGGCCGACGTGGCCATGTACCAGGCCAAGGCACAGGGGCGCAATACCCTCGTGTTTTATGAGTGAAATATGGCTCTAGACCCCGTGGATACTGCGCAACCAGCTATATAAACAATAGCAAACAAGATGCTCAACTCTCTACCCTCCGTCCTCGTCTGGCTCATTGCAACGCTGCTCATGGTGGTCAACGCCTTGTTCTGGGTGCCCATCCTGCTCATTTTTGCGTCATTGAAGTTGCTGTTGCCGTTCAAACCGGTGCGCCTGCACATCGACCCGGTTTTGCTGTTCATTGCCGAATCCTGGATTGCCTGCAACAGTGGCTGGATGGCGCTCACCCAGCGCACTCAGTGGGATGTGCAGGGCATTGAGGGGCTCAACCCGCGCAGCTGGTACCTGGTCAACAGCAACCACCAGTCGTGGGTCGATATATTGGTACTGCAGCACCTGTTCAACCGGCGCATTCCGCTGCTCAAATTTTTTATCAAGCACGAGCTGATCTGGGTGCCAGTGATGGGCCTGGCTTGGTGGGCGCTGGATTTTCCGTTCATGCGCCGCCACAGCGAGGAGTTTCTCAAGAAACACCCCGAAATGCGCGGCAAGGACCAGGAAACCACCCGCAAGGCCTGCGAGAAATTTGCGCTCATCCCCACCAGCGTGATGAATTTTCTGGAAGGCACCCGCTTCACACCAGCCAAGCAAACCCGGCAGCAGTCGCCTTTTCGACACCTGCTCAAACCCAAGGCCGGCGGCATGGCTCTGGCGCTCAATGCCATGGGGGATAAGTTTCAGGCCATTTTGGACGTCACCATCGTCTACCCCGATGGCGCACCTACGTTTGCAGACTTTTTGAGCGGCAAAATGCGCCGGGTCGTGGTGCGCGTGCGCTCATTGCCAGTACCGCAACACCTGCTGAACGGCGACTATGGGCAGGATGCCGCCTTCCGGGAAGCCTTCGCCCAATGGGTGCAGCAGCTCTGGCGCGACAAGGATGATTTGATCACCCAACTGCTCGCTGATTGCGCCAAAGGGCGATAGCTTCATGGCAAGCAAATACGATTTTCCTCGCTTAGCCTGTGTGACACGAATCTGTCACAAATCATTGGCAAGCTAGCCTACTCCTTTGTCACGAATGAACACACCATGAGCTTTGATTCCAACCCACCAAACGATGACCTCATCCGCCGCATTCGGGAGGACCTGATGGACAGCTATGACGAAGAGCTGGAAATGGAACTGGAAGACCGCAGCATGACCGAGCTCACTGCCGACGCAAGCGGCGTTCGTACGGCTGAAGAGCGCCAGGCGCGGCGCCAATATTTTCAGGAACTATTCCGTCTCCAAGGCGAGTTGGTCAAGTTGCAGGACTGGGTGGTGCATAGCCGGCACAAAGTCGTTATTTTGTTTGAAGGACGCGATGCAGCCGGCAAAGGCGGCGTCATCAAACGCATTACCCAACGACTGAACCCGCGCGTTGCCCGCGTGGCTGCCCTGCCCGCACCCAATGACCGCGAACGCACGCAATGGTATTTTCAGCGCTACGTCTCGCACCTGCCCGCAGCTGGGGAGATGGTCCTGTTTGACCGCAGCTGGTACAACCGTGCCGGCGTCGAGCGGGTGATGGGTTTTTGCAATGACACGGAGTACGAAGAGTTCTTCCGCACCGTTCCAGAATTCGAAAAAATGCTGGCGCGCTCTGGCATTCAACTGATCAAGTATTGGTTCTCCATCACCGACGACGAGCAGCACTCGCGCTTTTTGGGCCGCATCCATGACCCCCTCAAGCAGTGGAAGCTGAGCCCCATGGACCTGGAGTCCCGCGTGCGTTGGGAGGAATACACCAAGGCCAAAGAAACCATGCTGGAACGCACCCATATCCCTGAGGCACCATGGTGGATCGTGCAAGGAGTGGACAAGAAGGCCGCGCGGCTGAACTGCATACACCACTTGCTGGATCAGATTCCCTACGAAGAAGTGCAACACGAACCCGTTATGTTGCCTGCACGGGTCCGCAACGAGGATTACATCCGTCACCCCGCGCCACCGGAAATGATCGTTCCTGAGCGGTATTGAAACCCTGCACCAACGGCTCCAGGGCCGTTGGACTTGAACTTGCTCGAATCCCCACGACCCAGTACAGTGGTGGAAAATAGGTGAAGAAGGAGAGAGCATGTTCAGTTTCTTAAAAAATAGCACCCCCAAAGACGCCGCTGTACCCGGTTCTGCGTTGGTTTCAACACAGCAGGACAGCGCCCCGCAAAGCGTCCAGCCACACACCGACATCAAGCGTGAACTCATTCGCGTGGTGCTGAAAGACACGCTACGGCAACAATCCATACCCTATGAATGGATTGGCTGCGAGATCAGCAACATTGCCACAGGCACTGCCGACGAACAGTTCCACATTCAGCTCGTGGTCATGAAATGGAGCGAATTGCTGATGCGCTATGCCATGGCGCTGCAAAAACAACTGCTGCGCGGCCTGGACCGCTTTGACCCTGCGGTGGACCATTCGAATTACGTGTTTTCCTGGCGCTTCGCCCCGGACTGTGGCTGCCCGTTCACCGTCATGCCCCCGCCCTTGCTGTGGTCCCACGGCTTGGCTCCAGCACCCGCAGAGGAGGAGCCATCCATCTTGGACCGCCGCCATGAAATCCGGCCAGCACCGCCGCCCGGCGATGGCGACTACGAGCGCACCCAGCTCTCCCCATTCCGGTAAAGCCAAGACGGGTTGACGAGCTGAGCGCTACTTCCCGCCCAAGCCCCTAGCACGTACCCTCGAAATTAAAGTTTATCCATACTTAGGAGCTGGTTTTCGCAAAGCGCATGCGCAGCGGCAAGGTCCAGGTTTTGCAAGGCTTCATCCAGGTGATCCATAAATTCGCCCGGCAGCCCCGTCAATTGGCCACGGTTCTCCGCGAAGCACTGAAGTGTCTCCATATCGGACGCGGCCGCCAGGGCTGCAATTCTGCGCAGGGTGTCTTTGGCCGCTTTGCCCACGGCATGCGGCTGTGCCGCTGCTACCGCGGGTTTGGCGGCAGCGCCAGGCTCCAATTGCGCAATGGCCACTGTCAGGCTTTCCTGCGCCAAGTGGATCAGACCTTCCAACTGATCCAGCCCCCGCTCACACTCCTGCATCCCCGCTCCGGTTGCACACCATGCCTCGAGTTTGCCCGCCATGGCCGCCAAGTCCGTAGCACCCAGCGTGCCGGCGTTGCCCTTCAAAGTGTGCAGACGCATGAGTGCTTTTTGCTTGTCGCCCGATGCCAGGCAATTGCGCAAATCAGGAATGGTGGCGCCCATAATTTTGATGAAGTCACGTGCCGTGCGCACATACAGCGCCCGCATGCCCGACATGCGCGCCAGCGCAGTTCGCAGGTCCAGACCGGCAACAGCGGGCACGATGGGCGCGGCTTTCTCGGACGCCGGGTGCCCTTCCAGCTCCACGGCGCCGGGCTGAAATCCGGTCATACGGATCAACAGTGACACCAGCTTCGCCATGTCAAATGGTTTACCGATGTGCTCATTCATGCCCGCCGCAATGCAGGCATCGCGGTCACTGGCCATTGCATTGGCGGTCATGGCGATGATCGGGAGATGCGCCAGACCCAGCTCATCCCTGATGACCCGGGTAGCACCATAGCCGTCTAGCACTGGCATTTGCACATCCATCAGCACAACATCAAACTGCGGCGCTGCGGCTGCCACGGCGTCCACACCAATCTTGCCGTTGGCCGCCAGTGACACGATGGCGCCCGCGGCGCTCAGCAATTCATCAGCCACCTGTTGGTTGATCAGGTTGTCCTCCACCACCAAAATGCGCATGCCGCTGAGCTGTCGGGCGTTGCTACGTCCTTTGGCGAGTTGACGCAGACTGGAATTTCCGGTGCTTGCATCCATCAGCGCGTCATACAACATGGATGCGGTAGCCGGCTTGACCAGAAAGCCGTCCAGCATGTCCTGCTCATCTTCAGGGCGATGTGCCAGCATTTCCCGCCCATGCGCCGTCACCATGATGATCTTGGGCTGCAGCAGGCTGTGATTTTTGGCCAGTTGTCGAATGTGACGGGTGGTTTCCCATCCGTCCATATCAGGCAACTGCCAGTCCATGTAGATGACAGAATAGAGAGCGGTCGCGATGCCTGTTGCGCACTGATCCGAAAACATCTGCAGGGCCTGAGTGCCGGACGTAGCCAGTTCTGCGGTCCAACCCCAGGCGCGCACCATACGCAGCATTAGTTCACCGGCAATCGGGTTGTCCTCCACGACCAGTACGTGCTGTGGCGCCAAGGTGGTGCGCACGGGATCTGCGAGTTCTTGCGGGACCAGGGCCAAGGTTGGCATTTCCAACACAAAGGCAAAAGTGCTGCCCTTGCCCAGCGCGCTGGTGATCTGAATGTCGCTGCCCATTAGCTCCACAAATCGCTTACTGATCGCCAAACCCAAACCAGTGCCACCAAATAGGCGCGTGGTGGACCCTTCCGCTTGCGAGAAGCCGCTGAAAATATGGGCTTGATGTTCCGGTGCGATACCAATGCCGGTGTCTTGTACGGAGAACTCAATGGTGACCGAGTCTTCCGACTGGGCCAGCTTGCGTAGCGCCAGCACCACTTGTCCTTTTGATGTGAACTTAACTGCGTTGCCGCCCAAGTTGATGAGCACCTGCTGCAGCCGCATGGCATCGCCCCGCACCACCGCGGGCAGGGACGTATCCAGATCAAAGAGCACCTCGATATTTTTGCTCTTTACGTTGGATGACAGCACGACGGAAAGATTGCGCAGCAAGGTATCAAAGCGGAAGGGTTCGCTTTCCAGCGTCATTTTTCCGGCTTCCACCTTGGAAAAATCCAGAATGTCGTTGAGCAAGCCTAATAGCGACTGCGCCGCGCCTTCGGTCTTGCTGGCGTAGTCCCGTTGCTGCGACGTAAGCTCGGTGCTTTGCAACAGGTTGAGCAAGCCCAGAATGGCATTCATCGGCGTGCGGATTTCGTGGCTCATATTGGCTAGGAACTGCCCCTTGCTGAGGGCTGCCCGCTCGGCCTCAATCCGGGCCGCGTGAAGTTCCCGCTCGTAGCGCTTGCGCTCCGTGATGTCCTGAAAGATGCCGCTCAGTTTGATGGCCTTGCCGTCTTCCATGGTGACACTGCAGGTGGTGCGCACGTCAATGAGATTGCCTTGGGTGGTGTAGGTCTCCAACTCCAGGTCGTAGCCTTCGCCACGCGACATCGCCGCACCCAAGGCCTGGGAAATACGATGTTTAGATTCCGGTAAGAATAGGTCGACACCGGCATCCACGGTTGGATTGAAGGTTGCAGGTGAGGTCTCATGGATACGGTAGGTTTCGTCGGTCCAGAACAGCACGCCAGTTTGCAAGTTGAGTTCCCAACCGCCCACTTTGGCCACGGCCTGGGATTCGTCGAGCAGGGCCTTGTTGCCTATCAAAGCAGCTTCCACCATTTTGCGTTCATGCACATCCTGCGTGGAGCCCGCCATACGAACGGCACTTGCTTGCGCATCAAACCCTGATTTCGACCGCACGCGATACCAGCGGTAGCCAGCGTTCTTGGTGCGCAGCTTTACTTCGATGTCCAGCGGGCGCAAGCCCGCCATCGCATCCTTGTTGGCCCTGCGGCTGATTTCCAGAGAATCAGGATGCAAGATTGAAAGGTAACTGCTGCGCGCCGGCGGGAGTTCCTGGTCGTCGTATCCCAGCATCGCGTAGTAACTAGGCGACCACCATTGCGCTTCCTGCCGCACATCGGGCCAATCCCACAGGCCGTCGTTACCGCCTTCGATGGCGAGGCTCATCCGGGTGGACATTTCGTCCAGCCGGCGCTGATCCTGCACGCGCTTGGTGATGTCAGTGCGGATGGAGACATACTTCTCCACCAGACCCTCGTTGCCAACAAAGGGCGCGATCATCGAGTCCACCCAGTAGAGCCGCCCATCCTTGGCACGGTTGCAGATTTCGCCGCGCCACGGCGTTCCCTGGGAAATGGTGCGCCACATATCCTCCCAAAAGCTCTGGGGGTGATGCCCTGAGTTGACAATGCGGTGGTTTTGCCCAATCAGTTCGTGTCGCTCGTAGCCGCTGATGCGCTCAAACGCCTCGTTGCAATCGGTAATCACGCCGTGGCGGTCTGCCTCCGAGACAATGGCGTGGATGTCGATCGTGGTGGCCAATGCGCTGGCCTGCTGTAGCGCACTTTCCAGCCGCAACTGGGTCGCCTGTGCCTGCTGCATGGCGGCATCGTGCGCATCAATGGCCGCCTGATTTTTTTCCGCATTCAGCACCTTGCGGACTTCCAGTGCTTGCGATGCCGCCACGCCCAGATGCTGCAATACTTCGCGTTGCTGGGGCGTTAGCTGCCTTGGCTCACGGTCTATCACACACAGGGTGCCCACCCTGGCACCGTTTGCAAGAGTGATGGGGGCACCCGCATAAAAACGGATGTCCGGGGCCTCTTGCACCAAGGGGTTGCCGGCAAAGCGCGCATCTTGCAGCGCATTCTGCACTTCGAATACCGGGTCGTCCAATATGGCGTGTGCGCAAAAGGCTACGTCCCGAGGGGTCTGCTTTGCACCCAGCCCTACATCCGCCTTGAACCACTGCCGATCGGCATCCACCAGGCTGATCAGAGAAATGGGCACTTCACAGACCAAGGAGGCGACCTTGACCAAAGCGTCAAACTCGGCCTCGGGTGGGCTGTCAAGCACGTCCAGGTCGCGCAAGGATTGCAGTCGCCAAGCTTCGTTTTCAGGAACGATCGCCGGTGTGTATGACTTATTCAAGCGAGATACTTTTTAAGCGGAGCACCCTGAATTCACTGCCATCGGTCTCTGAAATCAGACCCGTGGCATTATTTTTTGTGAGTATGCCCGAAACCTGCCCATCGTCAAGGCGGTATTGCGATATTTATACAAAGCAAGTGCTTTGCGAAAAGAAATATACTTCAAACTTTCCATGTTCAGACGCGTCCTGATCCACCCCAACTCCCGGAGACCCCCATGACTGAAGCATTTGTATTTGATGCCATCCGCACACCGCGCGGCAAAGGCAAGAAAGATGGCAGCTTGTTTGAGGTAAAGCCCGTCAATCTGCTGGCCAATCTGCTCAACGACTTGCAGCAGCGCAACCAGTTTGATACCGCCCGGGTCGATGACATCGTAATGGGCGTGGTGTCTCCGGTGGGCGACCAGGGCGCGGTGCTGCCCAAAGTGGCGGCCCTCAAAGCGGGCTGGGACTTCCAGTGCGCGGGCGTGCAAATCAACCGTTTTTGCGCCTCCGGCCTGGAAGCGGTGAACATGGCCGCACAAAAAGTGCGCTCTGGCTGGGAAGACCTGGTGGTGGCCGGTGGCGTAGAGAGCATGAGCCGTGTGCCAATTGGCTCCGACGGCGGTGCCTGGGCCATGGACCCCGAAACCAACTCGCAAACCGCGTTTGTGCCGCAGGGCATTGGCGCCGATTTGATCGCCACTTTGGAAGGTTTCAGCCGTGCCGATGTGGACGCGTTTGCGCTGGAATCGCAAAAACGCGCCACCGCTGCGCAGGCCGCAGGCTACTTTGACCGCTCCATCGTTGCGGTGAAGGACAGCATTGGCCAAATCATTCTGAGCAAAGACGAGTTCATCAAACCCAACACCACCCTAGAAGGCTTGGGCACACTGAAACCCGCGTTTGGGCAAATGGGTGGCATGGGCTTCGACCAGGTGGCGTTGACCCGCTACCCGCAGGTGGAACGCATCCACCACGTGCACCACGCCGGCAACTCGTCGGGCATTGTGGACGGCGCTGCAGCCGTGCTGATAGGCAACGAAGCCGCTGCCAAAGCGCACAACTTGACGCCACGGGCCCGCATTGTGTCTGCCGCGCTGTCCGGGGCTGACCCCACCATCATGCTGACCGGCCCCATGCCCGCAGCCCGCAAGGCGCTGGCCAAGGCAGGTTTGACCATTGACCAGATTGACCTGTTTGAAGTAAATGAAGCCTTCGCCGCCGTGGTGATGCGCTTCATGAAAGAGATGAAAGTGCCACACGACAAGGTCAACGTGAACGGTGGTGCCATCGCCATGGGCCACCCGCTGGGCGCTACCGGAGCCATGATTTTGGGCATTTTGATTGACGAGCTGCACCGCCGCAAGCTGCGTTACGGCATGGCCACCCTGTGTGTGGGTGGCGGCATGGGCATTGCCACCATTGTCGAAGCAATTTAAGCGAAAACGGCCTCTAGCCCCCGTACCTATTGCGCAAGCAGCTCCTTATTTCATAGCAAATACACCATGAAAACTATTTCCTACACACTCTCGGACGGCATTGCCACCATCACCTTTGACGAGCCCAACTCGCCCGTCAACACCATGTGCCTGCAGTGGCAGGAAGACCTGACCGCCGTCACCGCGCAGGTGCTCAAAGACAAAGACGCCATCCAGGGCATCTTACTGGCCTCTGCCAAGTCCACCTTCTTTGCCGGGGCCGACCTCAAGGCCACCATGCGCCTGAAGGCCTCCGATGCGGGCGCGATTTTTGTTGAGATTGAGCGCCTGAAGAAGAACTTCCGCACCATCGAGACCCTGAGCAAGCCAGTGGTCAGTCTGCTCAACGGCACCGCGCTGGGCGGCGGCTGGGAAGTGGCGCTGGTGGGCCACCACCGCATTGCCATTGACGACAGCAAAACCCAGTTCGGCCTGCCCGAAGTGACCCTGGGCCTGTTGCCAGGTGCCAGCGGCGTGACCAAGATGACCCGCCACCTGGGCCTGATGGCGGCACAACCCTATTTGGTGGAAGGCAAGACTTTCTCACCGGTTGAAGCCAAAGCGCTGGGTCTGGTGCACGAGCTGGTCGCCCCCAGCGACAACGCACAAGCCGAGATGCGTGCCAAGGCCCTGGCCTGGATTGCCGCCAACCCTGCCGCCCAGCACCCCTGGGAAGCCAAGGGCTACAAGGTACCCGGTGGCCTGCCCTCCTCGCCTGCAGTGGCCCAAATGTTGGTCGTGGCCCCCGCCATGATCAAGAAGCAAACCCGTGGCCTGTACCCCGCGCCCGAGGCCATCATGGCCTGCATGGTCGAAGGCCTGCAGGTGGACCTGGACACTGCGCTGCGCATTGAGAGCCGCCACTTGGCCAAGCTCATGACCGGCGTCAACGCCAAGGCCATGATCAACACCTTCTTCTTCAACCTCAACGCCATTAAGAGCGGGCAGTCGCGCCCCGAGATCATCAAGGGCGGTGTGCCGTCCAAGGCACCACGCTTCAAACCCACCAAAGTGGGTTTGCTGGGCGCGGGCATGATGGGTGCTGGCATTGCTTACGCCCAAGCCAGCAAAGGCATTGCCACCGTGCTGAAAGACGTGAGCCAGGAAAAGGCCGACTTAGGCAAGAGCTACGCGGCCCGAATCACCCAGGGCCGGGTCGACAAGGGCCGCATGACGGCGGACGATCAGAAGAAAATTCTGGGCCGCATCACCGCCACCGGCAACGTGGCCGACTTGAAAGACTGCGAGCTGATCATCGAAGCGGTGTTTGAAAACCGCGAACTCAAGGCAAAGGTCACCAAAGAAGCAGAGCCCATGTTGGCCCATACTCCCGAGTTCAGCGGTTTCTTTGCCTCCAACACTTCCACCCTGCCGATCAGCGGTTTGGCCACGGCCAGCGCCGCGCCCGAGAAATTCATCGGCATCCACTTCTTCAGCCCGGTGGACAAGATGAAGCTGGTGGAAATCATCCGCGGCAAGCAGACCAATGACGAAACCGTAGCCCATGCCTATGACTATGTGCAAGCCATCGGCAAGATCCCCATCGTGGTGAACGACTCGCGCGGCTTCTTTACCAGCCGGGTGTTTGGCACATTTGTGATGGAGGGGGCCGCCATGTTGATTGAGGGCATCCCCGCCGCGGCCATTGAGAATGCAGGCATCCAATGCGGCATGCCGGTCGGCCCCTTGGCGGTGCTGGACGAAACCGCTTTGAGCTTAAGCCTGCATGTCATGGAGCAAACCCGGGCCGACTTTGAAGCCGAGGGCAAAACCTATGTGGCCACACCCGGCGAGCTCCTGGTGGCCGACCTGGTGCGCACGCACAAGCGCCCAGGCCGCGCGGGCGGTGGTGGCTTTTACGAATACCCCACCGACGAGCTTGCCAAAAAAGGTGCCAAGAAGTTCCTGTGGCCGCAGCTCAAAGGGCTGTTCGAGAAAGCTGATGCTCCATGGAACATCACCGACCTGAAAGACCGCCTGCTATACCGCCAGGCGGTGGAAACGGCGCGTTGCCTGTCGGAAAACGTGCTGACCACCGTGCATGACGCCAACATCGGCTCCATCTTCGGCATTGGCTTCCCGGCCTGGACTGGTGGTGCCATGCAGTTCATCTACGGAATGGGCATTGACGCCTTTGAGAAACGTGCGGCCGAGTTGGCGCAAAAGTTTGGCCCCGGCTTTGCGCTGACCGACGAGGTGAAAGCCGCCATTCGCAACTACCAGCCGACTTACTGAAAACCCGAACCTGAACAGGGGCCATGCCAGCCGCTGCGGCTGCACAGGCGCAACTGCGCAACGTACACTCGCCTGATATCACGCTTAGGGGCACCCAAATGCTGGCAAAACTTCTTCGGCGCATGCTTTTCGCGCAATTTTTGATGTCTGCGGGGGTCGGCTACCTGCTGGCTGGCGCGGCGGATTGGCCTGGCTGGACGATTGGTGTGTGTGCCGTATTCATTCCGCTGCTGGGTGGTGTGGCGCTTAGCATCGCCACCGTCGTGAAATCCAGGGCGCCCGGCGAGCCTTCAGCCATGTGGTGGCGCTCTTCGGTGGGTGAAATAGCCGCTGGCGTTCAGGTTTTCATGCTGCGCCAACCGTGGGCTAGCAGCCCGCCCGTATTTTTGGCCGCGACTGCTTCAACTGCCAAAGTGCCCGTGCTGTTGGTGCATGGGTATGTGTGCAACCACCGCATTTGGGACGACACCATTGCGGCGCTGCGGGCCAATGGCCATCCGGTATTGGCGGTCGACTTGGAGCCGCTGTTCACGTCTATCGACGCCTACGCCCCCCGCATTGAAGCCGCTGTGTCCGAACTGTGCCGCCAAACCGGCGCAACCCAAGTGGCGCTGATAGGCCACAGCATGGGCGGACTGGCCATACGCGCATGGATGCGGGCCTGCGGCACCCAGCGGGTGGCACGGGTGCTGACCCTGGGCACGCCCCACGCGGGCACGCAGATAGCGCCCAACGCCCAGACCGCAAACGGCCAGCAAATGAACTGGCGCAGCCCTTGGCTTGCGGAGTTGGCGGGTGCCGAATCTGATGCCGCCCGGGCACTGATGCGCATTGCCCTCACGCCGCAGGACAACATTGTTTACCCGCAGCGCGAACAGGTTCTGCCAGGGGTGGACGTTACGGTTTTTGAGGGTATTGGACACCTGCAAATGTGTCTGAACCAACCGGTAATCAACTGGGTGCTGGGCCAGCTTTCGGACTTGGCACCGACCCATTCTTGACCTCACCGTCGTTTTTCAGACTTTCACCAGGCCAGCAAGATGCAAGCACTCAGCCCCACCGACTCCGCGTTCTTATGGATGGAGACCCGCAACCAGCCCATGCATGTGGCCGGCCTCAACATCTACACGCCGCCCAAAGATGCCGAGCCCGACTACGTCGGCCGACTTCTGGCCGACTGGAGTCAGCAGCTCCACGCCAAGCCGCCGTTTAACCATCGCCCGGTGTTGCGCATGGGACTTTGGTACTGGGAAGAAGACAGTGAGTTTGAGCTGGATTACCACCTGCGCCACTTGGCCCTGCCGCATCCCGGTCGCATTCGGGAGCTGCTGGCCATGGTGTCGCGCCTGCATGGCAACCTGATGGACCGCAACCGGCCGCTGTGGGAGATGTATGTCATTGAAGGCCTGCCGGGCGGCCGATTTGCCACCTACACCAAGATTCACCACGCATTGATCGACGGCGTGAGTGGCGCCAAGCTGATGGCGCAATCCCTGTCCACCACGCCACAGGAAGAAAAGCCGCCGATCTGGGCGCAAACCTACCCCAAATACACCCGCACCAAGCGCGCATCGACACCGCCCAGCCTGCTGCAACAGTTGGCCAACGTGGCCCGCGCCGGGCGTGATATTTTGCCGGGTGTTGCCAGTGGCCTGTGGGACATCGTCCGGTCGGGGTCAGACGACGGTGCCACGGCACTGCCGTTCCAAGCGCCGCCCACACCGTTCAATGTGGAGATTTCGGGCTCCCGGCGGTTTGCATCGCAGTCGTACTCGCTGGCACGCTTCAAACGCATTGGCGAGGCGGCGGGTGCCACGGTGAATGATGTGACGCTGGCGATCTGCGCCAGCGCGCTGCGCAAATACTTGGAAGCCCAAAAAGCCCTGCCCAAAAAGCCCCTGATCGCCATGGTGCCGGTGTCATTGCATGGGGACACCGATGCCGCAGGCAACCAGGTATCCTTGCTACTGGCCAACTTGGCGACAAATATTGCAGACCCACTCAAGCGCTTGCAACGCATCGTGCAGTCCACCAAAGAGGCCAAGGAACGGCTATCCCCCATGCCGCGGCTGCAAAAATTGGCCCACGGCATCGCGTCCATCTCCCCCATGGGGGCAGGCATGGTGACGGGCAGCGCCAAAAAGCATCCCCTGTTCAACGTGGTGATCTCCAATGTGCCGGGCCCCACCGAGCCGCTGTACCTCAACGGCTCCCGGCTGGACGAGGTCTACCCGGTGTCCATCGCCACCCATTACCTGGCGCTGAACATCACCATCAGCGGTTACGGCGACAACCTGGGCTTTGGCTACATTGCTTGCCGCCGCTCGGTGCCCGCATTGCAGCGCATGCTGGACTACACCCAAAGCGCGATTCAGGAGCTGGAAACCGCACTCAAGCTCACCGACGCGGCACCGATCACCGTGAAAGCCATGAAGAAAGCGACGAGCCGCAAGCACGCCACACCCAAGGTGAAATCAGACTTGGCATAAGTGACATACGCCAGGCCCACGCTCCGCCAAACCGGTGCGCCGCGATAATTGGCGCATGTCCCAACCCCAATCTCTCAGCGACCTGTTTTGGTCTTTCAACCGACTGGCCCTGCAAGGCTTTGGCGGCGTGCTGGCCATCGTGCAACGCGAACTGGTCGAAGAAAAAAAATGGCTGAGCCCGCAAGAGTTTGTCGAAGACTGGGCAGTGGCCCAAATCTTGCCGGGCCCCAATGTAGTCAACCTCGCGCTGATGATCGGCGACCGCTACTTTGGCATGCGCGGTGCTTTGATCGCGCTGGCGGGCATGCTGACCTTTCCCTTGCTGATCGTTCTGGCCTTGGCAGCGGCCTTTGCGGGCGTGTCTGACGTCCCCGCGGTGCAGGGCGCGATGCGGGGCATGGGCGCAGTGGCTGCCGGCATGATTGCCGCCACCGGCTTGAAGCTGCTTGCCTCTTTAAAGCAAAATAGCATGGGAACCCTTGTGTGCTATGCGCTGGCAGCTATGACTTTCATAGCAATTGCCCTGCTGCGCATCCCCTTGGTGTGGGTGTTGTTGGTGATTGGGGGCAGCGCTTGCCTTTGGGCCCGCCACCAGCTGGCCCGCGCTCCGTTGCAACAGGCGCAGCCATGAACCTGCCCATCGTGCTGGGCACTGCGGACTGGGGCGCATTGTTCGTGCACTTCATGTCGCTGTCCCTTTTGGCTATTGGTGGCGCCATCACCACCGCGCCGGATATGCACCGCTATTTGGTGGATGAGCAACACTGGATCACCGATGGCCAGTTTGCCTCAAGCGTTGCGCTGGCCCAAGCGGCACCAGGCCCCAATGTGCTGTTTGTTGCGCTGCTGGGCTGGAACGTCGGCATCAATGCGGCCGCGGGTGTGGGTGCGGGCGCTTCGGCCTGGGCTTACGGCTTGGCTGGGGTGGTCCTGACCATGGTAGGCATCATGCTGCCCAGCACCACCCTCGCCTTTGCAGCGGCCCGCTGGGGCCACAAGAACCGTGAGTTGCTGGCGGTGCGGGCATTCAAGCTGGGTATGGCACCCATCGTGATCGCACTGATTTTGGCGACCGGCTGGATTTTGGCGGGGGGCAACGGCGAACCGATTGCCCAGTGGCGGCTCTGGCTGCTGACGGCGCTCAGCGCGCTGGTGGTTTGGCGCACACGCCTACACCTGCTGTGGATACTGGGTGCAGGCGCTCTGGTGGGTGCCCTGGGCTGGGTTTAGCGTTTAGCTTTTAGCGCGGATTCTCAAAAAAGATGTAGTTCGAGCCATAGTCGCTGATCTCAAAATACACCTTCTTCTCACCCGGGTCGGCCTGCATGTTCAGGTTTTCATCCAGCACGCCGTAGCCAAAACGGTAGGGGCGGGGCTTGCCATCATCCGTGCCCATGGCGGTTGTAAGCTTGTCAATTTTCAGAAAACGGCGCACCAGTTTTTCGCCCGCGTAGAACTCCAGCACACCATTGGTGCCGGTCCAGTTCTGAATATCACGGCCGATCTTGTTCTGCTGCTCCTGGGTGCATCCAGTTACAAGAAAAACGGCTGTAAGTGCCGCAGATACTGCGTAAGCAGCTACTGATTTAATAGCAAACATAAAACCCTTTCAAGGTCAAGTTCAAATTCAATGTCAGGATGCGGAGCGCTGGCGCACCGCTTCATACAGACACACACCGCTGGCCACCGACACATTCAGGCTCTCGACCGCGCCGCGCATGGGAATGCTGATCAGCTGGTCACAGGTCTTGGCCGTCAACTGACGCATGCCATCGCCTTCAGCCCCCAACACCAGAGCGATCGGGCCTTTGAGGTCAGCCTGGTACAGGTTTTGGGTGGCAGCGTCGCTGGTGCCAATGATCCAGATGTTGCGTTCCTTCAACTCATTCAAAGTGCGCGCCAGGTTGGTCACCATGAAATACGGCACGGTTTCCGCCGCGCCGCTGGCCACCTTGGCCACCGTGGCGTTGATACCGGCGGCATGGTCCTTGGGGGCAATCACGGCGTGTACACCCGCGCCATCGGCCACGCGCAAGCAAGCGCCCAGGTTGTGCGGATCGGTCACCCCGTCCAGCACCAAAATCAGGGTCTGTGTGCGCTGCTCCAATGGCAACGCTGCATTGGCGGCCTCCAGGTTTTCCAACAACTCGTCCAGCGAATGCGCCTGCGCCAGTTCTTGCACCCGTGCCGCCACGCCCTGGTGACCGTGGCCACCGCAGAGTTTGGCCAAACGGATACCGTCCGCCTCAATCAGCCGGATGCCCGATTCATTGACCCTGTCAATGAACTGGCGCATACGCGCGTCACGCCGCGTGGGCTCGTAATAGATCTCGATGATGGATTTGGGCGCGGTCTTGAGGCGCACTCCCAGGGCATGAAAGCCGAATAGAACTTTGGATGAAGACATGGCCCTATTATCGCGGCTAGTTATTTGCTATGGTATTGATAGCTGTCTGCGCACATTCCACGGGGCTTAGAGGCCTAAAAGGCCGCAGATTCAACTGCAAAGTGCATCAGTAGGTAGTTAAGCGGTCGCATCTCCAAGCCATAAAACACCTCATGTGGGGTTCGATAGCCCAGGCATCTGCGGGGCCGGTGGTTCAAGCAGCACACCGCATCATAAACTTGGTCTTGCGTCACTTTCAACAAGTTGGTCTTCTTCTGAAAGAACTGGCGCAACAAACCATTGTGGTTCTCGTTGAGCCCACGCTCCCAGCAGCAATACGGATGTGCAAAGTACACCTTGGCCTGTAAACACTGAGCAATGAATTCATGCTCGGCGAACTCCTTGCCATTGTCAAAGGTCAGCGTCTTGCACTGCGTCTTGTGGGGGCGCAGCAGGTCGATGATCGCCTGCATCACCCCAGCGCTGTGGCGCGAGCTCAAGGGGGAAGCCAGCGTGTAGCGTGATTTGCGCTCCACCAGCGTCACCAAGACGCCCTGGTGGCCTTTGTCAATGACGGTGCCGCCTTGCCAGTCTCCAATCCGTGTTCGTTTACGCCATTCGCAAACAAACGGTGGAGCCGGTCTTTGGCATCATTAAATCAGTGATGGGGTTGAGGCAGTTCTCGCTGCGCGGATTGCACAAAGTCACCGGCGAATGGAATCTGGTGTGCCTGGCCTGAAATGTCAAACGCATGGCCGTGCTAAGTCCAAAAGTTGGATAAAGACAGGAAATATCGTGGAAAAGCTGCAAAAAGACAAAAACCAGGTCAAGTGCCCCTATTTTTTAGGCAAATTCAAAGCTGGTCGGTTTTTTGAACGGCTGAGTCCGACAGGCTGCTAGTGCTCTACCCCCTTGCGAAAACTCTTGTTTATCAGGTCACGGCACCAGGAGAGTCAGTTTGGTCACCATCAAGAACATCCGGATTGGTTCGTTTCATAGGGGTAAGATGAAAGGTCAATAAGGGAATAAATGAAAAACTTACTACTCGCCGTGCCTCTTTTTATTTTGGTCGGTTGCGGAACAAGCATGCCAACTCAGAAGACGGGTAATCTGAATGAATATGTCATTAATCGCGATGACAAGTCAATGTTCGGGAGCTTGCCCGCGGTGAAAAGGGCAGTTGCCGCAGAAGCGATCAGCTTCTGTGCAGCAATGAACAAGAAGTATGTCGAGAAATATTCGATAGACAAAGAGCGTGCCGTCATGGTTTGGCCGGAATCTACACTTTATTATGAGTGCGTAGATGAAGGGAAGATCCAGGGCTCAGCCATGTCCCAAACTAAGAAGGACGGAGCAACTCAGAGTAGCGATGCTGTCTATTCCGACTTGATTAGGTTAGACGAACTGCGCAAGAAAGGCATACTTACAGACGCAGAGTTCGACGCTGAGAAGAAGAAATTATTGATCGGTAAGTAGCGTAACTCTCCTACGGTTAACAAGACGCACACGCCACCCGCGCCGACGACACCACCTGCTTCGAGACATTCCCCTTCCCCGCTGGCCTCAGCCCCATGGACACCGCCAGCCAGCAAACCCAAACCTTGCCCGGCGGTGCAGTCATTCCTGCCTGATCTCCGGCCACCGAAGAAGCCAAAGATTTCGAGTCAAATAAGCCTGTAACCCCCGTGGAATATGCGCAAGCAGCTACTAAAACAGTAGCAACTATCGCCCTGCCGACCCAACAGCAAAAGGCGGGAGAGGGGCGGAGGTCGGGTGCGATTTCAAAAAGCGAAGCGTATGAGCCCCCGGCCTCTGCCCCGCTCCTGCCGACCACAAGCCAACAGCGCACCAAACAAGCCACCGACATAGCCAAAGCCGCCCACCACCTCAACCAGCAGCGGGAAAACTGGCTCAAACTGGGCCACCAAGCGCTCGACAAAGCGGTGGCCTTGGCCTACGACTGGCCCGACTACACCGCAAAGATGCCAGATGACGAAATTTTGCGCCGACTGCTGGCCTTGAATCTGGCGCGGTCCAGGTTGTGTGCCTAAAATGCACACATGACAAGCCCAAAGTACTTCAATTGGAATCCAGAAAAAAACCAGTTGTTGTTGCGGGAGCGTGGCATCTCATTTGAGAGAATTGTCTTTGAGATCGCCAGCGGAAATGAGCTTGCCGTGCTTGAGCACCCCAATCAGGAAAAGTACCCAGGACAAAAAATTTCTATGGTGCAAGTTGAAGATTACGTGTACGCCGTGCCTTTTGTCGAAACTGATCTTGAAATTTTTTTGAAGACCATCATTCCAAGCCGTAAGGCTACCAAGCAATTCAGGAGTAACTTATGAACTCACAAGCACTAAACGACGATGAAGAGTTAGAGATATTGCAAGCGTGGGATGCTGGCTTGCTCAAACCAGTCAGCAATATGGCGCAACAGATCACGGCTCATCGTGCGGTGGCTGAGGCAACGTTCAAAAAAGACCAGCGTCTCAATATCCGAATCTCAAGCAGAGATCTCAAAAACCTGCAAGCACGCGCCCTTGAGGAAGGTATTCCTTATCAAACATTTGCGGCCAGTTTGCTGCACAAATATGTCAGCGGGCATTTGGTCGATCAGCGGAGTTGATTGGGGTTAGATTTCAATTGATCACCCAGCGATACGCGCTTACCTTGCCCCGGAGCGCTTTTCCGACTTCAAGGTGCAATATGGAGGGCTAGGTGGGGTGAATATGGGCTCATTTTTCCAGTCATCGACCTTTACAACTACACCATTGAGCATCGTGAAATCCGCAGTAAATTAGGCTGCAGCCCACTTGGAGCGTGCGCCAAGCCTCAATCCAACGTGGCGGGCTGGCTTTGGAAGTTCAAGCGCGGTGGATCGAACTCGATGTGCTGGCCCACTACCGACAGTCACGGCAGCTTCAAATTGTTGCTACATTTTTAGGAGCTGCTTGCGCATATCCCATGCGGCTTAGAGGCCTAAAAAGCTTAAGAATTCTCATCCACAGGCAGCACCCGACCCGCCTCAATGGTGATACGCCGGTCGCAGCGTGCGGCGATGGCGCGGTCGTGCGTCACCAGAACCAGCGTGGTGCCCTGCTCGCGGTTCAGGTCGAACATCAATTCCATGATCTTTTCCCCGGTGGCGAAGTCCAGGCTGCCGGTGGGCTCATCGGCCAGCAGCACCGCCGGGTGCACGACAAAGGCACGCGCCAGTGCCACGCGCTGTTGCTCACCCCCGCTCAAAACGCGCGGGTACGACCCCAGCCGCTGGGACAGCCCCACACGCGCCAACATCTCGGTGGCAGCCTTGCGGGCGTCTTTGCGGCCATCCAGCTCCAGGGGCAGCATCACGTTTTCCAGCGCGGTCAGGTTGCCCAAAAGCTGAAAACTCTGAAATACAAAGCCCACCTTGCGGGCGCGCAGGGCGGCACGGGCATCCTCATCAATAGTGAACAAATCCTGCCCCGCCAGGTGCACCGTGCCGCTGGTGGGCGTGTCCAGGCCGGCAATGATGGACAGCAAGGTGCTCTTGCCCGAACCGGACGCGCCGACAATGGCGGCCGTCTCGCGCGCTTTTAGCGCAAAATCGATGTCACGCAAAATCTCCAGCGTGCCGGTAGAGTCGGTCACAGCTTTGCAGACGTGCTCAACAGAAATAATGGATTCAGACATGGGGCTTTCAGTAGTTCGACGACACTTTATCGCGGCCGGCTTAACGCTTGGCATTGCGGGGCTTTCTTTGGCGCAAACGCGTCCCGCACCGCAGCGCCGCACCACTATTCTGGTGGTCGGCGATTCGCTCAGCGCTGAGTATGGCCTCAAAAGGGGCAGCGGCTGGGTCGCCCTGCTGGAGCAGCGCTTAGGGCAAGAAAAAATGCCCGCCCAAGTGGTAAACGCCAGCATCAGCGGCGACACCACCTCGGGCGGCCGCTCGCGGCTACCCGGCTTGCTGGCACAGCACAAACCGACACTGGTCATTATCGAATTGGGCGGCAACGATGCCCTGCGTGGCCTGCCGCTGGCCATGACCCAAGACAACCTGCACGCCATGACCCAAGCGGCGCAGGCCACCGGCGCCCGGGTGCTGCTGGTGGGCATGCAAGTCCCGCCGAACTACGGGCAGGACTATGCGGATAAATTCGCGGCCACTTTTGCGACGGTGGCCAAGGCCAACAAAGCGGCCCTGGTCCCGTTTATGCTGAAAGGCGTGGCGGACGGGCCCAACGCGGCGGCCATGTTCCAAAACGACCGCATCCACCCCATTCAGGCCGCCCACCCGATCATCCTCAACAACCTGTGGCCCACCGTAAAGAAACTGATTGCATGAGTCTTACCCTAATAAGTGCCACCGACGCACTGGCACGTTTTCATGAGTTCGACACCATCATTGACGCCCGCAGCGAAGGCGAACACGCGGAAGACCATCTGCCTCTGGCCGTCAATTGGCCGACCCTGAACAATGAGGAACGCAAGCTGATTGGCACCATCTACGTGCAGGTCAACCAGTTTGAGGCCAAAAAGCGCGGGGCGGCGCTTGCCGCGCGCAACATTGCGGCGCACATCGAACGTGATGTGATCGACAAACCCAAAGACTGGAAACTCCTGTGCTACTGCTGGCGCGGTGGCAAACGCAGTGGTTCGCTGTCGCTGATATTGGACCAAATCGGCTTTCGGGTGACCCTTCTGGAAGGGGGTTACAAGGCGTTTCGCGCGGCCGTGGTGCAAGACATTCCCACACTGGTCAGCCCATTGGACTTGCGCGTGGTCTGCGGCACCACCGGCTCGGGCAAGACGCGGCTATTGCAGGCCTTGGCCAAGCAAGGGGCGCAGGTCATTGATTTGGAAGCCCTGGCCAACCACCGCAGCTCGGTGCTGGGGGCCATCCCAGGCAAGCCACAGCCCACCCAAAAGCGCTTTGACACGCTCATCTGGGAGGTGCTGCGCGGCCTGAACCCGACCCGACCGGTATTTATCGAGAGCGAAAGCAAAAAAGTGGGGAACGTTTCGGTTCCGGTCACGCTGATTGAGGCCATGCGCCGCAGCCCTTGCCTGAATTTGGTGCTGCCGGACACTGAGCGGGTTGCCCTGTTGCTGGAGGACTATGACTACTTTGTGCGTAACACCGAACGCTTTTGCGATCGCTTACAGGTGTTGACGGAGTTCCGGGGCAAGGTGTTGGTGGACAGCTGGATTGCGTCCGTGCGGGCGGGGGACATCTCCCCAGTGGTTCAAGCACTGCTGACCCAGCACTACGATCCGGTTTATGTGCAGTCCATGCGGCGCAATTTCCCGCAATATGAGACGTCCCAAGTGCTAGCGCCGCACGACCATAGCGACGCGTCCATGGCCGCGTTGGCGGAACAATTGATCAAGCAAACAGCTTAAAAAACACTCAACACGTTGGGACTGGATGCCCGACAGCGATCAGGATTGCGCTGGGGCGTCTGGACTGGTCTGTGGTGACTCGGACTCTGCATTTTCTTCTGGCGCACCGTCTTCACCCCCTTCAGCCCCCTCACCCACCTTTCGGTCTGCTTTGTGCTTCAATTTCTCCTCTTTTTTCTTCTTTTTTGCCAGTTCTTTCTGACGTTTTTCGTATCCGTAATTGGGTGTTGCCAAAGTATGCTTTCAAGTAGTTGGGGTCACTTTAACATTTCATGGGCGGTGCCCGGCGAAGGGTGCCGTATTTTTATGCTATTGCGCCTCGGGAGAAGTGGCATCCGGATCAAGCCACTGCACCGAACCCCGGTAGGCGTGCCAGCTAGCGTGGCCCAAAAGCGGCCCGACCATCAATAGACCTACAGCCCAGGGCAGCAACATGGCCAGAACAACCATTGTGGCAATGGTTGCGCCCCACACCAGCATGATGAAGGTATTGTGAAACACGACTTCCAGGCTGGTAATAGCGGCCGAGATGGCGTCAGTGTCACGGTCCAAAATCATGGGAATGGACACCACCGAGATGGAAAATACCAGCATGGCGAATCCACCACCCACCACCGCGTAGGCTGCCACGAACTCCCAGTTCTCCGGATTGAAAACCGCTTGAATGACCCCCGTGGTGGACGGCATGCCCGTGTTGAAAAACACCGCAAAAACCACCAGTGACGCCCGACCCCACAAAAGCTCCAGCACGATAAGCACCAGCACCAGCATGGACATACTCCGGACATGGCGGTCCCAACAGGTCAGTGAATCAGCCAAGCGCGGCACAAGCCCCAATTCGCGGCGACGACTCACCTCGTACAAACCCATGGCCAAAAACGGGCCGAGCAGCAAGCAACCCGAGGCGATCGACATGGTGAATTCGGGCTTGGATTTGAATACCGCCCCCAAGACCAGCGCCATCAACCAAAAAGCAATGCCATAGAACGCGCTGATTCCGGGATGGGCGGACATGTCGCGCCATCCTGCCACCAGCCACCGCAATGGGTGCACCAACAGCAAGGGCGGGATGCTCTTGGGCGGTGCCTCCGACGGTGGCGGCACATAAGGCGGTGGGCTGGTTTCGGGCGGTAATGAACTCATGATGCGAGCCTAGCGCTCGCACGATACCTTGGCTATTCAGGTAAACACCGACTTAGATCAAAGAAATACTCAGGGCATTGGCCAAATCGACCTGCAAATCCGCCGCAGCTTCCAGACCAATCGCAAACCGAACCACCGTACCCCGGGCGAGATGACTGGGCCAAGCGCTGCGCATGGATGCCAAGTCGTAGGGAACTACAAGGCTGACCGGGCCGCCCCAACTGTAGCCAATACGAAACAGGCGCAAGGCATCACAAAAGGCATCGCATTGGTCCCGCGTGTAGCGCGGATCTATCACCACACTGAAAAGTCCGGCAGCACCACCCGTTGTGTTCAAACACAAATCTTTCCAATGCGAGTGCCCTGGTGAGTCTGGCAATGCCGGGTGCAATACCTGTGCAAACTGGGGTTGCGCCAGACACCATTGGGCAAGCTGCCGTGTGGCCTCATCATGGGCGCGGTAACGCAGCGCCATGCTGGGCAAGGATCGCAACACCGCCTCGGCGTCATTGGCGCCCACACCCAAGCCCAAACGCATGTGCGTGAGCTTGATTCGCATATGCAAACCAGCATCGCGGGTGATGACACTGCCCATGAGGACGTCACCGCCTCCACTGGGGTATTTGGTCAGGGCATGGGCAGAAATATCGACACCCAGGGCGGGAAGCTCTCCCGGAACCAAATCGAAAGGCTTAAACGCCAGTCCAGCGCCCCAAGTGTTGTCCAACGCAACGACAACACCTCTTTTTTTACAGATACGCACCAAAGCGACTAGGTCGGGAAACTCCAGGGTGACCGAGCCTGCCGCCTCCACCCACACCAGGCGTGTGCGGCTGGAAATTTGTGCCTCCAGGTCCAGTGGGTCCATGGGGTCGTAATACTGGTGCGTGATGCCCCAATTTTTGAGCTCGCCTTCCGCCAAGGCCTTGTTGGGGCCGTAGGCGTTGTCCGGAATCAGGACTTCATCACCCGACTTGAGCAATGACAAGGCCACATTCGCAATGGCAGCAAGCCCACTGGGTACCAGTACGCACTGAGTACCCCCTTCCAAGGTGCACAGGCGCTCTTCCAGCGCGTAGGTGGTGGGGGTTCCGTGCAGACCGTAGGTGTAGGCGGTTTTATCCTTCCACTCGCGGCTGCGCATGGCAGCTACGCTGGGGAAAAACACGGTGGAGGCTTTAAAAACACCCGACTGGGGTGCCTCAAAGCCCGCGGGCGGCACGTAGCCGTGGTGAATGAGCTCCGTTGTCAGGTGCACCATAGCGGTATCAGTGCGTCAAACGCTCCACTTCTGGATCAACTGCTCAGGTCGCAATGCGTCGTAGCCCTCAAACGGCTGGTGAATCCAGGGATTGGTAGGCAAAAACTCGACCGAATAGTCCGGGACATAGGTGGACAGCGCCTTGGTCCAAATAACAGCGCTGCGCAACTCTGTAATGGGCGTGTAGTTGTTCTTCAGCTGATTGATCACCGCTTTGAGCGTGAGACCCGAGTCCGCCAGGTCATCGACCAGCAGCACTTTGCCCGCAATCTCACCTTTGGGCGTGGTGATGAAGCGTGCGATATCGAGGTTCCCCTGCACCGTACCGGCATCTGAGCGGTAGGAACTGGTGGACATGATGGCGAGTGGCTTGTCAAAAACCCGCGACAGAATATCGCCCGGACGCAAGCCCCCACGGGCCAAGCACAAAATGGTGTCGAACTGCCATTCAGACTGGTGGATCTTGATCGCCAGCTTTTCGATCAGATTGTGGTACTCGTCGTAACTTACGTAGAGGTGTTTGCCGTCTTCTGTCAACATGGTTTGCTCCTGTTTCAATAGCTGCTTGCGCATGTAACACGGGGGCTACAGGCCAAAATCATCTAAAAATCTAACGCCTTCGAATCAGTCTGCCAAGTACGGGTGACGCATCATGATGGTGTGGTCCCGGTCCGGGCTGGTCGAAACCATGTGAATAGGCACCCCGGTGACTTGCTCAATGCGCTGCAAATACAAACGCGCATTGGTAGGCAGCTTGTCGTACTGTGTGACCCCCACGGTACTGTCGCTCCATCCTTCCATGGATTCATAGATCGGCTTGCAGCGTTCGATGTCGTCGGCCCCCATCGGCAAGATATCAATCACCTCACCATCGAGCTCGTAACCGGTACACAGCAACAACTCTTTCAGACCATCCAGCACATCAAGCTTGGTGATGCACAAGCCGGTCAGGCCATTGACTTGGGCTGAACGCTTGAGCAGCGCGGCATCGAACCAGCCGCAGCGACGGCTACGGCCGGTGGTAACGCCTTTTTCGGCACCAATGGTGCTCATGTGGTAGCCCGGTGTGCCCTCCACTTCCCAGTCCAGCTCGGTGGGAAATGGACCGCCGCCGACGCGGGTGCAATAGGCCTTGGTGATCCCCAAGATGTAGTGCAGCATGCCAGGGCCAACGCCTGAACCCGCGGCAGCATTGCCCGCCACGCAATTGCTTGACGTGACAAAGGGGTAGGTTCCGTGGTCCACATCCAGTAAAGTACCTTGTGCGCCTTCAAACAGCAGGTTAGCGCCCTTCAGGTGCGCCTCGTTGAGTTCACGGGAAACGTCTGCCATCATGGGTTTGAGCAATTCGGCGTGCCGCATGGCTTCGTCAAAGACGGCCTGAAACTGTACTTTCCCGTCCACCATGTAAGGGGCCAATGTGGGTCCGAAATCAAATGCGGCTGAACCCAGGTAGCTGGTCAGCACATGGTTATGCAAATCCAGCAGTTCACGCAATTTGGCGGCAAAACGCTCCGGGTATTTGAGATCCTGGACGCGCAGCGCCCGACGGGCAATTTTGTCCTCATAGGCGGGGCCAATGCCTCGGCCAGTCGTTCCGATTTTTGCGTTGCCACCCTTTTCCCGTGCCGCTTCACGGGCCACATCCAGGGCTGCGTGGAATGGCAAAATCAAGGGGCAGGCCTCGCTAATGCGCAGGCGCGAGCGCAATTCCACGCCCACCTTTTCCAACCCTTCGATTTCTTCAAACAACTTGGCGGCCGATAGCACCACACCGTTGCCGATATAGCACTTCACACCGGGGCGCATGATGCCACTTGGAATCAGATGCAATGCCGTCTTGACCCCGTTGATCACCAAGGTATGCCCGGCATTGTGTCCACCCTGAAAACGAACCACGCCTTGCGCGCTTTCGGTCAGCCAATCCACTAACTTGCCTTTGCCCTCGTCACCCCACTGGGTACCGACGACTACGACATTTCGACCTTTGGTTGCGTTCATTTAAATTGTTCTCAAATAGCTTTTACGACCCACTGCCCGGCGACCTGAATCAGCTCGCGATCACAATGGAACTCATCAACTTCACTCTCATGCCCAGGTAGGACACAGACCACGGTTTCACCTTGTTTGCGCAACCCCGACACCGCCAAGCGGAGCTCGGAGGCCTCACCCCACGGTGCGCGGATAGACGCCCGCAAAGGGCGCGAAGCAGCAACTCCGACAACACTCTTGATATCTAAACTGAAGCCGACTGCGGGGCGTTTGCGGCCAAACACCGAACCCACTTCGTCGTAACGGCCGCCGCGCGCCAACGCATCGCTGGCGCCCGGTGCATACATGGAGAAACGTGCGCCGCTGTAGTACGCGTATCCCCGCAAGTCGGCCAGATCGAAGGACACGCTGGCACCCTCAATGTGACTGGCCAACCATTTGAGGTGGGTAAGCGCATCCCGAATCGCCTGGACATCTGGCAGCACACGCTGTGCTTCGTCCAAGACGTGGGAGTCTCCGTACAACTGAACCAAGTCTTGTAACGCCTGCGAAACGCTTTTCGGCGCGTCCCGGGTCAAGCTCCGCAGTTCGCTGGCGTCCTTGGCTGCCAAGGCAGCATGGACTTGCGCCAACTGCGCCGTGTTCATAGGGAATTGATGCAAAACCGCATGCACGATACGTGCATCGGCTAGGTCCACCTTGATCGCATCTACTTGTGCCACTTTGAGCGAGTCCAAAGCTAGGGTCAAGATCTCCAGATCCGCCTCCAGACCGGCATGACCATAAATTTCAGCTCCGAACTGCAAGGGCTCGCGCGTCGCATGGGGACCGCTGGGACGGGTGTGTAACACCGGACCGCAATAACAAAGACGCGTCACACCGGAACGATTGAGCAAATGGGCATCGATACGCGCGACCTGCGGTGTACTGTCAGCGCGCAGACCCATCATCCGCCCGGAAAGCTGATCAACCAACTTGAAGGTCTGTAAATCCAGCGCCTCTCCGGTACCGGATAGCAGCGATTCAAGGTGCTCCAGTAGCGGCGGCATGACCAACTCATAGCCATAGCAGCGCGCTATGTCTAATAAATCACGGCGTATTTCTTCGATATGGCGAGCCTCGGAAGGCAACACATCGGCAATGTAATCTGGCAGAACCCAAGCAGACATGGAAATGAGGGGTGCTGTTAAAACGGCAATTTTACCGGTCTTGCGCGCGAATTTTCAGGGTGCCAGAAACCAAATCAACAGCAAACCCGTCAAGATGCTTCCCATGGCAAAAAAACGGATCTGCCCATCGGTCAGTTCCAATAGCTGCGCAAACATACGCCGCCAACCAACCGGCGAGAGCAACGGGAAGAGCCCCTCAATGACCAACACAAGGGCCATCGCTAGCCAAAAAGCATCACTGTCCAAGACTTACTTCTTGGAAGGACCCACCACGGAGCCTCCGCCGCGGAACACTTTAAAGAACTCGGACGAAGCGGGGTCCAGAACCATCACATCACTCTTGCTATTAAAACTGGACTTGTAGGCATCCAAACTGCGATAGAACTGCGCGAACTGGGGATCACGTCCAAACGCTTCTGCATAGATACGAGCAGCTTCAGCATCGCCCTCACCCTTGATTTTTTGGGCATCACGGTAGGCGTTGGCAATGGTGACCTCCCTTTGACGGTCTGCATCCGCGCGAATTTTTTCGCCCTCTGCCGCACCCGTGGATCGCAATTCATTGGCCACGCGCTTGCGCTCTGCTTCCATGCGCCGATAGACTGACTCAGTAATCGCCTCGACATAGTCAACCCGTGTAATGCGGACATCCACCACATCGACGCCCCATGGCTTTGCTCCACGAACTTTTGCAAGCACTTCGCTCTTGACATCAGCCATCAGGTTCTCGCGCTTCAACGACAGCAATTCTTTCACCGTGCGTTTGTTGATCTCCTCTTGGAACGCATTGCGAACGACGCGATTGAGCTGACTGGCACCTGCACCTTCGTTGAGCCCGACGTTACGGATGTACTCTGTAGGCTCCGAAATCCTCCAACGCACATACCAATCAATGACCACACGCTGCTTCTCGGCAGTCAGCATCGGCTCAGAATCGGTGCTGTCCAAGGTCAGCAGGCGCTTGTCGATATAGGACACATTCTGGAAAGGCGGCGGCAGCTTGAAATTCAAACCAGGCTCGGTGATGACTTCCTTGATTTGTCCAAGTGCGTAGACGATGCCAAATTGGCGCTGGTCCACCACAAAAAGCGTAGAGCTTGCCAATGCAATCAGCACCAACAACGACGAAAATATCAGACCAATGCGATTCATCAAAAACTCCTAACGCGAATCACGTTCACGGGTGCGCGCGGCATCCCTGCTGCGTGCATCGTTGGACAAAACACCATTTGGGGGAACAGCCGGGGCTGGTACAACGGCGGCGGCGGAAGCATCTCCACCCGCCAAGCCCGAGCCGCCCATTTGCAGAATTTTCTCAAGCGGCAAATACAGGAGACTAGACCCCTGACGAGACTCCACCAGCACTTTGGTCACGTTGCCATAGATGTGTTGCATGGTGTCTAGGTACATGCGGTCCCGGGTCACCTGCGGTGCCTTTTGATACTCGGCATACACCGAGCGGAAGCGCTGCGCATCACCCTGTGCCTGCGCCACAACCCGTGCCTTGTATGCATCCGCTTCTTCCTTCAATCGGGAAGCGGAACCCACCGCACGCGGGATCACGTCGTTGGCATAGGCTTGCGCCTCATTTTTGGCGCGCTCGCGCTCTTGACCAGCTTTTAGCACATCATCAAATGCTGCTTGCACTTGTTCTGGCGGACGAACACCACCCTGCTGCAAATTGATACCAACCACCTCAACACCCACCTTGTAGCGGTCCAATATCAGTTGCATCAAGGTCCGCACTTGGGGCCCGATCTGATCTCGGTCCTCCGACAGTGCGGCATCCATCTTCATCTTGCCAACCACTTCGCGCACTGCTGTCTCAGCCGCTTGGACAACCGCTTCACCCGGGTTCTTGCTTTCAAACAAAAAAGCCCTCGCATCGCTGAGACGGTACTGCACGGCAAACTTGATATCCAGAATATTTTCGTCCTGGGTCAACATGGCGGACTCGCGCAAGCCCGTAGCCTTCAACACGGTGTCCCGACCGACATCCACCGAGCGGATCTGCGTCACGAAAATCAACTCATGGCGTTGAATTGGGTAAGGCAGGCGCCAATTAAAACCGGCATTTGCTGAAGCCTTGTACTTGCCAAACTGGGTGATAACCGCTTGTTGGCCCTCTTGCACAATGAAAAAGCCGGTTCCCAGCCATATCAGCAGCACAACGCCCAAAATCAGACCCGCACCGATACCCGCGCTTTTCATGTCCGGCTGAAACCCGCCACCAGAACCCATTCCGTTCCCACGCGGCTTCTGCCCAGATCCACCCAATAGAGACCCCAACTTGCGGTTGAAATCTTTCCACAACTCATCCAGGTCTGGTGGGCCAGAGTTGGAAGAACCTTTCCGACCCCCTTGCGGAGCAGGCTCAGCAGGTTGCTTGGGAGACTCACTTTCGGGTGGTCGACCCTCGGATTTCCCAGCTTCGGGTTGCTTGTCGTCACCACGTCCCCAGCGCGAGTCATTGAGATTGAACATATTCCTGACCCAAAGCGGAACAGACAGCCATTCCAATGCGCGAATGTTTGATTTCATATCTTCAGTTCTCGTATATTTAGCACCGATTGTGCCCAATCACATGTCGGCCCCATGATCTTCAGGGAAATAGTTAGCCACGCCACCAGTCGCGCCGTCAGCCGAGGCAATGCTTGCCAATCGCTGGCGTAAAGCAGGAATACCAGCAAGGCTTTTTGCACTGGCAAAAATACGAGGTGTTTGGATGCCATCAATCTCAAAATCATCCTCAAGACGTACCGGTTGCTGATCGGCTTCAAGGGCGTCTATTTTGTTGAACACGAGCAATTGCGGTATTTTCTCAGCGCCAATTTCCTTCAACACCCTTTGAACCTGTGCAATCTGTTCAACAAAATCAGGGTTGGAGGCATCGACCACGTGCAGCAGGAGGTCCGCATCAACGGACTCTTGCAGGGTCGCCTGAAACGCGTCGACCAAGCCATGAGGAAGGTCGCGAATAAAGCCCACGGTATCTGACAAAGACACGGAACGCCCAGCCTCGCCCAAGTACAGCTGACGAGTGGTCGTGTCCAACGTGGCGAACAACTGATCCGCCGCGTAGGCCCGCGCCTTGACGAGTGCATTGAAGAGAGTCGACTTCCCCGCATTGGTGTAACCAATCAGAGATATGTTGAATGCATCGCGCCGCTCGCGTTGCCGTCGCTGGGTCTGGCGCTGACGCTTGACTTTGATCAACCGATCTTTGGTGCGCTTGATGTTTTCACCAATCATTCTTCGGTCTAGTTCGATCTGCGTCTCACCAGGACCGCCGCGCATCCCAATCCCGCCACTTTGGCGCTCCAGGTGGGACCATCGGCGCACTAAACGGGTACTTAAATACTGCAAACGTGCCAGTTCAACCTGCAACTTACCCTCGTGACTTCGAGCCCTCTGCGCAAATATTTCCAGAATAAGGAAGGTACGGTCGTTGACGGGTAGTTCGAGAAGACGCTCCAGGTTACGCTGCTGACTCGGGCTCAAACTTTGATCAAACAGTATCTCCTTGGCACCCAATTGGGTTGCCAGAAGTTTAATTTCATCCGCCTTGCCTGAGCCAACGAACAGCGCAGCATCTGGCGCTTTTCGCTTGCAGGTAATTCGTGCGACTGGAGACAGACCTGCCGTTTGGGCCAATAACCCTAATTCTTCCAGTTCACCGTCGAAGTTGGGCAAACCCAAATCGACGCCAACCAAGATAGTTGGAACTCCAGAAGATTGATTTGCGGCGGTCAAGTTGAATAAATCAAGAAGCTAACTGATCAGGGAATGACCCCTGAGGGTCATACAACTAGGCTACAGCCGCGACTTCTTCGGAACCCGGAGAGGCAAAATTCACCGCGCGTCCTGGGACGATGGTGGAAATCGCATGTTTGTAGACCATCTGTGTCACCGTATTGCGCAGTAACACCACGTACTGATCAAAGGACTCAATTTGCCCTTGTAATTTAATTCCATTGACCAAATAAATGGAAACTGGTACGTGCTCCCGACGCAACGCGTTCAGAAATGGATCTTGCAGTAACTGCCCTTTGTTATTCACGATATTCTCCGTGTTGAAAATGAATAGTGTGTGACGATACCACACCATGAATGCCTGTTTTGCACATTGACGATTAACCTTTGATAGGGAAGGTGGGGCGCACCAAGGACCAACAATTAGCGCCGATCCTTGTCGGCATAGGGGTTCTCAGAAGACTTGATCTGAATTCGAAGTGGAGTACCGACCAAGTTGAATTCCTTGCGGAACCGGCCCTCCAGGAAGCGCTTGTAGGCATCGGTAACATGCTCTAAAGAGTTGCCGTGAATAACAATTATGGGAGGGTTCATGCCACCTTGGTGTGCATAGCGGAGTTTTGGCCGGTACATCCCCGATTTTTTGGGGGTTTGAAATTGAACCGCTTCCAGCAGCAAACGTGTGAGCACAGGTGTCGACATTTTGCAGTTGGCTGAGCGATGGGCCTGTGCAACCGAGTCCCACAAGGGGCCAAGACCTTGGCGTTTTTGGGCTGAAATCAAATGGGTTGTGGCAAACTTCAAGAACCCCAAGCGAGTTTCCATCGAGCGTTTGACCAACTCCCGCTGGTATTCATCCACAGCATCCCATTTATTGATGGCGATTACGACCGCCCTGCCTGACTCCAAAATATACCCCGCAATGTGCGCGTCTTGATCGGTCACACCTTGGGTAGCATCGATCAATAGAAGTACGACGTTTGCTGATTCAATCGCCTGCAATGTCTTGACCACTGAAAACTTTTCGATCGCCTCAAACACTTGCCCTTTTCGCCGCAACCCAGCCGTGTCAATCAATTCGAACCGCTGACCATCACGCTCAAATGGGACAGAAATTGCGTCCCTCGTTGTACCTGGCATATCAAAAGCAACGAGTCGCTCTTCACCCAACCATGTATTGATTAAGGTGGACTTTCCGACATTCGGGCGACCGGCAACGGCAAGCTTGATAACGCCGGGGTCAACTTCCGCGAGCTCCTCATCCAGCATTTCCTGTGCCAATGGTGCCAGAGCAATGTCGATCAATGGTTTGATACCCTGCCCGTGTGCAGCAGAGATTGGAAATACCTCACCTAGTCCAAGTTCAAAAAACTCGACCAACTGGGCCCCCTCCTTCATTCCTTCCGCCTTATTAGCAACAAGAACGCAGGGTTTGCCAAGTTTGCGGAGGTATTTTCCGATCTCATGGTCCTGCGCAGATATTCCCGCGCGGGCATCGACCACAAACAAAACCACATCGGCCTCAGCTACCGCCTGACGGGTTTGTTTTGCCATTTCCTTGTAAATACCGGAGGCTGCATCCGGCTCAAAACCGCCGGTGTCAATCACAATATATTCGTGGTCACCTTGCTTACCGTTGCCGTAGTGACGATCGCGGGTCAGACCCGCAAAGTCAGCAACAATGGCGTCGCGCGTCTTTGTTAGGCGATTAAACAAGGTTGATTTGCCCACATTTGGGCGGCCGACCAAGGCGATTACTGGTTTCATGGACTCTGACTCAATGTATTACTCAGGCGTGAAGCCATAAATTCCGCCCCGCTGCGTTACAACGATCACAGTCTTCCCACTTAGAACTGGGCCAGCCGCAATAGGCGACCCATCCGTTGACAAACGGTTCAGCGGCTCGCCATCTTGCCCCGACAAGAAATGCAAAGTCCCTGAGTCGTCTCCCACGACCAAAGATCGCCCCGCAATTAGCGGCGCGGTCAGTACCCGGTACCGCAGACGCTCAGATGTCCACAACCGTTCCCCATCGGAACGGCGCCAAGCCTGAATTTTTCCGTCGCTTTCGGCTCCCACCACCAGCGAACCATCACCATGGACGCCGGTTGATCCCGACGCTGCTGTACTCCAAACCGCCCTACCCTTGTCAGCGTCCACGCAACCAAGTGCCGATTGAAACGCACGCACACACACAGAATCACCTACCCGACTGACGCCGGCTACCAAATCCACGAGACGTTCGACCTCATTGGTTCCGCGGCTGTTAGCAATGGCCGCTTCCCAGCGCACATTGCCGTTATTGGGATTCATGCCGACCAGGCGCCCTCCCAAACCGACCACAAGAGTATCCCCCACTGCCAAAAGAACACCAGGTTGACCTAAAACAAGTGCATCACCGCTGCGCTGTTGCTGCCAAAGTTTGCGCCCGGTAGCGCTATCAAATGCAGCAACAGATCGGTCTGTAGACAGCACAAACACCCTATTTCCCGCGACCAGAGGAGTGGTAAGCGTCAAGGCATTTAACTTCTGACGCCATGTTTCTTTACCAGCAACCACAGTAATAAGCTCGTTTTCACGACTCACTACCGCCACATAGTGGCCATCAGATCCAACCCCTGCGGAAAGTGACGTTCCAAGTGCCGTGCGCCACAGGTCACTGCCGGTATTCCCATCAATCGCGGCAATCACGCCATTGGATGCAGCTACAAATACCGAACCACCCACCACCTGAATTTGCAATGGAATAGTAACCGCGCCAATATTAGAGGACCACGCAGACCGGATTCCAATCAACTGCGCATTGGGACCAAGATCTACTGGCTTGGGTCTTTCTGGACCGGCACAGGCAACCAACCCCACCACAAGCACCAACAAGCAAACAAGCCGACTCACTTTGAACCTCCCGTTTTGACTGAATCGCCGGACGCCGTTGCGCTGACAGCGCTAGAGCTCAATCCCAGGGCGTTTAACTTCACATCAACGAGACGGCGATACTCAGACGGGTCTTCAAACTGTGCATAAGCCTTTTGATACGCAAGCTTTGCCTCGCTCGTTTTCCCTTGTGCGGCCAATATATCGCCACGGCGATCTGCTGAGAGTGCAGAGAATTCCTGCGTAACATCGCGACTCAGAAGTGTCAGCGCTTCATCGTAGGCTTTAGCCTCCACCAATAGTGACGCCAAACGCAGCCGGGCGATCGCCGCATAGCCCTTGTCAGAAGATTTTTCTGAAATCCAAGTCAACGCATCCTTGGCGATGTCAGTGTTTCCTGCAACGTACGCGCTTCTTGCCAGTTGCAAGCCTGCTTGCTGCGCATACGCTGTTGATGCGAACCGTTCTTTCATGTCAGAAAAAGCTCGCTCTGTCTTCTGCAAGTCGCCACTGCGTGCAACGCGCTCAAATTCGTCAAACATGGCGGCCGCCTGAAGCGATTGACTACGCTGCCAATACTGGTAGCCATTCCAGGCGGCGACTCCGCCCAAGACCGCGATCAGCAGCCAAGTTATTGGGTTACCGTATTGTTTCCAAAAATGCTTGAGCTGATCAAGTTGCTCTTGTTCTTCGAGATCTAAGTGATTTGCCATGAATTTATTCAGTTAAGCGTTTGATTGTAGGCTTGCAGCCCACTGCCCGGGGTGGTTCAGGGGCTGCGTGAGCTGCGCCACTGCCCCGTCACGCAATGATTTCACCGTGACAACGCCTTGGGCAATTTCATCAAGCCCGAATACCAACGCAAACCGCGCGCCAGAAGCGTCAGCGCGCTTGAATTGGGATTTCATGCTTGTAGTGCCGTCAGCGGAACCTGCATGCATTTGGATAGAAACACCAAGCGCTCTCAGACCCTGAAGGCAGGCCATTGCCACGGGCAGGATAGCAACATCCGGCACAATGGCGTAGGCGTCAATGGGCGCAATGCTTGCCGACAAGTTTTGCTCTTTAATCAACTCCAGAACCCGCTCTACCCCCATCGCCCACCCTACGGCAGGCGCAGACTTGCCCCCAACCTGTTCCATGAGATAGTCGTAACGCCCACCGGCACAAACCGTTCCCTGCGATCCCAATCGGGTCGTGACAAACTCGAACACAGTCAAGTTGTAGTAGTCCATGCCGCGAACCAAGCGAGGATTAACGACGTATGGCACCGCATTTGCATCTAATATTGACATCACGGTATCAAGATGCGCGCGCGAGGCTTCACCCAGAAAGTCCAGGAGTTTCGGGGCGGCTTCAATCACGCTTTGCATCGCCGGATTCTTGCTGTCCAGCAACCGCAGCGGATTGAGATGCAGCCTTCTCCTGGCCTCGTCATCCAGACTGTCGGCATGCTGCTCGAAATGAGAGATCAGTGCGGTTCTGTGCAAGGTGCGCTCTGCAGGTTGCCCAAGACTGTTGAGTTGCAAGGTGACATCGGTGAGACCCAGCGCCGTCCAAAGTGCGTGGGCCATCAGTATCAGTTCGGCATCCACCTCAGCACCCGAGAACCCAAGCGCCTCGGCGCCAATTTGATGAAATTGCCGATACCGCCCGCGCTGCGGGCGCTCATGGCGAAACATCGGCCCCATGTAATACAACCGTTTGCCACCGTTATAGAGCATGGAATGCTCTATAACAGCGCGTACAACGCCAGCAGTGCTTTCAGGTCTTAGCGTTAGCGCTTCGCCATTCAACCGATCGTCAAAAGAGTACATTTCTTTCTCAACGATATCGGTAACTTCTCCCAAACCTCGGACAAAGAGAGCGGTGGGTTCGACAATCGGCGTCCTGATATTTTCGTACGCATATCGACGCATCAAGGTACGCACCTGACTTTCCAAGGCTTCCCATTGCGCTGACTCAGGCGGCAGTATGTCATTCATGCCTTTTACAGCGGACAGCTTTTCCGCTCTACGGGGAGTAGATTTTTCGACCATACAAACTCTTGGTGTTAAGGTGTAACGGCAGACGCGCCAAAACGCCTCTGTATGTACTTTTCGACGACGGCCTGAAATTCAGCCGCGATGGAGTCGCCGCGCAAAGTCATTGCCTTCTCTCCGTCAATGAACACCGGTGCCGCCGGTGCTTCCCCGGTTCCGGGAAGGCTGATGCCGATATCTGCATGCTTGCTTTCGCCTGGCCCGTTGACAATGCAGCCCATGACGGCAACCTTTAATCCCTCGACACCCGGGTAGCTTACGCGCCAGACCGGCATCTGCGCTCTCAGGAAGTCGTCAATTTGCTTCGTCAACTCCTGGAATGTCGTGCTCGTTGTCCGACCACAGCCGGGGCATGCGGTCACGCTTGGAACAAATGTCCGCAACCCAAGCGCCTGAATAATTTCGGAAGCAATCACCACCTCTTGTGTACGTGACTCGCCCGGTGCGGGCGTCAACGACACTCGAATGGTGTCACCAATACCCTCTTGTAGCAACACCGCAAGTGCCGCAGTCGATGCGACTGTTCCCTTGGTTCCCATACCGGCCTCGGTAAGCCCCAAATGCAAAGGGTAGTTGCAGCGGCGACCCAGCTCACGATAGACAGCAATTAAGTCTTGAACGCCGCTCACCTTGCATGACAGCATAATCTGATTTGCGCTTAACCCAATTTCTTGAGCCCGTTGCGCAGAACCCATTGCAGACCTTATCAATGCCTCGTACATGATGGGTTTAGCGTCCCATGGTTCCACACGCTCACTATTTTCATCCATCATGGATGCCAGTAATTCTTGATCCAAGCTACCCCAGTTAACCCCTATTCGGATCGGCTTGCTCCACCGGGCGGCAGCCTCAATCATCAATGCAAACTGTTTATCGTGCTTATCCCCCTTGCCAACATTTCCAGGATTGATACGGTACTTGGACAAAGACTGCGCGCACTCGGGATAGTCGATCAATAGACGGTGCCCATTGAAGTGAAAATCACCAATTAACGGAACATCAATCCCCATACGGTCGAGCTGTTCGCGAATGTGCGGCACTGCCTGTGCCGCTTCGGGAGTGTTCACAGTTATGCGAACCATCTCGGAGCCAGCGTTCGCCAACTCTTTGACTTGAATCGCAGTGCCTATAACGTCCGTCGTGTCGGTGTTAGTCATGGACTGCACTCTTACCGGCGCACCACCACCCACCGTCACGATTCGGCCACCCCAAGCGACATGGGACTGCAGTGACACGCGCTTATTCGGTATTGCCAATGCAATCGGCGAGTTAGATTCCACTATTTCACCTCAAATCGAGCAACGTTGTCTTTGGCGATATTGGCCAAAGAGAAGGCCTTGCCTTTCACTTCCACTTCTAGGACATCAGCGCGGCCAATCACAACCGAAAGAGGCAAAGCCCCAGAAGCACTGGCGACCTCTCCTGCGGATAATGTTTTTCGGAGTTGAACAATGCCCTTAGCATCAACCACTTCGACCCAAGTTGATCCCTTTGCTTTGAAGAGGACCATTCCTGTAGTCGCAACAGCATTCACCACGGGTTTGGTGCTATCCGCATTTGCTACTGGAGAGGCCAGCAGCGGTTCATTTTTAGTCGCAGACACAGGATCAGATGCTGAGCGCACCGAATTTGGCGAAACCGATGGCAGGCTACTCGCTTCATCGTTTTGAGCGACTGTCGGCGTCTCAGGAGCAGCGACCGCCACCACAACGCTTTGCGACTGAGGCACATCCATCGATTCTGGAACCGTAGGCGCAGGGACCGCCACCTGATCCGCATCCCTGGAAGGGCCGGACGACTGGAATTCAGGGAATACCAAGAGCACAAGCACGCCTACCAACAAAGCAAACACAAGCAAGACCGCGGGTTTCGCAATGAAGGCAGAAAGTGAGAGTCCGTTAGAACGACCATGGGTGTGAAATGGCGTATTTATCCCGCGCTCATCCGAGCTCAACGCGGGGGACCCACTCTTCGGAAGCTTGTCCAATATCGGTGCCGGATCTATTTTTAGTGTACGACATACACTAGACGCCAAAGCACGAACGAACACCGAGTCCAGAAGCAGATCCAGCCTATCCGCTTCCAATGCCTCAAGCTTTTTAACCGGTATTTTCATAGAAACGGCAAGTGCAGCAACGTGCAGGCCCGCATCTTCCCTGGCCCGACGCAGCATCGCGCCTGCGGTCAATGAACCGACCGCAGCAGTGGTGAGGCTATCGTTTGGACTCTTAGTCAACTCATCATTCATCAAAAGCACTCCGTTCGAAGGCGGAAAATTCACGCGACTGAGGAAATCGCTTTTTGAGCTGCACGCTCAACTGCTCAACTGCATCACGATTTCCGAGTTTTCTCTCAACTCGAATACCCAACCAGAGAGATTCGGCATTGGCTGATTCACTATTATTCAGTCTGCGCGTATAAAACTGAGAGCGAAGAAACTCCCCTCGTTGGTACAGTAGCAAGGCAAGGTTGTAACCTGTGAATGGATTGCCGGCATCAAGCTCGTAAGACCGCAAGAAACTTGCCTCGGCAAAATCGCGCTGTCCTGCCTCCAACTGACACTCACCTTGAGTCATCCACGTCTTTGCCCGCTCACCATAAGCGGGATTCGATAGAGCGGCACCAAACATCGATACCGCGTCCGAAGTACGGGACTGTTTACACAACAGCCGACCATAGTTGTGCTGCACCGTCGAGGCTTTGGGATTCAGCGCCAACGCCCGCCGAAAGCTCTCTTCGGCCAAGGGCATATCATTGAGACGCATATAGATTAGGCCACGCAGATTGAATGCCTCAAACCACGTCGGATCCGCCGCAATGGATTGCTTCAGTGCGTCAAGCGCGACGGTGGTCTTTCCATCATTGAAGTACATGACCGCTAATGTAAGGTGTCTACGGGCCCTCGTTCGACTATCAGGCTCGTCAGATTCTGTCACCAAGTCATTGTTCGTCACTGGGCTAGGCGCGCTCGATGCACAACCTATCAAGCTAACGAGTATCGCAAGAGATATATAACGCAGCGTTTGCAACGAAGTTGCCAACCGGTCTAGGTCAAAGTTATTGGTCATTGAAAGCACTTTTGTAAATAGGTGTGGTGATTTCAACCAAAGACTTCAGCATAACAACACGCTGTTTGGCGATGCGACCATCGACGCCAGTTCGATCCTTCACTTCTCCAGCGAGTTGCCCACATGCAGCATCGATATCGTCACCACGCGTCTTGCGAACAGTGGTAATGATTCCTGCGTCACTTAATATCTTTGCAAAGACTGAAACAGCCTCATTTGAAGACCGCACCAAGCCTGATGCGGGGAAGGGATTGAAAGGTATCAGGTTAAATTTGCACCAGTTACCCAAGCTCAACTCCCTGCGAACAAGTTGCACCAACTCTTTGGCCTGTTGCGGGGAATCATTCACTCCATCCAACATACAGTATTCAAACGTAATGAAATCACGAGGGGCGAATTCCAAATAGCGTTTGCAGGCATCCAATAGTTCATTGATTGGATACTTGCGATTTAAGGGAACCAAATTATCCCGAAGCGCATCGTTGGGTGCATGAAGCGAAACCGCCAAAGCCACAGGGCAATCCAAGCCCAATCGATCAATCATTGGCACAACACCTGAGGTTGATACCGTTACGCGACGTCGAGACAAGCCATACGCATGGTCGTCCAGCATGACGCGAAGGGCTTGAACCAAAGCTGCGTAGTTCTGCAAAGGCTCCCCCATTCCCATCATGACCACATTGGAAATAACACGCTCAGGTGAATCCAGATGTTTACGCAAAAAATGCTCAGCAAACCAAAGCTGCGAGACAATTTCGCCAGCAGTCAGATTGCGACTAAACCCCTGGTGTCCGGTTGAGCAGAATCTACATCCCACAGCACAACCGGCTTGCGAAGAAATACACAAAGTTCCCCTATCACTCTCGGGGATAAAAACTGCCTCAACCACATCACCGTTGCCAACATCGAACAGCCACTTGATGGTGCCGTCCGCCGAGATATGTTGGGAGACAACGCCAAGCGCCTGGATGGATGCGGTGGCTCTAAGCTTCTCGCGCAATGACTTTGCAAGGTCACTCATCTCATCGAAATGCGCGGCTCCTTTTTGATGAATCCAACGGAACAGCTGGGTCGCGCGGAAACGTTTTTCCCCCAGCCGCTCACAAAAAACGGCCAACCCCTCAAGATCAAAATCAAGCAGATTGGCAGTCATCAAATCAATTAACGCGAATAAACGTTCATGCCGGGGAAGAAAAACGCAATCTCGGCGGCTGCGGTCTCAGCGGCGTCTGAACCATGAACAGCATTGGCATCGATACTGTCTGCGAAATCAGCGCGAATCGAACCGGGTGCAGCCTTCTTTGGGTCAGTCGCGCCCATCAAATCGCGGTTCTTTAAGATGGCATTTTCGCCTTCAATAGCCTGGATCATGACCGGACCAGAAATCATAAAGTCGACCAAGTCTTTGAAGAATGGACGGGCTTTGTGCACGGCATAAAACGCTTCGGCTTCGCCCCGCGACAAATGCGCCATGCGCGCGGCCACAATTTTCAGGCCAGCAGCCTCAAAACGTGCGTAGATTTGACCAATAACGTTTTTTGCTACTGCGTCAGGTTTGATGATGGAGAGAGTACGTTCGATTGTCATAATATTTCCTGAACTTGATTTAAATATCTCGCCCCCTACTGGGGCAAAGCTGTCGATTTTAGCATCCAAGGCTATTTCCCACGACGCCCCCCCCGTGGACCGCCTTGAGCGCCCCGGGGTCTCTGGTTAGCATCCTGACGCTGGCGTGTAAAACTATCAGCTCCGATATAACCAAAAGCGGTTTTCATCGGATCAGGCTGACTAGCGTCGCCTTGGCGCGCACCCGCTTTCTCCTGTCGGTAATTGTTTCCACGCCCATTCCCCTGTGAGCCACCAGGTCCACCCGTCGATCGGTCACCCGCCTGCAAACTACCACGTTGACCATTGTTGGCACCGCGTGGCCCTCCAGTACGCCCACCCCGCCTTCTAGCGACTCCCGAGGCGTTATCCGGCCCGGCTTTTGAAAAGGACTCTCGTGCAGAGCCACTTACATCCGAACCTGACGCACGTTCTCCACCGGATCCAGCGGCCTGAACCAAGGCTCGAATGTCACCCTCGTCCAACTCCATCCACCCACCACGTTTGAGCCCACGGGGTAACACCATGGCTCCGTAACGAATGCGAATCAAACGGCTAACGGCATGCCCAACTGCCTCGAACATTCGACGGACTTCGCGATTGCGCCCCTCGGAAATAGTGACACGGTACCAGCAGTTGGATCCTTCACCGCCACCAGCCTCAATCGACCCGAACTGGGCCACGCCATCATCTAACTTGACACCATCCAGCAGCATCTGCTTCTCATCCTTACTGAGAGAACCCAAGACACGCACGGCATATTCACGCTCCAACCCAAATCGGGGGTGCATCAAGTTGTTAGCCAACTCTCCAGCGGTTGTAAAAAGCAGCAACCCTTCGGTGTTCAGATCCAGACGTCCCACAGACTGCCATTTGCCCTGATGCAACTTGGGTAGGCGGCGAAATACGGTTGGTCGATTTTGGGGGTCATCGTGGGTTACTACCTCCCCTACCGGCTTATGGTAAGCAATTACCCTTGCCGGAGGCGCATCAATCCGAAATCTGATTGGCTTGCCGTTGACTTTGATATTGTCACCAAATTGGATTCTTTGCCCAATGTGTGCTGGCTCGTTGTTGACTGATATCCTGCCCTCAAGAATCAATTGCTCCATTTCGAGCCGGGAGCCCATTCCTGACTGAGCCAATACCTTGTGCAGCTTGGGTGTCTCAGCCAACGGAGCCAGGACCCGCTTGGGCGGCGTTAAGTCGACCAGCTCTTCATCGGCGTCAAATTGCCCGGAGATAACGTCACCAAACCTGTTATCAACATCCAATCCTGCAGACACCACCGAAACGCTGGGCAGCACCGCTGCAGCAGTAGAGGTAACGGCCTCATTGTCGGCACCAACGCCCAACTCAGGCGCTCCATCGGGAGTCATGTCAATCATTGTTAAATCCATTAATAGTTGGAGTTAGCTCGGAGCCCAATGCATCCAAAGGTATATCAAGCTGTAACCTTGCGTCCCCTGCGTGGTCTTCAAGTGCCACGGGCAGGGTGATAGCCTCTTCAGCCGTTTCAGCAAATGCCGCAAAAGCGCTGCCCTGGTGTCCTGAACTCTCCAGCAAAGGAAGCTGATCCAAAGAAGCCAGTCCTAAATCGTCAAGAAACTGCTTGGTCGTTGCAAAAAGTGCAGGGCGACCGACAGCCTCCCTGTGCCCAATGACCTCAACCCAGCCACGATCCTCCAACTGCTTGATCAGCAGCGAGTTAATCGTGACACCTCGAATATCTTCCATATCCCCTCGGGTAACCGGCTGCCGGTAGGCAATAATCGCCAGCGTCTCTAAAGTCGCCCGCGTGTAACGGGGGGGCTTTTCGGGATGCAGTCGATCCAGATAGTCGCGCATCTCCGGTCGACTCTGAAACCGCCATCCTGTAGCTACTGTTACCAGCTCAACGCCTTTATTCGCCCAGTCGCTTTTCAACTCTTCCAGCAAGATTTTGATCGTATCTGTCCCGAGCGACTCCCTAAATAGCACGCGCATGTCACGCACTTGTAAGGGCTGCTGCGAGCAAATCAACGCAGTCTCCAAGACTTGCTTTGCTTCCGCCATATTCATATTCAGGCTATTCCGGAAACGTCACCTACTCGGTGACCAATCATTTTGATTCCATTCGGATGGCAGCAGACGTGAAGATCTCACCGTGCCTACGCTCGACCCTTGGTCAAGGTACTTATGGGTTTTTCACCCCGCTTGCCGGATTGTAGCGCAGGCCCCAAGCGTCGAGCAGACCCTTGAAGTCTGCCGGAGGTTGCGCTTCGAACACCAAGGGCACTCCCGTAACAGGATGTGCAAGGGCCAATCGGCAGGCGTGAAGTGCCTGACGGGACATACACGGAACAACGACACCACCGTAGACCGCATCCGCAACCAATGGATGCCCCAATGATGCCATATGTACCCGAATTTGATGGGTTCTGCCGGTGTGCAAAATGCAGCGTACAAAGCAACCCACGTCCGCGTTTTCCAGGAAAACGACGTCCGTCTTAGCCGTTTTCCCGGATGTTCGTTCCAGATCGACTACCGCCATGCGCAGGCGATTTCGGGGGTCACGCCCTACTGGGGCATCGACACAAACGGTCTTTGCACCAACCCACGGACGATGCCCCACGGCAAGATACTGGCGGCTAACTTCGCGGGCAGCTATGGCCTGCACCAAGGCTTCCATCACCGCTCGCGTGCGCGCCACCACCATCAAACCACTGGTGTCCTTGTCAAGCCGATGGACAATCCCCGCCCTTGGAATCGCAACACTGGCTTTGTCGTAGGCCAACAGTCCATTAAGGAGTGTTCCACTCCAATTTCCAGGTGCGGGATGAACAACCAAGCCTGCAGGCTTGTCAATAACCAAAATATGCGCATCTTCATAGACCACGTTCAATGGCCTTTCCTCCGGCCTAAACGCCTGACTCTGAGGAGTAGGTCGCAATTCAATGCTGACACTGTCGCCGGCCTTAACTCGATGAGAGGCTTTTTGAATCGCTTTGTCGTTCAATTTGACAAGCCCGAGCTCGATCAACTGCTGCAAATAGCTTCGCGAAAACTCAGGCACCACATCAGCAAGGGCCCTATCAAGACGCTCCCCGTGCTGACTCGCCACCATCGACACTTGGCGCCATTCAACTTCTGCCGCCGCATCTTCCCCTTCATCCGGATCTGTCATTATTGGGATGCTCGATATAATCGTTTCGGTCTGTTTCAAGAAAGTTTCCCAGAATGCTTCGAGTTAAATTATCGGCTGCCAGTATTTTGCTGTTGACGACTGGCGCATTATTGCTGACCGGCTGCTCGACCACTCCAGTGGACAAAACGGCAGGGATGAGCCCCAACAAGCTTTACGCCGAAGCCCAGGATGAAATGGCAACGGGCCAATGGGAAAAAGCTGTGCCGCTCTTGGAAAAGCTGGAGGCCAGAGCTGCCGGTACGCCATTGGCACAACAAGCCCAACTGGACAAAGCCTACGCGCACTTCAAATCAGCAGAACCAGCGCAGGCGCTGGCGGCACTGGAACGATTCATGAAGCTCCATCCCGCCAGTCCCGCTTATGACTACGCCCTCTACCTCAAAGGAATCATCAACTTTAACGATGACCTAGGATTGCTGTCATCGGTTACCCGACAAGACTTGGCTGAGCGGGATCAAAAAGCGTCAAAGGAATCATTTGAGGCATTCAAGGAACTCGTTTCGCGTTTTCCAGATTCCAGGTACACACCGGATGCTCGACAGCGTATGAACTACATTGTCAGCTCCTTGGCACAATATGAAGTGTACGTTGCAAGCTACTACTTCAAGCGCGGCGCCTACTTGGCTGCCATAAATCGTGCGCAACTTGCAGTGTCAGACTACCGGGATGTGCCGGCCATTGAAGAGGCGCTGTTTATCATTTACAAATCTTACGACGCTCTTGGCTTGCTTCCATTACGCGACGATGCCAAGCGGGTGTTAGAGAAAAATTACCCGGAGTCAGAGTTTTTGCTGCGGGGCTCTAGGAAAAACCTGGATCCATGGTGGAAGGTCTGGTAAGCGCATGCAAAGCTTCTCTGAAATGATCTGGTGTTCCAATAAGTGGCATGGCAGGTAGCGCTGCCAGCAGCTTGCGCCCATAGCCCATCTGGGTCAAGCGAACATCACAAACGACCAACACGCCACGGTCTGTTTCCCGACGAATTAGTCGACCGGCCCCTTGCTTAAGCGCAATCGCAGCTTGGGGTAAGTGCAAGTGCTTGAATGCACTTTTCCCGATTGATTCCAACTGCCGCACCCTGGCTTCGACTAGCGGATCACTGGGTGGTGAAAACGGCAGCTTGTCAATGACTACCATCTGTAGCGCATCACCCGGAATATCGACCCCCTCCCAAAACGAGGCCGAGGCCACCAGGATGCAACCCAAGGAGCCATGTCCAGCGCTCTGGCAAAACCGCTCCAGCAGTTCCCGCTTGGGAGACTGCCCTTGCACCAGTACTTCGATACCGCTGGTTTGGGAAAAATACAGTCGCAACGCGTCGCCAATATTGCGCATAGCCCGCAAAGTCGTGGTCAACAGCAGCGTGCGCCCACCCAATATTTCGGCCGCCTCAGCCACCAGCATTGCGACACAGCTACTATGGGAAGGATCGCTTGGTTTTGGCATCTGCTGCGGAATATAGAGGGACGCCTGGGTCGAATAGTCAAACGGACTTTCCACCTGTAGCAACTGTGCCCCCTCCAGCCCGCACGAGTCGACAAACCACCCCATGTTGGCATCACTCCCCAGTGTGGCAGAGGTGAATATCCATGAGCGCCGTCCCGCTTGCTCCCCGCCCCCACTTGTGACTCGACTGCGCATGGCGACAGCAATGTCCATTGGCGACTCCACCAGCCTGATCTGCTTGTCAGACTCCAACCAACGAACGAACCCAGGCGGCAACGGCTGCGAGAAGTTGTCCAATAACTCAAGGAAATGAACGGCACGAATCTGTAAAGCTTGCAGGTCAGGGGCTGCTTCAACCACTACTTGCAAGGCATCCGCTGTCGTCTGAACAACGGCACGCAGGCCCTTCATAACGGAAATCCATTCAGACGATGGAATACCCTTTGGTCCATCGACGTCCCAGCGCCGTCGATCGGCGCGCTCGGCATCGCCACAAACCCGGCGCAACGCAGCAATGGAGCGCTCGATATCCATCGCCATCAAATGCCAATTGGCCAGGCCACGCGCCCACCTGCCCCCCTGCAGAGCTAGATCGCTGCAATACCCTGTCAACTGGCCGGCAGTCAGTTGCCGCCCGAGAAACTGGACCCCAATTTCGTTAAGTTGGTGGGCTTCATCGAAAATCACCGCGGTCACCGATGGCAACAACTCTGCAACGCCCGACTCACGGACATTTAAATCGGCAAAAAACAGGTGATGGTTGACAACCACCACATCGGCCAACATGGCATTTCTGCGCGCGAGATTGACATGGCAACTCTGAACTCTTGGGCATTGGGCGCCCAGACAATTTTCACGTGTGGAGGTGACCAGCGGAATAAGTGCCGACCCCTCGTCAAGGCCCGCCAACTCCGCCATATCACCGGCGCGGGTGCTTGCCGACCATTCTTCAACACGCGCCAACTGGCGCATGGTGGCGGCATCCATAGGGTGTGTTCCCAAACGGGCATGCTCCAAGCGCTGCAAGCACAGATAGCTACTTCGCCCTTTTAGCAAAGCTACGCGAACAGGCAAGCCAAGCACTGCCATCAACTGCGGAATGTCCCGACCAAACAACTGGTCCTGCAACGCCTTGGTGGCGGTAGACAATAAAACCCGCTCACCGCTCAGCAGCGCCGGGACCAGATAGGCAAACGTCTTTCCAACGCCAGTGCCCGCCTCCACCACCAGGACACCTCCGTGCTCGATTGTGCTGGCCACTTCAAGTGCCATCTTGATTTGACCGGAGCGGGGCTTGAACTTCTCCACCGCTTTTGCGAGTGCGCCCCCTACTTCAAAAACAGCCCGAACAGAATTCTGCAACCCCATCAATCAAGCGGGCTCATCAGGCTGCAAGCCGCATTCAACACGCGCAATTTCATCCCGCAAGACGAGTCGCCTTTTTTTCAAACGGCGCATCATTAGCTCATCGGCTGGTGAATCGATGGCGGCCTTATCAATCAAGGCGTCCAAGTCACCGTGTTCCATGCGCAACTCGATAAGGCGGCGTTCGGGAGAATGAAGATTTGCAGTCAAGTGATAAATGGAAGAAAGTGCGGGTTGAATGGTGCCAAAATGGAATCGGCTCGCCTGATAATACGTCCAGACACTCTTTTACTTAGAAAGTATTGCTTCTAAAGCAACCTTAAATGGCCACTGGTTACAGACTCACTGCTTCCACCGGCATCCACAAGGGTGACCGCGATTACCAGCAGGATCAGGTTGCCCTGATGAAGCACCCGCGTGACAACGGCTGCATCCTTGCCATCGTGGCAGATGGAATGGGGGGACGCAGTGGTGGCAGAAAAGCGTCAGACCAGGTCATGATGACCGCCAAACAGCTTTTTGACCGGTACGACCCGCAAACCGACGACGCTGCCGCCACCCTGATGCAAATAGTGCAGGAAGCACACATTGTGATCAAGTTGACCGCGATATCAGCAGAAGAAGAGCCCCATAGCACTCTTGCGGCTTTCTTGATCAACCCGGCAGGAGATTGCCATTGGGCCCACACCGGCGATTCGCGCATTTACCATTATTTTGGAAGCCGGTTTGTAAAGCGCACCATGGACCATTCTTATGTACAGGCCTTGGTCAACCGGGGGGAGCTTACCGAAGAGCAAGCCTCTGTGCATCCCCAATCCAATATTTTGATGGGTTGCCTGGGTACAGAAACCGATCCGCCGGTCGATTTCCACTTCATTCCCCAACTGCGCCCCGGTGATGTGCTCATGACCTGCAGTGACGGCGTTTGGCATTACTTCAATACCGGAGAGATCGGCTCTGTGCTGTCAACCCTGTCAGCAAGGGAGGCAACAGAGTTTCTGATCGAAAAAGCACGCTCCCGGGGTCATGGTACTGGTGATAACTTGTCACTGATCGTCGTGAAGCTTGAACCTTTGGGTTGACCCCAGGCGGTCAGTAACGGCGCGCACAGGCCACCAAGCGCTTACATCAAGGAAGTACGGGCAATGGAGCCACCACCCGGGCGCGCTCTTGCAAGCGCTTGTCGCGGCTGGCCCGCCTTTCATTGGCTTCCTCAACGCGTTGAGAATTAATTTTCCGGTTATTTTGAATGTCTGGCATGACTGGACTTACCGGAGCCTTCGGCATACTTGCGCGCCCAACAGACTGGCTTGCAGTACCGTTGTGTTGCGATTTTTTGTTCTCTTGGGCCATCTCCCGATCAAACTGACTGGGCGTCGTTAGCGTGGATAGATCTGCATCGCTCTTGGCGCGCTCCGTCAGTTTTTCTGCGCTGCGCACTAGCTGCTCTGCCCCTCGTTTTTGGCGCTCGGCATCGTTCAGTGCGGCTTCTTGGCGTTTTAGCTCCGAGATCATCGCAATACGGCGCCTGCTGACATCCTGAAGACAGGACGTAACAAAAAAACTGGACTGGCAGGCTTGCGCTTGTGCGTTCAGTTCCACGGTTGCTGTTTGACGCTGTTGCTCGATACGCAAACGATCCGAATCCACTTGCTTCGGCTCTGGCGAGATCACTTGCTGACCCCAGGCCAGGGGTTGCAACGCCAGCACAGCCAGCGCATGCGCGATGACTGCCAATACTTTCATGTCAAACCGGTATCGACGAGGCGCCGTTCCAATGACAGAAATTCCTGTGACTGCATCTCGTTGAGCCTGGAAACCGTGCGCGGGAACTCATGAGCCATGGGGCCTTCGGTGTACAAATCTGGCGGGGCCACTTCGGCAGACATGAGCAGCTTGACGCGGCGGTCATACAGCACATCTACCAGCCAGGTGAACCGGCGCGCCTCGGACGCCATGCGCACCGGCATGTGGGGTACATCGCTCAGAAAAACGGTGTGAAACCGCGACGCGATCTCCAAATAGTCGTTCTGTGAACGAGGCCCGCCACACAGGGATTTGAAGTCAAACCACACCACACCACCGGCCTTGCGCCGCGCATGTATTTGACGTGCTTCAATGTGGAGCACCGGATCTTCATCGTGTGACTCGGCCAAGGCGTTAAACGCAGCCGTCATTGCCTTATCGGCAACCGGCCCGTTGGGAACGTGGTACAGCTCCACGGTTTCCAGTGTGCGCTTGCGGTAATCCGTGCCATTGTCCACACTGAGTACATCCAGTTGGTCGTTCAACAGCTTGATCGCCGGCAAGATCCTGTCCCGGTGCATGCCACCCGGATACAGGTCATCAGGGCGAAAGTTGGAGGTAGTCACAAACCCCACGCCATTGTCAAACAAGGCCGACAGTAAGCGATGCAAGATCAAGGCATCGGTGATGTCGGCCACATGGAATTCATCAAAACAGATCAAACGAAACCGTTTGGCCATGCACTTGGCCAACTCGTCCAGTGGATTCACCGTGCCCTGCATGTCCGCCAATTCCCGGTGCACTTCCCGCATGAATTCATGGAAATGCAGACGGGTCTTGCGCTTTAAAGGGACGGCGTTGTAGAAGCAATCCATCAGAAAGCTCTTACCGCGCCCCACCCCACCGTACATATACACCCCGCGCGGGATGTCCGGCCGGTTGATCAGCTTCTTCAGGGCGTTGGAACGCTTTTCCTTGAAGGCGGACCACTCCAAGGCGCAACGCTCCAACGCGTCCACGGCACGCAGTTGCGCCGGGTCTGCGGTGTAGCCTCTGGTGGCCAACTCCGCCTCGTAGGTCTGCCTAACACTCAACGCGGGTGGTTTCACTTTTACCAATGTCACTTCAATTGCTATACATTTAGTAGCTGCTTGCGCAGTATCTACGGGGGCTAGAGGCCATTTTCATGCCTAATTACCTAGAAGTTCAACGTCCTCTTATCCACCGCCAAAGCGGCTTCCTTGGTAGCTTCGCTCAAGGAAGGGTGCGCATGGCAAATACGCGCAATGTCCTCAGCGCTGGCTTTGAACTCCATGGCCACCACGGCTTCCGAGATCAACTCGCTGGCTTGTGGGCCAACAATGTGTACGCCCAGAATTTCGTCGGTCGTGGCATCGGCCAGAAACTTGACAAAACCCGTGGTGTCACCCAGCGCGCGGGCGCGGCCGTTGGCCAGGAACGGGAAAGAACCCGCCTTGTACGCAACGCCATCCGCCTTGAGCTGCTGCTCGGTACGACCCACCCATGCAATCTCTGGGCTGGTGTAGATCACCCAAGGTACCGTGTTGAAGTTGACATGCCCGTGCTGGCCGGCAATTCGCTCGGCCACGGCAACGCCCTCTTCTTCCGCCTTGTGCGCCAGCATAGGGCCGCGCACCACATCACCCACCGCCCACACATTGGGCAAATTGGTCTTGCAGTCACCGTCCACCACGATGGCACCGCGTTCGTCCAACGCCAGCCCGACCACCTCGGCACCTAAGCCAATGGTGTTGGGGGTGCGGCCAATGGAAATGATCAACTTGTCCACGTCCAGCGCCTGGGCTTCGCCCTTGGCGTTGGTGTAAGCAATCGAAACGCCCTTTTTGCCCGTCTTGATCTCGCCTACTTTGACGCCCAACTCGATCTTCAAGCCCTGCTTGGTGAACGCTTTGAGCGCTTCTTTGGCGACTTGCTCATCGACAGCGCCCAGGAAGGTTGGCAAGCCTTCCAGGATGGTGACTTCAGCACCCAGGCGACGCCACACGGAACCCATCTCCAAACCAATGACACCAGAGCCAATCAAGCCCAGTTTCTTGGGTACCGCGCCGATGCGCAACGCGCCATCGTTGGAAAGAATGCTTTTCTCATCAAACGGAGTGCCTGGCAGTGCGCGGGCGTTGGAACCCGTCGCAATGATGATGTGCTTGGCCGAGAGGGACTCTTCAGCAGCACCGGTCACCTTGATTTCGTAACCGCCATCCGTGGCTTTCAGGAACGAACCACGGCCATGGAAAAAGGCAATCTTGTTCTTCTTGAGCAGGTACAAGATGCCATCGTTGTTTTGCTTCACAACCATGTCCTTGCGGGCAACCATCTTGGCGACATCCATGCTGACGCCTTTGACCTCAATACCGTGCTCGGCAAAGTGGTGGTTGGCCTGGTCAAAATGCTCGGACGACTGCAGCAAAGCCTTGGAGGGGATGCAACCCACGTTGGTGCAAGTGCCGCCCGGTGCTGGACCGCCCTTGTCATTTTTCCACTCATCGATACAGGCCACGTTAAAGCCCAGTTGTGCAGCACGGATGGCGGCAATGTAGCCACCGGGGCCAGCGCCGATGACGACGACGTCAAATTGTTTACTCATGAGAATTCCTGTGTATTGGTTAAAGATAAACCCACCGATGGGCGAGACACAAGGTCAGGCCACACGGGTGGGTCTATGAAGACAAGCGTTTAGATGTCGAACAGCAAGCGAGCGGGATCTTCCAGCGCTTCCTTCATCGCCACCAAGCCCAGCACGGCTTCGCGGCCGTCAATGATGCGGTGGTCGTAGGACATGGCAAAGTAGTTCATGGGACGCACCACCACCTGACCGTTTTCCACCATGGCACGGTCTTTGGTCGCATGCACGCCCAAAATTGCGCTCTGTGGCGGGTTAATGATGGGGGTGGACATCATCGAGCCAAAGGTACCGCCATTGGAGATGGAGAAGGTACCGCCAGTCATGTCTTCAATGCCCAGCTTGCCGTCCTTGGCCTTTTGACCAAACTCTGCAATTTTCTTCTCAATCTCGGCAAAGCTCATCTGGTCGGCATTGCGCAAAATCGGCACGACCAACCCGCGAGGCGAGCCCACCGCGATACCCACGTCGAAATAGCCGTGGTACACGATGTCGTTGCCGTCGACCGACGCGTTCAACACGGGGAACTTCTTCAGGGCATGCACTGCAGCCTTGACGAAGAAGCTCATGAAGCCCAGCTTCACGCCGTGTTCCTTCTCAAAGCGCTCTTGCATGCGCTTGCGCATATCCATGACCGGAGCCATGTTGATCTCATTGAAGGTCGTCAAAATAGCATTGCTGCTTTGCGACTGCAACAGACGCTCAGCCACCCGAGCACGCAAGCGGCTCATCGGCACACGTTGCTCAGGGCGATCACCCAAGTTCACCGCAGGCGAAGCCACTTGAGGCAAAGATGTGGTCCTAACGCCCGTGGGTATTGCGGAAGCAGCTACTGTTTTAGGAGCAGATGCACCCGCTGCAACAGCACCCAGCACATCGCCCTTGGTCACACGGCCATCTTTGCCGGTGCCAGCCACGGAACCAGATGCCAGGTTGTTATCCGCCATCAGTTTGGCAGCCGCAGGCATGGCCACGCCGGCCTTGGAGTTGCTGACAGCAGCAGCCTGTGCTTGCGCTACAGGTGCAGCAGCAGCCTGAGGCGCAGCAGCAGCTCCAGCCTTACCTTCGGTATCAATGCGGGCAATCAACTGCTCGGCCAACACCGTGGCGCCGTCACCCATGATCAACTCGACCAAAACGCCGGCGGCTGGTGCCGGTACTTCCAGAACGACCTTGTCAGTTTCAATTTCGATCAGGATTTCGTCGATCGCAATTGCATCGCCGACCTTTTTCTTCCACTGCAACATCGTTGCTTCCGCCACAGATTCCGAGAGCTGGGGCACTTTCACTTCTACGATAGCCATATTTATTCTTTCTATATTTATTATTTAGTCAGCACAAAGCCTTTGAGCTTGCCGAAAGCGCCTTCGACCAGCGACTTTTGTTGCTCTTGGTGCAGATGCGAATAGCCCACGGCTGGCGACGCAGACGCAGCGCGCCCTGAGTAGCCCAGCTTTTGACCCTCCACCATGTTTTCATGCAGATAGTGCTGCACAAAGAACCAGGCCCCCTGGTTTTGTGGCTCATCCTGGCACCACACCACTTCGGTGACATTGGGGTACTTTTTGAGCTCAGTCGCAAATGCTTTGTGAGGGAACGGGTACAACTGCTCCACGCGCAAGATTGCCACGTCGTCCAGTTCCTTTTCCTCGCGCTTTTTCACCAAGTCGTAGTACACCTTGCCAGAGCAAGCCACCACACGTTTGATCTTTTCAGCCTTCAGTACCTTGTTTTCCGGAATCACGGTCTGGAAGCAACCCTTGGTGAACTCACTCAAGGGCGATGATGCGTCCTTGGCACGCAACAAAGACTTGGGCGTCATGATGACCAAAGGCTTGCGCAAGTTACGCACCATCTGGCGACGCAGCAAATGGAAAATCTGGCTGGACGTGGTGGGCTGGCAGACCTGCATGTTGGCGTCCGCACTCAATTGCATGAACCTCTCCAAACGCGCAGAGCTGTGTTCTGGCCCCTGGCCTTCGTAGCCATGTGGCAGCATCAAGGTGATGCCGTTGACACGGCCCCACTTCACTTCACCGGAAGCGATGAACTGGTCAATCACCACTTGGGCGCCATTGGCAAAGTCACCAAACTGCGCTTCCCAGATCACCAGCGTGTTGGGATCATTGGACGCGTAGCCGTATTCGAAGCCCAGAACCGCCTCTTCAGACAGAATGGAATCGATGACAACAAACGGTGCCTGATTGTCCGCGACGTTTTGCAGCGGCACATAGGTACCGGCATCCCACTTTTCACGGGCTTGGTCATGAATGACAGCATGGCGGTGGGTAAAGGTTCCCCGGCCGCAGTCTTCACCGCTCAGACGCACTGGGTATCCACTGGCCACCAGGGAGGCAAACGCCATGTGTTCGCCCATGCCCCAATCCACATTGACCTCACCACGGCCCATAGCTGCACGATCGTCGTACACCTTCTTGACCAATTGGTGCGGATTCACACTGCTTGGAATGGTTGTGAGCCTTTCGGACAGTCGTTTCCACTCGGTCAACGGAATTGCGGTGTCACCCGCGTCTGTCCACTTCTTGCCCAAAAACGGAGACCAATCCACCGCATATTTGCTCTTGAAGTTGGTAAGCACCGGGTCCACCGTGTGCTTACCCGCATCCATGGCGGCGCGGTAGGCCTTCACCATGTCATCACCCAGCGTTGCACCCAACCCTTGGGTAGCAAGCTTGTCAGCGTACAACTTGCGGGTACCGGGATGGGCCACAATTTTCTTGTACATCAATGGCTGGGTCAGGCTTGGCGTGTCTTGCTCGTTGTGACCGAGCTTACGGAAACAGGTGATGTCCACCACCACGTCCTGTCGAAACTCCATACGGAATTCGAGAGCCAGTTGAGTGGCAAAAACGACGGCTTCCGGGTCATCGCCATTGACGTGCAAAACAGGTGACTCCACCATCTTGACGATGTCGGTGCAAAACGCGCTTGAACGCATATCGCGCGGGTCCGACGTGGTGAAACCGATCTGGTTGTTGATGATGATGTGCACCGTGCCACCCGTGGTGTAGCCACGGGTTTGGGCCAGCGCCAAGGTTTCCTGGTTAACACCTTGGCCACCAAAGGCTGCGTCACCGTGCACCAGCACTGGCAGCACCTGCTTGCCCAAGGGGTCGGCACGGCGGTCCATGCGGGCGCGCACCGAGCCTTCTACCACTGGATTCACGATCTCCAGGTGCGACGGATTGAACGCCAAGGACAAGTGCACCGGACCACCCAAAGTGGACACATCCGAGCTGAAACCTTGATGGTACTTCACGTCACCAGAGGTCAATTCCTCCGGAGCGGTGTGGTCAAACTCAGCGAACAAATCACCGGGCATCTTGCCCAGAGTATTGACCAACACGTTCAAACGGCCACGGTGGGCCATGCCGATCACGATCTCTTGCACGCCCTTGGCGCCAGCTTGCTGGATCAACTCGTCCATGGCGGCGATGAAACTCTCACCACCCTCCAGGGAGAAACGCTTCTGACCGACATATTTCGTGTGAAGAAATCGCTCCAAGCCCTCTGCAGCGGTTAAGCGCTCCAGAATGTGCTGCTTTTTTTCCGCGTTGAAATGAGGCTTGCTGCGCGACGCTTCCAGCTTTTGCTGCCACCAACGCTTCTGGTTCTGGTCGGTGGTGTACATGTACTCGACACCAATAGTGCCGCAGTAGGTCTCACGCAAGGCATTCATCAGTTCCCGCAAGGACATGGAGTCCTTGCCGAAAAATGTGTTGCTGGTGTTGAAAACCGCCTCTTGGTCCGCATCGCTGAATCCGTAGAAGGACAACTCCAGCTCGGGGATCTTGTCGCGCTCTGTGCGCTTCAGCGGATCCAAGTCGGCCCAGCGTGCACCCACGTTGCGGTAAGCCGCAATCAACTGCTGTGCAGCGGTGCGCTTGCGGCCCATTTCAGGATCGGCACTGGCGAGAACCACTTTGGTACCACCTGCTTTGGCACGTTCAGCAAACGCGTTAATGACGGGTTGGTGGGCGACGTCTTTGGCACTGCTACCGTCCACTGCAGGCACATGCTGCAGCGCATCGAAATAGTCACGCCAGGAATCAGGAACGCTGCCTGGGTTAGCAAGGTAGTTCTCGTACATCTCCTCGACATACGGAGCGTTGCCGCCGAACAGGTAGGTATTGTTTTGGTAGGCTTGGTAAACCGTTGAAGCCTGGTTCACCCCTTGGGGTGTTGTCTCACTCATATTCCGCTGACCTCCGTTTCCCTTAAGGAAACATTAGCTGGTTAAAGCTTGTTAAATTAACCTTCCGCGACACGGCTGAACCGTTTTGCGGATGCGACTGTGGCATGGGAAGGGCCTGTATTGCGTTTTGAATTGTGCCACTGAATACGATGTCATCAAGAATATTAGTGACTCAATTCGTCTCTATCGAACAACCATATTTCGCGCCAAGTCAGCGAGGGGTAAGGTCCTCGCTGAAGGCACAACACCTTATCCTGCCATCAACTCCTTGATCTGTTGCAAGGCAGACGGGTCTTCCATCGTCGTCAGATCGCCGGCATCACGACCCTCGCAGACCGCCTGAATCGCGCGACGCAACATCTTCCCACTGCGCGTTTTTGGCAAGGTACTGACGAACAGCACCCGTGCCGGCCGGGCAACCGCACCCAAGTCGCTGTCAACCAGCTTCATCACATCGCCCTCCAGCTTGCGTCGGGATGCGTCATCCGAAAGCAGACTGGCATCCTTAAGGACCGCAAACGCCATCGCAACTTGGCCCTTGAGTTGATCAGCGACACCCACCACGGCCACTTCTGCAATGCTGGGGTGGGCGGAGATGCTCTCTTCAATCTCTCGGGTTCCAAGGCGGTGACCAGCCACATTGATCACGTCATCGGTACGCCCCAGGATGAAAAAATAGCCATCGGCATCTCGAATGCCCCAATCAAACGTGCTGTACACCATCTTTCCAGGCACGCTGGACCAATAGGTCTTCACAAAACGCTCGTCATCCCGCCATACCGTCTGCAAACAACCCGGAGGCAGTGGGCCTTCGATTGCCACCACGCCCTTCTGGTTGGGCCCGGTTAGTTCCTCACCCGTCTGGTCATCCAGCAGTTTGACGTTGTAGCCATAGACCGCCTTGCCAGGAGATCCAAACTTGCTTTTCGCCGGCTCAACGCCATTGCACAAGGAAAGGATGGGCCAACCCGTCTCGGTTTGCCAATAGTTGTCAATGATTGGTTTATCCAGGCTCTCACTGATCCACTTCGCAGTTGGCTCATCAAGCGGCTCACCCGCCAAAAACAGCGCCTTGAGGCTTGAGAGGTCGTATTTCGTAAGCAAGGCCGGATCTTGCTTCTTGAGCACCCGCACTGCGGTAGGCGCACTGAACATCACCGTGACTTTGTACTTTTCCACCAAACTCCACCAGATGCCCCCATCGGGCCGCGTTGGCAGCCCTTCGTACATGATGGTCGCCATGCCCGCAATCAGTGGGCCGTAAATGATGTAGCTGTGCCCTACCACCCAGCCAATGTCGCTGGTCGAGAAAAACGTCTCCCCCGCGTTGCCGCAGTAAATATGCTTCATGCTCGCGGCCAGCGCGACCGCATAGCCGCCCGTATCGCGCTGAACACCTTTGGGCTTCCCGGTCGTACCGCTGGTGTACAGGGTGTAGCTGGGGTGCGTTGCATCAACCCATTCGCAAGGCACGACCGTATTAATGTTCTTTTGCCGCATAGCGCCCCACACATGGTCGCGACCAGCTACCAAATTCATAGCAGCCAATCCGCGATCGACCAACAAAACGGCCGCCGGCTTGTAGCTCGACAGACGAATGGCCTCATCCAACAGCGGCTTGTATTCCACCGCTTTGCCGCCGCGGGAGCCCGCATCAGCGCTCACAATCAGCTTGGGTTCGGCATCTTCAATGCGTGACGCGAGCGAACCAGACGCAAATCCACCAAACACCACCGAGTGAATCGCACCAATACGCGCACAGGCCAGCATCGCAAATGCGGCTTCTGCAACCATGGGCATATAAATAAGCACACGGTCGCCCTTTTGCACACCCAGTTCCAGCAAACATGCGGCCATGCACTGCACCTCCGAATGCAATTGCGCAAAGGAATACGTTCGCTCAGTGTTGGTCTCGGTAGACACGGCGATCAGGGCCGGCTGATCTGCGCGGTCTGTCAGGTGGCGATCCACAGCGTTGTGACACAGGTTGGTCGTGCCACCGACAAACCAACGTGCAAACGGAGGATTGCTGTAGTCACACACTTGCAGGGGTTCGGTATGCCAGTCTACGAGCTGCGCTTGTTCAGCCCAAAATCCATCTCGATCTTCTATTGAGCGTTTGTGGAAGTCTGCGTAGGCGGTCATTATGTGTCTCCGTTCGGATCTGTGAAACTGAATTCATAATTATGAGCAAGCAACTTGCAAGAAGCTGACTTCACACCCGCCGCAACATCCGCCTGATGCTATTTAATTAACGCTTGCATCTCTTTGAAAGCCGGGTGTTCGGCACCCCGAATCCACTCAAATGCCACCATTTCTGTGGTGACCAATTCGGCACCGGCGCCAGCAAGTCGATCAAATGCAGCGTCGCGGTTACGCTCGGTGCGGGAACTGCAGGCATCAGTCACCACCCACACATCAAACTCATCTTCCAGCAGGTCCAAGGCGGTTTGCAGCAAGCAGACATGCGCCTCACATCCGGCCAACACAATCGTGCCGCGAGACGACGTTTCAGGAGCGGGCTTTTGTAAGTGCTTTGGCAAACTACGCGCGTTACCTTGCACGGGTTTGGCCGGCGGACGCAGCCATTCACCCAATCCCTCTTCGACCGCACTGAACTGCATTTTTGCCAGCACACGAGCCCCAGCAAGATTGAGAGCATCTGACAATTCGGGCACGCTCGCGCCCAGTTTGGTGGGGTTTTGCTCGGTGGCGAACACGGGCACCTGCAGCAACGCCGACAACCGTGACAACCGAATGGCGTTTTCGATCACTCCTGCCCCATCCAACATCTCGGGCATCAAGCGAATCTGGTAATCCACCAATACCAACTGGGACTCATCTGAATCTAACAACATAGGCAACCCTCAAAAAGTTGAAAGGGCAAGCATAACCAATCACACGATTGCTGCGGGTGCCCTGTTGCCAGACACTTTTCGCTTACCGCGGGATCCTCAGCGCCTGAAATGCGAAAATCCTTGCAGTTCAAAAAACCATATAAATCAATGCCTTGGAACCTGGACTTCAGAAATCACTTGACTTGACATTGTCAATTCCGCCAGTTAAGCTGCGCCGATGCGAAAATTCACACTGATCGCCAGCCTACTAATAGCGGTCGCCGCACACGCAGATCCCATAGGGTCGACAGCGTCTGGAGACGAGATGACACGCTTTCTGGCTGATCGCGGTCTTCTGAGCCGGATTGGGGAAGTCGGCAACAAAGTTGAGGCAAGAGCCTCTGAGTTGGTCTTGAACGCAATGGCGTTCCTCGGTGTTCCCTACAGGCTCGGTGGCAGCAGCTTTGAAACTGGCTTCGATTGCAGTGGCTTTGTTCGGGCTATTTATGAGCAAACCGCAGGTTTGATACTGCCGCGTCGTGCGGAGCAGCAGGCGGCGGCCACCCAGAAGATTGAAAAAATCGACCTCCAACCAGGAGACCTGGTTTTCTTTAACACCATGCGCCGGACTTTCAGCCACGTGGGCATCTACGTCGGCAATGGAAAGTTCATCCATTCGCCAAAACCGGGAGCCGAGGTCCGTGTAGAAGATATGGGAATCGCATACTGGGCAGGCCGCTTTGATGGTGCCAGACGTGTGCCTACCGGCCAGCAGCCCACAGCATCGACACCTTGAGCGCGAGAGATTCGCTAGATCTACGGAACTTGACCTCGATCAAACCGCAGTTGATTGAGCGGCGTAATCTGATGTTTTACTCAATAAAAGGAAAACATGTCTCACTATCATGCGGTTGTCTGGCTCGACCATTCTGAAGCCCACGTCATGCACATCAGCCCGGATGATGTGGAAAAATCAGTGGTGCATCCATCCAAGCCGCACCTACACCTCCACGCCAAAAGCGGCTCAATCGGATCAGGCAAGCAAGCCGAAGACAAAGTTTATTACCACGCCATTGCTGAAGCACTCAAAGGTGCTGAAGAGATTTTGATAGTCGGTCCTGCGCAAGCCAAGTTGCACCTCATCAAGCATCTTCATGCGCATGACCAACAAATAGCGGACAAAGTTGTTGGTGTGGAAACCATTGACCATCCGACCGACGGTCAACTGGTGGCCTATGCTCGGAAGTACTTCATTGCAAAAGATCGCATGCTATCGCCCGCGTGATGCTCCATTGGCTCGGGATTTACCGTGAAAGGTCTAACCAGTTCCGAAGCCGCTGACAGGTTATACCAATTCGGAAAAAACCGACTTCTGCCCGCCACACAGCGGGCAGTTTTGCTTCAGTTCTTGGCACACTTTCGCAATCCGCTTGTCATCGTCCTATTGGTGGCGAGCGGCATTTCAGCCCTAAGCGGCGATGTCACTGGCGCAGTTCTCATCGGCATGATTGTCTTGATGAGCGTGACCTTGGATTTTGTGCAGGCCTACCGGGCCGGGCGGGCTGCTGCGCAATTGGCATTACAGGTTGCGGTCACCGCAACGGTGTTTCGCGATGGCGTCCTCCGAGATATTCCTGTAACTGACTTGGTTCCGGGTGATGTAGTGGTGCTTTCAGCGGGCAATCTCATCCCGGCGGACGTGCGGCTGCTGGACTCTAATGACTTCTTCGTCAATCAGGCCCAGTTAACTGGTGAGCCATTTCCAGTTGAAAAAAAGCATTTACCGCAGCCCACACCGGGGTTATCCGCCTCCCCGTCCGACTCCTTTACGCTGGAATCCCCTGACGCCGTCTTCATGGGCAGCACCGTCGTAAGCGGCTCAGCCAGCGCGCGGATTGAACGCATCGGCAGTGCCACCGCATTAGGGCAAATAGCAGTCAGCTTGTCACAAGATGCTCCACCCACCGCCTTCGAGATCGGCACCCGCCGTTTTGGAATGCTCATCATGCGGCTGACTTTGATGCTGGTGCTGTTCACCTTGCTGGTCAACATCGCATTGCATCGCCCTCTATTGGATTCCTTTCTTTTTGCCGTGGCACTGGCTGTCGGGCTGACTCCTGAACTGTTGCCCATGGTGGTATCGGTCACATTGACACGCGGTGCCCTGCGCATGGCGGCGCTCCAGGTAATTGTCAAGCGACCTTCCGCCATTCAGGATATGGGCGCCATGGATGTGTTGTGTACCGATAAAACTGGCACGCTCACCGAAGCCCGCATTCGGCTGGAGCGCCATGTGGATGCACGAGGGCAAGACAACCCCCAAGTCTTGTCGCTGGCCTACCTCAACAGCTACTTTGAGAGCGGACTGAAAAGCCCATTGGATGACGCCATCCTGGCGCACGAAGACATTGATGTGTCCGATTGGACCAAGGTCGACGAAGTCCCATTCGACTTTGAACGTCGCCGCGTTTCAGTTCTGTTAGAACGCGCTGATGCCCGTCGACTCGTTGTGAAAGGCGCGCCCGAAGACGTGCTGCGGCTGTGCACCCACTACCAATGCAGCGCGAACGAAATAGCGGACTTGAACGAAGCTGCCCATAAAACAATCAGTGCGCTCTTTGACAGCTTGGGAGCAGACGGCTTTCGCGTGCTTGGCATCGCCTGGAGGGATGTGCCCATTGATCACCCGCACGCCGTCGTTTCCGATGAGAGCAATCTCGTGTTTGCAGGATTTGCAGCCTTTTTGGACCCTCCAAAGGAAAGCGCAGGTGAGGCGCTCAAGGCACTGGCAAAAAGTGGGGTAGCGGTCAAAATTGTTACGGGTGACAACGAGGGTGTGACCCGCCATGTTTGCACCCAATTGGGCTTGGACATCGAAGGCGTGCTGACCGGTGCAGAGCTGGCCGCCATGAACGACGACGCCCTGCGGGCACGGGTCGAACAAGTGAATCTATTTTGCCGCGTCAACCCGTCGCAGAAAAATCGCATCATCTTGGCCCTCAAAGCCCGTGGCCATGTGGTGGGCTATTTGGGCGATGGCATCAATGACGCCCCATCCTTGCATACGGCCGATGTCGGAATCTCTGTTGAGGGGGCTGTTGACGTCGCCAAGCAGGCAGCCGCCATGATTTTGCTGGAGCGTGACCTGATGGTGCTGCACAAGGGAATTTTGGAAGGTCGACGCACATTTGGCAACGTCATGAAGTACATCATGATGGCCACCAGCTCTAACTTTGGCAATATGTTTAGCATGGCGGCGGCCACGCTATTTTTGCCATTTTTGCCCATGTTGCCACTACAGATTTTGCTGAACAACCTGTTGTATGACGTTTCCGAAATAACGCTACCCATGGACAATGTTGACGCCGAAGATCTTGAACAACCCAAACACTGGGATATGAACTTCATTCGAAATTTCATGTTGACCATTGGCCCCATCAGTTCGATGTTTGATTTCTTGACGTTCTACCTGCTGATCAACCTTTTCAACGCCCATGAATCCTTGTTTCGTACAGGCTGGTTTGTGGAATCCATCGCCACTCAGGTCTTGGTGATTTTTGTTATTCGCACCCGAAAGAATCCACTTCGCAGTAATCCCAACCGTTGGCTAGTTCTGACATCCTTGAGCGTGGTCACCGTTGCCATGCTCTTGCCGTTTACAGCCATCGCCTCCTACCTTGGTTTCACGCCATTACCGATGGCCTTTTTTGGCCTGTTGGCAGTGTTGCTTATTGCCTATCTGCTTGCTGTGGAAGGAGGAAAACAGTGGTTCTACAAACAATTGAAGAAGCGGCAAATTCAAACGAGGGCCTGACCGCGGATCAGGCCGCACAGCGTCTGGTGGACGAGGGCCCAAATGCATTGCCTGGCGACCAGCGCCGCACACTGCGTGGCATAGCCAGAGAGACGCTGCAAGAGCCCATGTTCATGCTACTTCTGGCGGCCGGGGCACTATACCTGCTGCTGGGTGACCGACAAGAAGGTGCAATCCTGTTCGGGTTGGTGCTGGTCGTGCTGGCGTTGACGCTTTACCAAGAAGGAAAGACCGAACACGCAATGGCCGCACTTCGCGACCTCACCAGTCCACGGGCGCTGGTAATTCGCGAAGGACGTTCCCAGCGAATCCCTGGCCAAGCAGTAGTACGCGGCGACATACTGATGCTGGCCGAGGGTGACCGGATTGCCGCAGATGCCGTTTTACTCTCAGGAGCCGATCTACAAGTAGACGAGTCACTATTGACCGGCGAAGCCATGCCACTGAACAAAATCGCTGCAGGCACACCGGCGTACTCCATGCCGGCAAACCCGGGTGGAGACAAGCTTGAATTTTTGTATTCCGGCACGCTGGTAGTACGGGGCCACGGCATCGCTCGGGTTATGGCCACGGGGCCACGCAGCGAAATTGGGCGCATTGGTAGCGCACTGGAATCGCTCACCAGTGAACGGTCTCCATTGAAAAAACAAACCGCCCGACTGGTCCAGGTTCTGGCAATGATTGCATTTGGCGCCAGCCTTTTCTTGGTACTGGCCTATGGGCTGATGCGCGGGGACTGGCTTGGTGCATTACTGGCAGGCGTCGCACTGGCGATGGCACTGCTGCCCCAGGAGTTCACGGTCGTCCTGACCGTGCTGCCGGCTTTGGGTGCGTGGCGCCTTTCCAAACAAAACGTACTCACCAGACGCATTGCCGCCATCGAAACTTTGGGTGCCACCACGGTACTGTGCGTCGACAAAACAGGCACGCTCACGGAGAACCGGATGACAGTTGCGGAACTTTATGCGCGAGACGGGGGAAGCGCTCCGGCGCGGCGTCTTTCCGTTGATTACGCCAAACCGTCTGAACTCCCCGAGGCGTTCCATTTGCTGGTCGAGTACTCCATTCTTGCAAGTGTCAGCGATCCATTTGACCCGATGGAAAAAGCATTTCACAGACTGGGCCAACACTTTTTAGAAGGCACCGAGCACCTGCACCGCGACTGGACATTGGTGCGCGAATACGGGCTTACGCCTGAACTGCGTGCCATGTCACATATGTGGAAAGCGGTGGATGGAGAGGCCCATGTCGTGGCGGCCAAAGGTGCACCGGAAGCCATCGTGGATTTATGCCATCTTGATTCGGAATCACAAACCCGCATTGCGGTAGCTGTGGAAGAAATGGCATCTAAAGGTCTGCGTGTTCTTGGGGTGGCCCAAGCGCGATTTTCGGGGGACGACTGGCCCGCCATCGAGCACGATTTCGAGTTCGAGTTCATTGGGTTGCTTGGCTTGGCGGACCCGTTGCGTGCAGAAATACCGGCTGCGGTCGGCCAGTGTCACTCCGCGGGCATTCGGGTGATCATGATTACAGGCGATTACCCCGCTACCGCCCGGGCCATAGCAACTCAAGCGCAGCTAGACTGCGACGCGCCACACCAGATACTCACCGGGGATGAAATGGCAGGTCTTAGTGACACCGCCCTGCAAGAACGCATGCAAATAGTATGCATTTGCGCACGCGTGGCTCCCGAGCAGAAATTGCGCATCGTTCAGGCCCTAAAAGCCAATGGCGAAATCGTGGCAATGACCGGTGATGGTGTCAATGATGCACCTGCGCTCAAGGCAGCGCATGTAGGTGTGGCCATGGGTGGGCGCGGCACCGATGTGGCCCGCGAAGCCGCTTCGCTGGTATTGCTTGACGATAACTTTGCTTCTATCGTGCGTGCTGTGCGACTGGGGCGACGCATCTATGACAACCTGCGCAAGTCAATGTCCTACATATTGGCCGTGCATGTACCGATAGCGGGAATGGCATTGTTACCTGTGTTGTTGGGTTGGCCCGTGGTGCTGTTTCCACTGCACATTGCATTTTTGGAACTGGTGATCGATCCGGCCTGCTCCATGGTGTTTGAAAATGAACCCTCTGAAGCGGATGTTATGCAAAAGCCACCTCGAGACTCGGCAGCGCAATTGTTTGGAGGCATGACACTGTTCATCGCACTGATGCAGGGCGTGGGCGTGCTCCTGGTTGTCATGGGGGCTTATGCGTGGGGCACCACCTGGCTCGACGAGAAAGAAGTCAGAGCATTTACCTTCGCGACCTTGGTGGTTGGCAATCTGGCGCTGATCTTTTCCAACCGCTCGCGCACCAAGTCGCTTTGGCAATCGATACGGGTACCAAACCGCACGCTTTGGGCTGTGACCGGGCTGACGTTGGGACTGCTCGGGTTGGCACTTTACCTGCCTTGGTTGTCCCGCCTGTTCTACTTTGAACCTTTGTCCATGTCAAATTTGATCTTGGCAATGGCTCTGGGTGGAATAAGTGTGTTGTGGTTTGAAGCCATGAAGCTCAGCCGCAAATTCTCGTCTAAGCTCTAGTCCATGCACCGAATACCCGCCCCCACCAAAGACGAAATCGCCGAGTTGGCGCCTCTTGACCGACTTGGACTGGACAGCATCGTTGTGGTATCCACACGCCAACAGGCCGATCACGCCTACTCGCTACTGGACGCCAGCGCGGTGCTTGGATTTGACACCGAGTCCAAGCCCACTTTTGTGAAGGACGAAGTTTCCGCAGGGCCGCATATCGTGCAGTTCTCCACCCCGACCAAAGCGTATGTGTTTCAGTTGCACGATGGGGCATGCATCGAAGCCGTGTCGGAGCTGCTGATTTCCAAGCGGATAACCAAGGTAGGATTTGGATTGGCAGGTGACCATGTGCAGATCAAACGAACCTTGGGCGTCTTGCCCAATAATGTGCTCGACCTGAACACAATTTTCAGAGAGCAAGGCTACGGAAAAGAACTCGGCGTTCGGGGCGCTGTCGCCGTGATGTTCAAGCGGCGATTCGTCAAGTCCAGAAAAGCCACCACATCTAACTGGTCCAACAAGCAACTAACAGAAAGCCAGATCATCTACTCAGGCAACGATGCGTGGGCCGCTATACAGGTCTACCACGCCCTCAGATTGCGCCCAGATCCGCTATAGCTAGCCCAGGTCCGATTCCTCGGCAGCTCCAGGTTTAGCCGTACGATGCCCATCCTTCGCCAGCAGTTCCAGATAGAAAGCATCGCCGCCAGCTTGTGCGACAGCATCAATCAACGCAGTAATGGTCGCAAAGTGCACCACGGCTGCATTGTCGGCACTGGCACCAAATTTGCAGTCAAAGTCCCAAAAATCCACACCAGCAGGCAAAGGCACACGCCGTTGCCGTTTGACGTATTTCCGGATCTCGTGCTTGGTCGCTTCCAGAACGCGGTCGCGGTTCTTGCCTTCGATGTTGAGTTTGAACGTTTTTTTCACATGTACCTTTGATTCGGGCTGATGTTGCCCCATTTGAACGCGCTGCCGGACGTCATCAAGTACGCCTCAGTCATCGTGTTTTGCCAGTCCTTGATTATGCGGCTTGTCCCTGCAAGATAAACTGCGGGGTCCGGGACCTTAGCTCCCACCCAAAAAGTGTCTCCTCATGCCATTTTCATCCCTGGGCCTGTCTCCTGCCCTCCTTCGCGCCGTCAGCACCAAGGCCTACCTAGCACCAACGCCGATTCAAGTTGCGGCCATACCAGCCGCGCTGCAGGGCCGTGACGTATTGGGGTCGGCCCAAACAGGGTCAGGAAAGACAGCGGCTTTCGCACTGCCCATGCTGCAAAAGCTGGAGCAAACCACCTTGTACAGCCCCAGGCGGGTGCTAGCACTGGTTTTGGTACCCACCCGTGAGCTAGCAGTGCAAATTGGCGACGACATACGCAGCTTAGCCCAGCACCTGCCGCAGGCCATGAAGGTCACCACCGTCTTTGGCGGCGTGTCAATCAACCCACAAATGATGGGCCTGCGCGGCGGCACCGACATCATGGTTGCCACACCAGGGCGCTTGCTGGACTTGATTGACCACAATGCACTCTCGCTCGCCAACGTTGCGACACTGGTACTGGACGAAGCGGATCGTCTGCTGGACATGGGTTTTGAAGATGAAGTGGCCCGTATCCTGTCGATGCTGCCACCACAAAGGCAAAACCTGTTCTTCTCAGCCACATTTCCACCCTCGGTACAGGCCTTGGCAAACACGCTATTGCACGACCCAGTGCGGGTGGACGTGCTGCCAGACCCGCAAGTCCCGCTGGACATTGTGCAGACCGCCATTGCCGTAGACAGTAGCCGCCGCACGCAGCTGCTGCGCCACCTCATTCAGCAAAATGCGTGGAGCCGCGTGCTGGTTTTCGTTGCGACGAAGCACGCCGCAGAAATCGTGGCCGACAAGCTACGCAAGGCCAATATTGATGCCGAACCCTTCCACGGTGTTCTCAGCCAAGGCAAGCGCACCCAAGTACTGATGGACTTCAAAGCTTCACGCCTGACCGTGGTGGTGGCGACCGACGTTGCAGCCCGCGGCATCGACATTGCCCAGTTGCCCGTGGTGGTGAACTACGACCTGCCGCGCTCTGCTGTGGACTACACCCATCGCATCGGGCGCACTGGGCGCGCGGGAGAAAGCGGTCTGGCCGTGAGCTTTGTCAGTGCCGACACAGAAGCCCACTTCCATCTTATTGAAAAACGCCAGGGAATGAACTTGCCACTGGCGCAAGTTCCGGGATTTGAGCCAGTCGAAACGTTAGCCGTCATGGACAGCGGCCACACCGACATCGCCAATGGCGGCATCAAAGGCAAACGCCCAAGCAAGAAAGACAAGCTACGCGCAGCTGCACAGCACCAGTGATCGGTCACGCATTGGCGACCGTACTCATTGACTACGTAAGCTTGCCGTACTGAGTGCCACCGATCATGATCCCACCGTCCAGCGGCGCCAAGTCCGACTGGTACTCCTGTTGCCCCACCTGAACGGAGGGCAAAGTGCGTCCACCCCGCAGCGCTTCCATGAAAGCATTGGCTTCCTCGTCGGACACCGGTTGATATGCCTGACGCGCCAAAGAAGCAATCCCATCACCATGATCAGCATCTGCGGACGCACTGCTTTTCACAACTGACTCAGGCAACGTGCCTTCGGGGTCTGTGACTCTGGAATAGCGTTCAAACTGACTCTCGGACTCACTGACGCGCCAATACGTGCCATCAATCAAAATGCCAAAACGCTTGTAGGCGTTAGCCCGCATCATCTTTTCAAGCGCGGCAAAGCTCTTTGTTTTGCTATCCCGGCCTGTCACGAATGATTTGGCAACGTCAATCATTGCAACGAAACGGTGGTGACGCTCATCCACGGGCACAACTTTAAATTTGTACATGCTGGCAACCACCTCCATCGCCAAGAAGGACTCCCGAATCGCTTGATACAGCATTTCTTGGCGAAAAGCCTTGCGCTGTTCCAGCGTCATGCGGTTGGGATGCACTTCAGTCGCATCGGCTGGGGCAGCTAACTTCTTCTTGGAGCGAAAGAACGAGAACATAGAGCCTTTTATAAGTCACGAAATTTTACGCGGTCATGGCCACTCTAAATTGCGCAGCGGCAAATACGGGGTGGTATGGTCAGACCATGAAAACACAAATTGATCATTTGCTTGTCGTAGCGCAAACGTTGGAACTGGGTGTGCAGTGGTGCGAGGCCACGCTTGGCATTTCGCCAGGCCCAGGCGGTGACCATGCCCAATACGGCACCCACAATCGCCTGTTCAAAATTGCCACCCCGGCCAATCCATTGGCGTATTTTGAAATAATTGCCATCAATCCAGCCGCCGTGCGGCCGGCAAATGCACCTGCTAAACGCTGGTTCGATATGGACGATCCGGCATTGCAAGCCGCCGTCGCGATAGAGCCGCGCTTGGTGCACTTTGTGGCAAATACCAGTGACATTCAGGCTGCACGCACCGCCCTCAATGAGCAAGAGATTGATCGCGGACCCGCGGTTCAGGCCAACCGACACTCACGCCGCGGCCTGCTGCAATGGCAAATCACGGTGCGCGAAGATGGGCAGCGCCTGTTTAACGGCGCGCTGCCCAGCTTGATTCAATGGGGCAAACCTGACGCAGCCGAACCACTGCGCCTGCACCCCCGCAACAGCTTGCCACGCTCAGGCGTGACGCTGCAAGGCATTTCCGCTACACACCCCACTGCCGTCAAGCTGCAAGCGGCTTACGATGCAATCGGGCTCACGGGTGTCAAGATGGACGCTGGCCCCCCCAATATCACAGCGACCCTGCACACGCCAAAGGGCATCATTGAGCTTCACAGCGCGGGAGTCTAGCAAGCAACCGCGCAGTCCACTATGGGACGCATTGCGTTCGTCAAAGCGCCTGAAGATTTTCCTTAACCGGCACTCACCTTGCTGGCTATGATGGCGTGGCATGCCCGGATCAGGCTACACGCTTGCTTGGCCAGTCCGGCCTGAAAGTTCAAGAATGAAAACTCTGCCCCGGTTTACCCTTGTGGCCTTATCGTTTGCCTTGCAAAGCGCCTACGCGCAATCGGTGGAGTTGCGCAGCACCCTGGCAGACCAGACTGACGTGGCTGTGACAATTTACAACGACAACCTGGCCTTGGTGAAAGACCAACGCCGGGTGCAACTCAAATCCGGGCCCTTGGCTCTGGCGTTTCGCGATGTCAGCGCCAAAATGCGGCCTGAAACTGCCTTGTTGCGCAGCATCAGCACGCCTGGCAGCTTCCAGGTACTTGAACAAAACTTTGACTTTGATTTACTCACGCCCCAGAAGCTCCTGGAAAAATATGTGGGGCAAAACGTCAATATCATCCGTACCAACCCCGCGACCGGTGCTGAGCTTACAGAGGCGGCCACCGTGCTTGCCGCCAACAACGGCGTGGTGTTGAAGATCGGTCAACGCATTGAGACCGGTATCCCGGGCCGCCTGGTGTTTGGCGATGTGCCCGCCAACCTGCGTGACCGCCCCACGCTGGTTATGGCACTGGACAACACCGGCAGCGCCCAGCAAGACCTGGAGCTGAGCTACCTCACCGGTGGACTGGCATGGCGTGCGGACTATGTAGTGGAACTATCCGCGGCGGATGACAAGTTGGACATTTCCGGCTGGGTCACCCTCACCAATACCAGTGGCGCCAGCTATCGCAATGCCCGGTTGCAGTTGGTGGCGGGTGACGTGAACCAGGTGGCACCTGAGATGGTCCAGCGCGGCCGCGTGCTGGGTATGGCGGCCCCCGCGATGGCTAAAGCATCAAACGATATGGCCGAAGAGTCCCTGTTCGAATACCACCTCTACACGTTGGGTCGCCCCACCACCATCGCTGAAAACCAGACCAAGCAGGTCGCCCTGCTATCTGCCAGTGGTGTGCCCGTCCGCAAAGATTTGTTGCTAAAAGGCAACGAATATTACTACCAGAGCAGTGCGGGCGAGTTGGGCCAGAAAATCAAGGTTGCAGTGTTTATCGAGTTCGACAACAAGGAGAGCGCGCGCTTAGGCATGCCACTGCCCAAGGGCGTGATTCGGGTGTACAAGAAAGACGGCGCAGGCAACGCCCAGTTCATTGGCGAAGACCGGGTTGACCACACCCCCAGGAACGAAAAAGTGCGGTTAAAGCTGGGTGACGCCTTTGATGTGAGCGCCGACAAAAAGCAGACCGACTTCAAAAAACTGGGTAGTACCGGCAAGTACAACTTTGCATTTGAGAGCGCCTATGAACTGGTGCTGAAAAATGCCAAGAAAGAGCCGGTGTTGGTGACAGTACAAGAGCCCGTGCCGGGCGACTGGCAGATCATCAGCGCCAGCCATCCTCACACCAAGGGCGCAGCCAACACGGCGGTCTGGAAAATCGCCGTGCCGGCCGAAGGCCGTTCCACATTGACCTACCGCGCCCTGGTGCGCTACTAAGTCCGCCATCCAAAGAACCTTGCATCTTTTTAATAAACGATATAAACTATTTACATCCTTTCCAAAAGAGCACTTCCAGGCATCGTCTAGATGCCCTCTTGGGCCCCTCAGGAATTGGACGCGGTTTTTTGGTTTGAATTTTAGGGAGAAGAACGTGAACGATTCAGCGAAGGTGGTTGCCAAGGTCCTGGTTTTAGAGCGCGATGCCGAATGCTTTGAGCTGATCAAAGCATTTTGCGAAGCAAACAAACTCATGGCGCAACGCGTGGAGGTGAATAACTTCGTCGAGGCGCTGGAAGTTCATGTGGACTTGGCAGGCATCTTCTTGCCCGAACGCACGGGCGACGACGGTTGTGACGGATTGACTATTGGGCGGTTGTTACGCCGAAGCCGCCCCGAGCTGCCCCTGTTTCTGCGCCGGGAAACCACATCCTCGCTCGAGGATCTGACGCAAGAAGCCAAGCAACCATTCACACAGGCTTACACCATCGACAACATGGCGGTGCTGCAACAAGCGATATCGGAAAGCATTTTTAGCACCGACTATCCCAGCGCGCTCGTGCAAGGCCTGACCGAAATAGCAAAGGCCGCGCTAGACAGTCAGTTTATTGGCATGAAGGCGGAAACTGACACCCCTTACGTTGTGTTGGACAAGCTGATTTTTGGCGAAATCTTTACCTTGATACCAATAGAAACCAGCTGGTGCCGCGGGTACATGATGCTGCAAGTGGAGGAAGATGCCCTTTTGGCGCTGGTAAACACCCAGCATACCTACGCAAAACTGGAGCACTCGCACGACTTTCGCAACCTCAACGGCATCCTGAACGAAGTGACGAACATGATTTGGGGCGCGTTCAAGAACAAATACATGGGCGCAGCCATGACCGACCGGGCGCTTTCACAAGTGCCAATGGTGATCAACCCCGGCCATCAGCATATCTCCTTCGGTTCCGACAACCCGCAGTTGTGCCTGAAGCACACACTGAAGACCCGCGACGGCGTGGGCAGCGAGTCCATCGATGTGTATCAAAAATTTGTCTTCAACATGAACTGGAATCCTGAGGACTTCAAGGAAAACGAAGCCGTAGCGGAAGACCTGGTCGATTCCGGTGAGTTGGAGATGTTCTAGTCCACCTCTGCTTGATCCACCAATGTGACAATATCGGCATTCGGCCGAATTAACATATTGGAGATCAAGACATGACCCGTTTGCTAACCGCATGGAGCGTGGCGCTCACGCTGCTGGTTTCTGCCACGCAGGCCGCCGCCTGGAGCGACCACCGGTTCCCCAGCTACCGAACGTTCGAGGGCATGCCAGAAGTTGCCCAAGCAGCCCCCGCCAAGGTAGAACCACTTTCAGCGTTCTTGAAAGCCGAAGAGGCCGCCATCGAAAAATTATTGGCGCAACAGGCGGTCTGGTCCACCGCCAATCTTGATTTCTATCCCGCACTGCCTGCTGCGCTGGTGTTCAAGGCCAATGCGTCACAAAGTGACGATGCACGAAAGAAGGCCTTTTTGATGGCCCTGCGCATGGCCCCCAATGCCCCATTTGCCCTGTATTTCCAGCCCGACTCACGCAAGCCGCGCCCTGCCGCCACGCCCCTGCCCCACCACGCGGTGAACACGCTTCCCGTCGCAGCCAGCGTGGCGTTCAGCTATTTCCCATTAAAAGCGGGCAAAACCATCGATATCTTGTCGGTGCTGGCCACCGCCACGGAAGAGCCGGACAACGGTCTGGACATCAATCTGTGGGAAAACAGTCCATCGGATTGGGGGAAAGTGATGGGCTTGGGCACGCTGCCCTTTGGCAACCCCTCCCTGCCCTACTCCACCCAAGCCCCATTTCACATGGGCTTTTACCATGAGAGCCCGCTAATCTACAAAGCTGCGGAGTTTGTGCGCCACACATTTCCGCTCATGCGCCACCACCAGCTGTCGACACTGTCGACCCTGGCCTTTCGCACCGGACACCCCTATTGGGGCTGGCGCTTTGCGGGTATGTCCTTGCACTATTTGCAGGACCTGACGCAACCCTTTCACGCCAGCCTGTCGCCCGGTGCGAGCGCCGCAAAAATGATTGGTATCAATGTGTTGGCTATGGCGGGGCTGCCCCAATGGAAAGCGGACATGGTGATTCTGCTATCCAACCGGCACCTGGTACTCGAGTACTTTCAAGCGGGTTGGTTGTTGCGCAACGCCATACAGCAGCGCGACACAACCGTCGAACTTGCCCTGCGCTCGATGGAACGCGATGCGAGTTACCCAGCCTGGGGTGAAAACTATGTCCGCGATGTCGTATCCGCCCAGGCTGCGGCCCAAGGTGCCCGCGTAGTGAAGACCTTGCTGGAGGCCATGCCCGAGAACTATGTCAACAACCCTAAGTTTGACTACGGTCCGCAGGCCGACAAAATCGCACTGAATGACGAGGTAGACCGGGGCGCGTCTGCAGCATCACGGCAGCACATCGAATCCGAGATTGCCGACCTGTTGGGCAATTTCGGGGCCCATAGCCGAAACGCCATACGCGGCATCCTGAAAACCAGCCGCCAGCCATAGTGCAAGCAAAACCGGCCGCGACACAGCCAACCCTTTTGCTATAGTATTAGTAGCTGCTCGCGCAGGTAGCACGGGTGCTAGAGGCCTTTTTTGCCAAATAAATGATCCACCAAAAAGCACTGCCCGCCTCGATCTGAAATTCACTGACGGACGGCAATAAGCGTCGACTCCTGGAGCCAACGCCGTTAAAAACGATGTATATTGTTTTGATCGTTTCTGATAAAATTCTTTAAATCAAAGTGGCAGCAAATCGCACACGCAATGGTTCAAAGGAGGTTCAATCTATGAAGCCGAACGGTTTACGTTCCCCGCAGCATCCAGGCACCCTGGCACTTCCCCTTGCGGAGAACGCAAGCACTGTCAATGTGTTCCGTGTTCATGGTATCTGGGGCCCAGGCGTGCGCCTGATGCGCAATTTGAATTTTGCCGCCAAGGCCTCGCTCATAAGTGGGCTCTTTCTGGTGGCAGTGGTTCTACTGGGCTACTTTTTCACTACGTCTCAGCTAGACCAGATCACCTTTGCAAAAAAAGAACGCCAAGGCGTCGAAAGCCTGACCAAGTTTCTCCCAACGTATGCAGCCATCCAGAAAACGCGCAACGCATCACAGGCGACGCTGGGTGGATTCGACGGCGCACAGCGCTACCAATCGGCGCGAGCAGAAGTCGACAAGTCCCTCGAATCATTTGAGCAGCATCTTGCTGCCACTGGCGACCCATTAAAGCTGAGCGCACAGCACCAGACGCTAAAGACCGCATGGGCGGCCACCGCGAACGCGGTCAATGGAGGGGACGACAAAGGTCGCTCGGTTTTCAGCCCGGTATTTGAGGCTATTTTGGAGCTACTGGCCGTGATGGGAGACCAATCCAATCTGGTGCTTGATCCTGAACTAGACAGCTTCTATCTGGTGGACACCATGGTTTTGGCCCTTCCGCAGTTGATCGACGATGTGGGGCAGCTTTGGGGTTGGGGCACATTTGCGCTGGCGCATCCCGGCCTATCGGTTGACGATGAAAAACGCTACCTCGTATGGTCGGTGGGCGTTGAATCAGGCATTCGTCACACCCGCAGCTTTCTCCAGCGCGCCATGGCGGCGAACCCGGCATTGCAACAAAAGCTGGATTTAGGGGTGCTAAGTGACGTACAGAAGTTCTTGGTCCTGGCCAAGGATCCGGATGTTGTGGTGAACCAGCCGGACAACACGCCTGAAAACTTCTACAACCGGGGCGAGGCCATGGTGGCGCGCATGTTTGACTTTTACGCCACTGGCTTGCCGGCACTGGATGGACTCTTGAGTCAACGCATAAGCCATATGCAGAACCGCCTCTTGTCAATTGCCGTGGTCCTGTCGCTGGCCTTGCTGCTGGTGGCCTACTTTTTCATGTGCTTTTTCAAGGTTACACATGGCGGCTTGCGTCTCATTAGTCTGCATTTGCAAGAAATGGCCAGGGGGGATTTGCGCAATATGCCGGGCTCCCCCTGGGGTCGCGATGAACCTGCCTATGTCATTCTGGACTTGCGCAAAGCCTATGACTCGCTGCTGCGCCTAATACAAAACGTGCAGCGTTCATCCCAAGCCCTGCATGTGGCCAGCGACGACATTGCTTCGGCCAGCACCAATCTGTCTGTCCGCACTGAAGCGGCAGCCGCCTCACTGGAGCGCCAGGCCTCATCGATGGAACAAATGGGCGTGACGGTCAATGCGACCGCGGAGCAGGCCAAACTGGCCGCAAAGTTCGCCGCGGAGAACGCCGAAGTTGCAAGAAAGGGAGGGCATGGCTTTACACGCGTCACCGAGACCATGCAGGGCATCCATGCGTCGTCGGCGAAGATTAGCGACATCATCGGCGTGATCGACGGCATCGCTTTCCAGACCAATATCCTGGCGCTCAACGCGGCTGTTGAGGCAGCGCGCGCGGGCGACGCGGGACGAGGCTTTGCTGTGGTCGCAAGCGAGGTCCGGGAATTAGCGCAGCGAAGTGCCAGTGCGGCGCATGAAATCAAGGACCTAATCTCCAACAGTGTGCGACAGGTGGGCGTCGGCAGGCAGGTCGTGGAGGCCGCAGGCCAAGCGATGCAGGTGGTTATATCCCATGCAACCGAAGTCAGTACTGCACTGAGTGACATTTCCCGGTCTTCGGATGAGCAGGCCTTGGGTGTCACCAGCGTGGGCCATGCGATTCAGGTTCTGGATCGACACACCAAAGAAAATGTGGTCTTGGTGGAGCAAACCTCGTCGGCCGCGAGTGCACTGCGTGAACAAGCGGACTTGCTACAAGAGGAAGTTTCCAACTTTCTGCTGCGCTAACTCGAGCCACCCGCAGTGCCGTGCGTTTCATGTGACTGACACACTGAAACATGACAATCATGCAAAGTTTGCAGCCATGATGCGATAACTCACCCTTTGCATGCCCCCATCTCAAACCAGCACAGGCGACCTTAACAAGGGCAAAGCGTCCACTGCCGCAGCTGTAGCATCCTTCACGAACCCTGACTTAGCCATTTGGGACCTATCTGATGTCGCGCGAGGGGCTATCACGGCCCTTAGTCAGAAGTCCTTGATGCCCAAGATACTCAAGGTTCTCGCATTGGTTCTGACTGCGGTCATTGCGCTCATGCTTTTTGGCTGCCAGAGTGGCTCCGATGGTGAGGCCAACACACCTCACGCGGTTACGTCAGCCATAGACGCTACATGGGGCGAATCTGCAAAGGCAAGCATTGCCGTTGAATACGTCAACGCCACCTCGGCCGGTCCAGACGTTGCGGCGGTCCTGTCCCTTACCCAGGGTTGGCAACCCCTGGAGCGGGTCAATCTCGGTTTGCGCAAAGATGGCTACTGGTTTCGCGTGTTGATCCACAACCCCATGGGCTCCTTGGACAAAATGGTGGTTGTTAGTGACTGGCGAGCCGACATCATTGAGGGCTATCAGATCAAATTGCAGGATGACGTGGCCAGGCCCGTGATGCTGTTTTCCAGCGGATCAACCAAAACCTTCACCTCCAAGCCCACGCAAGAGCGAGATATCGCCTTTTCAGTGCAGCTCGACTCTGACCGCAAGGCGGAGTTGTTGATTTATGTGAAGTCATCTTTCGCAGTGCAAATGCCAGTTGCCGTGCACGACCAGGACGAATACCGCCGAATCCAGGATGCGAACATGCTGACCGAGGCCATGCTTGTAGGCTTCATGCTGGCCTTGGTCCTGACCAACCTGCTCAATTTTTTCGCATCCAAAGAGTGGGTGTGGTTTTCAGGCGCCACGCTTATTCTGGTTTGGATGTTTGTGGCCGCGCACATCTCAGGTGCTGGTTACCAATTTCTGTGGCCGAATTCTCCCGAGATGAATTCCTATGTCCGGATACTCTCCCCTGCGCTGGTACTCGCCAGTGGTGTTCAGCTTTTCTTCTTTCTGCTGAAGACGTACATAAACATCGACCTTGGGCGCGTTTTTCCCATCTTGATGTGGACCTCCATTGCATTGACCACCGCATGCTGCACGTTGGTGCTGTGGGACCCATCATTGACCCCAATCGTATTGGCCACCAAGGTCGTACCCGTTTTGTGCGGATTCACATTGATTGGGGTGGCCACTTACGGCGCTTTGCGGCAAAATCAATACAAGGTTTTTTTGCTAATCGCCAGCGTGCTGCCAGGTTTAATCGGGTTTTCTGTGATCACCCTGAATCAGGCGGGTGTCGCGGATTTTTTCCCCGGCTTGGACCTGATCCCGATGTGGGGCACCTTTGTAAATGGGCTGTTCATCACCATGATTGGTGTGGTGCGCTACCAGATGGCAAGGTCTGGACAAACCAAGGCCTTGGCACAGGCTGCGCTGGCGTCAGAAGATGCCGAGGCCAACTTCAAGCTGCAACTGGCAGCGCAACACAGCTCTCAACTCAAGACGGATTTTTTGGCGCTCATGAGCCACGAGTTGCGCACGCCCATGGCCGGCATTATTGGCATGCTCAAACTGGCGCAGCGTCGGGGTGACTTGCTGGAAATCAGAGAGCGCATAAGCCAGGCGCAAAACAATGCCGAGAGCATGCTCAACATACTCAATGATTTGCTCGACCTCTCCAAAATAGAGGCCGGGAAGCTCACCCTGGAGTTGATTGACATTGACTTTCGCAAAGAACTGTCGGACGCGCTCGTCCTCCTGCAGGAGCGCGCTTTTGGAAAAAGCATTGGGTTTGAGACCCGTGTTTCGCCCGACATTGCGCCTTATTTTGCGGCGGACTCCACCCGCATCAGGCAGATCGTACTGAACCTGCTGGGCAACGCCATCAAGTTCACAGACCGCGGAGGCGTCAGGTTTGAGGTCGCACTGCTTGAAACGCGCGCTGACGTTCAATGGGTCGAGTTGTCGGTGCACGACACGGGTATTGGCATTTCGCCTGAGGCTATTTCGCGCTTGTTCCAAAAGTTTGAACAGGCCGACTCCACCACCACGCGTCGCTTTGGCGGCACGGGTTTGGGGCTGTCTATCACCAAACAGTTGGTTGAACTCATGGGTGGCGAGGTGAGCGCATCCAGCGAACTGGGCAAAGGCAGCGCGTTCAGGGTCAAGCTGCCGTTGAAATTGGGTAATAAGCCCGCGGACGATGACGCCTATGTACCATGCGAGTCCGCCTACAGCCTCCGGGTCTTGGTGGCGGAAGACGTGGTCACCAATCAGATGGTGATTGAGGGCTTGCTCGAAGAATTGGGGCACCAGGTACACATTGTGGAAGATGGGCGTGCCGCGCTCTGTGCGCTTGCGGCTGGTGACTTTGATGTAGTGCTGATGGACGGGCGCATGCCGGTAATGGACGGACTGCAGGCCACACGCCACTACCGCACGGGCGCTTTTGAGCACCTGGTCTTCAAAACCACGGACACACCCATCATCGCCTTGACCGCGAATGCCTCTGACCAAGACCGCGACCGCTTTCTGGCCGCTGGCGTCGACAGGTTTCTCACCAAACCCATTGACGAGCTGAAGCTGGAACAGGCCTTGGCAGAGGTAATTCAGAAGCATCTGCTCGCTGGCCGGGTGCTGACACCGCGCGAACCGGCTGTGGATGCTATCGCCCAAGATGCAGCTTCCGGCTTGGATGCTTTGGACGCCCTGATGCTGGCCGCACCCGACACCGGCAACGTGGCGCCCACATTGGCGCAGCCCGTTGCGGCAGCCGCACCGACCGTGAAGCCGGCTTTGCGCCAGAAAATGCGGGAAGCCTTCCAAAAACAAACGCCAGACCAACTCCAGCGCGCAACTGAAGCACTTGCGCAAGGCGATGGCAATGCGCTCGCCATCATCGTGCACGGCATTAAAGGTGGCGGCGCCTATATTTGGCCCAACAGCGAAATTGTGAGCCAGTCTGCAAGGCTGGAAATCATGGCCGATGGAGGCCAATTGGCGGAGGTGGCCGCGCTTTGGCCGGACTACTTGAGCCTGGTCAACCGCTTTATGGCACAGGATAATTCTGCTGCCAGTCTGTGAGCATTAGCTCGTCAAGCGATTCAGTTCACCCAACCAACCCTTCGGCGGGCGGGCCTACAATCCCGGGCTGATTAAGCTACACGCCACGACACGATGCAACCTGCTCCAAGATCATTCAATGCCGATGACCGCCGTGGCACCTTAGCTGGCACCCCGACCCGAAAAATGGCATGACAACCCATGTAGTGCACTGGCCACTGACGAGCGCCTGCGTGTGAAACTTCTAATCGTCAAACTATCTTCCTTGGGTGATGTGATCCAGACCATGCCCGTGGTGGCCGATGTCTTGCAGAAATACCCCCAGGCCCAGATTGACTGGGTGGTGGAAGAGGCCTTTGCGCCTTTGGTTGAACGCGTGCAGGGTGTCCGCACCGTGATACCCATCGCACAACGCCGGTGGCGCAAGTCACGATGGGCCGAGCAAACGATCGCCGAGAAAAATGCCTTTCGACAAAAACTGCAAGCCCAAGCCTTTGATGCCGTGTTGGATTTTCAGGGGCTGATCAAATCCGCCTGGGTTGCGCGCCAAGCGCGCCTGACCCACGGCGGCTTCACTGGCACTTATGGCAATGCAAGTGAACTGTGTGGTTACGAGTGGCCCGTGCGCTGGATCTTGCAACGCACCTATCCCATGCCCCGACGCATCCATGCCGTGGCGCGCTACCGTGCGCTGGCCAGCGCAGCCTTGGGCACCGATACCACGCAAGCCGCCCGCTATGCCCTGACACACCACGGCGTGCCGACACCCGGTGTGGTGGTATTGGCCCACGGCACCACGCGCGCGGACAATGAATGGCCTGCTGCAGACTGGTTGCTGCTGGCGCGGCACTTGGTGGCGCAGGGCCACCACGTTGCGTTGCCACAAGCCAATGCGCAGGAGAGCGTTTTTGCCCATGCGATTGCTGCGGAGATCGGGCCCATGGCGCAAGTATGGCCTCGCCTTTCGCTGGCCCAGGTGTTGGACCGCATGGCCAATTGCAGCGGCGTGATTGGAGTGGATTCCGGGCTCAGCCACCTAGCGGTAGCCCTGGATTTGCCCCATGTGCAAATTTTTAGCCAGCCACGGGTCTGGCGCGCAGGGCCGGTTGGATGCGAGTACCAGGTGGCCGTAGGTGGCGATGCGGCTCCCGATGTCTCTGTGGTCTGGCAAGCGTGGTTGCAGGTCGTCCGGGCTCGAAGCGGCTCGGTTTGACGCGCGTTCGGGCACCGCTTCACGGTGGGATAGCCGCTGTGCCACTGTCAAATACTGTCACATTGCGCGGGTAAGCTTGTGCCCGATCGATTCGCAGTCAACAAAAAAAGAGGAGAGAGACCATGTCAAACAGACTTACGCTACAGCTTGCTGCGACACTCGCTTTGTCAGCCGCCCTTTCAGCCCAGGCTGACCCAAAGGTATTGCGATTGCTCACATGGCAGGACTACGCGCCCGCTGACGTGGTGGCCGAGTTTGAAAAGGCAAGCGGCTACAAGGTCGAAGTCACACTGTCCAACAACGAAAACATCATCGCGCGCCTGAAGGCGGACAAAGGAGCGTTCGATCTGGCGCAACCTTCTCAAGACCGAATTCTGGGGCCGCTGCAAGAGTCGGGCATCTACAAGCCGATGAACATGGGCAAGATCAATCAAGCCCAGTTTGTGCCAGCCATTTTCAGCGCCACCAAGAAAAACACCAGCTACAACGGCGGCGTGTACGGCGTGCCACATCTCTGGGGCACTGAAGGTCTGCTCGTCAATACCAAATTGGCGCAAGTGGCGGATTACACCGATCTCTGCCGCCCGGAGCTCAAGGGCAAGGTGTCATTTCGTCTCAAACGCCCTACGCTGATTTCCTTTGCGTTTGCCATGAAGAAAGATGCCTTTGGCCTCTACAACAAACCCCGTGAATACGAAGCCATGATGGAGGAAGTGGGCGCAGCGCTCATCAAGTGCAAGGCCAACGCCAAATTCCTATGGGAAGACAAGGCGCAATTGCTCAGCAGCGTGGCCTCCGGCGAACTGGTCGCCGCAATGATGTGGGACACCGGCGTCTGGAAGCTCAGCGAGCAGAACCCGGACATCAAATACATCGCCCCCCGCTCAGGTGCGACCGGCTGGGTGGACACCTTTGCGCTGCCCGATGGCGGCAAAAATGACGAAGCCGCTTACGCCTGGATCAACTTCAACATGCGCCCGGAAATCGCCGCGCGTGTGGCCAAGTCTGTGGGGAATTTCACCGCGTCCAACGGTGCAGAGGCCTTGATGGACAAAGCTGCGCTTGCCCGATTCCGCGAGAGTTTCCCGGAGGCGGCCCTGCGCAATATCAAGTGGTACCCCACGGTTCCACCGGGACTCGAAGCCATCGAAGCCCGAATTCTCGACAAGGTGAAAGCTGCCAAGTAAATACTGGCTGCACCCCAAGCAGCGGCGGGCGACTCTTAACTGAGCCGCCCGCTTTTTTTTCCACTGCTACGCGCAGCGCGTGTGCTGATGAGATTTGTCAATAGTCCGCCCGGGCGGGTTTTTATCATCCCAACAAGGCTTGTCTTGCTGTTATGAGCCACTCCCACCTTGAAGGACATCATGAACACCGTCGAAGCCTCCCAGGAAAAAACCAAGATTTCCGTCAGGAACCTCAATTTCTACTATGGTGGTCTGCGCGCGCTGAAAGACATTAATGTGGACATCCCACAAGACAAAGTCACCGCCTTTATTGGCCCTTCGGGTTGCGGCAAATCGACCCTGCTGCGGGTGTTTAACCGCATGTTCGATCTTTACCCTGATCAGCACGCAGAAGGCGAAGTCAATATGGATGGTGAAAACATCCTGACCACGGCCACGAATATTGAGCTTTTGCGCGCCAAGGTCGGCATGCTGTTTCAAAAGCCGACTCCGTTTCCCATGCCCATATTCGACAACGTGGCGTTTGGGGTCAATCTGTTTGAATCTCTCCAGGGCCCGGAGCTGGAAGAGCGCGTCGAGTGGGCCTTGCGCAAGGCAGCCTTGTGGAACGAGGTGAAAGACATCTTGAAACAAGACGGCTCCAGCCTCTCGGGCGGGCAGCAGCAACGCCTGTGCATTGCCCGCAGTATTGCCATCAAGCCAGAGGTTCTTTTGCTTGACGAGCCCTGCTCCGCACTCGACCCTATTTCCACCGCGCAAATTGAGGAACTGGTGGATGAGCTGTCCGATGACCACACGGTCGTGATCGTCACCCACAACATGCAGCAGGCGGCTCGCATCAGTGATTACACCGCTTATATGCTGCTGGGGGAGTTGCGGGAGTTTGGCTCCACGGAAAAGATTTTCCGAAAACCAGACCTCAAGGTGACTGAGGACTACATTACCGGTCGCTTCGGTTGACGCGGTAACTGCTCTGAAAAAGGGACCGGGCCACCGGCGACTTCGCTTGCGATTGGATGGCTGCTTAAGCGACACAGAATGGTCACGATAGCGCCACAGTATTGACACTTGGTATTTGCAAAATAACGGTGGATAGAAAACAAGAGTCGATCATCAATGAACACATTTCGGTGCCCTTGGAAACGGGAGATGCCGAATGCACGGATGAATCACCACGCACTACTCACTGTAAGTAATGTGCTGCTCCCACAGCACTTTTTTTTTGGACTGTCTAAATGATCAGTACCCGTACGCTCCGTCCGAAAAAGAGCCTTTTCTGGCTTTCCGTTTTCGGATCTTTGATGACCCTTGGCCTTGCGTGTCAGGCGCAAGAGGCGGAGGCATCAAAACTGAAGCTGTCCGGCTTCGTGTCTGTCGTCAATGGACGAGTTCTGAGTGGAACAATGGATGAAAACTATACCGGCGTAACATCCGTGAATGGTGTCACCTGCCCCTGCTACACCGCGGACTGGAGTAATGGCGGCGTATACGGCAGTACCTATTCCATGGCGCCAGAATCGCGAATCGGCGTGCAAGCAAACTACGCCGCCAGCGCAAACCTGAACCTGGTCGCGCAGTTGGTGAGTCGCGGCACCGATGGCACACCAGACATCACCTGGGCCTACGCGGGCTACAAGATCAATAGAAACTGGGAAGTACAGCTTGGCCGCAAGCGCATTCCGCTTTACTACTATTCTGATTTCCAGGACATCGGTGTCTCCTACCCGATAAAGCAACATCTATTCTGTAAATTTCGATTTTGGCTGTTGGGTTGTTGTGCAATAGCGTCAGGTCAAGGTTTCATGTTCAGGTAGATTTTTGCGGTCATCCACTCCTCGTCTTGTTCTGCC